>Ga0157375_10006520_pt1 | contig 10157 bp, 9 predicted proteins | sample M35metaG_FD_115311 | JGI IMG/M metagenome (GOLD analysis project Ga0157375, IMG submission 115311) | Miscanthus rhizosphere microbial communities from Kellogg Biological Station, Michigan, USA - M3-5 metaG | ecosystem: Host-associated > Plants > Roots > Rhizosphere > Soil | place: USA: Michigan... | reverse complement strand
AGTGGTAGTGATTATTTGAATTAAATTATTGTCTAGCCAGGCTCCTTTGTCGAGTTTTTTTTTTATGGAGAATGGATACTGTTGTGCGTTGAGATTTCCTGTTGACATGTATTCATTCGTGTGCGCATCGTCAGCACAATAGATGAATACATCATTTGCCGTCTGGTTTTGCGTGATCCTGAATTTGGATGCTGCATAATTTTCCAGTTTGTAGTCGTAGCGGTCGAGGTGATCAGGAGTGATGTTGGTGAGTATGGCGATGTTGCACTTGAAATCATACATGCCGTCCAGCTGAAAGCTGCTCAGCTCAATCACATAGTGATCGTAATTTTCTTCTGCAACCTGCATGGCCAGGCTTTTTCCCACGTTGCCGGCCAGACCCACATTCAGTCCTGCTTTTTTGAGGATGTGGTGCGTCAGTAGCGTGGTTGTTGTCTTTCCGTTTGTTCCTGTAATGCCGATCATCGTTGCATTGGTATACCTTCCTGCAAATTCGATTTCAGAGATGATAGGAATTTTTTGTGCACGAACCTTCTTCACCATTGCTGCGCTGTCAGGGATGCCCGGACTTTTAATCACTTCCGATGCATCCAGGATTTTTGACTCCGTATGTTTTTCTTCTTCGAATTCGATTCCATGATTCGTAAGCACAGATTTATACTTGTCAGCAATTTTGCCTGCATCACTTATGAAGACGTCATAACCTTTCTTCTGCGCAAGGACTGCTGCGCCTGCGCCGCTTTCTGCGGCCCCGAGAATGACGATCCTTTTTTGCATGTTATCTCAGTTTCAGCGTGACAAACGTGACTACGGCGAGCATGATGCCGATGATGAGGAAGCGCGTAACTATTTTTGATTCGTGGTAACCTGATTTCTGGTAATGATGATGCAACGGCGACATTTTAAACAGTCGATGCTGACGCGCATATTCTATCCCTCTTTTTCTTTTCTGGAATTTGAAATAAGAAACCTGGAGCATTACAGAGAGTAATTCCACCAGGAATATTCCGCAGAGAATTGGAATGAGCAATTCTTTCCTGATGGCAATGGCAAATGTTGCGATGATACCACCGAGCATTAAACTTCCGGTGTCGCCCATGAAAACCTGCGCCGGGTAAGCGTTGTACCACATGAAGCCAATGCATGCGCCCACGAATGCTGCGATGAATACCACCAGTTCTCCCGCATTCGGGATGTACATGATGTTGAGGTAATTTGCGAATACGGTATTGCTGGATACATAAGCGAGAATGCCAAGCGTAGCACCTATGATTGCAGAGGTTCCGGACGCTAACCCGTCAATTCCATCAGTGATATTGGCTCCGTTTGAAACGGCTGTGATGATGAATATGACAATGGGAATAAAAATGATCCAGGCATATTTTTTATAATCCGGACCTATCCATGAAAGCAGTTTTGCATAGTCGAATTCGTTGTTCTTGTAAAATGGAATCGTTGTTTTTGTGGATTTAATATTTTCCGGGGAAAAAAGCATGTTTTCGTTTTTCCGCAGATCTTCAACAATATTTTTTGTTTCCCGCTCCACCACAATTTCATTCGACATCATTTTCTCTCTCACCACCACGTAAGGATTGAAATACATGGTGCATCCTATGATCAGTCCCAGGCCGATCTGTCCGAGGATTTTAAAACGGCCAGCAAGACCGGCTTTGTCTTTCTTGAACACTTTGATATAGTCATCTAGGTAGCCGATCAATCCAAGCCAGACGGTTGTAACAATCATGATGATGACATATACATTGAGCAAACGCGCAAAGAGGAGGGTGGGAACCAGGATGGAAGCCATGATGATAAGACCACCCATGGTAGGCGTTCCTTGTTTTTGAATTTGTCCTTCAAGGCCCAGGTCGCGCACTGTTTCGCCGATCTGCTTTGTGCGCAAATACCTGATGATGCTTTTCCCGAAAATCATGGAGATCATCAGCGACACGATGATAGCCATTGCTGCACGGAACGAGATGTATTGAAATACACCTGCCCCGGGAAAATCAAATTGCTGATCGAGATATTTGAAAAAATAATAGAGCACTAGTTTTCGAAGAGTTGAAACATTTCACTTAAAACTTCTTTATCATCGAAAGGCGTTCGCACGCCTTTTATTTCCTGGTATTTTTCATGGCCTTTTCCGGCAACAAGAATCACATCACCCGGCTGGGCAATACTCACCGCTGTCTTGATCGCTTCCTTCCTGTCAACGATGGAAAGCGCCTTGCGAGCTTCGCCTATACCGATTCCTTTCTCCATTGCACGGATAATTTCTCCGGGATCTTCTGAACGCGGATTGTCGGAGGTAAGAATCACTTTGTCACTCATGTCGCAGGCAATTTTCGCCATCACTGGACGTTTGCCTGAATCGCGATCGCCTCCGCATCCGACAACGGTAATCACCCTACCCTGGCGGGAAACGTCATGAATTGTTTTCAGTACATTCTCAAGTGCATCGGGTGTGTGTGCATAATCCACCACGCCGACTATTTTTTTCTTTGAAGTGAGGTAATCAAAACGGCCTTCCACTGGATCAAGTGAGCTTAAGCGCGTGAGCACATCCAATTTATTTTCGCCGAGCAATACGGCTGTAGCATAGGCTGCCGTGAGGTTGTAGGCGTTGAAGCTTCCCACGAGGCGGCAGAGTACTTCATGTCCATCGATATTCAGGATCAACCCTTCAAAATGATTTTCGATGAGCCTGCATTTGTAATCACTCATGCTTTTTAAACTGTACGTGTATTTCCTCGCATGTGTGTTTTGAAGCATGACCATTCCGTTTTTATCATCGGTATTGGTCAGGGCGAATGCTTCTTCCGAAAGACCGTCGAAGAAGGCTTTTTTCGCTTTCAGGTATTCTTCAAATGTTTTATGGTAATCGAGGTGGTCGTGCGTGAGGTTTGTAAAAACACCGCCGGCGAATTTTAATCCAGCAATTCTTTTCTGCGCTACGGCATGCGAGCTGACTTCCATAAAGCAATACGCACATCCGGCTTCAACCATTCTTGCAAGCAGTGCATTGAGTTGTACCGGATCGGGCGTGGTATGCGTTGCGGGAATTTCTTCTTCATTGATTTTATTTTTCACCGTTGAAAGAAGTCCGACGCCATTTCCTGATTTCCGGAAGAGCTGGTAGAGAAGCGTAGTAGTAGTGGTCTTTCCGTTTGTTCCTGTAACGCCAACCAGTTTTAAATTTTCTGAAGGGTTGTCAAAAAAATTGGCAGCGATGATACTCAGTGCTGCTGCACTGTCTTTTACCACCACATAGGTGACATCATTTTTTCTTTCGCCGGGAATTTCTTCGCATACGATGGAGGTGCAGCCTTTTTCGATCACGTCATTGATAAAGCGGTGACCGTCACTTTGCGTTCCTCGTGTTGCCACGAACAGCGCGCCTGCTTTGGCTTTGCGGGAGTCGAAGCAAACTTCAGTAATGCCGGATTCTGTTGTGCCGTATACTTCTGTCAAACCAGATTTATATAAAAGTTCTTTCAGCAGCTTCATCCCAGTTCGATCACGATTTTTTGTCCCTTCATTATTTTTGTTCCCGGGTCGAGCGATTGTTTTCTGACAGATCCTTTCCCGCTCACCTTTACATTCAGCCCTGAATTTTCGAGCAGGTAAAGCGCATCCCTGATACCCATGCCCATCACATTTGGTACGGATCCGAAATTTGTTTTGCGTTCAACCATCATCACGCCGGCATCGGTTCCTGATGCAGACACCCATGTTGCTTCGGCATTTCCTGTGAGTGCGTTGACGTTTAATTCAGCGAGTACTTTGTTCAGGTCCTTCTGCTGACCGGATTTTGCATCCGGCATATTTTTATTTGTGGAATCGGTTGAAGCAAGTTCATTGTGCAGATCCATCTCGTTAGAGAAAACTTTGTCTGCAATTTCTTTGAAGATGGGGGCTGAAACCGCACCACCTACATACTCTCCTCCTGAAGGCGCATATACCACTGCGATACAGGAATATTTGGGATGATCAGCGGGAAAGTAACCGGCAAAAGAAGCCTGATAGGTCATATGCGATTTGTCATAGCCAAATTTCGGATGCTGGATCTGTGCCGTCCCGGTTTTCCCGGCAACCCGGTAATGCGGATTCTTCAGCGCCCTTCCTGTACCGCTGTCCACCACAGCTTCAAGTAATTCATGCGCTTTTAAAATGGTGGAAGGAGATACGATGGAATCGCGGATAATTTCTGTTGGGAAAGCTTTTACGAGCTGACCATGATACCTGATCTCCTTAACGAATTTTGGTTTTACCATCCGGCCGTTGTTTGCAATGGCATTGTAAAACGTCAGTGTTTGCAGTGGCGAAATCAACACTTCATAACCAATCGAAGTCCACGGAAGAGATACACAGGGATTCCAGTCTTTGTCATTTGCATTCTTGATCCGTGGCCGGCCTTCACCTTCAATCTGCAATCCGAGTTTATTGTTTAACCCAAATGACCTTAGCTTGTCGAGGAAATCCTGCTGGTGCTTGGAGTAATAATGAGTGATGATTTTTGAAATGCCCACATTGGAGGAAGTCATAAATGCTTCTTTCACTGTCAGCTTTGATTTTTTCGGGGGATGCGCGTCTCTCATCAACTGGCCGCAATAAGTCATGGAGCCATTGCCGACATCAATGGATTCGTCCAGGTCAATCAATCCATCATCAATGCCTGCTAGCAGTGATGCGAGTTTCATCGTTGACCCTGGTTCACTGGCTTCGGCGATGACGTAATTGAAATTTTCTTCATAGGAACCGGTTGAAGTTTTGGAAAGGTTTGCAATTGCTACGATGTTCCCAGTTGCCACTTCCATCACAGCCACGCAACCGTGATCAGCATTGTTTTTCCTGAGGTGTTCTTCCAATGCACTCTCTGCAACATCCTGGATGTTGACGTCAATCGTGGTGATGATGTCATTGCCGTCCTTGGGTTCCACTTCCTCTTTATCATTCAAAGGCATCCATACTCCGCCGGCAATGCGCTGCATTAATCTTGAACCGCTTGCTCCCTGGAGGCTTCCGTCAAAAGATGCTTCAATGCCGACGGGCTTCACATCACGCAATGTGCCTATGGTGCGCTGCGCAAGTTCTTTGAATGGGAGCTCGCGCACATTTCTTTGTTCAACCACCAAGCCTCCTTTGTATTTTCCCAGCCGGAAGAGAGGAAAATTTTTCAGCTTCTGCAGGTCTGTGTAGTGAACATTTTTTTGAATGAGGAAGTAGCGGCTGCCTTCATTTCTTCCCTGGCGGAGATCATGGTTGTATTCGGCCCTGGATTTATCGAGGAATAAACCTGAGAGGCAAAGAGATAATGAGTCGAGATTTTTATTGAATACTTCATTGGTGAGACCGTCAGCTTTCAGGTCCATGCGTACATCGTAGATAGGAACTGAGGTTGCAAGGAGACTGCCGTCACTGGAGAAAATATTTCCGCGGGAAGCTTCAATGCTTTTGATCTGCGTGGTGAGTGAATCGGCTTTCGACCTCCAGTAATCGCCTTCAACAAATTGTATCCTGAAAATCTGGACCAGGATGGCAATTCCAAAAAGAAGAAAGCAGGCGAAGACAAGGTAGATCCGCCACATAATGTCCTTCTTGATTTCCATGTTTGGTTAGTAAGTGCGTTTTAATCACAGGGGCTTCCTGCGATTTGTGGTTAGTTAAGTGTTGGTGTTTTTTTAGAATTACTCTTTGTTCTTCTCTGTTGCAGCGACTGTTATTTTTTTCTGGGGTTCTGTAGATTCCTTCAGACTCATGGGTGCAATTGCTTTTGCCACTTCTGATTGTTTGGTGCGGAACATCAATTCGGAACTCGTAGAAATAAATTCTGCGCGCTTTTCTTTCAAATCATTTTTGACGTTATTGATTTCCCTGATTGTTTTCTCTGCGTAATAGCTGTTCCCGATGTAGAAGAGGATAAGGACGGTGAGAAACAATATGAAGGGCATCATTTTCACCACCTGGTTGCGGTTGAAAATTCCGAACACGTGCATGATCTTCAGGAATTTCCGCGCTGACTTGGTGGACCGTTTTTTCTTCGGAGCTTCTTCCACGACTTCATCGGGAGCCTGCCGCATTGCATTTTTTGCCATTGTTTATCAGTTATGGGTTCTTTCTGCTACCCTCATCCTTGCACTTCTTGCCCTGGTATTTTTTTCAATCTCTTCATCCGATGATGCAACAGGTTTTTTATTCAGCGAAATGAAAATTGTTCCCGCTGGCTGACCAAAAATTGCATCCCGTTCCACTTCTCCCGAAAAATTTCCTGCAGCAATAAAATTTTTCACCAGCCTGTCTTCCACTGAATGATAGGAGATCACGACCAACCTTCCTTTTTCAGCGATCACATCCCCGCACTGTGTCAGCAGTGCTTTCAGTGCATCCGGTTCCCTGTTCACCTCGATGCGCAGCGCCTGGAATACTTTTGCATAGAATTGAAATTCATGACCGCGATTGGTTTCTGTTTTCAGGATCTCCATGAGCTCTCCTGTAGATGAAATCCTTTTCTCTGCGCGGTGCCTCACAATTTTTTTTGCCAAATTTTTGGCTTCGCGCAAGTCGCTGTATTCCCTGAATAGGGCTGTCAGTTTTTCTTCAGGGTATTCGTTGATTATTTTTTCTGCATCCGATTCAGCCAGGTCATTCATCCGCATATCAAGTGCCGAATCAAAGCGAGTGCTGAAGCCTCGTTCAGCGGTATCAATCTGGTGGGAGGAGACACCGAGGTCGGCAAGCACACCCGTTACAGGAATGAAGTTATGGTAGCGGAGAAAATTTTTCATGTACCTGAAGTTGCTCCTTATCAGCATAAAGCGCTTGTCGTCTATTTTATTTTTTATTGCATCTGCGTCCTGGTCAAATGCAATCAGCTTTCCTTTTTTTCCCAAACGATTCAGGATCTCCCTTGAATGACCCCCACCTCCGAATGTGACGTCAACATATATTCCCTCAGGGTCAGTCACCAGTGCATCCACACTTTCACGAAGCAATACCGGCTCATGATAGCCTGTCATGCTCATCCTGTTTTTTCCTGCTCATTACCTTTTGCGCCAGGCGTGAGTAATTGATGCTGTCGTCATTCATCCTCTTTTTGTATTCTTTTTCACTCCACAGCTCTATCTTTTTTCCGTGTGCAAACAGGACGATGTCTTTTTCAATGCCGGCATAGGTCATCAGCTGCAGCGGCAGTAAAAGGCGGTCTGCGCTGTCCAATGCGATTTCCGTTGCGCCTTTGTAAAACTGGTGGGCGAAAACACGGTTCTCTTCCACCCATTCGTCTATGTCATCCACCTTGGCACTCACTTCATCCCATAATTTCCTGGTATAAAGCATCAGGTGCTTTTCCATACCCCTGTTAATCACAAAGAATTTCTGCTCGCGCACAGCGATTTGCTTTTTCAAACCAGCAGGAAGAAGGAATCTTCCCTTGGTGTCAACCGTACTTAGAAATTCTCCGATAAATCCTGCCATAGAAATAAGGTGCGCTAATGTAAAATAAAAATTCACACATATTCCCACTTTTTCCCACTTTTGTTGAAAACTATTTTTTTCAGAGGGAAATCGTGTATTCCATCCCATCAATCTGCAATGACTGCCGCGATGAAAAGGCTTTGCCGGGAAAAATAATTCAGAAGAGCGTTCATGGATTTTCTTTATTTTATTACGGCGAAAATCTGTTTCGTAACTACCCGCACACCTCAGCCTGATATTATTTCTTTCGCCAGTTCGTATTTTGAAAAAAATCATGTAGGTTTGAAACCACACTTATGAGTTATACCATCCGGAAGGAAAAAGATTTTCAATATATTGATGAAGGCAGCGGACCTGTGCTCGTGTTACTGCACGGCTTGTTTGGCGCATTGAGCAATTGGGTGGACGTAGTGGAGCGCTTCAAAAAAAATTACAGGGTCGTCATTCCGCTCATGCCCATTTATACGCTCCCGGTTTTAAATACCAACGTGAAAGCCCTTGCTGAATTTGTGCATGACTTCATCGAACACATGAAATTTGAAAAAGTCGTACTCATCGGCAACTCGCTTGGCGGACATGTTACATTGGTATACGTGCGCAAATACCCGGAAAGGGTTACGGGAATGGTGCTGACAGGAAGCTCAGGTCTCTATGAAAATGCAATGGGCGGGAGTTTTCCAAAACGTGAAGACCGCAATTACATCAAGCAAAAAGTGGAAGTTACTTTTTATGATCCCAAATCAGCCACCGAAGAACTCGTTGACGAATGCTTTGCCATCGTGAATGACAAAGGAAAGTTGATCCGCATCCTATCTCTTGCAAAAAGTGCGATCCGCCATAACATGAGCGAAGAGTTGAAAGACATTGTAATCCCGACATGCCTGATATGGGGAAAACAAGATACGATTACACCGCCTGACGTTGCTGAAGAATTCAACCGCCTTCTACCGAAGTGTGAATTGCACTGGATTGACAAATGCGGTCATGCACCGATGATGGAGCAGCCGCAGCAATTCAATGACGTACTTGATCAATGGCTGGCGAAGCACTTCGCCTGAAATTTTTTCCTGAAATAATTATTGGTCGAGATATTTCACCAGGTCATCCATCAATCCCGGATCTGACGGACGTTTTGCATTGAAGTCAACCATGTTTCCTTTTTTATCCATGATCATGTAGCGCGGAATGCTGTTGATCTGGAAATAAGAACACACTTTTGAGCTCCAGTTGCCTGGAGAAATCAGCAGCGTGCCTTCAATGGATAAATCAGTCATTGCTTTTTTCCATGCGTCTTCATTGGCGTCAATGCTGATGTAAAGAAAAGTGATTTGCTTTTTCTGCTTGTCGGTCAAACCTTCATGCAGTTGTTTTGAATAAGGCATCATGGCGCGGCACGGTCCGCACCAACTTGCCCAAAAATCAATGTATACCACTTTTCCTTTGAGGTCGCTGAGCGAATAAGGCTTTCCGTTGATGTCTTTCAGACCGAGTTCATCTTTGTCGGGGGATTTATTATTTCCTGTCTGGACAGTAGGCTCCGTTTTCTTCTTTTCATCCTTCATTTGCATCCGCGCTGCACAAACACTGCTCACATAGGGATAATAGTTATTGTATTTATCGGATGCCTTTAATGTATTTACCATGCTGCGAAGCATGAACGGCGACACGTGGTCTTTTTCATCTACACAAAGTTGCGCCAGCCAGATGTCGAAAACCTGTCCAAGTAAATGTGCTTTGGCAAATGCAACTTTCCGGTCGGCAGAAGTGGAGTAGTCATTGAATTTTTTGAATCCATTTGCTGCAGAAGTATAATACACCACATAAAAATAAATGAAACTCCTGTAAGAATCGCAGATCAATGCCATGGGATCATTCACTGTAGCTTCGCCAATATGTTCAAGCATGACATCGGGCAACGGTTCAACAGTAAGTATTTTCGGGTCGGAGTTGGCGTGTAAAACGGGATAGGCAAGAAGCAGGCTCCAGTACCGGTAAGTAATCAGACTTCTCAGGTAGCTTTTAAAGGCCGGTGATACCTGGTGCAATACCACGTTTTGCCCGATGAAATCATCCATACTTTTCCTGCTTTTGTAAAGTTCCATTTCATAAGCATCCACTGTACCCACCATCATCCGCGAGGTCCAGGCGCTGTCGGCGAGATCTCCTTTAAACCTGCTTTCAAAATTGTTGAGGAAAAAATTATTGTCAGCGCCCCTTCCTGTGATGGCTGTTTCCGAATGAACTTCATCATCTTTGAAACTCATGTCCACGCTGTCGCCAGGTTCAAAGAAAAATTTCAGCCGTGAATTGTTGTATTCGAGAATGGCAAAGACAGGCTGGTCAATTGCTGTCTTGAATTTATAACTTCCATTGGTGAGCGCGGCCACAATAAGGTCAGGATTCGAGGCCAGGTAATTTTTATATACCCAGAGGTTGAGGTCTTTGGCTTTTGCTTCCTTGATGGTGCCCGTCAACTGAAAATAAGATTTTGCATTTCCGGCCATAGAGAATGCCAGGATGCAAAGGAGAATGACAAATGAGATTTTTTTAAACATAGCGGTTTTTTAGAGCGGACACAAAATTAGGGGGATTTTAGAAATGAAGGGAAAGAAAATTCCGGCCTCATTTTAAAACCATCTTTTTATTGAAAGCCTCCAAGGACAGCGTTTTGATGCTGTATT
>Ga0157375_10006519_pt1 | contig 10158 bp, 7 predicted proteins | sample M35metaG_FD_115311 | JGI IMG/M metagenome (GOLD analysis project Ga0157375, IMG submission 115311) | Miscanthus rhizosphere microbial communities from Kellogg Biological Station, Michigan, USA - M3-5 metaG | ecosystem: Host-associated > Plants > Roots > Rhizosphere > Soil | place: USA: Michigan... | reverse complement strand
TGAAGAAAGTCATCATCTCGGCGCCGGCAAAGAACGAAGACATTACCATCGTACTCGGCGTCAACGAGGACAAATACGCTCCGGCGGTGCATAACATTATCTCGAACGCCTCGTGCACCACTAACTGTTTGGCCCCCGTGGCAAAGGTAATTCATGAGAATTTCGGGATTCGCAACGCACAGATGACCACGATTCATTCCTACACAAACGATCAGCAGTTGCTTGACCTTCCGCACAAAGACCTGCGTCGCGCGCGCGCTGCCGCGCTGAACATGATTCCGACCTCGACAGGCGCAGCTAAGGCGGTTGCCCTCGTGCTACCTGAGCTAAAAGGGAAATTCGATGGCATCAGCGTGCGCGTCCCCACTCCCAATGTGTCGCTCGTTGACGTAGTCATTTCGGTCGACAAAGAGACGACGACCGAAGACGTCAATAAGGCGCTGAAGGATGCAGCGAACGAAGAGTTGGAAGGAATTCTGTCGTTTTCGGAAGAGCCGCTGGTGTCGTCTGACTTCAAACAGAACTCAAACTCTTCGATCGTCGACGCCGAATACACCAAAGTAATCGGGGGCAACATGATCAAGATTCTGTCCTGGTACGACAACGAGTGGGGCTACTCCTGCCGAGTACGTGACCTCGTGAAGTACATCGCTGGAAAGGGATTGTAAGAAAGTGAGCGATGAGTGATGAGTGATGAGTGATGAGTGATGAGTAATGAGTGATGAGTAATGAGTGATGAGTAATGAGTGATGAGTAATGAGTAATGAGTAATGAGTAATGAGTAAAGACTGTTTTAAAACAATTCGCGCTATTGTGTAACGCATCACGCATCACGCATCACTCATTACTAATGACAAAGCTCTCGATCCGCGATCTCGACCTCAAAGGCAAAAACGTCTTCATCCGAGTCGATTTCAACGTTCCCATTAAGGACGGCCACGTCGAAGACGACACGCGCGTTCGCGCGGCAATTCCAACGATCCGGTATGCAACCGAACACGGCGCACGTGTGATTCTCGCATCGCATCTGGGAAGGCCGAAGGGGACGCGCGCCGAGAAATACAGTTTGCGTCCCGTCGCCGAGCGGCTTTCGGAATTGTTGAGCACGCCGGTTCGATTCGCCGATGATTGCGTAGCTGAGGTAGCGCAGCGAGAAGTTAAAGCGCTGAAAGATGGGGATGTGTTGTTGCTTGAGAATCTGCGCTTCCATTCTGAAGAAGAGCAGAACGTCGACGAGTTTGCAAAACAGTTAGGTTCGCTGTGCGATGTGTACATTAACGACGCGTTTGGCGCGGCTCATCGCGCGCATGCGTCGACGGTAGGCGTCACCCAGTATGTCGAAAAATGTGCTGCCGGCTTGTTGATGGAGAAGGAGTTGGAGTACCTGGGTGGCGTGATCGAAAATCCCGAGCATCCGTTTGTGGCGATTCTCGGTGGCGCAAAAGTCTCAGACAAAATTCCGGTCATAAACGCGCTCATCGATCGGAAAGTCGATCGGCTGCTGATTGGCGGCGCCATGGCTTACACATTTCTGAAAGCGGAAGGTTTTACTGTCGGAAAGTCTCTGGTGGAAAACGATCAGTTGGAAACAGCGAGACAAATCAAAGAACGTTGTGACGCATCAGGAGTAACCCTACTGCTGCCGACCGATCATCAAGTTGTGGACAGTTACGAACCGGTGAAGGGAACTGAGATAGTCTCGAAGACAATTCCGATCGAGTTCACGAACGCTGGACACGCAGGGATGGACATTGGAGTTGAAACCGTCGCTCACTTCAGGAATGCCTTGCAGGACGCCAGGACAATCATCTGGAACGGGCCGATGGGAGTGTTTGAAGAACCACCTTTCGATCAAGGTACGATCGGGATTGCGCACGCGGTTGCCGAAGCGGCTGATCGCGGAGCGACGGTCGTGGTTGGCGGAGGCGATTCGGTCGCCGCAGTAACCAAAGCCGGCGTAGCCGACCGCATCACACACATCTCGACCGGTGGTGGCGCCACGTTGGAATTTCTTGCCGGTGAGGAGTTGCCTGGTGTCGCGGCCCTAACCGATCGTACTTAACCACAAAGACACATAGTCAGACCTTTAAAGCTTGGTGTCTTTGTGGTTAGCTTACGCACGTCATGAGAAAACCTGTCATCGCTGGAAACTGGAAAATGTACAAGACGGTCGGCGACGCGGTCGCGACGGCGGTCGCATTGAAGCCTCTCGTAGCCAACGCAAACCATTGCGAGGTCGTCATCGCCCCGGTGTTTACTGCGCTGAAATCAGTCGCGGATCGTTTAGAGGGATCAAACATTCACGTCTCGGCTCAGAATTGCGCGACTGAACACAGCGAAGGCGCTTTTACTGGCGAGGTGGCCGCGTTTATGTTGCGCGATGCGGGGTCTTCGCACGTGATCGTGGGACACTCTGAACGACGCCAGTACTTTTTGGAGACTGATCAAATTGTCAGTAAGAAAGGGCAAGCGGCACTGGCAGCAGGATTGACAGTAATCGCATGCGTCGGTGAGACACTCGAACAGCGCGATGCCGGCAAGGCTCTGGACGTTGTCAAAGAGCAGTTAATCGGCAGTTTGAGCGGGTTGACAGCCTCGGATCTCGACCGTATCATCGTTGCGTACGAACCGGTCTGGGCCATTGGCACTGGACGCACCGCGACGCCGGAGCAAGCGCAGGAAATGCACGCGTTTATCCGGCGCGTTTTTGCGGAAAGACATTCTCCGGGAGCTGCGGACGCGCTGCGGATTCTCTACGGCGGTTCAGTCAAACCCGACAACATCGTGGGCTTGATGAAACAGGCGGATATCGACGGAGCCCTCGTGGGTGGCGCGAGTCTAAAGGCTGACAGTTTTGCAGAGATCGTAAATTACAATAGATAGTGAGTCGTAAATGGTAAATCGTAAATAGATAAGGACAGCCGCGAAATCCCAGGAACTTCTATTCACCATTCACGATTTACCATTCACCAAATATGATTGCTTACGTCTTATACGGATTATTCATTCTTGCTTGTGTCATCTTGATTCTGGTGGTGTTGTTGCAGCCAGGAAAAGCTGACGCAGGTGCTCTGTTTACCAGCTCTGTCTCGAGCACGGCGTTTGGACCACGCGGTACTCAGACGTTGCTGGCAAAGATCACAATTGGCGCGGCCGCGGCTTTCATGCTGATCGCTCTTTCGCTTTCATTGCCGGCAGTGAGCGGCACGAGGTCTGTCTTACAGTCGGGAGTATCCGATGTGCCGGTTCCCACGCCGACACCGCAGCCGACGACGGCAGTGCCAACTCCGACACCTTTTTCAACAGTCATCACATCGTCGCCACAGCCCAAGGGCAAGTAGCGATGTTGAGCCGCGGTCTCATACTTCGCAGCGGTATGTTTGACAACCTTCCTGAACGAGCCGAAGTGGCGGAACTGGTAGACGCGCACGTTTGAGGGGCGTGTGGGGTAACCCGTGGGGGTTCGAGTCCCCCCTTCGGCACCAAAACTACAAACACAAAATGATATGCAGGCAGGCCGGAGGCTTGCAGAACAAAGCGACCTGCACGGCAACCAAGTTAGATGTTTGACGGCTAGCCGGGTCTTCCGGCGTGCCTGTGAGCGCAGATAGCCGGCGAGACGCGTTTAAGACTCGGCGGCCATGCCGACTAACGCAACAGTGAGAGAAGGTAAGTAATAAACTCCTGGCCTCGCTGATCACTGAGGCTTTACGGCCACAAGCACTGCATTGCTGGTCTGTCCCGATGTGATTCTGATCTTGAGGTCTTCCGGGGCAGGTATTTGGTTGGGGTCCGGCAATTTCAGCACAACCTGAGTCAGCCAGGACAATGACTTGGGAGTATCCCCGACTGGAATCTTGTCGACGAATTCAACAGTCAGGGGAAAAATAGTTCCCACGGGATCCTCCGCCGTAGCCGTTACGGCAGAGCCCTTCCACCCAATCGCAAATACGATGATCCGCGTGCGGGTATCTGAACTGAAATTCAGGTTGTTGATGATGGGCAAGGTTTCCTTAGTAAACAGCACCGAGTCAATAGCGTCAGCACGTTGTGGACTCGGTTGGTTGAGCAGGATCAGAGCGTCGTCATCAAGAATCGTTACCACTGCCTGACCATCCGCGATTGTCGCATTGACGGGATTGGACAGGTTCAGGAAAAACTGCTCAGTCCCTTCCACAATTGTGTCAGGCTTAGTGAAAACCGTCAGCAATTGTAAGGTTTCACCGGGCTGAAAAGTCACAGTGGTCGAGCCTGCTACAAAATCAATATTGCTCAACGCTGTTCCGTCCTGCGTTGAGACGGTGACACTCACTGTATTTACGCTTGGCGCAGACAGGGTGACGCGGACCTGCTCGCTGGCGAGGGCATCTGCCGGAGGGTCTCCCTCAGTGAGCGTGGCGTCGCTGATGCTCAGCTGAGGCGTTTGGGAAAATGCGATTTCGGCCGTTGCAAATAGCAAACAGACGACCACCAATAACCTTGATGTAAGCGCTAGCGCGCGTATTTCGAAGTGCTGCATCGGGACTATCTACCCAGTCTATAAGAATTATGATTCGAAACTCCCGGGAGGAGGAGAATCTATGTTGGGGACTTGTTCCGCAGTTTAAGCTGTCCACCTACAGAATGCAACTTTTGCTTCGGGGCGTTCTCATGAGCTAAAGCAATAAATGCGGCAACTTTCCACAAATATTTAATTTGAGCTATCCAGTTGCGACCCCAAAAAACTACGCGCTAAATGGCAACACTTATGAAACGATTGCGTGAAGCCGACATGTATTATTCCAACGCTATCCGAGTAGAAGGTACGAGGACTGACTTGGCAGGGCAGAAGCCAGTAAGGACCGGCCCCCCGGCCTAAAAGCGACATTAAGAAGATTCAAAGTCTTGTGCGAGAGGGTTGGTGGAGGACAAGTCCGCAAATTGAATAGACTTGGACGTCTCCTGTATTTATCGATGTGATATACTCCGGCAAATCAAAATCCATTGATTATTGGATGTTTATTCAATTGCCGACCATCTGTTAAGTTCGCGGCTTGAACTCCGTCGTCCTTTCGTACAAAACAAAATATCGCAGCAGTTTTGAGGTAATAGCACCAGATGCATGGGGAGAACATCTCAAACGGCCACGACGACAATTCAGTGCTGGTTGTCAACGATGAACCCGACCAACTGAAGTTAATGACAAGCCTGCTGAATAAGGCAGGTTACTCAGTATTACCCGCCGCCGATGGTCTCGAGGGCCTCGCCGTAGCTCTGCGCGAGCATCCCGATTTGGTAGTTAGCGACGTCTCAATGCCACGGATGAACGGGATGGATTTCTGTCGCCAGATGCGAGCAGATTCAGCATTAAAGTCTGTCCCGATTCTTCTCGTCAGCGCCCTTCAAAAAGACACAGAGAGCGTGGTCGCCGGACTACGGGCGGGCGCCGATGACTATCTTGAAATCCCTTTCGATCCGGCGCACCTGGTGGCGAAAGTCGCCCGGCTACTCGAACGCTCGCGTATCGAAGCCAGTTATCGGGACCTGGTAGAGCAAGCCAGTGACATAATCTTCACTCAGGACCTCGTCGGAAGGATTACCAGCATGAACCTGGCCGGCCAAAAATTCCTGGGACAAGGGGAGGCAACGCTGATCGGCGACTCGGTTTTTGGCCCCTTTGGGATTATCCCTGAAAACAACATTTCCGCAGGCAGACCCAACTTGCCGCACGAAACGAGGGAATTTCGTCACCAATTCATTGCTCGTTCGGCAGCCGGTGAGGATCGCTGGCTCGACCTCATTGTATCGCCGATTAAAGACCGGTTGGATGAGACCATCGGGTTTCGCGGACAGGCCCGCGATATCACTGAGCGAAAAAGATTCGAGCATGCATTGCGCGACTCTGAAGAACGTTACCGGCTACTGTTCGAGTCGACGCCACAACCAATTTGGGTTTACAACGAGGAGACACTCGCGTTCCTGGCGGTAAACGAAGCAGCGACGCGGACTTACGGCTTTAGCAGGGACGAGTTTCTGGCGATGACCATCGATGACCTTGGTCCAAACCCGAGCGGGAATTCCAACGATTCCGACGACCTCGTGATCTCGAGATCATTACGTCACCAAACACGTGACAAAAAGACCATCTATGTCGAATTAAGCTCCCATCCGGTCGTCTTCGATGGGAAGAATAGCAGGCTCGTGATCGTCAATGACGTTACCGAAAGAAAATTGCACGACGAGAAACAACAAAGCCTGCACCGATCGCTTAAGCAAGCAGCAATGGAATGGCGGGAGACCTTCAATGCGATGAACTTTCCTGCTTTGATTACCGACGTGGTCGGTACGATTAGCCGATCAAATCTGGCAGCTGAGCAAATTGCAGGTCTCACAGCCGAGCAAATTACTGGTAAGACCCTGTTTGAACTGGGAGAGCACCAACCATGGAAAAAGGCGGCTGAGCTGATTGATCGCAGTAACAGCTTGCCCTTAACGGAAGAGGTCAGGGACGAGAAGACAGGAAAGACTTGGGCCGTCACCCTCTATCGCGTCAATGAATTTGGGTCTGCCGGCGAGCGGGTTATCCTAACCGCGCAGGACATCACGAGGCGCACCGAACTGGAAGCCTCGTTGCGCCAGAGTGAGATGATGTCAATGCTCGGGTCCCTGGTTGCAGGCGTGGCGCACGAGGTCAGAAACCCGCTATTTGGCATCTCTTCGATTGTCGATGCCTTCGAAACCCGGTTTAGCGATCGAACGGAGTACCTCCGGTACACAAGTGTTCTGCGTGATGAGATTGGCCGGCTCACGCTTTTAATGGAAGAGCTACTCGAGTACGGTAAGCCCCTGGGCGGCGATCTCTATCTCGTCTCCACAGAGGAGATGATCGCTCGCTCGGTGCGCGCTTGTTTTCCTGCTGCTGATGTGGCCAAGGTTACCTTGCAGAGTCAGATAGCGAGCTCGCTGCCAAAGATCAAGATCGACCGGCGACGCTTGTCTAAAGTGTTCGTAAACCTGATCGAGAACGCCATTCAGCACTCCTCCGCTGGCGGTGTCGTAAGGATTGAGGCGAAAAGGTTTACGGACGGCAAAGATGAATGGATTCAGTGCGAGATTAAAGACTCCGGCCGCGGTATTTTGGAGGAAGACCTTCCGCGGATTTTCGAGCCGTTCTTCTCGAAACGACGCGGTGGCACTGGCCTGGGCCTGGCCATCGCGCACCGAATCATGCAGGAGCATGGAGGGCAACTGATTGCCTCGAACAATCCCGAAGGAGGAGCCTGTTTGATAGCCCGGTTCCCAATACCTGCCGAGGGGGATTGCTAAATGTCCAGGAATAAGGTCTTGGTTGTCGACGACGAGTCGGGCGTCAGATTTGGAATCCGCGATTTCCTGGAACAGCAAGGGTACGAAATCGAAGAGGCGGAAACCTGCGAGGATGCCCAAAATCTCTTCCGCACATCCAGACCGGACATAGTAATTGCCGACTACATGTTGCCAGATGGCACGGCGCTCGATCTGCTCCCGCGCCTGAAAGAGATCGATGCAGGCATCCCTTTGCTGGTACTAACGGCTCACGGCTCGATCGATCTCGCGGTTCGCGCGATTAAGGAAGGCGCCGAACAGTTTCTGACCAAGCCGCTTGAGCTTTCCACACTACTCGTAATCCTGCAACGCCTGCTTCAGAAGCAAAGAAATCACAATAAGCAATTGGCCAGCAAGTCTCGCCAGGTTCGACACGCGATCGATCCATTTATCGGCACGAGTCCAGCGATTCGAGCTCTGGCGGAACAGGCCCGAAAGATTCTCTCTACTGAAAGTCCGGTATTGATTCTGGGTGAAACCGGTTCGGGAAAGGGCGTTTTGGCTCGTTGGTTGCACCAAAACAGTCCGCGCGCTGAGGAAGCTTTCGTGGATCTTAATTGCGCCGGTCTTTCCCGAGAACTTTTGGAGACAGAGTTATTCGGTCACGAAAAGGGTGCGTTCACCAGTGCTATTGCCTCGAAACAGGGACTTTTTGAAGTCGCCCATCGCGGCACGATTTTCCTGGATGAGGTTGGCGATGTGGATTTGCAGATACAACCCAAGTTGCTGAAAGTTCTGGAAGAGCAACGCTTCCGCCGCGTGGGAGACGTCCGGGATCGCCAGGTCGATGTGCGACTTATTGCGGCGACGCACCAGGACGTTGGACAGTTAGTTCGAGATAAGCGCTTTCGTGATGATCTCTACTTTCGGATCAGCACGATCCCACTGTCGTTTCCGGCCCTGCGTGAGCGCGTCGAAGACATCCCCATTATTGGCCAATATCTCCTCAACAAGGTCGCCGCCGATTTGGGGCGCGGCCAAATGCAGCTTGACGACGGCAGTATTCAGGCCCTGAAAGCCTATGCGTGGCCGGGCAACGTCCGAGAACTTCGTAATGTCATTGAACGGGCGGTGTTGCTGAGTGGCGCAAAGGACATAACACTTAAGGACCTTCAGTTCGATGGGCACGCACAGGTTGGCACCCCATTTCTTGATAGTCGTCTAACCTTGCTGGAGCTTGAAAAGCAGCATATAGAGCGGGTGTTGCAAGAGGAGAGCGGTCGCGTCGAAAAGGCTGCGAAGCGGCTTGGCATTCCAAGAAGTTCACTCTATCAGAAAATAAAGAAACACCAGATCTCGACGTCCAAAGTCTAGAACGATTTCCAGATCTCAGACATACCCAAACTCACGCGCTTACAAATCCCTGGAAAAACGCTTGTTTTAGCCGTCTAGTAGAGGCATAAGGGTTGGCCCCGGTTTTGCTATAACCTAGGCCACGTGCCAATGCAAATTTGCCCTCTTCCCGATGGAGGGCTCTGTCTGGCTGGTTTTGTCTGAGCGCGCAGTTGCCCCGCTCGCTCGAGTCAGAGCCTTCGCTGTCTAATTTTTTTTATTGCAAGGAACCCGTGTCCTTGCACGGATCCCCGCCGAGGGGAAGGGCTTTCGAACTTTCGAATGAAGGAGTCTCTCAACAATGAATCGAATACTCACATTACGCAGATTATCGGTATTGGCGGCGGCAGTCTTTGGGATTGTCTGTCTGAGTTACGGAACCGCCAAGGCTGATCCAATTTCAGTTTGTACTGGTCCTGGATGCAGCACAACCAATGTGACGGGCACTATCGTCGCCGGGAACGGCACGGTAACTATCACCCTCAACAACAATCTGACTAACGCGCAAGTAATCAGCGTTATTCAGAACGTCAGCGGGGTGTACTTTCAGGTAAGCGGTTACAACGGCGGCGCCGTTTCGCTTTCTGCAAGCAATAGCACGCAATCGACAAATATCGATCTCAGTGGAAATGCAGTGTTGGCGGGAGCGGTCAATCCGACCGGCTGGGCTGCTGGCCATAGCGGCACAACGCTGACTGCCTGCGTCGTTTGTGCGTTTGGGATTGGTCCGACGGCGGGCCCGGAGCAGACGCTCATTGGCGGCACCGGCACTGGCAGTTATGGTAACGCCAATGGCAGCATCGCCGGCAACGACCCACACAATCCATTTCTGGTGGGAACGTTAACACTAACGCTCATCGCTCCAGGAGTGACGGTCAACTCGACCTTCAGCAATGTCGTAATCCAGTTCGGTACAGACGCAACTCCGCCAACGACAGTACCGGAGCCGGCAAGCATGTTGTTGCTGGGAACGGGTTTGGTTGGAGTCGCAACTGGTTTACGCCGGCGCAGGAAGAAATAAAGCAACGCGTCTTCGCACCTGTTTTGCCCCACCGGTGTGAAGAAAGGCGGGTAGTTTCCTCCTAACCGCCGCGCAACTTAATTGGTTTCTAGCCGGGGTGCGGGCCCGGCTGGGTGTGCAGTGGAAATACAAGCAGAGGAAGAAATACAGAAAACATAGGGGGGGCTAGAATGAAAAGCTTTTTGAAAGCAACAGTGATGGGTGCGTTGCTGGTAGGGGTTGGGCTGCTGGGGATGTCGCAAGCAAAGGCGGATCCAGTGACCTTCTCGACCACTGGCGTATTCAGTATCAGTGGTACCAATGTCGTAAACTTTACGAACATCAACGGCACCACGACAATTACGTTCAACGGCACGACTAATCCGGTGAACACACCTGCCGGTACGAGTTTTGGTGACATCATAGTTACCACGACTGTGCCTGCGAACCTGACAGGACCAGCGAGCGGTGGCAATTTCACG
>Ga0157375_10006517_pt1 | contig 10162 bp, 7 predicted proteins | sample M35metaG_FD_115311 | JGI IMG/M metagenome (GOLD analysis project Ga0157375, IMG submission 115311) | Miscanthus rhizosphere microbial communities from Kellogg Biological Station, Michigan, USA - M3-5 metaG | ecosystem: Host-associated > Plants > Roots > Rhizosphere > Soil | place: USA: Michigan... | reverse complement strand
GTGGTGAGCGGCGGCGCCGACGAGATCGCGACCAACCTCGGGACGGTCCGCCAACGGCTCGCCGACGCCGCGACGGCTTCCGGCCGGGACCCCTCCGACGTCGGGCTGATCGTCGTCACGAAGACCGTCCCCGTGGCGGCCGTCCTCGACGCGATCGCCGCCGGCGCGACCGACCTGGGCGAGAACTACGTGACCGAGCTTCGCGAGAAGCGGCCGGCGATCGACGTCCCGGGGGTGCGCTGGCACTTCATCGGCGCCCTCCAGTCCAGCACCGCCCACCGCGTCGCCGAGCTCGCCGATGTCGTCCACACCGTCGCGGGGGAACACGCCGCCCGCCGCCTGGCGGGGCGCGCCGCCCGGAACGAGCGGACCGTGGACGTGCTGATCGAGGTCGACTTCACCGGTGAGCGCGCGGGGGTCGGCCCCGATGAGGTTCCCGCCGCCGCCGATCGGGTGGGCGCGCTCGAGGGCGTCCGGCTCCGCGGCCTGATGACGATCGCGCCTCCGACGCCCGTCGCCGAGGACGCCCGACCCTGGTTCCGCCGGCTCCGCGAGCTCCGAGATGTGGTGCGGGAGCGCCATCCGGACGTGCTGGAACTCTCGATGGGGATGTCGTTGGATTTCCAGGTCGCGGTGCAGGAAGGCGCTACGATGGTGCGGATCGGGACGGCGGTGTTCGGGATGCGGACGCCGCCACCCGGACGGTGAGCGGCGGGGTGCGTTGCGGACGACGACCCGGGTCGTGAGCGAGAGGAAGCGAGGATGGCCGGCGTGTGGAAGAAGACCCTGAACTACCTCGGGCTCGTCGAGGAGGACGAGGCGTTCGTCGACGAGATGCCCGAGGCGGAGCCGGCCAGTGTCCGGCGGATGCGCCCTCAGCCCGTCGGGGACCATCCGGCCGAGGCCGAGGGGGTCGTCCGGACGATCGCGGCCCCGCGACCCGCGTCGGCAGGCCCCACGGCGATCCATCGCTCCGAGCCGAAGCGATTCAACGAAGCCCGTGACGTCGCCGACCGCTTCAAGAGTGGTGCCGCCGTGATCATGAACCTGCAGGGGACCGAGGACGCCACCGCCCGCCGCCTCGTCGACTTCGCGTCGGGGCTCGTGTACGGCCTCGACGGCAAGATCGAGCTGATCGCGAACCGCGTGTACCTCTTGAGCCCGGCCGACGTCGAGGTGAGCGCGGAGGACCGCGAGAAGCTCGCCGGCAGCGCCTTCTACAACCAGTTCTGACCCGTCGCGCGTCCGGGCGGCCCGCCGTGGGCTGCTAGCCTTCTCGCCCGATGCTCGCCGCCTCGAACCCGCTGCAGACCATCGTGTGCCTCGTGCTGACGGTGGCATGGCTGTTGTTGTTGGCGCGCGTGATCGTCAGCTGGATCGTCTTCGCGGGATGGCGCCCTCCGTCGACCGGGCCGGTGCGATCGGCATACGATCTGCTGACCGACGTCACCGACTGGGGGATCAGACCGCTGCGGAAGATCGTGCCGCCGGCGGGCATGTTCGATATGTCGGTGCTCGTGGCGTTCATCATCATCTTCGTGGTACGTGTGGCGTTGCACTGTTAGGGCAGGGGGAGCTCCATGACGGACGAACGACAGGAAGCACCGGCCGCGGGCGCGCCGATCTCGCCCGCCGATATCCAGAAGCAGGAGTTCGGCGTCTCGCGCTTCGGGGGCTACCGGATGCGCGACGTCGACGAGTTCCTCGATCGCTTGACCGCCTCGACCGAGGGGCTGTTGGCAGAGAACGAGCGGTTGCGGGCGGGCGGGGCGCCGATCATGGGCACCTCGGATCTCGACGAGGTGAACCGACAGGCCGACGAGATCTTGCAACGCGCCCGCGAACAAGCCGCGCGGATCGTCGCGGAGGCGAACGCGTCCACGACGCCCCCGGCTGGTGAGGGCACGGCGGATCGTCCCGCGGTCGACGCGTTCCTGCACCAGGAGCGTGCCTTCCTGCAGAACCTCGCCGGGCTGGTCCAGGGCCACGCGGAGTCGGTCAAGGCGATGGCGCGGAAAACGCGTCAGCCGTCCGACATGCAGACCGCCCCGGCCCCCGACCGGGCGGCGACCGAACCGATGGCCGCCGACGAGGGCTCGGACACCCAACGAGCCGAGCGGCCGGCGCCGGCGACGACCCGCGACCGAGGCGCGACCCGCGAGGCGGATCCCGAGCCGATCGCCGCAGGTGCGGGCGAAGGGGGCGACGAGACCGTGGTGATCGAGGTCCCGCAGCCCGCGGGCACGCCGAGCGGCGACCGAGAGACCGACAGCGGCGACCCCTCGCTCAAGAAGCTCTTCTGGGGCGAGGAGCGCTAGCCGCTCACACGCCGCACGCCGACCTCGACGGGCATCCCGTCGATGTCGGTCGTGGTCGACCCGTCGGGGTGATCCGCCGGGTCGGTCCGGACCTCGGTCGCGAGCGTCTCGCCCGCGATGAACGCGGTGTGCGCGTCTCGCGCGGCCGCCAGGTCGCCGGTGGCGACGACGTGCAGGACGATCCGGTCGTGCACGGCGAGCTCCGCCGCGCGACGGGTGTCCTGGGCCACGCGGACGAGCTCCCGCGCGAGCCCCTCCGAGCGCAGCGCCGGCGTGAGCTCGAGCTCGAGCGCGACGGTGACGCCGCCGTCCGACGCCACCCCCCAGCCCGCCGGCACGTCACGGGTGAGCACGACCTCGTCGTGTCCGATCTCGACCGGGCCGTCGTCGAGCTCGACCGTCACGGGTGAGCCGCCGGCGAGCTGCTCCGCGAGCGATCCGTCGTCGTCCGCGAGCGCGCGTGCGACTCCCTGCACCCGCGGACCGAGCCGCGGCCCGAGCGCCTTGAAGTCCGGCTTCGCGCGCCAGGTGCCGAACGCGTCGGCCGACGTCGCGAGCCGGACCTCGTGGACGTTCAACTCGTCGGCGACGATCGGCAGCAGCGCGTCGATCCCCGGGTCGTGCCCCGAGACATGCGCCACCGCCTCGGCGAGCGGCTGTCGGGTGCGCACCTTGGTCTCGGTCCGCACCCGCCGACCGAGCTCGACGATCGATCGCGCCGTCGCCATCGCGGCGTCCAGGCCGGGATCGATCGCGTTCTCATCCGGCGCGGGGAAGTCCGACAGATGCACCGAGTCGGGCCCTCCGGCGCGGCCGGCAGCGAGGTTCCGCCACAGCTCCTCGGCGACGAACGGCGTGAACGGCGCGAGCAGTTGGCTGAGCGTCACGAGGCAGGCGTGGAGCGTCGAGAACGCGGCCGCGCCGCCGCCGTCGTCGTCGGCACCACCCGGGTGCCAGAACCGCCTGCGCGATCGCCGGACGTACCAGCCGGAGAGATCGTCGATGAACGTCTGGATCCGCCGCCCCGCGCCGGTCGCGTCGTAGCGCTCCATCCGATCGCGCACCACCGCGACGGTGTCGGCGAGCTGTGACCGGATCCACCGGTCCATCGGGTCGCTCGCGGTGACGTCCACGTCGGCGACGACGCCGCTGGCGTTCGCGTACGTGACGAAGAACGCGTACACGTTCCACACCGGCAACAGGAACCGCCGGACGTTCTCGTCGAGGATGTCGTGACCGATGCGACGCGACTCCCAAGGGGAGCCGTTCGTGAGCATCCACCACCGCAGCGCGTCAGCCCCCTGGCGGTTCAGCGCCTCCCACGGGTCGAACTGGTTGCCGAGCGACTTCGACATCTTGCGCCCGTCCTCGGCGATGAGGTGTCCGAGACACACGACGTTGCGGTACGCGGTCGTGTCGAAGTGCAGGACCGCTTCGGCCATCAACGTGTAGAACCACCCACGGGTCTGGTCGATCGCCTCGGAGATGAAATCGGCGGGAAACGACGCATCGAACGCCTCGAGGCCACGCCCGAGATCGGGGTGGTACCCCCACTGCGCGTACGGCATCGCGCCGGAGTCGTACCAGGTGTCGATCACCTCGGGGACGCGCGTCGCGGTCGCGCCGCAGTCCGGGCACGCGAAGGTGACGGCGTCGATGAACGGCCGGTGCGGATCGACGCCGGTCACATCGCGGCCGGCCAGGTCGGAGAGCTCGGTGAGCGAGCCGACCGCGGTGTCGTGACCAGCCGTGCACCGCCAGATCGGCAGCGGCGTGCCCCAGTACCGCTCACGCGAGATCGCCCAGTCGATGTTGTTCTCGAGCCAGTTGCCGTACCGGCCGTCCTTGATGTGGTCCGGGTACCAGTTGACGGTGTCGTTCACGGCGAGCAGCCGGTCCTTGACCGCGGTGGTGCGGATGTACCAAGAGGTGCGTGCGAAGTACAGGAGCGGTGTGTGGCACCGCCAGCAGAACGGGTACGCGTGCTCGTAGACGCCGGCGTCGAAGACGCGGCCGCGCGACCGCAGCTCCTCGACGATCGCCGGGTCGGCGTCCTTGACGAACACGCCCCGTACGAACGCGGGTGCGTCGTCGGTGAACGTGCCATCGTCGGCCACCGGTCGCCAGACCGGCCAGCCCTGCCGGCGGCCCTCCTCGAGGTCGTCGGGGCCGAACGCGGGCGCGAGATGCACGATCCCCGTCCCGTCGTCCATCGAGACGAAGTCGGCCGCGACGACGGTGTGCGCTCCCTCGACGTTCGGGTACGGCGGCTCGTACCGGGTGCCGACGATCGCTCGGCCGTCGAACAGCTCGCCACGGGTCCAGCCCTCACCGAGGAGGCGCTCGGCGAGCGGCACGGCGACGACCAGCCGGTCGCCGTCGCGTTCGTAGATCGCGTAAGAGCCGTTCCCGAGGACGGCGGCGCCCTCGTTGGACGGGAGGGTCCACGGCGTCGTCGTCCACACGAGGAGGGACGCGCCCTCGAGATCGGCCGTCGAGGGCTCGACGATCGGGAACCGAACGAACAGGCTCGGGTCACCGACGTGTTCGTACCCCTGCGCGACCTCGGCGTCGGACAAGGCGGTGCCGCAGCGCGGGCAGTACGCCGTGACCTTGTAGTCCTGTTCGAGCAGGCCGCGCGTGTGCAGCTGCTTGAGCGACCACCACACGGACTCGATGTAGCCCGTCGACATCGTCCAGTACGCGTCGGACATGTCGATCCAGAACCCGATGCGCTCGGTCAGACGCTCGAACTCGCCGACGTAGCGTTGGACCGACGCGCGGCATCGTTCGTTGAACTCGGCGATCCCGTACGCCTCGATGTCACGCTTGCCGGTGGTGCCGATCTCTTTCTCGACCTCGATCTCGACCGGCAAGCCGTGGCAGTCCCACCCCCCTTTGCGGGGGACCAGGTGGCCGGTCATCGTCTTGTAGCGCGGGTAGATGTCCTTGAAGGTTCGGGGCTCGACGTGGTGGATCCCGGGTTTGCCGTTGGCGGTCGGCGGCCCCTCGTAGAACTGCCATCTGGGCGAGTCGGCTCGTGCCTCGAGTGACCGAGCGAACACATCGGACTCACGCCACCACGCGAGGATCCGCTCCTCGAGCGCGGGGAACGACGGTTTGGGGTCGACCGGCCGGTACGCCATCAGGTCCTCCACTTCGCTCGTCCTCGGTGCGAGGACGAGGCCGGAGGGCCCCGCGGTACCACCTCGCTTGCCGCCCACGCCGGCGCGGCCGCTCATGGTCGCCTGCTGCGATCCGGCCTCGACCGGACCCCCACGACCTGCCGCGCTCACGGGCGGCTCCCGCCTGCGCCTACTGCGGGTGCGGACCGTCCGCGCCCGGTTGGGGCAGGGGCTCGGGGAGGATGTTCGCCGGGACCGCGGCGCCGGCTCCCACCCTCCCGGCTCGCTCGTGCCGCGGCGCTCCCGGGTACTCGTTCCCGTCGACGCCGATCACCGGATGGTACACCTCGCGCCCGGGCCGACAGCGTCGTCGGCCCGGCGCCCCGGTCCTCAGAAGGGAATGATTGCAGCACAGACCGTTCCGAGCCGGATGCCTCGTTGGAGAAACCCGTCCTGCTATCCTTCGCCGACCATGGCGGTCGCGAAACTGACGACGCAGGAGATCGGCGAGCTCCGGACGCGCCTGGAGTCCGAGCGCGGAGAGCTCGCCGACCAGCTGACGACGATCGAAGACCAGGCCTTCGCCGCGACGCAGTCGGACATATCTGGCGACGTGGGCGTCGACGACGAGTCGGCCGACGCCGGCACGGCCACGTTCGAGCGGGAGAAGGAGCTCTCGATCGAGCAGAACGTCCGGGACCTGATCCAGAAGATCGACCGCGCGCTCAAGCGGATCGACGACGGCACCTACGGGATCTGCGAGGTCTGTGGCAAGCCGATCGAGAAGGCGCGGATCAAGGCCCTCCCGTACGTCGACCTCTGTATCAAGGACGCGCAGGCGCGCTCGCGCCGCTGAGCCCCCGATGGACGCGGCCCGCCGTCGCGGCGGCGTCACCCTGTGGATCACCGCCGCGATCGTGCTCGTCTGCGACCGGCTGACCAAGCTCTGGGCCGAGCACGCCCTGCCGGATCATCCGCGCGACGTGATCGACGGGATCCTCGGGCTCCGCTACACGACGAACAGCGGCGGGGCGTTCAGCCTGGGTGACCGGGCGCCGTTGGTGTTCGCCGTCGCCGCGATCGCGGTGTGTGCGGCGATCGCGATCACGTCGTTCCGTGCCCGGTCGGCGTGGCACGCGGTCGCGCTCGGCCTGGTGCTCGGGGGCGCCGCGGGCAACCTGATCGACCGGATCACCCGGGGGCCGGGCCTGTCCGGCCGGGTGATCGACTTCATCGATCTGCACGTCTGGCCGGTGTTCAACGTCGCGGACGCGTCCATCGTCGTCGGGGCGATCCTGCTGGTCGTGCTCGCGCTCCGGGAAGGTGCGGCGGCGCGCGACCGCTCGCCGGCCGATCACGATGGCTGAGCGCTTCACGGCAACGCCCGGACGGCTCGACGCGGTGGCGGCGGCTGCGCTCGGCCGGACCCGGGCCGAGATCCAGCGCGCGATCGCCGATGGCCGGGTGACGGTCGACGGGGAGCCGCGGGCGCGCTCGTTCCCGCTGCGCGGCGGCGAGGCCGTCGAGGTCGCGTTCGCCGTGCCCGGCGTGATCGAACCGGGCGGCGACCCGGTCGAGATCCGCTACCGCGACGACGCCTTCGCGATCGTCGTGAAGCCGGCGGGGATCCTCACGCATCCCACCACGGTTCACCGGGACGACACCCTCGTGAACCGGCTGCTCGCGATGGGTCTCCCGCTCGCGCCGGCGGGCGGCCCGTTGCGGCCCGGGATCGTCCATCGGCTGGACGCGGGGACCAGCGGGCTCCTGCTCGTCGCGAGCACGGACGAGGCGTACGGCGCGCTCCAGGCGATGCTCCGGCGGCACGAGGTTCGGCGCCGGTACCTCGCGCTCGTCCGTGGGGCGGCCACCCACGACGACTTCCGGGTCGAGGCGCCGCTCGGTCGGCGGGCGGCCCGCATCGTCGTCGATCGCGTGGGCGGCCGAGCGGCGGCCACCGGGTTCACCGTGCGCGAGCGCCTCCCGCGGACCACCCTGCTGGAAGCCGCGCCCGAGACGGGTCGCACCCACCAGATCCGCGTGCACCTGCAGGCGGTTCGGCACCCGATCGTGGGGGATACGCGCTACGGCGGGGGCGGCGACGACGCGCGGCGCCTCGGCCTGAACCGCCCGTTCCTGCACGCCTGGCGGCTCGACCTGGTCCACCCCATGACGGGTGTCCCCGTGCACGCGGAGGCGCCGTTGCCACCGGACCTCGTGGACGCGCTCGCCCGCGCCCGGACCCACCAGCGACCTTGACGCCCCACCGGTCCCGGCGTACCTTCGACCTTCACCGAATCACATGCGTGTAAGTTGTCCACAGGCTCCGAGTGTCCTGTGGAAAGGTGCCCGAGGGACCGCCCGAGGAACTGCCCAAAGGACTTGATGAGGGGGCTGGACGCAGCGCGATGACGGACCGGTTCGTCCACCTCCATACCCACACCGAATACTCCCTGTTGGACGGGGCCGCCCGGATCGAGGCGCCGAAGTCCAACCCGAGCGCCCCGACCGTGTTCACCGAGGCGCTGGCCCACGACATGCCGGCGCTCGCGATGACCGATCACGGCGCGATGTTCGGCACGCTCAAGTTCTACGAGGCCGCCCGCGCCGTCGGCATCAAGCCGATCATCGGCGTGGAGGCCTACGTCGCACCCGGGTCGCGGTTCGATCGGACGCCGGGGGAGAGCGAGGAGAAGTACTACCACCTCACCTTGCTCGCCGAGGATGAGACCGGCTACCGGAACCTGCTCAAGCTCGTCTCGAAGGCCTACCTCGAGGGCTTCTACCACCGGCCGCGGATGGACAAGCAGCTGCTGGCCGAACACGCCGAGGGCCTGATCTGCCTGTCCGGGTGCCTGTCCTCCGAGATCGGCGTCCAGCTGGTCGTGGGGCAACGTGACCGCGCGCTCGAGACCGCCGCCACGTACCGGGACATCTTCGGACCCGACCGGTACTTCATCGAGATGCAGGACCACGGCCTGGCCGACCAGCGGGCGATCCTGCGTCATCAGGTCGAGCTCGCGCGCGAGATCGGGGTTCCGGCCGTCGCGACCAACGACCTGCACTACACCCGGCCCGACGACGCGAAGCCGCACGACGTCTTGCTGTGCATCCAGCAGCAGAAGCTGCAGTCCGACCCCAAGCGCTTGAAGTTCGACGCCGAGGACTTCTACCTGAAGAGCGGCGCCGAGATGCGGCGGGTGTTCGCCGAGCTGCCGGAGGCCTGCGACGCCACCCTGGACATCGCCGAGCGCGTGCAGCTGCTGCCCGAGCTCGAGCGGGTCCTCGTCGAGGGCGTCACGGAGTACCGGCTGCCCCGGTTCGAGACCCCCGCCGGCGAGCCCTTCGAGAGCTACCTCCGCGAGCTGGTCGACCGCGGCACGGTCGAGCGGTACGGCGAGCCGGTCCCGCCCGAGGTGATCGAGCGCACCGACCACGAGCTGTCGATCATCTCGAAGATGGGGTTCGCCGGGTACTTCCTGATCGTGTGGGACCTGATCCGGTTCGCCCGCGAGCAGGGCATCCGGGTCGGGCCGGGACGCGGCTCGGCAGCGGGATCGGTCGTGTCGTACGCGCTGCGCATCACCGACCTCGATCCGCTGCGCTACGGGTTGCTCTTCGAGCGGTTCCTGAATCCGGACCGCATCGAGATGCCCGACATCGACATGGACTTCGATGAGCGCCGGCGCGACGAGGTGATCCGGTACGCGACCGAGACGTACGGCTCGGACCACGTCGCACAGATCGTCACGTTCCAGACGATCAAGGGCAAGCAGGGGATCCGCGACGCCGCCCGGGTGCTCGGGTTCCCGCCGCGCGTGGGCGACGAGCTCTGCAAGATGTATCCGCCGGCGATCATGGGCCGCGACGAGCCGATCGACTCGGCCCTGCAGACGAGCCCCGAGCTCCGCGAGGCGTACGAGCGCCAGCCCGAGGCCCGCGAGATCATCGACACCGCCCGCGCGCTCGAGGGCCTCCGCCGCGAGGACTCCGTGCACGCGGCCGGCGTCGTGATCGGCGACCGCCCCCTCGTCGAGTACCTCCCGCTGAAGCTGACGAAGGACTCGCGCGACGACGCCAAGAAGATGGTCACCCAGTTCGACATGAACGGGGTCGCGCAGCTCGGGCTCCTCAAGATGGACTTCTTGGGCCTGCGGAACCTGTCGGTGATCGAGGAGACCCTCCGGCACCTCCGCACGCGCGGGGTCGAGCTCGACATCGACCACGTGCCGCTGGACGACGACGAGGTCTACGCGATGCTCCGGCGAGGCGACACGATCGGCGTGTTCCAGATGGAGTCGCCGGGCATGAAGAACCTGCTCAAGCTCCTGGAGCCCGATCGGTTCGAGGATCTGATGGCGTGCAACGCGCTGTATCGCCCGGGGCTGCTGTCGATGGGCCAGCACACCGAGTACGCGGAGCGCAAGCACGGCCGCAAGAAGGTCACGTACGCGCACCCCGACCTCGAGCCAGTGCTCAAGGACACCTACGGGATCATCGTCTACCAGGAACAGGTGATGCAGACCGCGGTGGCGATCGCCGGGTTCTCGATGGGCGAGGCGGACACGCTCCGCAAGGTCATGGGCAAGAAGATCCGCGAGAAGGTCGCGGCCCAGCGTGAGAAGTTCGTCGCCGGCGCGATCGCCCGCGGCGTCGAGCGGCGCGCGGCCGAAGGGCTGTTCGAGTACGTGGAGCCGTTCGCCGATTACGGCTTCAACG
>Ga0157375_10006516_pt1 | contig 10163 bp, 11 predicted proteins | sample M35metaG_FD_115311 | JGI IMG/M metagenome (GOLD analysis project Ga0157375, IMG submission 115311) | Miscanthus rhizosphere microbial communities from Kellogg Biological Station, Michigan, USA - M3-5 metaG | ecosystem: Host-associated > Plants > Roots > Rhizosphere > Soil | place: USA: Michigan... | reverse complement strand
TGGCCGGCGATGCGGTCGATGTCGCGCGCGAAGCGGTTGTAGGCGATCACCGCCGGGATCGCCGCGAACAGGCCGATCGCGGTGGCGACGAGCGCCTCGGCGATTCCGGGCGCGACGGTGGCGAGCGTCACCTGCGTCATGTTCGACAGGCCGATGAACGCATGCATGATTCCCCACACGGTGCCGAACAGGCCGACGTAGGGAGACACCGAGCCGACCGAGGCGAGGAACGAGAGGTTCGACTCGATCGCGTCGAGCTCGCGCTGGAAGCTCGCCCGCATCGCCCGGCGCGCGCCGTCGAGGAGCGCGCCGGTGTCCATGACGCGCTTCTCGCGCAGCTTGAAGAACTCGCGCATGCCGGACGCGAAGATGCGCTCCATCGGCGCCTCGCCGACGTGCTTGGTCGCGTCGGCGTAGAGGTCGTTGAGGTTGCGGCCGGCCCAGAACTCGCGCTCGAACTCGTCGTTCGCGGCCTTAGTGCGGCGCAGGCCGAAGAGCTTGCCGAAGATGACGGTCCAGCTCGCGAGCGACGCGATCATCAGCCCCGCCATCACCACCTGCACGACGATGCTCGCGTGCAGAACGAGCGTGACGATAGAGAAGTCCTGGTTCATCGATGAATGGAGAGGCGGATGTCGTTGGGGATTCGGCAGGGGCGGAAAGTTCCGAGCTCGACGCAGCCGATGCGGATCGTCCCTTCGGCCAGCAGCTCGCCGGCACGGCGCGCTTCCTGCGCGATCTCGAGGCTGGCCTGGCCCAGATGGACGACGGCGACGCTGACGTCGATCACGTCGTCGAGCCGCGCCGGGCGACGATAACGCAGCGCGGTGGCGCTGACGACGAAGGCGATGCCGGCATCCTTGCGCAGAGATTCCTGGCCGAAGCCGAGGCTGCGCAACCACTCGGAGCGCGCGCGCTCGAAGAACTTCAGGTAGTTGGCGTAGAAGACGATGCCGGCGGCGTCGGTGTCCTCCCAGTAGATTCGCATCGCGACGCGGAACGCCACCTCTTTTTCCTCGCGCCCCATCACGCCCTCTCGCAGGCGGGCCCGGCCGGCCGGGCGGCCGCCCCGTCAGGGTTGCAGCTTCTTGTAGACCGGGCCCCAGACGGGATGCCCGGCCTCCGATTTGTCGAGCGCGAAACTGCGGTCGGCCTGGCGAGCGAGCCTGAACTCGGCCTCGCAATCGGCGAGCCGTCCGGCGGCGCAATGGATGAAGGCGAGACGCTTGTGCGCCTCCGCGCGGTCGCGCGGCGACACCAGGCCGGCGCCGAGGGCGTCGCGGAAGAGGCGGTCGGCGGTGTCGTATTGAGCGTCGTCATAGGCCTTCAGGCCAGCCAGCAAGGCGCGCTCCGCCGGCCGCGAGCTGACGTCGAGCAGCCCGAGCGGGGCCGGCGGCGCCTGGACGCAGGCCGCGACCAGCCACGCAGCCGATGCTATCGCGACCCGCAGGCGCAGCCGGATGCGCGCGGCCCACCTCCGCCGAGCGGCCCCGTGGGCGCTGCCGCCTCCTCGCGGGGCAGCGAACGCAGCGAGGGCGGGGGCGCGACCCCTCACGAGCCGAACTTGTGTCGCACGGAGATCGTCTGCCCGGCCGTCACGTTCACCGACGTGCTGAACGGCGCGTAGTCGCCGTTGCGGATGACGATCTGGTGCCGACCCTCGGCGAGCGTCAGCTCGGTGATCGGCGGCGCCGCGCCGGACGACGCTCCGTCGACCTCGACCAGTCCCCACGGGCTGATCGCGATCCTGACCGTGCCGGTCGCCGGCGCGACGAGGTTGGCGGCGATGCGGGCGTCTCTTTCTCTTGCGTCACGCTCGCGCGCTTCGCGCGTGCGTCGATCCTTCGCCGATTCGCGCCCGGGTGCAATGGCGGTCGCCGCCGCCGTGCCCGGCTTGATCGTGGGTGCGAGCGCGGCGGGTGCGTTGGCTGGGGTCGGCACGCCCGGCGCCCCCGGCGTGCCGGCCACGCCCTGGGCCGATGCTGGAAGGGCCGCGGCCTCGGCGCCCGGAGCGGGCGCCGCGACGCTGGTGCCCGCCGGCTGAGGCAGCGCGGCGTTGGCGGTGGCCGCGGCGACGGCGGAGCTGTCGATCGCGGCCGGTGTCGCGCCGTCATTCGATGGCGGAACTGCCGGCGAGCCGGCGAGCGCCGCCGTCGCGCCTTCGGGCAGCGCCGGCGTCGTCTTCGCGATCGTCGTATCGGTCGCCGCCGAGGTCGTCGCGCGAGGGTCGACGCCACCCGCGCCGCCTTCGGCCAGCGCCGGCGCGGCGGGGGCGAGCACCGCCCAGGTCGCGACTGCCGCCACGATCGCGGCGACGGCGGCGGCGAGCACGGCGCCGAGCACGAAGCGGCTTCGCGGCGGCGGCGCCGCGGCGCCAGGCGCGGTCTTCTCGCCGTCGGCGCTCGCCGGGTTGTCGTCGAGCCACTGGCGCAGCTCGCGCGCGAACGAGCGTGCCGAACGAAAGCGCTGTTCCGGGTCCTTGGCCATCGCGCGGGCGGCGATCGCCGCCAGCGCCTTCGGCACCGTTGGCTCGACCTTGCTCGCCAGCGGCGGCTCGTAATGGAGCACGGCCTCGCGGATCTCGGCCAGCGACTCGCCCTGAAACGGCTTGATGTCGGTGAGCAGCTCGTAGAGGACGACGCCGAGCGAGAAGACGTCGGCGCGGCGGTCCGCGCTCTCGCGCCGCACCTGCTCGGGCGCCATGTAGTACGGCGATCCCGCGCCCGAGTGCGGATCGTTGCCGTCCTGCCGGTGGGCGACGCGGGCGATGCCGAAGTCGAGGACGCGCGGCTGCGTCCGCCCGACCATGAAGATGTTGGCCGGCTTGATGTCGCGATGGATCACGCCCTTCGAATGCGCGAAGGCGAGCGCGTCGGCGACGCGGCGGATGATGAGCGCCGCCTGCGCCGGCGTCGACCGCCAGCCTTCCTGGCGCAGCTGGCGCAGGTCGCGTCCTTTGAGCAGCTCCATCGCGATGTAGGCGCGCTCGTCGCTGATGCCGGCGTCGAAGACGGTGACGATGTGCGGGTGGCTGAGGCCGCCGGCGGCGCGCGCCTCGTTCAGGAACAGCGTGTTGAACGACTCGCGCTCGTCGTCGGCGACCTGGACGTTGAGGGTCTTGACGGCAATCAGGCGCGACAGCAGCGGGTCGTGTGCCGCGAAGACGGTGCCGAGGCCGCCTTCGCCGAGCTGGTACTTGAGCGCGTAGCGGCCGATGTGGCCGATCGTCGGCATGACCCGGTCGGTCGGTGACGCGACGAGGCCGGCGAATGCGACCGGCGAGGCGCCGAGGACCGGCGGCGGATCCGAATCGCTCCAGAGCGCGACGCCGGGAACGGTCGGCGTCGGCGCCGGTTCGGAATCGGCGGAAGGACCCGCGGGCGGGGGCGTGCTGCTCACTGCGTCAGCTTAAGTGACGCGCGTGGCGCGGAACCGTGAAAAACGCTCGGCCGCCTACGTTCGTAACACAAGCTCACCAATGATCGAACGCGTACCGCCGCGGTACCGCGGCCGCGCCACAACGGCTTCGCGGCGACGCGCGCGGGCGGTCGGTCAGCCGCGCGACTCGCGCGCCGCCTCGACCTCGACGCGGCGCAGCCCGGCGGCGGCCTTGTCGAGGACGCCGTTGACGTACTTGTGGCCGTCGGTGCCGCCGAAGCTCTTCGCCAGCTCGACCGCCTCGTTGATCGCGACTTTGTACGGGACCTCGATGCAACGCATGAGCTCATAGCTTCCGATCATGAGCGCGGCATGCTCGACCGGCGAAAGAAGCTCGGCCTTGCGGTCGATGTGGGCGGCGATGACGGCGTCGATCGCCGCCGATTCGCGGATGACGCCGTGCAGGAGGAGATCGAAGTACGCGACATCGCACTTGTCGAACCCTTCCTGCTCGCGCACGTGGGCGTCGACGACGCCGGCGTCGGCGCCGTTGAGGAGCCACTCGTAGAGGCCCTGGAGCGCGAACTCGCGCGCCCTGCGCCGCGCCGACTTCGGCGCCACGCGGCGCCCGCCCGGCCGCGTCCGTCGGTCGCGCGCGGTCGCTTCTTCGCCGCTCACGACAGCTCGTCGAGCAGGTTCGCCATCTCGACGGCGACTCGCGCCGCGTCCCGGCCCTTCTCTTCGGCGCGCGCCGACGCCTGCGCCGGCGTGTCGCAGGTGAGGATCGCGTTGGCGATGGCGATGCCGTGATCGATGCCGACCCGAGTCACCGCCGCCGCGCTCTCGTTGGCGACGAGCTCGAAATGGTAGGTCTCGCCGCGGATGACGCAGCCGACCGCGACCAGCGCGTCGTGCTCGTCGGCGTCGGCGAGGGCGTTCAGCGCCGCGCCGATCTCGAGCGCGCCGGGAACGCTGATCTCGGTGATGTCGGCAGGCGCGACGCCGAGCGCGAGCAGCTCGGCGCTGCACGCCTGGGCGACGCTGTCGGTGAGCTCGGCGTTGAAGCGCGCCCGGACGATGCCGATGCGCAGGTTGCGGCCGTCGAGACGCTGCGCCGCGCCGCGTTCAGCGTTGCGCATGGACGGCCGGGGTGGGCGTGGCCACGGGCTCGTCGGCGAGATAGCCGGTGACCTCGAGGCCGTAGCCGAACAGGCTCGGCATGCGGCGCGGGCTGCCGAGCAGCTTCATCCGGGCGACGCCGAGGTCGCGCAGGATCTGCGCGCCGATGCCGTAGGTGCGCAGGTCCATCGGCAGCGAAGGCTGGCGCGCGCCGCGGCTCTTGACGAGGGCGCGCGGCAGCAGCGCGTCGGCATCCTCGCCGCAGTTGAGGAGGACGGCGACGCCGCGCTCGCTTCGCTGCAGCGCGGCGAGCGCGCGCGGCAGCGGCCAGGAATGGTCGCCCGGGCCGGCGTCGAGCAGGTCGAGCACCGAGAGCGGCTCGTGGACGCGGACCATGACCTCGTCGCTCGCCGACCAGCGGCCATGTGTCAGCGCCAGGTGGACGCCGCCGGCGCGGTCGCGGTAGGCAGTGCACGTGAACTCGCCGTGCTGGGTCAGCATCTTGCGCGAGCCGGTGCGCTCGATCAGCGATTCGTTGCGGCTGCGGTGCTCGATCAGGCTGGCGATGGTGCCGATCTTGAGGCCGTGCTGCGCCGCGAACGCCATCAGGTCCGGCAGGCGCGCCATCGTGCCGTCGTCGTTCATGACTTCGCAGATCACGGCCGCGGGGGCGAGGCCGGCCATCGCCGCGAGGTCGCAGCCGGCCTCGGTATGGCCGGCGCGCATCAGGACGCCGCCGTCCTGCGCCTGCAGCGGGAAGATATGGCCGGGCTGGACCAGGTCGCTCGCCTTGGCGTCGCGGCGAACCGCGGCCTGCACGGTGCGGGCGCGGTCGGCGGCCGAGATGCCGGTGGTGACGCCGGTCGCGGCCTCGATCGAAACCGTGAACGCCGTGCCGTGCTGGGCGCCGTTCTTCGCCGTCATCGGCGGCAGCTGCAGGCGCTCGCAGCGCTCGCGCGTCAGCGTCAGGCAGATCAGGCCGCGCGCGTAGCGCGCCATGAAGTTGATCGCCTCCGGCGTGACATGGTCGGCGGCGAGAACCAGGTCGCCCTCGTTCTCGCGATCTTCCTCGTCGACCAGGATGACCATCCGGCCGGCGGCGAGCTCGGCGACGAGCTCTGGAATCGGTGCGATCGACATGGCTGAAATTGTAGGTGGCGGGAGTGGTGCGTGCGGCCCGGCGGTCAATCGGCGCGCGCCGCGAGCATGCGTTCGACGTAGCGTGCGATCGGGTCGACCTCGAGATTGACCTGGCGCCCGGCGGCGAGGCCGCGCAAGGTCGTGTGCTGGACGGTGTGCGGGATCAGGTTGACGCTGAATTCGCAGTCGACGTCGCTGTCGACGACGCGATTGACGGTGAGGCTGACGCCGTCGACGGCGACCGAGCCCTTCTGCGCGAAAAAGCGAGCCAGCGGCCGCGGCGCGGCGACGCGCAGCTGCCACGACTCGCCGGCGCGCTCGAAGAGAGCGACCGTGCCGACGCCGTCGACGTGGCCGCTGACGAGATGGCCGTCGAGCCGGTCGCCGGCGCGCAGCGCCTTCTCGAGGTTGACCTCGCCGGCGGCGTCGAGGCCGCGCGTCGCGGCGAGGCTCTCGGCCGAGACTTCGACCTGGAAGCGATCGTGCGCAGTGTCGATCGAGACGACGGTCAGGCAGGCGCCGGCGAGGGCGATGCTGTCGCCGATCGCGGTCGTGCCGAGCCAGCCCGCTGGCGCCTCGACGGTCAACGCATTGCCGAAGGCGGCGTCGGCGCCGAGCGCGCGGACGTCGACGATCCGGCCGATGGCGCTGACGATGCCGGTGAACATGCGCCGATTGTCGGCTTCGCCGACCGACGGCGGCGTCGCGCAGGCGTCACGTCGCGACCGTGGGTCGCAACCGTAGGCGCAGGTCGTCGCCGACGCGATCGACGGCCGTGAACGAGAAGCCGAGCGCCTCGTCGAGGCGGGCGATCGGTGCCAGCGCGGCCAGGTCTCGGCCGGGGCCGACCAGGCTCGGCGCGACATAGACGAGCAGCTCGTCGACGAGCCCGGCGGCGAGCAGCGACGCGTTCAGCTTCTCGCCCGCCTCGACGTGCAGCTCGTTGATCTCGCGCCGGCCGAGGTCGTCGAGCATCACCGCCAGGTCGACCTTGCCGTTCGCGGCCGGCAGCAGCGCGATTTCGACACCGCGTTCCTCGAGCGCGCGCCGGCGCGTCGCGTCGTCGACCGCGGCATAGACGAGGACCGCGCCCGGCGGCGCGACGATCCGCGCCGTCGCCGGCGTCTCGAGGCGCGAGTCGACGATCACGCGCAGCGGCTGGCGAGCGCTCGCGACCAGGCGGACGTCGAGGCGCGGATCGTCCTCGCGCACGGTGCCGACGCCGGTCAGCAGCGCGCCGGCGCGGCGGCGCCACGCGTGGCCGTCGGCGCGTGCGGCGGCGCCGGTGATCCACTGGCTCGTGCCGTCGGCGAGCGCGCTGCGGCCGTCGAGCGAGACCGCCGCCTTCATGCGCAGCCACGGCCGGCCGCGCTCCATGCGCGAGACGAAACCGATGTTGAGCTCGCGCGACTGCGCGCCGCCGCCGCCCCACTCGACCGCGATGCCGGCGTCGGCGAGCCGGGCCGCGCCGCGGCCGGAGACGAGCGGGTTCGGATCGCGCAGGGCGATGACGACGCGGCCGACTCCGGCAGCGACGAGCGCGTCGGCGCACGGCGGCGTGCGGCCGTGATGCGAGCACGGCTCGAGCGTGACGTGGACGGTCGCGCCGCGAACGTCGACGCCGCGCGCGGCCGCATCGCGCAGCGCCATGACCTCGGCATGCGCGCGGCCCGCCTCCTGCGTGCGGCCGCGGCCGGCGACGCGGCCGTCGGCGGCGACGATGACGCAGCCGACGCGCGGGTTCGGGTCGCAGACGCCGACGGCGTCCTCGGCGAGCGCGAGCGCCTCGCGCATTTGCGGCGACGCCTCGGCCGGGGGCGCTTCTGTCATGGGGTTCGCCTCGCGGCTCGTCTCTTCAAGGCTGGTGCGGTTCGGTGCGTGCAGTGCGCGGTTCGTCCGGGCAGCCTTCGCTGCCGCGAACGACGAGAAAATTTCGCCCGATCAGGGCGGTGCTGACGTCGATGTCGTCGCCACCAGACGCGATGTTCGCATCGATCGCGCCGGCGCCGGCGCCGACGTAGCGACAGACGCGACGCGCCGTGCCCGTGCTGCCGATCGGATTGACGGCGCCAGCCGCGTCGCCGAGGCGCACGCCGGACGCTGCCGCCGCCCAATGGCTGGCGCGACGCAGGTCGCGGCCGACCAGCTCGGCGGCGCCGCGCAGGTCCTGCATCAGCCGAGCCTCGATCTGGACTCGTCGCGCCGCCACCTGATTCGCGGCGACGACGCTGGCAGCCGCCGCGACGACGATCAGCCCGATCGCCGTTCCCGCCAGCAGCTCGACCATCGACACGCCGGCCTGCGAAGCGCGCGTCATCACCGGCTCCAGCAGAGGCGGTTGACGTCGGCCGCGTTCGCCGTCGTCGAGTCGCTGCCCGAGGCGTAGGTCAGCGCCGAGTCGAGCACCGCCAAGCGCAGGTAGCGGCACCTCGCGTCGCGCGCCTGTCCGGCGACGGCGCCGGCGAGAACCTCGTAGCCGAAGGCGCTGTGGGCGACGACGTCGATGCGGTAGTGGCCGCCGGGCGACGTCGGGCGCAGGCCCGCCTCGACGAGGCTGCCGTAGCTGGCGTTGCTGGCGCGGAACTGCTCCTGGGCGAGCTGCGCGTGCAGCAGCGCGACGAGCGCGACGAGCGCGTCGGCGCGGCGCGCCCGCAGCACTTGGCCCTCGAGGCTCGGGTAGGCGAAGCCCGAGACCACGGCGGCGATGCCGACCGTGACCAGCGTCTCGATCAAGGTGAAGCCGGCGTGGCGTCGCCGGCGGCGAGGCGGCTGCGCAGAGGTGGCGCGAGGGGTCGTTGTCATGAGGGTCCTTGGGTGGAGTCAGCAGGGCGGATGGCCGGGAACGGCGCCTTCGGGCGAGCACGAGCGCACCCGGCCGACGACGTTGACGATGTGATGGACGGCGCGGCCGCGCGCGCTCGTCAGGCGCAGCGTTCCGGTCGGCGTGCTCGTCCCGTGCAGCGGGTCGAAGACGATCGATGCGACGTTGGCGGCGACACCGACGCGTTCGGCCGCGGCCAGGGCGACGCCCTTGATCGCGCGCGCGTCGCCGCCGCCACCGCGCCCTCGTCGACGCTGCAGCGGCAGTCGGCCGCGGCGCCGCTGTGGACGACCCAGCAGCTCGCGCCGGTGCCGGCGAGGACGCTGAGGCGAAGCGGGCGATTGCGCGCGATCGCCTCGCTGCGGACGAACTGGATGTCGGCCGCCAGCCGCGTCGCCGCGCCGTCGAGACGGCGCGGCTCGATCAGGGCGGAGAACGAAGGCGCCGCGGCGGCGGCAAGGATCGCCGCGATGGCGACGACGATCGCGAGCTCGAGCAGCGTCAGTCCATGCTGCCGGCGCTTGCCGGTGTCGTTCGCGTCATGCCTCGTTGCCATGCGAGGCACTGTAGGAACGCAGTCTTCGCTGGCGATCCCTCGGGAGGGGAAACGCCGGGGGCCCTCCGGGGGAGCGATCAGATGTCGCGGATCAGCTGCCTGAACTCGTCGACGTCCTCGAAGCTGCGGTAGACCGACGCGAAGCGAACGTAGGCGACCTTGTCGATGCGCTTGAGCTCGCGCATGACGTGCTCTCCGAGCTTGGCCGAGAGCACTTCCTTGGCGCCGCTGTTGAGCAGCTTGTCCTGGATCCGCTCGATCGCGGCGTCGATCTGCTCGACGCTCACCGGGCGCTTGCGCAAGGCGAGCGTCATCGATGCGCGCACCTTGGCCGGATCGAACTCGGCGCGCGTGCCGTCCTTCTTCACCACCGACGGCAGCGCGATCTCGGCGTGCTCGTAGGTGGTGAAGCGCTTGTCGCAGCTCTGGCAGCGCCGGCGCCGGCGCACGACATCGCCTTCGTCGGAATCGCGCGTCTCGACGACCTGGGTGTCTTCATGGCTGCAGAACGGACAACGCATAAGCAACCTTGAAGGGGTCGCGACGGCGACCCCGCTGTCTTGTTGACTATCGGTACACCGGGAAGTCGCGCGTCAGCGTCGCGACCTTGGCGCGCACCGCCGCGATGCTGGCGTCGTCGTTCGGCCGGTCGAGCACGTCAGCGATGAGATGCGCCGTCTGCCGCGTCTCGCTCTCGCCGAAGCCACGCGTCGTCAGCGCCGGCGTGCCGAGGCGGATGCCGCTCGTGACCATCGGCTTTTGCGGGTCGTTCGGGATGCCGTTCTTGTTGCACGTCATGTGCGCCGACTGCAGCACGGTCTCGGCTTCCTTGCCGGTGATCCCCTTCGGGCGCAGGTCGACCAGCATGACGTGGCTCTCGGTGCGGCCGCTGACGATGCGCAGGCCGCGCTCGGTGAGCGTCTCGGCCAGCACCACGGCGTTCTTCGCGACCTGTTGCTGGTAGGTCTTGAATTCGGGCGCGAGCGCCTCCTGGAACGCCACGGCCTTGGCGGCGATCACGTGCATCAGCGGTCCGCCCTGAATGCCGGGGAAGATCGCGCTGTTGATCTTCTTGGCGATCGCCTCGTCGTTCATCAGGACGATGCCGCCGCGCGGGCCGCGCAGGCTCTTGTGCGTCGTCGACGTGAC
>Ga0157375_10006515_pt1 | contig 10163 bp, 12 predicted proteins | sample M35metaG_FD_115311 | JGI IMG/M metagenome (GOLD analysis project Ga0157375, IMG submission 115311) | Miscanthus rhizosphere microbial communities from Kellogg Biological Station, Michigan, USA - M3-5 metaG | ecosystem: Host-associated > Plants > Roots > Rhizosphere > Soil | place: USA: Michigan... | reverse complement strand
TACGGCGCCCGCTTCGCCTGCGCGGCCGAGCGCGACAACGTCTTCGGCGTCCAGTTCCACCCCGAGAAGTCGAGCGCCGCGGGGCTGCGGCTGCTCGCCAACTTCGCCGGGGTCTGCGCCTCAGTCCCGGCGTGATCCTCTACCCGGCCATCGACGTCCGCGGCGGCCAGGCGGTGCGGCTGCTGCAGGGCGACTACGAGCGGGAGACGACCTACGACGCCGACCCGGTCGACGCCGCCGCCCGCTGGGCCGGCGAAGGCGCCGAGTTCCTGCACGTGGTCGACCTCGACGGCGCCAAGGCGGGCGAGCCGCGCAACCTCGAGGCGGTGCGGCGGATCGCCGCCGCGGTCGCCTGCCCGATCCAGGTCGGCGGCGGCCTGCGTGAGATGGCCTCCGTCGAGGCGATCCTCGACGCCGGGGCCGAGCGGGTGGTGATCGGCACCGCGGCGCTGCGCGACCCCGAGTTTCTCGCCGCGGCGCTGGAGAGGCACGGCGAGCGGGTGGTCGTCTCCGTCGACGCGAAGGACGGGCGGGTCGCCCTCCAGGGGTGGACCGAAGCCGGGGAGGAGGGGGTCGTGGACGCCGTGGCGGAGCTGGGCTCTCGTGGCGTGCGTCGTTTCCTCACCACCGCGATCGAGGTCGACGGGACGATGGAGGGTCCGGCGTTGGCGGAGCTGGGCCGCGTCGCCGCCGCGACGACAGCCCAGGTGATCGCCTCGGGCGGCGTCGGCACGCTCGCCGACCTCGAATCCCTCGCCGACTACAGCACCCGCGGTCGCCTGGACAACGTCGAGGGCGCGATCGTCGGCCGCGCCCTCTACGAGCGCCGCTTCACCGTCGCCGAGGCGATCGCCGCCCTGAGAGGCGACTGATCTGTCGACTTACGGGTCGCATGGACCGGTAAAGCGACAATCTAACCTCACACCATGGTCCTGAAACGCGTGATCCCCTGCCTCGACGTCGACGCCGGCCGCGTCGTCAAGGGCACCAACTTCGTCGGGTTGCGCGATGCCGGCGACCCGGTCGAGCTGGCCGAGCGCTACGACGCCGAGGGTGCCGACGAGCTGGTCTTCCTCGACATCACCGCCTCGCACGAGAAGCGCGAGACGATCGTCGAGCTGGCGCGGCGCACCGCCGACAACGTCTTCATCCCCTTCACGATCGGCGGCGGCATCCGCTCGGTCGAGGACGCTCAGGCGGTGCTCGACGCCGGCGCCGACAAGGTCTCGGTCAACTCGGCGGCGCTGGCCCGGCCCGAGCTGCTGGGCGAGCTGGCGGCGCAGTTCGGCGCCCAGTGCGTGGTGATCGCGATCGACGCCAAGCGCGACGGCGCCGGGTGGGGCGTCTACGTCAACGGCGGCCGCAAGCGGGTGGAGGGGCTGGACGCCGTCTCCTGGGCCCGCGAGGCGGTCGAGCGCGGGGCGGGGGAGGTGCTGCTGACCAGCATGGACCGGGACGGCACCAACGACGGCTACGACATCGAGCTGACCCGGGCGGTCGCCGAGGCGGTGCCGGTGCCGGTGATCGCCTCCGGCGGCGCCGGTGAGCTCGCGCACCTGAGCGAGGCGATCTCCGCGGGCGGGGCCGACGCCGTGCTCTGCGCCTCGATCTTCCACTACGGCCGCTACCGGGTGCGGGAGGCCAAGGAGCGGCTGGCCGCCGACGGCATCCCGGTGCGGCTCTAGAGGGTGCGGGAGGCCAAGGAGCGGCTGGCCGCCGACGGCATCCCGGTGCGGCTCTAGGCCCCCAGGCGCTCAGCCGGAGGCGAGGTCGGCGGCGACCCCGGACACGCCGCTGGACCCGAGCACCTCGAAGCGGGCCAGCTCGTAGGGCGCGCCCGGGCTCGCGTAGCCGGGGATCTCGGTCGTCGCCGACGCGTACCCGGCGGCTTCGACGGCGGCGATCACGGTCGGGTCGAAGCGCCCGGCCGGATAGCAGTAGTCCTTGACCGGGACGCCGTATTCCCGCTGCAGGATCTTCCGCGCCCCCGCCGTTTCTTCTTCCAGTGTCGCCGCGTCGAGGGTCGTCAGGTCGAGGTGGTTGATCGAGTGCGCGGCCAGCTCCCAGCCGGCGGCGATCATCGCCTTGACGTTGCTTTCGTAGAGATCGGAGCCTTCCGCCTTCAGGTTGAGGACGCCGGGCCAGCCGTGGCGGCGCAGCTCCGGCAGCGCGTAGGTGAACTGGGGCCGGTAGCCATCGTCGAAGGAGATCACCACCGGTTTCGGGGGCAGGGTGCCGCCGTGCCACCAGGCCCGCTCGACCGCTTCCAGGGTCACCGCCTGGAACCCGTGGCCATCCAGCCAGTCCATCTCCCGGTGGAAATCCGGCCGCGCGACGTAGAGCTCGGGGTAGGGCGCGTCCGCCGGCGCCGGACCGAGCTCGTGGTACTCAAGGATCGGGACCGGCCCGGTGTGCGGTTCCCAGTCCGGCTGCGGGGTCGCGTTGCGAACCGGCTTGCCGGCGCTCCCGCCGGCCGCGCCCGCCCGCCCGTCGACGTTGGCGGTCGACCCTCTGCCCGCCCCGCGGGTCGGGCGTCGACCGCCGGTGGGGTTGGAGGCATCCGTCGAGGACAGGGCGCTGGCGAGGACCACCGCGGCCAGCGCGAGCCCGACCGCGAGCAGGGCTCCCCCCGCGAGCAGCCGGCGGCGGCGGATCCGGCGGCGCTGGGCGTCGCGGCGCGCGAGCAGCTCCCGCCGTCGGTCGTGGTGGCCGTCGGGCCCGTCTGTCCAGCTCCCGTCGGCCATCCGCGCTGGCGATCATGGTAGGGAAGGGACCATGGCCAGCTCCGAGACGCCCAACGACGACCTCGCCGCGGCCCTGCGCGACGCCTACCCGGAGCTCGACGCGGTCGCTGCCGCGGCCACCGAGCCGGTCTACGTCGTCGGCGGCGCCGTGCGCGACCTCCTGCTCGGCCGCGAGCGGGGGGACCTCGACCTCGTCGTGCTCGGCGACGCCTTCGCGCTGGCGGCGCGGCTCGGAGCCGACCCGGTCGAGCACGAGCGCTTCGGCACCGCCAAGGTCGTCCTCGACGGGCACGAGCTCGACCTCGCCGGCGCCCGCACCGAGTCCTACGCCCGCCCCGGAGCGCTGCCGGAGGTGGCGGCGGCCGACTCGATCGAGGCCGACCTCGCACGCCGTGACTTCACCGTCAACGCGATCGCGGTCGCGCTGGCCGACGAGGCGCCCGCAATCGATCCGCTCGGCGGCCGCGCCGACCTCGAGGCGGGCCTGCTGCGGGTCCTGCACCCGGCCTCCTTCGCCGACGATCCGACCCGGGCGATCCGCGCCGCCCGCTACGCCGCCCGCTTCGGCTTCTCGCTCGAGGCCGGGACCGCCGGGCTGGTGGGCGCGGCCGACCTCGCCACGGTCTCCGCCGACCGGCGCCGGGCCGAGCTGCTGCGACTCGCCGCCGAACCGACCGCCCTGCGCGGCCTGGAGCTGCTGGCCGAGTGGGGGCTGGTCGATCCGCGCAGCGGCGGGATCGCGCTGGCGCGCGCGGTCGAGGAGCAGCTGGGCGCTCCCCGCTGGCGCGGGGTGGCGCTGCGGGAGCGGGCGCTGCTGGCGGCGGCGCTCGGGCCCCTCGGCGAGGAGCGGAGGCTCTCCGAGGCCGTGGTCGAGCGGCCCTCGGAGGGAGTCGCGCTGGCCCAGGGTCGCGATCCGGTCGAGCTGCTCCTGGCCAGGGCGATGGGCGGCCTCTGGGTGGATCGCTACCTCGACGTCTGGAGCGCGGTTGAGCTCGAGATCGACGGGGCCGACCTGATCGCCGCCGGCGTGCCCGAGGGCCCAGCGCTCGGGCGCGGGCTGGCGGCGGCGCGGCGGGCCCGCCTCGACGGCGAGGCGACGGACCGCGAGCAGGAGCTCGCCGTCGCCCTGGCGGCGGCACGGACGGCGACGTAGGCGCGGCGGGGGCGGCGTCTGCTTTGTTACGCGCATGGAATGGCGCGAACGCGACGGGGTGCGGTGGCTGCAGGCCGATCTGGAGGGCGCCCACGCCGCCTTCACGACCCGCCTCGGCGGCGTCAGCGCGGCGCCCTTCGACGAGCTGAACCTCGGCGTCCTCACCGACGACGACGACCGCGCCGTCGTCGTCAACCGCGAACGGCTGGCGGCGGCCCTCGGCCTCGAGCCGGCGCAGGTCCTGATCGGGCGGCAGGTCCACGGCGCGGCCCTCGCCTTCCACGCCGGCCCCCAGGGCCCGAGCCCGTTCGCGCTGCCGGGCAGCCCGATCCCCGAGGTGGACGGCCACGCCGTCGCCGCGCCGGGGCTGGCCCCGCTCGTCTTCGTCGCCGACTGCCTTCCCGTCGCCCTCCGCGGGCCCGGCGGCGTCGCGATGCTCCACTGCGGCTGGCGCGGCCTTGCCGCGGGCATCGTCGCCGCCGGCGCCGCGGCGGTCGGCGCCGGCGCGGCGGCGATCGGACCCGGGATCGGACCGTGCTGCTACGAGGTCGGCGACGAGGTCCTGGATGCCTTCGCGCCCCTGGGGGACGGGATCGCCGCGGGGCGGATGCTCGACCTGCCGGAGGTCGCGCGCCGGCTGCTGCGCGGGGCCGGGGTCGAGCGGGTCGAGTCGGCCGGGCTGTGCACGCGCTGCGAGGCCGAGCTGTTCTTCTCCCACCGCCGCGACCGCGGGCGCACCGGCCGCCAGGCCGGCCTGGCCTGGCTCGAGCCCGGGGAGGGCTGAGGTGGCCGGGCTGATCCACGGCATCGACCCGGCGAAGGTGAAGGCCAACCTCGAGCGCGTGCGCGAGGCGGCCGGCCCCGGGGTCGAGATCCTGGTCGCGTCCAAGTACGTGCCGCTGGAGGAGATGGGCGCGTTGGCCGAGGCCGGCGCCGGCCTGGTCGGCGAGAACCGCCAGCAGGACCTGGCGGCCAAGCACGAGCGTTGGGGCGAGGCGTTCGAGTGGGACTTCATCGGCAACCTGCAGAGCCGCAAGGTGAAGCAGGTGCTGCCGCTCTGCCGGCTGCTGCACTCGGTCGCGACCGACTCGGTCCTGCGCGAGCTGGGCAGGCACGGCGGCCCGCAGACGGAGGTGCTGGTCGAGGTCAACGTCGCCGGGGAGGAGGGCAAGGGCGGCGTCCTCCCGGCCGAGCTGCCGGCCTTCCTCGAGCGCTGCCCGGTCAGGGTCGGCGGTCTGATGACGATGCCGCCGTTCAGCCAGGACCCCGAGGCCTCGCGGCCTCATTTCGCCCGTCTCGCGGAGCTCGCCGCGGCCCACGGTCTGGGACGGCTCTCGATGGGCACCTCACAGGACTGGCGGGTCGCCGTCGAGGAGGGCGCGACCATCGTCCGCCTGGGGACCGGACTGTTCGTGTGAATCGTCGCTAACCTCCCGCATAATCCGTAAAGGAGTCGGCCCCCGTAGGCCGAAAGACCCCGGTACCGATGGCCTTCCGCGACACCTGGCATAGAGCTCTCGTCTACTTCGGCCTGGCCGAGGACCACGACTACGGGCCCGAGTACGAGGAGGACTTCGAGCCGGAGACCGGCTCCGAGGAAGTCTTCGAGGCGCGCCGCGAGCGCGACCAGGGCTCGGTCCGCCGCCTGCCGACCTCGCGCCGCGCCCGCCGCGACGAGATCGACGACATCTTCGCCGACGACGAGCCGATCGCCGCCAGCCGCACGCGCACCCTGCGGCCGGTCGACAACGGCGGCTCCGACGGCGGCGATCTCCAGGTCCACCTGGTGATCCCACGCAACTTCAACGACGCACAGCAGGTCGCCGACCAGTTCAAACGCCAGGTTCCGGTGATCCTCAACCTGCAGACCGCCGATCACGAGCTCTCGAAGCGGATGATCGACTTCTGCTCCGGCCTCACCTACGCCCTCGACGGCGGCATGCAGCGCATCGCCGAGAAGATGTTCCTGCTGACCCCCCGCAACGTCGACGTCTCCGCCGAGGAAAAGGCGAGGCTGATCGACAAGGGCTTCTTCAACCAGTCCTAGCGCCGCCGTCCCCTCCCGGCCACGGGAATTTCACAGCGGCTAAACAGCACGGCCACATCGCGCCGCGCCGTCGCTCCTAGCTTGGCAGGCGTCTCGAACGACGTCTCGTAACCAACCCAAGCAAAGGGGAATCGATGAAAGGCAAGCGCCTCTCCGCCGCACTCGCGGCACTGCTCGCCCTCCTGGCCGTCGGCGCCGGAACCGCCGACGCCACCGGTGCGTTCTCGTCCCACTACCGCGACAGCAGCACCGAGCGCGCGGTCGCCGCGGCCCTCAAGAACAGGGATCCGAAGAACGTGATCTTCCTGCTCGGCGACGGCATGGGCACCCAGGAGATCACCGCCGCCCGCTACTACCAGGGCGTCGGCAAGGAACTGAACGTGGACCGGATGCCGCTGACCGGCTTCGACACGACCTGGTCGGTGAAGCCGGCCGCGCAGGCTCCCTACCTGCCGGACTACGACCCGGACTCGGCCTCGACCGGGACGGCCTGGGCCACCGGGCAGAAAACGCTGGACGAGCGCATCTCGCAGGGCCCGAGCAGCGACATCTCGGTTCCCGGGAAAAACCTGGCCACGGTCCTGGAGCTGGCGCAGAAACGGGGCATGAAGGTCGGCGACGTCTCGACCGCGGAGATCACCGACGCGACCCCGGCGGTGCTCGCCTCGCACATCTCCCTGCGCGGCTGCCAGGGCCCGGCTGACATGGCGGCCTGCCCGCTGGAGACCAAGGCCGCGGGAGGCCTGGGCTCGATCGCCGAGCAGGAGATCGACCACAAGATCGACGTGCTGCTGGGCGGCGGCCTCGGCCGCTTCACGCAGACGATCCCTGGCGGCCCCGATGCCGGCAAGACGCTGGTCCAGGTCGCGCAGGAACGGGGCTACCGCTACGTCACCGACGCCGACGGGCTCAGCACCGTGCCGAACGCCAACAAACCGGTGCTCGGCCTGTTCAACAAAAGCAACATGTCGCTGGAGTGGACCGGCCCCGCCGCCTCCACCGGCAAGGGCAACGCGGCGGCGCCCTGCACCGAGGGCCAGCGTCCGGCCAACGAGCCGAGCCTGGCGGCGATGACCCGCCGCGCGGTCGACCTGCTCGACGACGACAAGCGCAGGGGGTTCTTCCTCCAGGTCGAGGGAGCCTCGATCGACAAGCAGGATCACGCCACCAACGCCTGCGGCCAGATCGGCGAGACGGTCGCCTTCGACCGGGCCATCGGCGTCGCCCTGGACTACCAGGAAGACCACCCGGACACGCTGGTCGTGGTCACCGCCGACCACGCCCACACCAGCCAGATCGTCGGCGAGGACGCCAGCGGCTCCGGCGTCCCGACCGGGTACTCCACCAACCTGCTGACCAAGGACGGGCAGACGCTGAGCCTGACCTACGGCACGGCGGGGTACGGCGGGCCGGGAGTCGGCCCGGTGGCCGTGCCGCCAAGCCAGCAGCACACCGGCGCCGTGGTGCCGGTGTGGGCAACGGGACCGGGGGCGCTGAACGTGCTCGGGACCAACGATCACACCGATCTGTTCCAGACGCTGGGGGGCTGATCTGGAGCAAACCGGGGCGGGGGAGGGCCGGGCGACCGGCCCTCCCCCTTTTTGCGCGGCTAGGCTGGCTTCCATGATCATCGGCTTCTGCGGCTCAGGCAGCATGGCGGCGGCGATGGCCCGGGGCTGGGCCGGCGAGGTCGAGCCGATGCTCTTCTCCGACGCCGGCTCCGGCCGGGCCGGCCAGCGCGCCGAGGAGCTCGGCGGCGAGGCGGTCTCCAACCGCGAGCTGGCCCGGCGCGCCGACCTCGTCGTCCTCGCCGTGAAGCCGGCGGCGCTGGACGACGTGGCCCCCGAGCTGACGGCCGCCAAGCGGGTCGTCTCGGTCCTGGCGGCGGTCCCCCTGGAGCGGCTGCGCGCCTCTTTCCCGGAGGCGGAAGTGCTGCGGGTGATGCCCAACGTGGCGGTCGAGGTGGGCCGGGGCGTGCTCTGCGCCGCCGGCGAGGCGGCGCCTGAGGTGCGGGCGGCGCTGGCCCAGCTGGGGTGGGTGGTCGAGCTGGAGGACGATCAGTTCGACGAGGCGACCGCGGTGATGGGCTGCGCGCCGGCCTACCTGGCGCTGGCCGTGGAAGCGCTGGCCGACGCCGGCGCGGAGGCCGGCCTCGACGAGAGGCTGGCGCGCCAGCTGGTCGTCGAGACGGCGGTCGGGACCGCGGAGCTGCTGCGGATCCGCCACCCCGCCGACCTGCGCCGAGCGGTGGCCTCGCCGGGGGGCAGCACCGAGGCCGGGCTGGAAGCGCTCGACCGGGAAGGCGCCCGGGAGGCCTTCGAGGCCGCCGTGCGGGCCTCGCTGGAGCGGATGAAGCGATGATCGCGATGGCCTTGAGCCGCACCGACGTGGCCAACTACGTGAACGCGATCTTCATCGTCTACATCGCCCTGATCTTCGCCAACATCCTCATCTCCTACGTCCCGCGGATGCCCTACAGCCCGCCGCTGCGGGCGGTGCTGGACTTCGTCAAAGAGACGACCGACCCCTACTTGAACGTGTTCCGGCGCTTCCTGCCGATGGTCGGCGGCGGCGGCTTCGCGCTCGACCTCAGCCCGATCGTCGGCATCATCGTCCTCTTCGTCGCCCAGGCCGTAGTCGTCGGCCTCCTCGCCGGGTGAGCGCCGGCGCCCGCGCCGCCTCGCTCGCGGCCGGGCTCTGCGCCCTGGTGGTCGCCGCCGACCAGGCGGCCAAGGCGGCGATCGAGGCGCACCTGGTCCCGGGCCAGCACGTCGACGTGCTGGGACCGCTCGGCCTCACCCTCTCGCACAACCGCGGCGTGGCCTTCGGCCTCGCCGGCGGGACCGGGGCGCCACTGGTCGCGATCACCCTGGTCGCCCTCGGGGTCGTCGTCTACCTCTTCGCCCGCAACCCGACCCGGCCGGGGATGTGGGTCGCGGCCGGGCTGGTGGGCGGCGGCGCGATCGGCAACCTGATCGACCGCGTCCGCGCCGACGCGGTCACCGACTTCGTCGACCTGCCGCCCTGGCCGCCGTTCAACCTCGCCGACGTGGCGATCACCGCCGGCGTCCTGCTCCTGGTCTATCTCTACCTGCGCGACGCCGAGCCCGAGGCCAGCGGTGGCTGAGCCGGAGCTGCGCATCGTCCACGTCGACGAGTCGCTGGCCGTCGTCGACAAGCCGGCGGGGCTGGTGGTCCACCCGGCGCCCTCGCACCGCGGCCCGACCCTGGTCGACGAGCTGGGCGACCTGCTCGGCGGCGGCGACCCCGAGCGGCCCGGGATCGTCCACCGGCTCGACAAGGGCACCAGCGGCCTGCTCGTGGTCGCCCGCGACGACGCCGCCCACGCCGCCCTGCAGGCCCAGGTCCAGCGCCGGCAGGTGGAGCGGATCTACCTGGCGCTGGCCGGGGGGAGACTCGGCTCCCGGACCGGGACGATCGACGCCCCGATCGGGCGCGCCTCGCGCCAGCGCACCCGGATGGCGGTCGCCGGGGCCGCCTCGCGACAGGCGCGCACCCACTTCGAGGTGCTGGAGCTGCTGGCCCTGGAGAGCTACCTCGAGGCGCGCCTGGAGACCGGCCGCACGCACCAGATCCGCGCCCACTTCGCCGCGATCGGCCACCCGCTGACGGGCGACGCGACCTACGGCGGCGCCGCGCGCTACGGCCTCGAGCGCCAGTTCCTGCACGCCCACCGGCTCGCCTTCGACCACCCCCTGAGCGGTGAGCGGCTCAGCTTCGAGGCGCCGCTGCCGGCCGACCTCGCCGGCGCTCTCGACGCGGCCCGCGCCGCTCAGCCCTAGCCCTCTACAATCGCTGTCCAAACCAACCCCCGTTCGTCTGCGAACCGGGTCCTGCCTGGCGCTCGACGTCAGGTCCGGCCAGCGGAGCGGGGAAGCTGCACCGACGACAAGGAGAATTTTCGATGCCAGAGGCTGGCCTCACCGAGCTGCTCCAGGCCGGAGTTCACTTCGGCCACCAGACGCGCCGCTGGAACCCGAACATGCGCCGCTTCATCTTCGGCGAGCTGGACGGGATCCACATCATCGACCTGCTACAGACCGAGGCGCTGCTGGAGAACGCCCGGCGCTTCGCCGGCGAGCTCGCCAGCGGCGGCGGCACGGTGCTCTTCGTGGGCACCAAGAAGCAGGCCCGCGACACGGTTCAGGAATGGGCCGAACGCTGCCAGATGCCCTACGTCAACAAACGCTGGCTGGGC
>Ga0157375_10006512_pt1 | contig 10164 bp, 8 predicted proteins | sample M35metaG_FD_115311 | JGI IMG/M metagenome (GOLD analysis project Ga0157375, IMG submission 115311) | Miscanthus rhizosphere microbial communities from Kellogg Biological Station, Michigan, USA - M3-5 metaG | ecosystem: Host-associated > Plants > Roots > Rhizosphere > Soil | place: USA: Michigan... | reverse complement strand
TTAAAAATTCTTTCAAAGTATGTCACAAACGTTGTTTGAAAAACTAGAATTCGCAGACGAAAAAAATCTTTTAATTCAGGGTCTGCCTTCTTCCATTGAAAAACAGTTCTGTAAACTCTCATTTGCCAAAAACATGACCCCGCTCCTCAAAAGCAGGAAAATCGACTTTGCCCTTGTTTTTGCGGTAAATGAGCATCAATTGAATGGCATTTTAAGGGACGTTATGCCGGCTTTAAAGGAAGATTCCAAATTCTGGGTGGCCTATCCGAAAATTACCTCCAAAATTGTTACCGATCTGAATCGCGACAGCAGCTGGCAGCAGTTGACTTCTGCCGGTTATGAAACGGTCAATGAGGTCGCTTTGGACCATGTTTGGAGTGCCGCCCGTTTTGAAAGGCCAAACGTAAAAAGGTCTCGTCATAAGGCTCAAATGGAACTGGAAGAAGCGTAAATCATTTCATTAATTTACTAAACCATCCCGGTTGTCAAATGCAGTCCCGGGGTGGTTTTTTATTTTTGGGGATGGCATTAAATATCGAAGTAAAGGCTAAAACCAACCACTCTGAATTTATCAGGGACTATCTAAAAACTAATAAGGCTGAGTTTAAGGGGACCGACTTCCAGGCGGACACTTATTTTAATGTATCAAATGGAAGACTAAAGTTGAGAGAAGGCAATATTGAAAATAACCTGATCTACTACGAAAGGCACAACACTCCGGGTGCAAAAGAATCCAGCTTTCAGCTGGTGCACGTTTCAGACGCTAAAGGATTAAAAGAGATCCTCACGAAATCACTGGGGATCAAAATAGTGGTCAGAAAGAAGCGGGAAATTTATTTTATCAGGAATGTGAAGTTTCATATTGACGAGGTTGAGGGCCTTGGAAATTTCGCTGAGATAGAAGCCAGCGATCTGTATGCAGATATTTCTAAAGAGGAATTACAAAAACAGTGTAATTTTTATTTAGTGGAACTTAAAATTAATGAAGAAGATCTGATCTCTGTTTCATACAGTGATCTGTTATTTGGACTGAACAAATAATCATCTCAATATGACAGTTCCCAATTTTTCCGTGATCGCTTTTTCCATATTTTTCAGATGCTCATGAGTGCGAAATAAAACTTCCTGTTCTTCTTTTGAATGAGTTTTTTCAAGGTCAGCATGATTTTCATTGAGCATTCTTTTGATCTTCCGAAGCTTAAGATAATTTAACGCGGATTCAACCTCTTCATGCGTGCGATCTTCTTCCGCTTTCAAATAATTCATCAATTGCTGGTCATTGCCTCTTGCAACCGTATCAATGAATTGCTCATAAGTCTGTTCAAAAAGTTGTTTCTGGTAACCAGTAGCCTGGCTATATTCTTTTCTCCAGTGGTCACTTTCTTCATAGGGAAAATTAAGCAACGAAACAGCCAGCGAACTAACTTTTGTATCAGGATGATAGACAAAATAATTTTTATTTATCTGCTGAGGAGTAGTTCGTATTTGGTCCCTAAAAGTATTTATCAGCCTGATAATATCAGGGTTATCCAATAAACTTTCATCAATCATCTCCGAAAAAATATGATCAGCGATCAATTGTGTATCATCCCAATATCTTGTTCCGTGTTCCAGGAGCATTCTTGCCAGTTCTCGTTCCTGCAATTCATCTTTGAACAAAAGATTAAAAGTTGCATCATCATAATCTGTTTCCTGCGCTTTTCTCGCATTTTCCTCCTGGAGTTTTGCTTCTTCAAATGGTAATGCTTTTTCCTGTGTTACGATCCTGTTACGGATGAATTTGTTCACCAGTGCATGCAAACCGCTCTCATCAATTTTTAATATTTCAGAGCACTGTTTGATATAGTCCTGTTGTTTGGTGAAATCTTCAGCCTTATTAATACGCGAGATCGTTTCGGCAATTTGATTTACAACCTCCGCTTTTTTATTTGAATCTGAACCAGCATCTTTTAATGCAACATCTAGCTGGAATAAAATAAAGTCCCTTTTATTTCTTTCAATGAATTCACGAAAAACTGTAGGACCAACTTTGTTTACATAACTATCAGGATCTTCCTTATCTGGAATAAGAACCAACTTCACATTAAGACCTTCCTCCAATGCCATATCCAGCCCGCGCAAAGCCGCCTTTATACCGGCAGCATCGCCATCATAAATTATTGTAAGATTGTTCGTGTATTTTTTTATCAATCGAAGCTGATCCACAGTAAGGGACGTTCCACCGCTGGCCACCACATTCTCAATGCCCGACTGATGGAGTGAAAGAACATCGGTATAGCCTTCTACCAATAAACATTCATCTGACTTATCAATGGCTTGCCTGGCAAAATAAGAGCCGTATAGAATTTTACTTTTTACATAGATCTCATTTTCGGGTGTGTTAATGTATTTGGGAGCTTTATCATTGCTTTTTAAAATCCTGGCACCAAAGCCAAGAACCTTTCCACTGTGATTGTGGACCGGGAAAATGACGCGACCACGATAGTTATCCAGCAATTGTTCATTGCGATTTACAATCAATCCTGTTTTTATCAGTAACTCGGGTGTGTATTGCCTGGCAATAGCTTCTTTTGCAAATGCATCCCTTTGTGTAGGAGAATAGCCCAATTGAAATTTTTTAATGACCTCTTCCCGGAAACCTCTTTCCTTTAAATAGCTTAGTCCAATATCCTGGCCTTCTTCCGTCTCAAATAACTGGCCTGAAAAAAATTGCTGGGCAAAACTGTTGATGATGTACAAACTGTCGGCCGTCTGTACTTGCTGACGCTGTTCATCAGTAGTAAAGGTCTCTTCGATCTCAATGCCATATTTATTGGCGAGCCATTTTAACGCTTCTACATAACTATACTTCTCATGCTCCATGATGAAGCTGATGGAGTTGCCGCTGCGACCACAGCCAAAGCATTTATAAATTTCTTTGGAGGGAGAAACCGTAAATGAGGGAGTTTTTTCATTGTGAAAAGGGCAAAGACCCAGGTAATTCGCTCCCCGTTTTTTTAATTTTACAAAACCACCGACTATATCAATAATATCAATCCGGCCGAGAATTTCCTGTATTGTGTTTTGTGAGATCATTTAGATGGAAAATAAAAGTTTCGCCTCAAGTTATGAAAAAAGAGAGCAAGAAATTGCTTCCATAATTTTAAATATTGGTCAAGTCAAGCGCAATTTTGAAGGTGTAGAAACAGTTGAAATTTCTATTGATCTTCCAGTTCCAGGATCTTCTCAAACACCTTTTCATATTCTGAGTTTTGGATCGCCAGCTCATCGCAAACTTTTTTGTATTCCGTTTCTGTTTGAAGGAACTTATTTTTATCAGAATATGTTGCAGGATCAGCTAAAGCGGCTTCCAGGTGTTGTTTTTTCTTATTTAGGTCCGCGATCTTTTCCTCCAATTGCTGAAAAATTTTTTGTTGTTTCTGCAGTTCTTTTTTGACCACGGATTGCGCAGATTTTGCTGCGGATTTCATAGGTCCTTTCTGATCGTTACTTGCTTCTTGGGTTTTATTCTTTAACTCCTGGCTTCGGGCCCCTGGCTGCTTACTGCCGGCTGCTGCAAAGGCCAGTGAAGGCTCTTTAGAAGAATCCTTTCGGGCTACCGGCCGGTTCATTCTCTCCTTCCATTCTACATATTCATCGTAGCCACCTTTGAATTCTTTGATCTTGTGATCTACGATTTCCCAGATCTTATTAGCAGTTTTGGAAATAAAAAACCGGTCGTGGCTCACAAGGATGTAACTTCCTTCATACCTGTTTAATGCTTCTACAAGCAGGTCACTGCTGTGCATATCAAGATGATTTGTCGGTTCATCGAGCAATAAAAAATTCGCCTTACTGATGATTGTTTTTGCCAGGGCTACCCTCGCTTTTTCACCACCGCTCAATACCCTGATCTTTTTTTCTACTTCATCGCCGCTAAAAAGAAAACAACCTAACAGGGTTCTTAATTCCAATTCAGTTTTCTGGCTGCCACATTCTTTCATTTCATCCAGTACCGTATTATTTATATCCAATGCCTCCAGCTGATGCTGGGCATAAAATGCTTCTTCGACATTATGTCCCCATTTTCGTTCGCCTCCGAAAGTTTCAGTTCCAGCGATAATACGGAGTAAAGTGGATTTACCCTTTCCATTTGCCCCTATCAACGCTATTTTATCACCCCGGTCAATTTCGACTGAGGTATGTTCGACAATAATGTTTTCTCCGAAGGATTTTGAAACATCTTTCAATTCTACCAATACTTTTCCGGGCGTTTTGTCGACACGGAAATTGATCTTAATGTTGGGTCTTTCCACTTCTACATCTTCGACCCGTTCTAATTTTTCCAGCCGTTTTAATGCAGATTGAGCCTGGGCTGCTTTTGAGGCTTTGGCTCTGAACCTGTCGATGAACCTTTCCTGCTGCCGGATGAATTCCTGCTGATTCTCATAAGCCCTTTGCTGCAATGCAATTCTTTCGGCTTTTTCTTTTTCATAGAAATCATAGTTGCCATTATAGACATGAAGTTCCTTTTGATAGACTTCAATGATCTTTGTTACCATGCGATTTAAAAAATATTTATCATGGCTTACTATCACAACTGAGCCCTGGTAATGCTGCAAATATTTTTCAAGCCATTCAATAGAGGGAAGATCAAGGTGGTTTGTCGGTTCATCCAGTAACAAAAGATCGGGTTGCTGAAGGATCATTTTCGCAAGTAACACTCTCATTCTCCATCCACCGCTGAACTCATTATATGGTCGTTGAAGATCGCTGTTTAGAAATCCGAGCCCTTGCAGCACCTCTTCCGTTTTATGATGAATTGAATATCCTCCCAGTGTTTCAAGTTTGTGAAGTTTATCGGCGTATTCATGTAATAATTTCTCATCCTGGTCCTTTTCCAATTGCTTGCCTAGCGCTTCAATCTCTTTTTCCAGTTGCAAAACTTTTTCAAAAGCACCCAGTGCAACTTTTAAAATTGAATCGTTTGTATCAAAACTTAGCAGATCCTGGTGAAGGTAACCGATGCTGGTCTCCCGACTTCTTTCTATTGTTCCTTTTGAAGGCCGATATTCACCTGCCAGCAATTTTAAAATTGTTGATTTACCGGTTCCATTGTACCCGATCAACCCGATGCGTTCATTGGACTGAATATGCCAGGTCGCATCTTCGACAAGAATACGGGCTCCAAATTCAAATGTCATGTTTTGTAAACCTGCAAGCATAAATAGTCAATGAGTCAGTGTGTCAATAAGGCAATTTGAAACAAGTTCCTGTTTAGAATCCCAAAAATAAATGATTCCTTTATGCTATTGGCTACTTATCATTTATTACTCGCTGATTTAAATTATTTTTACACGATAATTTCTTTTCGGCTATGAAAAAAGTTTTATTGATCTATTTGGTATTGATTGTCAGCATTATTACCTGGTATTATGCGGTAGGAAAGGAAAATCGGGTCTTTGACAATTCAAAGGCAACTGCTTTGAAAGTGAGTCAGCATAGTAAGGAGTTCAACGAATCGATGCAGGCAGTAATGGACAATTATTACAAAATGACTGACGAATTTGTAAAAGGAGATACGCTTTCAATAAATAAATCCGCCGCCAAATTAAAAACTACCCTCGATAGTCTTAAAATAGATGAATTGAAAGCTGATTCTGCCATTTATGAAACGGCGGCCAGCATTTGGGAGGATACAAAAACAGAGATCAATGGAATGCAAAGTGACCCTTCGCTGCAGGCCAAAAAAGAATCGTTGAATCTTTTTTCCAACGAACTCTTCACTCTCTTGCTCACTATTCACTACGACCTTTCTAAACTTTACTGGCAGGAATGTTCTTCAGCATTTGGAGAAGATACACCGGGGAACTGGATCAGCGAAAATGGGCAATCGAAAAACCCATACGATAAAACGGACTGTGCGACCGTAAAAAAGGTGATCAATTTTATGCCTGCTGATTCAACCAGGAAATAATATTTACTACTGAATTACTTTGCAATTATCTTGTCAAAGATTAATGCCTTTTCCTGGTGAGAAAGAGTGAATAAATTATACCGAAGCTGGTAGGTCGTTGAAAAATCAACGCTTTTAAGCAATTCTCTTCTTGTTTCCTTTAAAAGTATACAGGTATCAATGGCAAAACTTTTGGTGGATTCTGTTGACAAATGCGCCATCTTATTTTTTATATGCCAGTAAAAATTGAAGAGAAGATCGTCTTTTGGGAAAAAATTTTCTCTATAAACGATGTATTTATTTTTGAGCAACAGGTAGTGCATGATCTTTTGCTGCTCCCAATTCATTGTTTTTATTTTATCCGCTGCAAGTTGCATACAATGTTGAAGGCTACAGGGCATGTACAGTGATAACAAAAGATATTGCCTGCTTTGCAGTTTTAATACTTTCTTATGACCGGAAAACCATTCCCATTCACCAGGAAAGTAATGATAGGCTGTGCTAAGCACCAGATTATCCTGCACCCCGTCATCAATGATCATATCCTGGATGTCATCATAGATCTGTACCACACGCATGATATCAAGCCAGCCGGGAATTTGAATGCTGAACATAGCCTGCTCCTTACCAGCAAGAACACACCGGAGCTCGAGCAACTTTTCCTGCATGTAGGTTGTTTTTGATTCATGAAAGTGAAGGACCGAAGCTTCGTTGTGCAAATGGCCATGGTCATAACAACTATGTACGTCATGTAAAAAACTTTCAAAACAAGTATTACAGGAATCCGCGATTTTATCAGCAGCTTTATCAGCTTTTTCAAACTTCAATCGGCCAAGATATTCATTCATCAGGCACAGGAAATGCTGAAGTAATTCATAAAACTTTCGATAGCTGATACAATATTTCTTATTAACCCGATCCAAAATTTCCGGGGGCATTAGCTGATCAAGCCGAAGGCGATAATGCAGGCTTACTTTATTCCCAGAAACTTTTTTACACAAGTAAAATTGCTGGTGGTCATCCTCCATTAATCGTTGAATAAATGGCTTGCCTGCTGTTTCTGCCAGGCCATCAATAAATTCATCGCCGAAGAAAAGAGCCAGCGTAGTAATGTCAGCAAGGTCAGTAGAATGCCGGCGAAAAGGAGAAAGTTCGAGAAACAAATTATTGTATGCAAATGCGCCTTTCTGGATCGTACTCCATAGTTTATCAAATTCCGGCATTTGCCTGCACGATACCATGAAAGGAGAATGTGTGAACCACCGCTGTTGAAATTTGAATAGGGGCCACCAAAAGATCTTTAAAAATTTACGCGATAAAAAATGACGCAATTCCGCCGTCCATAAAAATTTATGCGACCCGCTATAGGCATGTAAGGAGACAGAGGTCTGCCAGGAAACAGTCAGTTGGTTTTGGAGAAGTGGCATGTAGTTCTATACTTTAAAATAAGCGATACAATTGACTTCAGCAATACTTCAATAGATTATTTGAACATTGATGCTAAAACAAACCTATTTTTTTGCAGAGAACAAGGTCCATGGATAAGCCATCATGTTATTCAAATACTTTGACTGCCATGCGTATTCAGGATGAATTTTGTAAAACGCCGAGCCAATAAAATTGCCGCCGCAGGGATGTCCCATGTGCGCCCATAACTGCATGTTCTTTGCGAGTTCAGCTGTTGTAACTTTTCCCTGTACAGCACCCATTGGATAATAAGGAGTGAGACTCCATTCTGCACATCCTTTTGCATCTTCATCAATATGGCCACAGATCACACAGCGGTTATTTGCATTTGCATTCTGCAAAGCATCGATATGATCTGCTTCAACCTGTTTACCAACTTCCGCATCCAGTTTTCCTTTTAAATTAACGAGCACCAATTGCTCCATGCGTTTTCTTCTTGCATTAGGTGATGTGGTGGCATCATCAACATTAAATGTGGTCTCTTCTTTTATCAGCTTCGGATCACTGGGAAAATTGGAACCGATCATGGCTGTGTCTTTACTTCGCCATACATGATAGTCCTTCAATCCCAATTCCAGTTTTGCCACTTCATTTGTTTTTGTATCACCGATCAGCCAGTCATTAGCATAACCTCCATTATTACCTGTAGTAAAACTTTTAATTACATCATCAATACTGTTGCTGTATTGGGCAGCTTTTCGTGCCCGCATGAATTCAGGCAAGCCGGTAGAATCAAATAAATTAAATCCTGTAATGGTTGTTTCGGTGATCAGGATACCGTTGTCTGTTATAACAAAATCATCACCGCTATGAATAAAACCCGGCATGCAATCCATCAGCATGTGGTGTCCTTTTTCAGGAACAATATCTGCGATCACATTCCAATGCTGGCCTATGATATATTCCGTCCAGTTGTTGTGGCCTATCACAATTTTTCCATCCTTTGTATAACTGCCTGTAGCAATAAATGCACTGCAATTGCCGGGGGCCTTGTTATTCCCGCTGCCGGCTTTTGCAATATTGTCAAGCATCGGTACATAATAAAAGGCCAGCTCTTCCGTTGCGTTGTATGCTGTCAGATCAAGGCTGTCATAATTTTTACCCTCTGCGTGCAATCCCTCAACAATACCATTGATCTCGTCTTTGTACTCACGGTCAAGTTTATCCCATAAAAAGTTTTTTGCAGCGCTGCGATAGAACTGCCAGTCACGATGCGTATCATGCTGAAGAAGATAAGCGACAGCCTGAATGCTTGTATCAATATCGTTTGCCAGCAAGTAACCGTGCTGGTACCCGATGTCGGAAGGCGAACCTTCAAGATGAACATAGATCCATCCGTTCTTATTTTCCCGTGAAGCTTTTGAAAGACGATCTGTTTTAGATTGTTTTGAATTTGAGCAGCCAAGAACTACGATGATGGCAGCCATGTAAAGAAGGGAATTTTTTTTCATCTCAGAATTGGTATTATAAGCAGGTAATAAAGAAAAATTCAGGGTGGGATCAGGACTTAGTTTTTGAATAAACCCAGCACTGTGGCTAACTTTTCTTTCAGATCTTTTCTTGCGACAATAAAATCAAGAAAACCATGTTCCATGATAAACTCACTGCGTTGAAAACCTTCGGGCAGATCTCTTTTGATCGTTTCCTTGATCACTCTTGGACCGGCAAAACCAATGAGAGCTCCGGGTTCTGCGATGTTGAGATCGCCCAGCATTCCGAATGATGCAGAGATACCACCAAATGTAGGATCGGTCAATAAAGAAATATAGGGAAGTTTCGCGTCGCTAAGCTGAGACAACTTGCCACTTGTTTTTGCAAGTTGCATCAGGGAAAATGCGCTCTCCATCATGCGGGCACCACCACTTTTACCGATTACCAAATAGGGAAACCTGTTTTGAAGACAATAATCAACTGCCCGTGAGAATTTTTCTCCCATTACACTTCCGAGTGAACCACCGATGAATTCAAAATCCATGCAGGCGATCACAATATCGTTTCCCCCTAGTTTTCCAGCAGCAACACGCATGGAATCCTTAAGATCGGTTTTGCTCCATATCTCCTCCAGGCGTTTCTTATACGGCTTCAGATCAGTAAATTCCAGGTAATCGACGCTGCGGATATTTTCAAACAGTTCTGTGAATTGTCTATCGTCAAACAAAATATCATAGTATTCAGAGCTTCCTATACGGTGATGGTAACCGCACTTTGGGCATACAAACAAATGATCACGCAGCTCTGATACTGTGCAGATATAATTACATTCAGGGCATTTCGTCCACAGCCCTTCAGGCGTTTCCTTTTTCTCTGAAGTCTTGGTATTGATACCTTTTTTGATGCGTTTGAACCAGCTGGTCTTTGTTTCTTCGCTCTTTCCCTCTTCACCGGTCAGGTTCGCATCAAAATCTTCAACTTGTTTCGCCATCAATTCAAGATTGGTGAATCACAAATATAGGGAAGGTTTTGGTTTGGGGTTTTTGTTTTTGGGACCGGCTTTTGTAGCTCCACTCAACACCTGTTGTGTCACTCACTTCGACTGCAGTAGTTACTTGTGCAAACGGGCAACGAAGCCAGGTCTTGTACATTCTTTTCGTTATTCTGCAAATGGACTTCACTCCCGTCATCATAGATTAACAAGGGACTGTAACGGTAGTAGAAACCAGTTATACCATTGTTTCAACCTTATTACAAATTTCCGGATTGAAATAAATAAGGTAATAAGGTTAGGTTTGTCGTTGATTCTTTTTCTACAAAGGTTTTTGATA
>Ga0157375_10006511_pt1 | contig 10164 bp, 5 predicted proteins | sample M35metaG_FD_115311 | JGI IMG/M metagenome (GOLD analysis project Ga0157375, IMG submission 115311) | Miscanthus rhizosphere microbial communities from Kellogg Biological Station, Michigan, USA - M3-5 metaG | ecosystem: Host-associated > Plants > Roots > Rhizosphere > Soil | place: USA: Michigan... | reverse complement strand
TCTGGCACGACGAAAAATTCATGCGCGAAATCGTCGGGGTAGTCGGAGACACGAAGACCGGTTCTCTGACTGGAGAGGGGGGCGCGCAAATCTACGTGCCGAATGCCCAGGCTGAGTTCAATATCATGGGGCTGGTGATTCGAACCGCCGGCGACCCTGCCGCTTTTGCTACCACCTTGCGACATGAAGTGCAGGCGCTCGACAAGGACCAGCCGGTTTACAGCGTCCGCACGATGGACGACGTCGTGGCCAACTCGCTAGGCACGCGTCGCGTTTCGATGCAGCTCTTCACCATCTTCGCCTGCGCCGCGCTTTTGCTCGCCGCGCTCGGCATCTACGGCGTGATGGCTTACTCGGTCGTGCAACGCACCCAGGAAATTGGGATTCGCATGGCGCTCGGTGCGCAAAGGAGCGACGTGCTTCGACTAGTCGTTAGGCAGGGGATGACACTCGCCATTATTGGTGTGGCGGCCGGCCTTCTCGGCGCGTTCGCGCTTACGCGCGTCATTGCGAATTTGCTCTTCGATGTGGGTGCAACCGACCCCCTCACATTCGTTTCCATTTCGTTGCTCCTCGTCGTTGTCGCACTCCTCGCCTGTTATCTGCCCGCGCGCCGCGCGGCGAAACTAAACCCTGTAAAAGCCCTGGCGCAAAACTGATGTACACCGGACCACTCATCAAACTCAATCAGATCGAACGCTCCTATCCGTTAGGCAAACAGCAGTTCACCTACGTCCTGCGCGAGGTCAATCTCGAGGTCGAGGAGGGCGATTTCGTTTCCGTAATGGGACCGTCCGGGGCCGGCAAATCGACTCTCCTGCATTTGTTAGGCATGCACGACTTCGGCTGGACGGGCGAATATTACCTCGACGAAACCGCCGTCCATCGCCTCAAGCCCAAGGAACGCACCACCCTGCGCAACGAGCAGATCGGTTTCGTTTTCCAGAATTATAACCTGCTCGACGACCTGACGGTCTACGAAAACCTCGATATTCCTCTTTCCTACCGGCGTTACAGCAAATCAGAGCGCACTGCGCTCGTGGCCGACACCCTCGATCGTTTCTCAATCGTCGGGAAAAAGGATCTCTACCCGCGCCAGCTTTCTGGCGGTCAGCAACAGCTCGTCAGCATCGCGCGCGCGATCATCGCCAAGCCGAAACTGATCCTGGCCGACGAGCCCACCGGTAACCTCCATTCCAGTCAGGCGGAGGAAATCATGCAGCTTTTCAAGAAGCTGAACGCCGAAGGCACCACCATCATTCAGGTTACCCATTCGGAAACCAACGCCGCCTACGGCAACCGCATTATCCAGCTCCGCGACGGCTGGATCGTGAAATGAACTCCTACCTAACGAATTCCGGCGACACTAACCCTCATCCGATCAGTCGCTCCCCAGAGCCAGATCTCCACCTTTCAAACCTAACCCCGCCTGACAGACCAACCCTATGAAAACACTGCTCCTGACCACCTCAATCGTTAGCCTGACCGCTTTCTCGGTCTTTGCTGCCACGGAAGAAAACATTCACGAAACCCGGCCCGCCAAACCGGGCGGCAAACTTGTGGTCGATGTCGATTTCGGCTCGATCGATCTTGCCCCTGGCGACAACGACAAAGTCGTAATCGACGCGCACCGCAAAATTGAGGCCTCTTCCAAGGAGAAGGAAGAAGAATATTTCAAGTCGGTCCCGGTCAGGATCACGGTCGAGGGCGACAGCGTCGTCGTTCGCGCCATTCACAAGAACGAGTCGTTAGGCTCGCAGATCTGGAAAATGCTCGGGCATCATCGCAGCGAAGCGCGCTACACCGTGCGCGTGCCGGCCAGCTTTAGCGCCCAACTCGACACCGCCGGGGGCAGCATTTCCGCCCACGGCCTGTCCGGCACCTTCAAGGCCGACACCAGCGGCGGCGACCTTGATTTCGCGCAAATCAAGGGCGACCTGCACGCCGACACGAGCGGAGGCGACGTCACCGCGAAAGATTGCGACGGTGCCGCCAGCCTCGACACGAGCGGCGGCCGCATCGAAGTCAACGGCGGCCACGGCAAACTGAACGCCGATACCTCGGGTGGTCCGATCACCGTTCTGAATCACGTCGGCGACACCAAAGTCGAAAGCAGCGGAGGCAAACTGCGGCTCGGTAACATCAGCGGAAAATTAAGTGCGGAAACCGCCGGCGGATCCGTCTCCGCCATCCTCTCTTCCCCCGTGGTTGGCGACGTGCGCCTGGAAACATCGGGCGGCAGCATTGCGGTCGTCACTCCGCCAAATGCCGCCCTCACGATCGACGCCGAGACCAGCGCCGGGAGCGTGCGGAGCGATTTACCGATCTCGCGCACTAGTGCGGATAGCGATTCGCTTAAGGGCACCATGAACGGCGGCGGCACCAAGCTTGTCCTGCGCAGCAGCGCCGGCTCGATCGAAATCGTTTCCGCCGATAAGCAAACCGCGCAGCAATAGACTTCGCCTAACGAGAGTAAGGCCATGTTGACAGATCTCCGCTACGCCCTGCGCCAACTGCGTCAGGCGCCGGCCTTCGCGGTTACCGCTCTGGCCACGGTCTCGATCTGTCTCGGAGCAAATCTGGCCATCTTCGCGTTCATCGATTCGATCCTGCTGCGACCGCTGCCGTTTCCGAACGCCGATCGGCTGGTCACGATTTACAACACCTATCCAAAAGCGGGCGTCGAAAATGATGGCTCGTCCTTGACCAACTACTACGAGCGGCGCGGCAACATCCCGGCCTTCGAGAGCCTTTCCCTTTACATGGAGAGAGCCGAAACCGTTGGTGATCCGGGTTCCCTCCAACAGGAGGAAATCGTGCGCACCTCGCCGGAATTTTTCTCCACCCTCGGGGTAAGCCCGGCGCTCGGTCGCAATTTTACCGAGGAAGAAGCGGCCGATCAGAAGAACGTCATTATCCTGGCGGACGCCTTCTGGCGCGAACGTTTCAATTCCGATCCAAACGTTTTGGGTCGTGACACCCGCGTAAACGGAATCCCAAGAAAGATCGTTGGCGTTATGCCTCCTGGATTTCGCTTTCTCTCGTCCGAGGCGCGCGTTTTTCTCCCGATAAAATCCGACATGGAACAGCGTGGACCGAAAGCGCGCCACTCTGGTGGTGGTGGCACGCACATGATTGCACGCTTGCGACCGGGCGCCACGATCGCGGAAGCGCAGTCACAGATCGACGCCCATAACGACGCGGCCGAGAAGGACGATCCGCAGGCGAAGATGATGGCCGAAGCCGGCTTCCGTTCGCTGGTCGTTGGACTGCATGCGGATCACGTCCGCTCGATCCGTCCAACCCTGTTGTTGATGCAGGGCGGCGTGTTTTTCCTTTTGCTCATCGGTGCGGTTAACCTTGTGAACCTCCTTCTGATTCGCGCGAGCGGACGCGCGAAGGAAATGGCGATCCGCCAATCGATGGGTGCGGGCCGCTGGCATGTTGTGAAGCAGGTGACGATTGAGACGGTGTTGCTCACGACGGTCGGTGGGTTGGTCGGACTGGTCGTCGGGGCGTGGGGAATTCAGCTCCTCGAATTTCTTGGCGCGGATCGTTTGCCGCTCGGCGCGCACATCGCGTTCGATAACTCGCTCGGCTTGATCGGGCTCATCAGCGCGATCGTCCTTGGAATCATCCTCGCGGCGCCAATCGCCTGGTTTAATCTGCGCAGCCATCTCGCGAACGCGCTGCAATCGGAATCGCGCACCGGCACCGTGAGTCGCGCCGCGCAACGCCTGCGCCACGGCTTCATCGTCGCGCAGATCGCCCTTGCTTTTGTCTTGCTCGCGGGGGCCGCGCTCCTTGGGCTTAGCCTGAAAAAAGTGATGGCCGTTTCTCCCGGTTTTCGCGCCGAGCATGTTCTCACCGGCGCGTGCACCATCTCGTGGGATTCTATTCCCAAACGCGTCGACATTATCGACCGGTTGCTGGAAGCCATCCGGCAGCAACCGGGAATCGTCTCTGCCGGAACCATCACCAACGTCCCGTTGAGCGGCGACAGCGGCAAAACCGCAGTCACGCCGAAGGGTTATGTATTGCCGCCGGGTCAATCAGTCCATGGTCATTATTCCTATGGCGTCCACGGCGATTATTTTTCGGTCCTCGGCATTCCGCTACGCGAAGGACGGTTTCTTACTTCCGAGGATTCTCGGCGTTCGGAACGCGTCTGCCTAGTGGATGAAGATCTGGTGCGGCGCTACTGGCCCAACGGGGGCGCGATTGGTCAACGCATCGCTCGCGGCGACGAAACAGATGACGCAAAGCTCTTCACGATTGTCGGTGTCGTCGGCGCGGTAAAACAGACGGAGCTCACCGAACCGCAGGGACAAGGCGCGCTTTACCTGCCTTTCGCTTATCGAGAGGACAATAGCGTTTTCGTCGTCACCCGCACGAGCCAGCGTCCGGACGCGTTCGCTGCGACGTTGCGAAAACTGGTGCGCGCCGCCGATCCGACTATGGCCATCGCTGACGTTCGCTCGATGGAAACGCGGATCGACGACAGCCTGATCGCGCGCCGTTCGCCGGCGCTGCTCGCGGCGATCTTCGCGGGGGTTGCCTTGATACTCGCGGCGATTGGAACTTACGGCGTCCTCAGTTACGCGGTTGCGCAACGCCGGCGCGAGATCGGTATTCGCATGGCGCTGGGCGCGCAAAAGCAACAGATCGGCGCACAATTTCTTTCTTTGGGCGCGCGTCTCCTCGCCGCCGGCACCGTTATCGGTTTGCTCGGCGCGCAGCTTGCCGGGAAAGCCATGCAGAGCCTCCTCTTCGACATGCCGGCCCTGCCTGTCGCCACACTTTTGGGCACCGCGGTCACGATCACCGCCGTGTCCTTGATCGCCTGCCTCATCCCTGCGTGCCGCGCCGCGCGGGTCGATCCCATGGTCGCCTTACGCACGGAATGAAACTTCTACCTAACGAACACCGGTAATCGATGAAGCCATGAACGACCTTCGCTACGCCTTTCGACAACTGCTCAAGAACCCCGGCTTTGCCGTCGTTGCGATCCTGACCCTCGCGCTCGGGATCGGCGCCTGCACCGCAATTTTTTCGGTCGTGAACGGCGTTCTGCTCCGTCCCCTCGATTATCCGCAGCCCGATCGGATCGTTGTCATCAAGGAAACCAACCTGCCGCAGTTTCCGGAGTTCGCGGTCGCGCCGCCGAACTATCTCGACTGGGTCAAACAGACGAAGTCCTATTCCTTTCTCGCTGCCTACGGTGGGATGCCGGTCAATTTCACCGGCAACGGCGAGCCGCAGCGGCTCGTTGGGGTGAAGGCGACGGCGCACTATTTCGACGTCTACGGCGTGAAACCGGTGCTCGGACGCTTTTTCGTTCCGGAGGAAGACGCGCTTGGGAAAAACCACGTCGTTGTTCTCAGCCACCCGTTCTGGCAGCGTGTTTTTGGCGGCGCGGGCAACATCATTGGGCGCGACATCCAACTCAATGGCGAATCGTACAACGTCATCGGCGTTGCTCCGCCAAACTTCGGCCAGGCGAGCAAAGTCGACACCTGGGTGCCGATGGGTTTCAAGCCGGACGAGACCGCGAACGACGCTCGGGGCGCGCATTACCTGAGCGCAATCGGTCGGCTGCGACCGGGCGTGACGGTCGCACAAGCCCGGGCGGAATTGGAATTAATCGCCGCCCAGCTCGCTCGCCAATATCCCGACTCGGATAAAGGCTGGGGTGTCGGGCTAACGCCGATGCTCGACTATGCCGTGCGCGATGTGCGCGCCGTTCTTTACACGTTGCTCGGCGCGGTCGGCTGCGTCCTCCTTATCGCCTGTGCCAACGTCGCCAATCTGCTCCTCGCGCGCGCGACCGCGCGGCATCGTGAGATTTCAATTCGCACCGCCCTCGGGGCGAGCCGCCTCCGACTCGTTAGGCAACTTCTCACCGAAAGTGTGTGTCTCGCGCTGGCCGGCGGCGTCGCCGGAATTCTTCTCGCGCGCTGGGGCCTCGACCTCCTCCTCGCTCTCGCTCCGACCACGCTGCCCCGCAGCGGCGACATTCATCTCGACGCCATCGTTCTTATTTTCGCCCTCAGCCTCAGCGTTCTAACCGGCGTGGTTTTTGGCCTCGCGCCCGCGCTTCTCGCCGCCCATACCGATGTGAGCGAAGGGCTCAAGCAGGGATCTCGCGGATCAACCGACGCGCGCGGCCGTCTGCGGGGCGCGCTCGTTATCATCGAGGTCGCGTTTGCGCTCGTCCTGCTCGGCGGCGCCGGCCTGCTTGCGCGCAGTTTCATGCAGCTCACGCATGTCGATCCCGGCTTCGTCACGGAAAACGCCACGGTCCTGCGGTTGGCGTTACCAGAGAAAAAGTATGAAAAGCCCGAACAACAGAATGCCTTCGCCGAAGCCCTGCTCGCGCGGCTGCGCGCGCTCCCCGGCGTGCAGGCAGTGGGGCTGACTCACGCCCTGCCGCTGATCGGCGATTGGGTGCTCGGCTTCAAAATCGAGGGACGCCCCGAGGTTCTCCCAAGCGATATGCCGAACACAAATTACTATTCTGTCTCGCCCGATTTTTTCCGCGCCATGGGCATCCGGTTGATGCGCGGCCGCCTCTTCACGCCCCAGGACGATGCCCACGCCCCTCGGGTTGCCGTCATCAACGAAACCCTTGCCCGGCAATTTTTCCCTAACGAAAACCCGATCGGCAAACGCATCCTGGTCACGAACGGCCCCGATGCCTGGCGGCAGATTGTCGGCATCGTCGCCGACACCACGCAGTATGGCGTCGACAAACCAACGACCAGCCAAACTTACGAGCCGTTCGCGCAAGCCCCGTTTGATTCGCTCAACATCGTCCTGCGCACGACCGGTCCCTCCACAGCACTGGCCGGCGCGTTGCGTCCGGCCGTTTATGCGGTGGACAAAGACCAACCCGTCGGCACGATCCGCCCGCTCGAAGAAATCCTCGGCGATACGATTGCGAAACAGCGCTTCGCGATGCTGCTTCTCATTGTCTTCGCGCTCGTCGCGCTCGTCATCGCGGCGGTCGGAATCTATGGCGTCATGGCCTACAGCGTGGTGCAACGGACGGGCGAGTTCGGGATTCGGATGGCGCTCGGCGCGCAGCGCGGCGACGTGCTACGCCTCGTTCTCTCACATGCCGGCAAGCTCGTCGGCGTCGGTCTTCTCCTTGGCCTCGGCGCGACCCTGGCCACCTCGCGCGTCATCGGATCAATGCTCTTCCGGACAAACGCCCACGATCCGCTGACTTTTGTCCTAACAACCTTAATGCTGGGCGGAGTCGCGCTCGCCGCCTGCCTTCTTCCGGCGCGCCGTGCCACCCGGGTGAATCCAATTGAGGCGTTGCGCAATGAATGATCCGGGACGCGTGCGCTACCCAAACGGAAAGACCGCTGCTCGGACTTCATCTTCGCCTAACGAATCTACCGTGAACCGATGTTGACCGATCTTCGCTCCGCCATCCGAATGCTGCTGAAATCGCCCGGCTTCAGCCTCGTTGCGATCGCGACCCTCGCCCTGGGGATCGGTGCGAACACCGCGATTTTTTCGGTTGTGCAGAGCAGTCTCCTGCGTTCGTTGCCTTTTCCGAGGGCGGATCGTCTCGTTAGGCTGTACGAGCTCGCGGGCGAAAATGGCGACCGCTCCACCAAATTGAACCTGGCTCCGGCGGTCCTGCAGCAGTGGCGCGAAAACAGTGGTCAGATTTTCGAAGGAATCGGCGTCGCTACCGGAGCGAGCCTGACTCTGGAGGCGGGCGCCACCCAACCAGCGCGCAACATTCCGGCCGCGTTGATCAGCGCGAACTTTCTCGATGTCACGGGCTTGGCCCCGGCGCTCGGCCGTAATTTTGTCCCGGCAGAAGATCAGCCTGGCGCCGGGCGAGTCGTGATCATCGGATACGATTTCTGGCAGGAAAATTTGGGCGGCCGAAAAGATGTTCTCGGACAAACCGTCCGTCTCGACGGGATGCCCTACAGCGTCATCGGCGTGATGCCGAAAACGTTCCGGCATCCTTATCATGCGCAGGTTTGGTTGCCGCTGCGTCTCGAGGCGGCGTCCGCCCGGGCCCGTCGCCATTATCTCTACGGTGTGGCGCGGTTGCAGCCTGGGGTCAATGTCGCACAGGCCGAGGCGGCGACGGAGCGTATGTGCGCCGCGATCAACCGCAGCGCGCCCGATCCCGCGAATCCGGTGCAGGCCGCGCTCATCCCTCTGCGGGACAGCTTCATTATCGATTTGCGACCAAAGTTGCTCATCATCGCCGGGGCGGCGCTCTGCGCACTGCTCGTAGCAGCGGCGAATTTTGCCGGACTTCTGCTTTCGCGCGCCGTTCAGCGCAGCGGAGAAATGGCGCTGCGCGCCGCCCTCGGCGCGACCCGCAGCCAGCTCGTTAGGCTAGTTCTTTTCCAGTCCCTTGTCCTTACCGCCGCCGGCACGGTCTGTGGTTTGCTCGTTGCCGGCTGGCTTACGCCGATTCTGGTCGCGCTCAGTCCAGAGGGCGCCGATAACACCGGCAGCGCGATTCGGGAATTCGACTACGCTGTCCGCCTCGACTGGCCGATCTTCGCATTTGCGGCCGGCACGATGCTTGTCGTCGGCCTCGGCGTCGGGCTTTTTCCGGCCTGGCGCGCTTCGCGCGCCGATCTGCGCGGTGCCATAGGCGACACCGCGCGCGGCGCGACGCTCGATGCCGGCACGCGCCGCTGGCTGAGTGGACTGATCGTGGTCGAAATCGCGATCGCCGCAGTGCTCCTCGTCGGCAGCTTCTCGCTCACCCAGTATTTCCGGGAGATTGTCAGGCAACCGTGGGGTTTCAAGACCGATCACCGGCTCGGCTTTAGCGCCATGTTCGCCGACCGGATTTTTCCCACGCCGGATACGCGCCTGCGCGCGATCGACCGGACACTGGATGAATTACGCGCGCTGCCGGGGGTGCGCTCGGCGACGGTCACGGCGCCACCGCCAATGGACGCATCGTGGGATACCATCCCGTGCGTGCCGGAAGGAAGTCATCCGCCGGGCGCGAGTGGAGTGTATTTTGCCTACCTCCGGGCGATCGGGCCCGGCTATCTCGCGACGATGGGGCAGCGCCTCGTGCGCGGCCGCGAGTTCAATGAGGCGGATCACGCAGGGGCTTTTCCGGTCTGCCTCGTGAACGAATCCTTCGCGCACCGTTTTTGGCCTAACGAGGATCCGATCGGCAAACGCGTCAAGGAGGGCCGGCTCGATGGAGAGCGACCCTGGGCGACGGTTGTCGGCGTCACCGGCGACACCAAGGCGATCGCTGATCCGCGCGACGGTGAAATTGTCGGGACGGTTTATTTTTCCCTGCCCCAGGCGCTGGCGTCCGGCTTCGACGAGATGACCTTTGTCGTCGAAACCGCCGCCTCTCCGCTCGCTGCCGCGCCGGCCGTGCGAGCGGCGCTGGCGCGCGCCGATCATCGTATTGCCGCCTACAACGTCACCTCGCTTGAAGATGCAGCAGCGGATTCGTGGGTGACGGAACGTTTTCTTTTCCTTTTGGTTTCGCTCTTCGGCACGCTCGGGTTAGTCCTCGCGGGCGTCGGCGTTTACGGATTGCTCGCCCTGCAGGTCGCGCGCCGCACGCGCGAATTCGGTCTGCGCGTCGCCCTCGGCGCAACCAGGGCGGCCCTTGTCCGGCTGGTCGCCGCGCAAGGCGCGCGTCTCCTCGGCTGCGGTTTTCTCGCCGGAACGCTGGGCGCGTGGGTCGGCGTGCGCATCCTGCAGCACGAATGGCCGGGCGTGCCCGCCGGCGATCCCTTCATCTGGCTCGGGGCGGCCGCCGTCTTGTCGTTAGGCGTGGCCCTCGCCTGCTTTGTGCCCGCGCGCCGGGCGGGCCGCGTCGATCCCGTTGTCGCTCTCCGTGCCGAATGAAATTTACCTAACGAATTATGATGACTGACCTTCGTTTCGCTTTTCGCCAGCTTTTTAAGTCGCCCGGCTTCACCGTCCTCGCCGTCATTACTCTTGCACTCGGGATCGGGGTGAACACCGCCATCTTCAGTTTGATTCACGATCTTTTTTTGCGCGGCCTTACCTTTCAGGAACCGGATCGGCTCGTCATCATCGAGGCGGAAGCAAAGGAGCGAAATCTCGAACACCTGCCGATGTCGGTCCCGCGCTTCTGGCATTTCCGCGATTCGCAAACCATTTTCTCAAGTC
>Ga0157375_10006509_pt1 | contig 10166 bp, 6 predicted proteins | sample M35metaG_FD_115311 | JGI IMG/M metagenome (GOLD analysis project Ga0157375, IMG submission 115311) | Miscanthus rhizosphere microbial communities from Kellogg Biological Station, Michigan, USA - M3-5 metaG | ecosystem: Host-associated > Plants > Roots > Rhizosphere > Soil | place: USA: Michigan... | reverse complement strand
GATCTCGAACTTCTTCGGCATATAGGCGCCGCCGGCCCACACGTAGCCGTCGGACATGTCGGTCCGTAGACGAGCGGGCAGCGGCTGGCGTGTCGTCGTCTGCGTCATGCCGAGCGGCGCAAGCACGCGCTGCTCGATGTAGTCGTCCCACGGAATGCCTGACACACGCTGCACGACGTAGCCGGCGAGCGCCGTGGCGTAGTTGGAGTACGACGCGAACGTGCCCGGTGGTCGCACGCGTCCAGGGATGTGGGTGTCGAGCCAGCCACCGAGCGCTGGGATCTTCGTCGAATCGTCGCTGATGAGATCCCGTCCGTCTTCCTCGAAGCCCGGCGTGTGAGTCATGATGTGCCGCAGCGTGATCGGCTGCGGGAACGTCGCGGGGATCTTGAAGTCGAGATAGCGACTGACGTCGGCGTCGAGATCGAGCTTCCCCTGCTCCACGAGCTGCATCACAGCCGTCCAGGTGAACAACTTGCTCGTGGACCCGATGCGAAAGAGCGAGCGCTCGGCGTCGATCGGCCGGCGCTTCGCGACGTCGGCGTAGCCGTAGCCCTTCGCGAACAAGAGGGCGCCGTCTTTCACGACCGCGACGGTCGCACCCGCAACGTGTTTGTCGCGGAGATTCGCCACCATGATCCCGTCGACGAACGCCTCGAGCTCTGCGCGGTCGCGCACGCCGCGCACTACGGCCGGCGTAGTTGGTGCGCTCGCCGGCGTTTCGCTGCGCGCCTTCGGCGTGAGCGGGCGAATCGACGTCGGCTGCTGCGCGATGAGCGAAGTCGCCAGCAGGCAGATCGCGGCGAGGGAGATGCGATGTGAGATCATTGACTCCTCGGTGGGAACGCCAGACGCACCGCGTGGGGATCAGGGCGCGGCTACGCCACCAATATGTGCGCGGTGCATCGCCGCAGCGAACCGCCGATGCCGCTCCCGAGTCACTCTCCTTCTAACTTCGCGGCGCCCGATCCCACCAGGTTCGGTGCACCGTGCATCATGGCGTCGTGGCGGCGCCTTTCTTGTGCGTGTTAAAGAACTGCATCATCGCCGCGAAGTTGGGCTCGACGACGTTGCTATGATCGCCACCGGGAACTTCGATATACGTCACCTCCGCGTTGACCGCTTTGAGCGCGGCGACCATCGCGCGTGAACCGCGCACGTTGACCGTCGGATCCGCGTCGCCGTGCACGACGAATTGCGGAATGTTCCTGATCCGTTCGGCCGTCGCGGGCGCTCCCTGGCCCGAGAATGGCGCCAGCGCGGCCCAGATATCGGGGTACTTCGGCGCGATCGCCCACGTGCCGATGGCGCCCATGGAATGGCCCATCAGATAGATGCGCTTTGGATCGACGTTATAGAGTTTTCTCATGTTCGACAACACTTGCATCACGTCGGCCTCACTCAGCTCCGAGGCGCGCCGGACGACCGGATCGGCCGAAGTGGCAATTCCATAACGGCCGTCGACGCGATATCCGAGCGGCGCCGCGAGGAGGTAGCCGTGTTGCTCGGCGAGCTCCGGAAGCTTCTTGCCGTACGCATCGAAGAACGAATCCTCGGTGCCGCCCAAACCGTGCAGTGCGATGATCAGCGGCATACTGCGTGTCGACGTGTAGGTGGTCGGCACGTAGATGTGGTACGGCATCATTTCGTTCGCTGACTCGAGCCGGTAGTGGCGCTTCATGTCGCCCGTGCGTCCGGCGAATGGATCCCTCCCGGCTTTCACGGCGGCGGCGACCGCGTCAGCGGCCGCGAAGTCTGCATCGACGTCGAGCGTGCGCAGCTCGAGCCGCCCACGGTTCACGTTCCGCAGGCGATCAACGGGATAGAGCAGCTCGGCGCGGAGCGATTCGGGCGCGTGCGGCGCTTCGCCCTCGATGCGCGAGACTGTTTCGTCGAGACCTTTCTTCAACGCGATAGGAAGCGACGCCGTTCCCAACGTGCGTGCGGAATCGAGGACGTCGACGGCGAGCACGTATTGACCGTCAGGGACGTCGTGGACATCGAGCTCCATCGCGAACGGCGACTCGCGCAAATCGCGGCTCACGCCGGTGAGAGTACCGAAGTCTTTGACGACCGTGGGCGGCGCGGCACCGCGACCGCCGCCGACGGAGCGCCGAGCGACGAGTGTTGCATGCGCGTTGACGGATCGCGCGAGATCGATGTTCGGCGCATAGAGCTGCTCGAGCCGAACGACATACGCATTTCGAGAATCGAGAACAACGCGATCGCTCCGGAGAACGAGGGACGCGTTGTAATCGGCGACGTCGGTCCACGGGCGCCCGGCGAGGAGCGTGAAACCCTTGGCCAGGAGTCGACGGGCTTCGCTGGTCCGTCCGGCGCGCGTCGCCGCGGCGAGTTCGCTGTCGACGGAGTCGAGTCGGGCTTTGAGCTCGCCGGTTGGATTCAGCGTCGCCTTTCGCGTGTTGTAGGAGACTTGTAGCGAGAGGAGACTGGTGAGGGCCTGCCCGCCGGCGTGCGCAGGGACGAATGGGAGCGCGGCAGCGAAGAACAGGACGCGGCACAGCGGGCGAATCACGCGCATGGGAGCCTCGAGCAGGAGGTTCAGGCCATCTAGTCGGCGTGCAATCATACAACCGATCTCACGCTTCTCGCATCATTCAGCGCGCTCGAGACTGCCGACCCACGTCGTGCCCCATGACGCGAGCACTGTCTCATTCGACCGCGATCTTATGGCTTCCGGCCGTTCATGATTTCGTCGAGCAGCTGGGGCAAACGGGGATCCTTGCGGCTGCTGAGCGCACTGATCGCCTTGAGCCGAAGCGATGGCACGGTGCTGGTCTTGGCGATCTCCACAAGCTTGTCGGCGGCCTCGGTCTCTTTCCGATTTTCGAGCGCCGTCACGATGCGGCTGCGAACATCGAACGAAGCGGCGGCGTCGTAGAGCTTGATCCAGTCCGCGACCGAACCAGACCGCATTACGAAACCAATCGCCGCGCCACGAACCGAGCTCGCCTCGTTTGGATTCTTCGCGATGTTCAGAATCCACTCATCGGTTTCTGGACTGGCGAATCGTGCGACCGCGCTCACGATGGTTTGTTTCAGCTGTTCGTCATCGGTTCGCGCGTAGAGACCGCGCAGATAGGAGGCGTCGTCGCTTGTCGCGCGTCCGGGTGTGATGCCGCTCACGGCTTCGCGTCGAAGGTTGAGCGGCGCATCCTTCCGATCGATGATCGCGCGGATAGCGGTCCGAGCTCGCGGATTCGTGCTGGTCGCAAGGGTGTGCACGACCGACCTCTGAATTCGTTCGTCCTGCTCTGTCCGTAGTACGTCCTCGAGCATTGCCACGCCGGGATCTCCCAGAAGCTTCGGCAGCCAATTGATCGCTTCCGCACGGACGCTCGGCGACGGATCGCTCTTCGCCGTCGACGCGATGATCGTGGCCGCTTCCGCGTCGCCGCGACGACCGAGAATGAACACCGCGCTCCTTCTGAGTTCAGCGGTGCACTCGTCGGGTTTGTCCAACACGTGCTTGAGAATCGGCAGCGCTTGTTGTGGATCCATCATGCTCAACGCGCCCATGGTTTCGCGCTTGAACTGTCCGTCTTCCCCGTCGCATGAGTTCGCACGGGGCGCCGCGGCGTCCGCGACAATTCTTGCCGCGTCCCCGTTGCCGCGCAGTGCCAAAGCCTGGTTCACACGGATGTAGAGGCCAACGACTTCGCGCTCGCTCGCCCGAATCCGACCTCGGCTCATCTCCGGCGCGTCGTTCGACGCAGGAACGACGCCGAGCAACTTCTTTGCACGAGGCTCGAGAAGGTGCGCGGCCGTTTCGAGCTCTCTCGCCGTTCCGATTCGGTAACGCGCGAACGCCTCGTTGTACGGTAGGTCGTCTTGATAGCGCGATTTCGGATACTTTTGGGCGATGTCCTTGAAGAGCTGAGCCGATCTACCGTACTCACCGCGTGCCATGAGGTCGTGCGCGGCACGATAGAGCGAGTCAGCAGGATCTCCCTGCAGTGCGCGGAACGCCGCGCGATCGACCACGTGAACCGACGGTCCAGGCGAGGGCTCTTGCGCCGAAATCGAAGCGAGCGCCGTTCCAAGACTGAGCAGCGCGATAAACTTTCTCACTATTGTTTCCTCATTCGCGACTGGAAGCGTCGATGCCCTGGCATCGCCCGATCGTCTGCGAGTGAGATGCGCGAACGAACAAAACCGTTCGGTTTGGAAAGTGCGTCGACTATCGCAGCAAGCCCGAGAACACCAACGGCGGAATCCGCGCTCTAATGGAACGCGAAGGACATCCGCGCGACAACACCGCCGCGCGCGGGGCGACTCGAAGTTGACTCACCGATGCGACGCTGACAGGAACCCACTTTTCGGACTTGATCGCCAGTCCTGCAATCGCTCCCACGAGCACACCCGGGACGACGTCGCTGATGCCACCGACGGCGACTCGAGACGTGAGCAGTGGTCCGCGGAATCGACGTCACGTCGTGTATTCAGCATGGCATTGACGAGTGCAAGCGCGGGCCGACACATTGGCGGTGCGCGAGTCGGGGATAGCTTCGTTCAACCCATCGCCGATGCGATCGTTACCGCGGAGACCCGTGTGCTCCGTCGAGCCAGAAGCTGAGCTGGTCGTCTTGGTGGATGGACGAGATCGGCGCGTTGGGGTTGCCCCGAAAATGGCCGCGCACATTCACGGATGGAGGCACCGCGCACTGTCGGTGTTCGTGATCAATGACCGCCACGAACTGTTACTTCAGAAGCGGTCGCCGGCGAAATATCACTCTGGCAGTCTCTGGTCGAACACCTGCTGCGGTCATCCGCGACCCGGCGAGCGAGTCGCGCAAGCGGCGAAACGACGTTTGCAGGAGGAAATGGGGTTCGCCTGCCGGCTGCATCGCCTCGGTGCGATTCAGTACTCGATAGATGTCGGAAACGGTCTAGTCGAGCGCGAATACCTGCACCTATTCGCTGGGCAGTGGAACGGGCAGCCTGTACCAGCCGCAGAGGAAGTATGTCAGTGGCGCTGGTGTGAGCCATCCGCGATCGACGCTTTGATCGTTTCACAACCTGCGCGATTTACGGCGTGGTTCCCGCTGGCGTGGCCGCACGTCAGGCACTCACTCCAAGTCGGAGTGTTCACTCCGACGTAATGGATCGTCGTATCGCGATGTCGCAGCGGCCGCGTCCTGGCGCGGCCAAGGTCATACGCCAATCAGAATCGATATCCCACAGCCAGATTGACTAAGAGCGGATCGACTTTCACGTCGACCGATTGGCCGGTCGAGAGACGCGCTGTCGTTCCGACACGCGTGGGCACGATGGAGGGATCGACGAACCAATGCTTGTTGAGGTTGTACGTCGCCCCGATCTGCGCTACTGCGCCCCAGGCATTATCAATAGTGGCCGTCGTTACGGTCTTGGTTAGCGCACTTAAATTTGGCGTGGTGGTCACGCTGATGTACTTGGTGTATGTCGCGCCGAGGCCGACATACGGCCTGAACCCCGCAGCGGGGCGTCGGAACCGGTATTGAAAGATCAGGATAGGTGACAGCAACTTGGCATCGGCAATTTTGCCAGCTTGCTGAATGGTGCCGCGCCCCTCGATATCCAGCCTTGGAGGGACACCGAACCCGAGTTCAGCCGACACGTTATCGGTGAACATGTACGCCGCGCTGACGAACGGGCCGCCCGCGTCACCGACATCGACTTTCCCACCCGGCACGCCAGTGATGTCACCGCTTTTTACTTGCGGGAAGAAATGGTTATACCCGGCTTTTACACTCCAAACGCTCGCGGTCTGTGCCACCGCTTGGCCTCCCACAAGTGCCAAAGCTGTCAGCGCCGCCGCTTTAATCCGTACCATGGTGATGACCTTTCACAAGTTTGAAGTAAGACCAATTGCAAGACATAAAAGTGTATTTTGCAATGTTAAAGAATTGATACAGTGAATCGCCCCGGGATTGTCGGAGAGCGCATTACCTAAGTACTGCCGCGGGACATGGCTCGGTGCGCATGGCACCTTGGTCGTACTCGACAGCGCTCTCCGTATGGCGGCCTGTGACTACGCTATCCTTCCAGAGACGAGAGCAGGCAGGCGACTCTCAAGCCATCCACGCGCGCGAGGACGTGCCGTGTCGAAGTCTCATCGGCGGCACATGAAGAAAGTCAAAGCGATCGAGTTCGAATCGCTGTTCCACCGCTTCGAGGATGAGTACGGCGCTGCCTCTGTGCGGCTCGCCGACCAGCTCAGAGAGCGCTATCCCGAGATCACCAAGCCGGGCAGAAGAACCGGCCGGACGCTGCGCAGTCTCTGCTTCTTCGTCTGGTGCTGTGCCCACGACGATGACCCGACGCTGATTCCGACGCTGTTCCGCGCGGCGGTACTGCTCTGGGCTCAGGACGACTACTACGACAACCCTGGCATTTCCGCCGCGGAGAAGGAGTCCTTTTGCTTGGCGACCAACCATGCCCTAAGGGCTGATTCCTTCCAGCCGGCTTTCAAGCGTACCTTCCAGCTTAGGGACCTTACCTCCCTCTGGGCCGACATCGCGGAGACGATCCCACGAAGCGCGCCGCAGGTCCGTTCCTATTGGATCGAGAAGGCGTGCCTGCTGAGTGATGCCATGGCGGCGGAGAACCGAGCGGTCAGGAAAACGACGATCACCTACGAGGGATACATGAGCACGGCCATCCACAGCATCGGGATGGTCTTCATCTGGGCTACCTATCTCGCGCACAAACACATAGCCGCGAGCACGTTGCGCGATATGGACCCAGTTCTGCTCCGGGGTGCCAGGGTCGTGCGCTTGAGCAACGACATCGCGAGCTACCGTCAACGAAGGAAAAAGAAGAACGCGGTGACCCTTGTGGGAGGCAGCAGCTCGCGAGTTCGCATCCGCCGGCTCATAGTGCGGGAGAGCCGCGCATTTCGCCAAAGTGTCGAAGCCCTGGATGTGGGACCGGATGTCCGCCGTGTGCTGGTGCGCTCGATGGCATTCTTCCAAGAGTTCTACCAGCGATCCGACTTCGATCGCAGGCCTGCGCGGTAGAATGCCGAACACGATGCCCGCCAGCAGCCTGCTCGGCCTGCACACCGCCCTGGTCGTCCTGCTGTCGGCGCTGGGTTTCGCGATGGCCGTGTGGGTATATCGGGCCAACCCTCGCGAGCGAGAGAACCAGGGCTTTTCGCTCATGGTGCTCTTCATTGTGTCGTGGGTGGCGTGCTATCACGTGGCGCAGTTGGCCGATCCGACGCTCTGGTTCCGGTTAGCCGCGTTCGCGGTCTTCATGTTATTCGTCACGTACTACTTCTTCATCGTCCAGTGGGTTCTCGGCAAGAGCGGGCGGCCATACCGGCTCCTCGGAGTCGTCATCCTGCTCTACGGCTTGGTCATGGCAGACTTGGCCCTCGGTACGGACGTAGTCATCCGCGGGAGCGTGATCGTAGGGTCGACAGCCAAACCCGTCTTCGGGGACGCAGGGAGATGGGCGTTCTATGGATTCGTGATCGTCCTGACTCTTCTCGTCAACGGGATCTTGATAAGGGAGTACGCCCGATTCCCCGAGGAGCGTCGCGTCAAGCTCCAATACTTCTTGATCGGTCTCGTGTTGGTCGTCGGCTTCAACATCGTGTTCAACGTGGTTCTGCCGCTCGGGTTCGACGTCTACCGGTACTACTGGGTGGGCAACTATTCGGTGGCGTTCCTGCTGGGCTTCACCGCGTATGCGATCGTGAAGCGGGAACTGTTCGGCGTCCGGACGGTGCTGGCGACGATCTTCGTCGCGACGGTCGGTGTGCTCCTGGCGATCGACCTCCTGGTGTTCACCGACAAACCCACAATCAAGGTGTTCAAGGGCGTGGTGCTCGTGCTCATCCTGTGCTTCGGGTACGTCCTCGTGCGGAGCGTGCAGCGCGAGATCCACCAGCGGGAGAGGCTTCAGGAGATCGCGGATGAACTCCGCCGCTCGGACGAGGCGAAGACGGAGTTCATCTCGATCGTCTCACACCAACTCCGGACACCGCTGAACGCCATCAAGGGGTACCTCTCCCTTTTTCTCGAGGACATCTACGGAAAGCTGGATGAAAAAAAGCAGCAGCCGATGGAGCGCATCCTCCGATCCACCGAGCGGCTGATCCACCTGGTGAACGAGTTGTTGGGCATTTCCAGGATCCAGATGGGAAAGATCGAGCTCGAGATTGGGGAGGTCGATCTCTGCCAGATCGTGAAAAGCGTCGTGGACGAGTTCGGCGTGGGCGCGGAAGAGAAAGGCATCGGGCTGCACGCTTCCTGTCCCACTGACGGCGTGCCAGTGGTGGCCGGTGATAAGCAGAAGCTGCGCGACTCCGTGCTGAACCTTGTGGACAACGCGATCCGCTACACCGACAAGGGCAGCGTGGACGTGTCCGTAAGCAGAGAAGTCAACGACCTCGTGGTGCGCGTGGAGGATACTGGGCCGGGGCTCGACGCTGAGGAGACCAGGGCGCTCTTCAAGAGCTTCCAGAGGGGGCAGGTCGGCCGGAAGCAGTGGGCGGAAGGGTCGGGCCTGGGCCTCTACATCGCCAAGGAGTTCATCGCGCTGCATGGTGGAGCGATCTGGGCGGAAAGTCCCGGGAAGGGCCTCGGAAGCACCTTCTTCATCCGCATTCCGCTCAGCGAGAAGAAGTTGGCCGCCTAGCGCACAAGCAAGTGAAGTCCAGACCGCATTAGTGGCTTAGGGCTCGGCGAATCACCGAGCGTAGCTGACACGGATTAGACGATTGCCAGTGTCATCACTGATCAGGACGGATCCGTCAGGCATTTGAAGCACGTCAACGGGTCGACCGCGTGCCGCCGCTGCCGCTCCACGTCCGCCGGGTGCGGTCGATCCCAAACCCGGAAGAAAGCCGTCCACGAACGGTTCAAAGCTCGTAACGCGGCGTCCGTCTGTATGCGCAACCATGACGCGATACCCGCTCGGAGTCGATCACCGACATCAGGGTTACGGTCACCATCGGGTGACGATACCGTGAAATCATTCGCTTGGGGCGATCATGCCGGTTTCTCGCGGAAACGCAATTCCCAGCCGACTTCGGCTCGACGTCAGAATCGCCGCGCGCTCCCTGCGCCGCACACCAGTATTCACCGTTGCGATGATCGCGGTCCTCGGCCTCGGCATCGGCGCGTCGACTGCGATGTTCACAGTCTACAAGACAGTGCTCGTGGATCGACTGCCGATTCTGGAACAGGACCGGCTCGTCGTCATGCATCCGCTCGATCGCGGTGGCGTGCATCTCGACGTGCCGTATCCCTACCTGCCGATCATGTCGCGCGACAGCGCGCTTTTTCGCGGCCTCGCCGGTGTGTTTCACCTCGGTGCGAATGCCACCCCGTTCATCGACGGCGATCAGTCGATCGACCTCATCGCGGCGAGCGCATCGTCCAACTTCTTTGACGTGATCGGCGCGCGGCCAACACTCGGTCGCCTGTTTCAGCCGGAGGACGGAGCTGTTGGTGCTGCGCCCAGTATCGTGCTGAGTTATTCGGCATGGCGCAATCGGTTCAACGGTGATCCGTCAATCGTCGGCCATGCGCTGCTCATGCCATACTCCGAGCAGCGCGCGCACATCGTCGGCGTCGCACCGGTCGGCTTCGAGTATCCGAGCGGAACTGATGCGTGGGTCTCCCTCCCCGCCGACTTCGCGGCGCAGGTCGACATTGTCGCGCGCCTCGCGCCGGGCGTGACAATCGCCGCGGCACGGACTGGATTCTTCGCGCTTACGCAGCGCGCGAATCCATTTTCTTCGGTTCCGGCCGCGCCTGGCGCGAAGCCTTTTTTCGCTCCGATCTCCGGGGTGGAAGTCCAGCCGCTGGCGGACATCATCCTCGGCAGCGCTCGCCCCGCAATCAATGCGCTCACATTCGCGGTCGCCCTGTTGCTCCTGATCGCCTGCGTCAACGCCGGCAACTTGGTGCTCGCTCGACTCCTCGACCGAGCGCGCGAGATCGCCGTACGGCGCGCGATTGGGGCGAGCTACGGCGACATCACGCGGCTCTTTCTGGTAGAGAACTCGATGCTCGCCGTCGCCGGCGGAGTCGCCGGTCTCATTGTGGGTTTCGCACTGCTGCGCATTGTGCACGTTGCCGCTCCGCCGCAGCTCCCACGCAATGACGCACTCGCCATCGCCCCCAGCACGGTCGCGTTGGCGGCAGGCG
>Ga0157375_10006504_pt1 | contig 10170 bp, 10 predicted proteins | sample M35metaG_FD_115311 | JGI IMG/M metagenome (GOLD analysis project Ga0157375, IMG submission 115311) | Miscanthus rhizosphere microbial communities from Kellogg Biological Station, Michigan, USA - M3-5 metaG | ecosystem: Host-associated > Plants > Roots > Rhizosphere > Soil | place: USA: Michigan... | reverse complement strand
TGAGAACGCGTTCACAACGACGACGCCGCAGATGATCAGGGCAAGCCCGATAAGTGCCGGAAGGTCAAGCGGCTGCTTGAACCAAAGCCATCCGATCATGGCAATCAGGACGATGCCAAGGCCGGCCCACATGGCGTAGGCGATGCCAATGGGGATCGTCCGCAGGCTGAGCGCGAGGAAAACAAAGGACACCGTATAGGCGACACCAGGCTTGGAACGAGACGTGTGAAGGTTTCGGATGCCTTCAAAGCGGAGGTTCCGACCACCTCGAAAACGATCGCGAGAGCGAGATAAAGATAAGGCGGGGCCAGGGTCACGGGCTCGCTTCTCCTTCTGAACTTGCGTTAGGCATGTGAGCGAGCGTGACGGCGAGATCGAGCAAGGCCTCGTCGCCGCCCCTCCAGCCGATGAAAGACAGGCCGATCGGGCAGCCGGCGGCCTCGGTCGCGGGAATCGAGATCTGCGGCAGGCCGGCATGGCCGGCGAGGCAGGTATAGCCGAGCGTTTGCGTGCGGAACTCGGCGAACGACGCGCCATCGGGAATCTCGCGCTCGGGCGGCAGTGTTGGCGTCGTCGGCAGCACCAGCACCGTGCCCGGGGGCAGGAGAGCCCCGAGGCGCTGCGCGATCTCCTTGCGCTTGTTGCGCGCGGCATCGGCCTCGGCAAAGCTGATTTGCGCCGCCGCCTCGAAGCGTTCCTTGATGCCCGAGCCGAGATCGACATTGTGCGATTCGATGAAGGGCAGCAGCGTCGACTGTAGCTCGAAGCCCTGGATCAGGCGGAAGGCGTCGCGCCATTCTTCGATCTCCTCGCCGGCCACGGTGCGATGCTCGGGCGCGGGGAGCGCCGGGCCAATGCTCGCCAGCAGGCGCCACAGCGCCTGATCCGCGCTTGACTCGGCGTGGCCGAAGAAATCTTCCGGCAAGATCAGGCGGTCGATCGGCGCCACGACGCTGTCGCCCGCCAGCAGCACATGGCCGATCTTGCGGGTGAGTTGCGCCTCGCGCGCGAGAAAGCCGATCGTGTCGTAGCTCGGCGCCATCGCGGTGGCGCCTTGCATATCGATGCGGCCGAAACTCGGGCGAAGGCAGTACAGACCCGAGAACGACGCCGGCACGCGGATCGAGCCGCCCGTGTCGTTGCCGAGCGCGAAGTCGCACAATGAGGCCGCCACGGCGGCGGCCGACCCGCAGGACGAACCGCCCGTGACGTGCTTTGGCGCGCGGGAATTGATCGGCTGGCCGTAATGGGCGTTGGAGCCGAGCACGCTGTAGAAGAACTCATCGCAGATAGTGATGCCGGTGCAAGACGCGCCGGCCTCGAGCAAACGCGTGATGACGGGCGCCGTCTCGTGCGCCGGGGCGGCGTGCTCGTAGAAGTCAGGATTGCCGTTGCTCACTTTGCGACCGGCAATGGCGAACAGATCCTTCACCATGAAGGTGAGACCGGCGAGCGGCCCCGACGCCGCACCCGGCAAAGGCTCCCGCAAAGTGTGGGGAACGAGAGCGCCGACAGGATCGGCGGAAGGGACTGAGATCATCTTGCCCTCGCTTGTGCGAATGCGTGAGGAGGCCGCCATGGACTCTGACAGGGAAGGCCATATAACACGGGCGACCAAGCCTCAATGTCGACAGCGGAGAACGCGGTGCGCGCGGCGCCGACAACGGACCGAAGCTTGCCCCGCGCGGTATGGGCGCTGGGGCTCACATCGCTGCTGATGGACACCTCGTCCGAGCTCATCCATGGGCTGCTCCCCGTGTTTTTGGTGGTTACGCTCGGCGCTAGCGCGACCGCGCTTGGGGTCGTGGAGGGCATTGCCGAGGCCACGGCGCAAATCACCCGGGTCTTCTCAGGCTGGCTGTCGGATATGCTCGGGCAGCGCAAAGCGCTCACCGTTGCCGGCTATGGCCTCGCCGCCATCACCAAGCCGCTCTTCCCGCTCGCCAACTCCATCGCCCTCGTGCTGCTCGCTCGCTTTCTCGACCGGATCGGCAAGGGGATCAGAGGGGCGCCGCGCGATGCGCTGGTCGCCGATTTGACGCCGGCCGATCAGAGGGGCGCGGCCTTCGGACTTCGCCAGTCGCTCGACACGGTCGGCGCGACGCTCGGCCCGGCGGTGGCGATCGCCTTGATGTATCTGTTCAACGACGACATCCGCAGTGTGCTCTGGTTCGCCGTGATCCCCGCGGTGCTGGCCGTGATCGTCCTCGTGGTGGGCGTCAAGGAGCCGGCGCATAAGCAGGCCAAGGCGCGGGCGCCGCTGCAGGCCAAGGACGTCAAACAGCTCGGCTCCGCCTATTGGTTCGTCGCCGTCGCCGGCGCCGTGTTTACGCTGGCGCGGTTCAGCGAAGCCTTTCTGGTCATCCGCGCAACCGACCAGGGGCTCGCGCTGGCATGGGCGCCGGCCGTCATCGGCGCGATGAGCCTCGTATATGCGGCAAGCGCCTATCCCGCCGGTCGGCTCCAGGACAAGATCGGCGCGCGACCCTTGCTGCTGTGTGGCCTGCTTGTTCTGATCGCCGCCGATCTCGCGCTCGCCTTCGGCTCGACGCTCATTGCCATCTTCATCGGGATCGGCCTGTGGGGCCTGCATATGGGGCTTACCCAAGGAGTGCTCGCGGCCCTGATCTCGGCGACCGCCCCGGACCGCTTGCGTGGCACGGCTTTCGGGTTGTTCGGCCTGGTCACCGGGCTTGCCGCGTTGGTCGCCAGCGTTCTCGCCGGCCTGCTCTGGGACAGGATCGGCGCTCCAGCCACCTTCGTTGCCGGCGCTGGCTTTGCCGCGGCGGCGTTCATCGCCTTCCTGCTCCTCAAACGAGGCCCGAACGGCGTCCCTGGAAGTGCATGACCTGCCCGCCCTATATAGGGGCAGAAAGCGACAAGGCTTGAGATGCAGTCTCCCGCGATACCCTTCCGCAAGATGAACGGGCTCGGCAACGATTTCGTCGTGCTCGACGCGCGGCCGCGCGCGCTGGCTCTTGCGCCGGACGCGGTGCGCGCCATCGCCGACCGCAAAGAGGGGATCGGCTGCGACCAGATCATCGCCCTCGAGCCGTCGCGCAATGCCGATGTGTTCATGCGCATCTGGAATGCCGACGGCGGCGAGGTCGGCGCCTGCGGCAATGCCGCGCGCTGCGTGGCGGCGGTGGTCGCAGCGGAACGCAACGCCGCAGATGTCAGCATCGAGACGGCAAGCGGCGTGGTCGGTGCCGTGGTGAATAACGACAGCAGCGTCACCGTCGACATGGGCCCGCCGCGGCTGGCGTGGGACGAGATTCCCCTCGCCGAGCCGTTCCACGATACAAGGCGGATCGAGCTGCAGATCGGTCCGATCGACGCGCCGGTGCTGCATTCGCCGTCGGCGGTGAATGTCGGCAACCCGCATTGCCTGTTCTTCGTCGATGATGTCGAGGCGTATGATCTCGCTCGGTTCGGATCGATGCTCGAGCATCATCCGTTGTTTCCGGAGCGCGCCAACATCTCGCTGGTGCAGGTCGTGGCGCCGCACGCGCTGAAAGTCCGCACCTGGGAGCGCGGCGCCGGGCTGACGCGGGCTTGCGGCACGGCCGCCTGCGCTGCGGCAGTCGCAGCCGCGCGGCGCGAGCTCACCGGGCGCAAGGTGCGCGTGAGCTTGCCGGGCGGCGACCTTCTGATCGAGTGGCGTGAGAGCGACGGCCATATCCTGATGACCGGGCCTTACGCGCTTGATTTCGAGGGCACTCTGCCGGCGACGCTGTTCGAGCCCGTCCCTTCTCCCTCCCCCTGAAAGGGGGAGGGTCGGGGAGGGGGTCAGACCCCCACCTGGCGATGGCTGAAGCCATCGCCAACCTCCCCCTTGCAGGGGGAGGGATTTCGCCGAACTTTCATGTTAGAAGCCGCCAATGTCGGAGCTTGAGATCATCACTTTCGGCTGCAGGCTCAACGCCTACGAGTCCGAGGTCATGCGCGAGCAGGCGTCGGCCGCGGGGCTGTCCTCGGCGGTGATCGTCAATACCTGCGCCGTGACCGCCGAGGCCGTGCGCCAGGCGCGGCAGGCTATTCGGCGGGCGCGCCGCGAGCGGCCCGGGGCCAAGATCATCGTCACCGGCTGCGCGGCACAGATCGATCCGGACCGCTTCGCCGCCATGGACGAGGTCGATCACGTCATCGGCAATCAGGAAAAGCTCGAAGCCGGGACCTTCGCCGGGTTCAGCCTCGACGGCAGCGAGCGGGTGGTGGTCAACGACATCATGTCGGTGCGCGAGACCGCCTCGCATCTGATCGAGGGCTTCGGCAATCGCGCGCGCGCCTATGTGCAGATCCAGAATGGCTGCGACCATCGCTGCACCTTCTGCGTCATTCCGTTTGGCCGCGGGCCGTCGCGCTCCGTACCCGCCGGCGAGATCGTGGCGCAGGTGCGGCGGCTCGCCGAGAAGGGCTATGCGGAGATCGTGCTGACCGGCGTCGATATCACCGCGTACGGAAAGGACCTTCCCGGCGAGATGACGCTCGGCAGACTGGTGCGCTCGGTGCTCAAGCTCGTGCCTGAGCTGCCGCGGCTCAGGCTCTCCTCGATCGATTCGATCGAGGCGGACCCGGCGCTGCTCGCGGCGATCGCCGAGGAAGAGCGGCTGATGCCGCATCTGCATCTTTCGCTGCAAGCGGGCGACGACCTGACGCTGAAGCGCATGAAGCGGCGGCACGCCCGCGGCGACTCGGTGAGCTTTTGCGAGGAGATGCGGCGCTTGCGTCCCGACATGGTGTTCGGCGCCGATCTGATCGCCGGCTTCCCGACCGAGACCGAGGCGATGTTCGCAAATTCGCTGTCGCTGGTCGACGATTGCGGGCTCACCTTCCTGCATGTGTTTCCCTATTCGGCACGCGAGGGCACGCCGGCGGCCCGCATGCCGCAAGTGCATGGCGGCGTGATCTCGAGGCGCGCCGGCGAATTGCGCGAGAAGGGCGTTGCCGCGCTGAAGCGCCATCTCGAAAGTGCCAAGGGACGCCGTATCAGCGTGCTGATGGAGAATGCACGGCACGGGCGCTCCGCCGACTTCACGCCCGTCCTGATCGAGGCAGAGCACGGAGCGGGCGCGCTGATCGACGCCGTGGTCGCGGGCGATGACGGCGCGGCGCTGCTCGCGACGGCTGCGCCATGAGCGACATCAAGAAGCCGAGTTTCTTCAAGCGGCTGTTCGGCGTCGGCGATGAGGCGCCGAAGCCCATCGAGACGCCGCCGCCTCACAAGCGGGAGCCGCCCGGCAAGGGCCCCGACAAAAAGGAGCCGCCCAAGGATCGTCCTCCACGGGAAGAGCCGCCTCAGCGCGAACGCCTGCCCAAGGAAGCTTCCGCCAAACCCAAGTCGACGCCCAAGTCTGCGCCGCCACCCGCAGGCCCACATCCGCATCCTTCGCCGGACGAGGCCGGCAAATCCGCCCGGTCGCCCAAGTCTGCGCCGCCGCCCGCCGGCCCCGCAGCGGCGCCTGGCGCCACGCCGCCTGAGGAATTGCCGCCCGGCGAGCGAAAGAAAGAGAAACCCAAAGCCTCGGCCGTGGCCGAGCCAAGACGGAGCTGGTTCGATCAACTCCGCTCGGGGCTTGCCCGCACCTCGAGCGCATTGTCGGACAACCTCGCGAGCGTCATCACCAAGCGTAAACTCGACGACGACATGCTCGACCGGCTGGAAGAGGTGTTGATCAAGGCCGATCTTGGCGTTGCCATTGCCGCGCGCATCCGCTCGAGACTAGCGAGCGGCCGTTACGACAGAGGCATCGACACCGAAGCCGTGCGCGACATTCTCGCGTCTGAGATTACCGGCGTGCTGGAGCCGCTTGCCCAGGATTTTGCGCTGAACGCCGCAGCTAAGCCGCATGTGTTCCTGGTGGTTGGCGTGAACGGCACCGGCAAGACCACCACCATCGGCAAGATGGCACATCTGTTCCGTCGCCGCGGCTTGAGCGTGATGCTCGCCGCAGCCGATACGTTCCGCGCCGCCGCGATCGACCAGTTGAAAGTTTGGGGCGAGCGCGTCGGCGCCGAGGTCGTCGCCAAGCAGGCCGGGGCCGATCCGGCGGGCGTTGCCTTCGAGGCGTTGGAGCGCGCCCGCGACGAGGGTACGGATGTGCTGCTGATCGACACGGCAGGCCGGTTGCAGAACAAGTCGGATCTGATGGCCGAGCTTGCCAAGATCGTGCGTGTCCTGAAGAAGCTCGATGCGGACGCGCCGAACGGCGTGATTCTCGTGCTCGACGCCACCACGGGGCAGAACGCGCTCAACCAGGTCGAGATCTTCAAGCAGATCGCGGGGGTCACCGGCCTGGTGGTGACCAAGCTCGACGGCACGGCGCGCGGCGGCATCCTGGTCCCCATCGCCGAGCGCTTTCAACTGCCCATCAACGCGATTGGCATCGGCGAGGGGCTGGACGATCTGAAGCCGTTCGACGCGCAAGACTTCGCCCGCGCTATCGCGGGAGTAAAGAGCGAGAATGAAGCCGCCGCTTGAGCGCAAGGCATCATCCGCCAAGCCAGCGGCCACCGAGCCAGCTCTCTTGCCCAAGCTCGCCATCGAGCTTGGGCCGCTGCTGATCTTCTTCGCCGGGAATGCTTTGGCGGGGATCTATGCCGGCACCGCCGCCTTCATGCTGGCGACGCTGATCTCGCTGATTGCGGCGCGCATCCTCTATCACAAGCTGCCGGTGATGCCGTTGGTCAGCGGCGTCATCGTGCTCGTTTTCGGGGGGCTCACCCTTTATCTGCACGACGACACCTTCATCAAGCTGAAGCCCACCATCGTCTATAGCCTTTTCGCGGTGCTGCTGGCGGGAGGGCTGCTGTACAAAACGCCGGTGCTCGAGCTGCTGTTCGGGCCGGTGTTCAACCTCACCGAGGAGGGATGGCGCAAGCTCAGTTTGCGCTGGGCGGCCTTCTTTATCGCCATGGCCGTCGTCAACGAGCTGGTCTGGCGCAATTTCTCGACCGATGCTTGGGTCAGCTTCAAGGCATTCGGCTTCCTGCCGCTCACCTTCCTGTTCGCGCTCGCGCAGGTGCCGCTGATGCAGCGCCATGCCGAGCCGCCGCACGGCGATGACGAAAAGCGAACCTAAGCCCTCCGTAACGTTACTACTCGGGTCCGGGCTTGCTCTCTTGCAAGGGACTCGAGCTGTACCGATATGCCCGTGCAGCCCATTTTTAGACTCTCAGGGGCATATTTTGTTGCATTGCTTGCAACCTCTCGTTTGCGGTTCTCTGGTCTGAGTTGTATAGGTGAGGTGAAGTGCCTTGATGGCCATGGGCAGCCCATTGGAGATACACGCTCTACGCGAGTTCAGCGTGGGTCAATATGGTTAAAGGAGCGAGAGACCACCTCGACCGCTCCGCGATGCACCTCCTCCATCGCGCGGGTCAGTGCGCCGCCGACATCTTCGCATCGGAAGCGAGGACGGGCGGGCTTACGCCGCGCCAATTCGCCGTGCTCACCATCGTTGCCGAGGAGGAGGGTCTGACCCAAACCGACCTCGTCGAGCGGACCGGCATCGACCGCTCCACGCTTGCCGATATCGTCGGCCGCCTGCTCAGCCGCGGACTGATCCAGCGCCGCCGCGCCAAGGACGACGCCAGGGCCTATTCGATCAAGCTGACGCCGCAGGGCGCCAAGGCGCTGCGGGAAGCGCAACCGGGCGCCGCCGCCGCCGACCAGAAACTGCTGGCGAGCCTTCCTCCTGCCAAGCGGCAGGAGTTCCTCGAGACGCTCAATCTGATCGTCACCGCCATCCGCAAATAGCGTTCGCTGCCGCTCTCAATGCGTGAGCAGCGGCAGGATGTTGTCCCTGATCGCGCTCTCGGTGAGGGGACCGACATGGCGGTAGGCGATCTTGCCGTCTCCCGTCACGACATAGGTCTCCGGCACGCCATACACGCCGAAATCGATGGCCGTGCGGCCGGAGGCGTCGGCGCCGACCCTTGCATAAGGATTGCCGTTGCGGCCGAGGAAGCGCCGCGCAGACGCCATGTCGTCCTTATAATCGATGCCATAAAGCCTGACGCCGGGCTCCTGGCTCAGCGCCAGCAGCGCCGGATGCTCCACCTGGCACTCCACGCACCACGAGGCGAACACATTGACGATAGTCGACTCGCCTTGCGCGAGGTCGCCCGAGGCGAAGCCCGGCACCGCCGCGCCGTCGGCGGTCAAGCCGTCGATGGGCGGCAGCGTGAAGTTGGGCACCGGCTTGCCGATCAGCGGCGAGGGCAGCAGCGAAGGATCGCCGGCATGCAGCGCATACCAGAACAGGCCGGCGAGAACGGCGAACAGCAAGAGCGGCAGGGCCAGCCCGAAACGCCGCAGCATTGGAGCGCGGGTCGCCTGGCTCATGCGCCGGCCTTCCCTTTCGATTTCGGCATGCCCGGCGTGGGCTTCGGCTCGGCCGAGCGCCGCCTGATGCCCTTGCGCTCGAGCTCGGCGAGGATGCGCTGCTGCTTGCGATCGTCCTCGACGATGGACACGGCAAGCGCGGCCACCGCCACGAAGGTCACGGCATAAGCGGCGATGATGAAGGAGGCGTGCGGGCCGAGGTCGAGCATGGCTCAGGCCTCGACCAGAGCGGCGCGCTCGACTTGGCTCTGCTGCAACGCGCGCACGCGGCGGCGCAAGATCTCGGCGCGCATGGCGATCAGGTGCAGCAGCACGAACAGCAGGGTGAAGGCAATGGCCATGACGAAGAGCGGGGTCAGCAGGGCGGGATCGATGCTCGGTCCGCCGATCCTGAACACGCTCGCCGGCTGATGCAGCGTATTCCACCACACCACCGAGTAATGAATGATCGGCACATTGACGGCGCCGACCAGCGCGAGGATGGCGGCGGCGCGGCCGGCACGTCCCGGCTCTTCGATCGATTGCCACAGGGCGATCAGCCCGAGATAAAGCAGAAAGAGAATGAGCACCGAGGTCAGCCGCGCGTCCCACACCCAATAGGTCCCCCACATCGGCTTGCCCCACAGGGATCCGGTGACGAGGGCGATGAAGGTGAAGGTGGTGCCGATCGGGGCCGCGGTCTTGGCGGCGACGTCGGCAAGCGGATGCCGCCAGATCAGCGTGCCAAGTGCGGAGATGGCGATCAGTATATATCCGAACATCGCCAGCCATGCCGATGGGACGTGAATGAACATGATCTTGACCGTCTCGCCCTGCTGATAATCGGGCGGCGCGACGAACAGCGAGAGGTAAAGCCCGAGCCCCAGCAGGATCAGGGCCAGCGCGGTGAGCCAGGGGACGACGCGACCGACGAGTGCCAAAAAGCGAGTCGGATTGGCAAGGCTGATCATTGGGTTTGATCTAGTGGGTTTGGTTGGTGAGCGCAATTGCGGCTCTTCTTCAGAATAGAGTGTCTTGGCCGGCCGGTTCCTCTTGCTCCATACCTCCCTCTTGTGCGTCCGGGTGGCGGCAGAACTGAGGCTGCCGGTAAGCGCGCCTTCCACATCAAGGGTAGGGAAGGAGTTCGTTGCGGGGTTGCAACAAGACATGCGGGTTCCTTGCCGCGACGTGTGACGCGTCTGGCGGTATTTGGTTTTGGTCTGAGAGAATAACCCGCTCCTCTGCTGGGACACCGCATCACCACTGCTCCATACCTCTCCCTCGCGGAGAGGTCCGGCATCGGGCTTCTTCTGCTGCGCTAACGCTTCGCTGCGTGAGCGCGCCCGGCCATGACAGGACCCCCACCGGCTCGCTGAGCCGCAAGCGGCGAGCGAGCCTGCCTTCCCCTTTCAGGGATCTAATTAACCAACGCGTTGCGCAGCGCTCGCGGCGAGTGGCGCGAGCACGATGCTGGCCAATTCAGCGCGCATAGCAGCATCAACGGCGGTCAGGGCTATGCGGCGCCGGTAACGGATATTAAGTCGGACGCTGTCCGCTAAGTGCCAGAAGCGGACCAGGCTAAGAATAGCCTCAACCGCCCCAAACGCGGTAATATGGGGAACACTCGCCGGCTTCAGCCATGCTCCGGGAAGGGCATCCGACAATGGGACATCAGAAGAGTTCCGCGGACCATCAACCTGACGCATCCGGTTCGTCCGATGCCGAGAAAGATGACGGAAAACGTGTGCTCAAGCGCAAGGAATACGAAAAAGAGCTCCGCAAGCTGCAGACTGAGCTCTGTTCCTTGCAGGACTGGGTTAAGGCGACCGGCGAGCGGATCGTCG
>Ga0157375_10006502_pt1 | contig 10172 bp, 9 predicted proteins | sample M35metaG_FD_115311 | JGI IMG/M metagenome (GOLD analysis project Ga0157375, IMG submission 115311) | Miscanthus rhizosphere microbial communities from Kellogg Biological Station, Michigan, USA - M3-5 metaG | ecosystem: Host-associated > Plants > Roots > Rhizosphere > Soil | place: USA: Michigan... | reverse complement strand
TTTGCATTGCCCTTCGTGTTCCGGTAGTGCTGGAAGCGGTAACTGCACTCGTGCTGGCCGATCTCCTTCTTTTAGAACAAAAAATCCCCCGGGTTCTGAAAGGATAGTCTGCGTTACTGTTTTTTTCCCCAATCAGATAATTGTTGAAAAGGCAGATCAAGCACTCCATAATCTTGCGTAGCCGGCCAGCTGAAATGCCACCATTCGGTAGATAGAGGAATAAATCCATATTTTACCATGGTTGACTTTAGCAATTCCCGGTTGGCCTTGCGCATGGCATCCGTCCCGGAAAAATCCTGACGGGCAGAATCAGAAAAATTATCAAAACCTGTAGGCATGGGAAGTAACTGGTGCGTATTCGCATCGGCCAGCGTCAGATCCACAGCTATACCACGATTATGCCCGCTTCCTTTTGCCGGGTTAGCCGCATAACGGTCATCTTTTATCCGTTCCCATAATTCAACGGTGACAGAGTAGGGGCGGTAGGCATCAAAAATAACCAGCGTTATTCCCTGGCGAAACAGCTCCATGGCAACACTATCCAGCGCCTGATACACCCGTTTTCTGAGGAAAGAAGTGGCTGTTCCAGCGGGGTATAATATTTTATGTGTGAAATTATCCGGTGTCGCATACCGCAGGTCCAGTGCGAGACCCCGGATTTTTCCAATCGGAACCATCTCCTTTTCCGGATGATTTATAATACTTTTTTTATATAATGCAATATTGTTGATATAGGTCATCCCATAGGCGCTGACCGGCAGATTTTGAGCATAAACCATTGAATTCAAGAGTAGAAAAAAGGATACAAAAGCATGTATTTTCTGATCACCCTTCAATATTTTGTTATTCATCCAATATGTTGTTTCTTTAAAGGCCATGACCGGAGGATCGTTCCCGCAGAAGGTCCACGGTTAATTTTCAAACCCGGTATACTTAGATGAGAAATCGCAGATCGTATTTTTTATTTTTTTGTGTTGCAGGTATTTTTTTCTTTCAATGTAAAAATAAAGAAGTCAGGGCACCGGAAAAACACATTGTGGTCAATCTGGTAAAACTCTCAGAAAGTACAGCGGAAGATATTCATCGTACCCTCGACTACCTGAAGACAAATCAGAACCGGCTGAACGATTCCGTGATCATTTCATTTACTGAGCTGATTGACAGTCTGTATGCCGCCAGTGATTATAAGCCCATCTGGCTAAGGAATGAAAAAACAACTCCGGAAGGGGTATCGTTCATCAATCTCATTCAGAACAGCCGCATCTGGGGACTTTTCCCCAACGATTATCACTATTACCTGCTGGCTTTTATAGACCGGGCTTTTGCTCTTGACTCCAATGCAGCCCGCAACGCGGCGCTCTGGGCACGAAAGGATATTCTGCTGACGGATGCTTTTTTCCAAATGGCCAAAGATCTGAAACGGGGCCGGATTCCCTATGACACGGTTACCCTTCGAACCGACACCGCTCTGCGCAATAATTTCTATACGGCTGCCCTGAATGAGGCGTTACAAACCGGGAATGTTTCCCTTGTGCTTCATAATCTGGAACCGCGTTCAAAAGGGTATGACTCCCTGAGGACATATATCGGATCATTCCTGGACTCCGCCTCCTTTGCTCCGTATACTTATCTTCCTTATCCCTACACGGATTCCGTAAGTTTTTTTCATCTTTTACAAAAGCGGCTGGTTGAAACCGGTAACCTTTCGGATACGGTACCCCCGATGAACTACCGGAAATTCAGGTCTGCCATTATCCGGTTTCAACAGAAATATGAATTTAAAATCACGGGAGAGACTTCCAATTCACTCGTAGATAAGCTGAATAATACGGACCTTGAAAAATTCAAACGCATTGCGGTTACACTTGACCGTTATAAACAATTGCCGGATTCCTTTCCCGAAACATATATATGGGTTAACCTGCCCGCATATTCCCTACGGGTGATCAATGCTGATACGGTCGTTTTTTCATCCAAAGTCATTGTTGGCGGACCCGTTACCCGGTCTCCCCAGCTGACCAGTGAAATTTCGAATTTCATCACGATGCCGCAATGGACAGTGCCGTACAGCATTATTTTTAAGGAGATGTTGCCCAAAATCCAAAAAAACGTTGAATTTCTCGCTGAACAAAATCTCATGGTTGTAAACGACGAAGACAGTGTGATTGACCCTACAACGATCAACTGGTATAAACTCAACAGGGAGCATTTTCCATACCAGTTAAAACAGCGGCAGGGAGATGATAATTCCCTGGGGGTCATAAAATTTAATTTCAGGAATAAATACAGTGTTTATATCCATGATACAAACGTGCGATGGATGTTCGGCAAATCTTACCGGGCCATCAGTCATGGTTGTATTCGTGTGAAAGAATGGCAAAAACTCGCTAATTACCTGGTCAGGAACGACAGCCTCCGAATCCCGACGGATACCATTAAAGCCTATATTGCAAGGGGCGAAAAGCATACTTTTACCGGATTCCATAAGCTGCCACTCTATATCCGCTACTTCACCTGTGAAGGGAAAGACAATAAAATCCGGTTTTATGAGGATATTTATGATGAGGACAGAAACCTGATTCAAAAATATTTTGCGAATAAAAGCGTTTTTTAATATTTATTAGTTGATAATGGTTAATTGTTTATGAAGGGGAATTCCCCCCGGCTGTCAATGCGTTTACAATTTGCCGTTTTCTTAAACTGCCATTATGAAAAGATCCATTCTCTTCCTGACTTGTATGGTTTCCCTGGGAACACTGAAATCTCAGGAAACTTCAGGAAATGGCAAGTCTTCCACAGCAAAACAGGGGTCTAAAAAATCTAAAAGGCCTGTTAGTAAAGAAAAAATTCATTACGGTACGGCAAGTTATTATGCAAATAAATTTGAGGGCAGGCAAACGGCAACGGGTGAGATTTTCAGTCAGAATAAACTAACCGCAGCCAGCAATATTCTTCCCCTGAATCAATGGGTACGGGTAACCAACACAAGAAACAATCTGATTGTGGTCGTGCGCATAAACGACCGCATGCATAAGAATAATAAGCGGCTGATTGATCTCAGCAAATCAGCCGCTAAAAAATTAAAATTTACCGGACATGGCCTGGCGCATGTCAGGGTGGAAGTGCTTGGGAAAAAACGACCCGAAGGAATTGTTAAGGACTGATCAGGCAACAGCTTTGTTCACCAGGGCCGCTGCTTCGCTGAGCAGGATGGCAGACTGCACTTTTAATCCGCTTTCTTCAATCAGTTTTTTTGCCTCCACGGCATTTGTGCCCTGTAGCCGGACGATGATGGGCACATGGATTGTGCCAATGGAATGATACGCATCAATAACACCCTGGGCCACACGGTCGCAGCGAACGATACCTCCGAAGATATTAATCAGTATGGCTTTTACTTTGGGATCTTTTAAGATGATCCGGAATCCGGCTTCAACCGTCTGGGCGTTCGCGGAACCGCCTACATCCAGAAAATTCGCAGGTTCACCGCCGCTGAGTTTAATCATGTCCATCGTAGCCATGGCCAGTCCGGCACCGTTTACCATGCAACCCACATTTCCGTCGAGTTTTACAAAATTCAGATTATATTTTCCGGCTTCCACTTCTGTGGGATCTTCTTCTCCGATATCACGCATTCCTTCCAGGTCGGGATGGCGCATGAGGGAGTTGTCGTCCAGATTCATTTTACAGTCTACCGCTATGATTTTTTCATCACTGGTTTTGAATAACGGATTAATCTCCAGCATGGAGCAATCCAGACCGACATAAGCATTGTAAAGGTTGGTGACAAACCGGGTGCAATTTTTGAACGCTTCGCCGGTCAGTCCCAGATTGAAGGCAATTTTTCTTGCCTGGAAGCCCTGCAGGGCGGCTCCCGGGAATACCCATTCCTTAAATATTTTTTCAGGCGTTTTATGGGCTACTTCTTCAATATCCATTCCGCCCTCTGTGCTGTACATGAATACATTCTGACCTTTTGACCGGTCCAGCAAGATGGACAGGTAAAATTCTTTCACGGGATTGGCACCGGGATAATAAACATCCTGTGCAACCAGGATCTTATGCACCACCCGTCCCGCCTCTCCGGTCTGTATAGTAACCAGGGTGCCACCCAGCATATTGGAAGCAAAATTGCGCACGTCTTCGGCGTTCTTCGCAACAGCCACACCTTTTTGTTCGGTTCCTTTGATCTTGCCCTTACCGCGACCTCCTGCATGAATCTGTGCTTTTACAACGGCAAAAGAATTCCCGGTATTTACTTTAATTTGTTTGTAGGCTTCTTCAGCTGCGTTGGCAGTATCCACCGGTATACCTTCCTGTACGGGTACATTATATTTTTTTAGCAGTTCCTTAGCCTGGTATTCATGCAGATTCATGGAAAGAAAATTTTGACGAATGTAAGCGATAATCAGGAAACCAGGAAGAAGACTGCCTACGGTGTGGTGGTTGTTTTTAGTTTATTCTTAAATACCTTTTCAAATTTTTCCACCTTCGGCCGGATCACAAAGGAACAATAAGGCTGGTTGCCATGCAAACGGTAATAGTCCTGGTGATAATCTTCGGCCGCATAAAAGTGACCGAAGGAAGTAATTTCTGTTACAATGGGATTATCATAGGCACCACTTTTGTCCAGTTTGATTTTATATTCTTCAGCTTTGTGTTTTTGTTCGGCACTATGATAAAAAATAACACTGCGATACTGCGTTCCCACGTCATTTCCCTGCCTGTTCAGGGTGGTAGGATCGTGGGCTTCCCAGAACACTTCCAGCAATTCATCAAAGCTGATTATTTTGGGATCGTAAATAATCTGAAGGCATTCGGCGTGTCCGGTTGTGCCGGAACAAACATCTTCGTAGGAAGGATTTTTAACAGTTCCGCCGGAATATCCGGAAGTGACTTTTAGTACCCCTTTCAGTTCCTGGAAAACTGCCTCGGTGCACCAGAAACAACCGGTTCCGAAAGTAGCCGTATCCGTCTTTGTGCCGGCAGGAATGGTTTCTTCGTACATAGCTTTATTTTGGTTTGATGATTGATTACAGGAAACCAGGGAAATTGCGCTGACAAGGATTGCGGTAAACATATTGATTTTCATTCTTTTTCTCCTGCAATATACGCGGGGTCCCAAAGGCCGGATTGCAAGATATATGACAATTGAAGGCTTTTAAATGTTCGTTAACTAACTTTGTTTTGAATGATACGATATTTTCCGGAATCCGCCCTGGGGCAGCTTGAATTTGATAAAATCAGGGATTTACCCACTGAGAAATGCAAGTCAGCCTTTGCCAGGGAAAAAGCAGCTTCGCTCAGGATCCATACGCGGCTGGAATATATTCAGATTGAACTGCAAAAAACCAGCGAATTTAAAACCCTGCTGGAACAGAGGCAGTATTTTCCAAATGAAGAAAACCTGAATCTTGCCCGCGAAATCAGGTTGCTCGGACTTTCCGGGGCTTCCCTGAGTGGTGATCAGTTCCTTCAGATCCGAAAACTTGCTGACGCGCTTCGTCAGATTTTTCACTGGTTCGACCGGGAACGAAGACTGGCTTATGCAGGCCTCGCTTCGGTTATAAAAGACAGTTATTATGAAAAAGCTATCATCCAGTATATCGATGAAATACTGGAAGAAAACGGTCAGGTAAGGGATAAAGCCTCCCCGGAGCTGGCCGATATCCGGATGTCTCTGTTCAGAAAACGAAATGAATTGCGCCGCTTATTCGACCGTATCGTATCTAAGCTGAACAAATCCGGATTCGTGGCCGAAACAGAAGAAGCATTTTTGAACGGCCGGCGGGTAGTGGCTTTGTTTGCAGAACACAAAAGACAGGTAAAGGGTATCCTGCACGGAGAAAGTGACAGCCGCAGGACCAGTTTCATAGAACCGGAAGAAACCATCGGGCTGAACAATGAAATTTTTTCCCTGGAGCATGCAGAAAGCAGGGAGGTGCACAGGATCCTGAGAGATTTGACAAACCGGCTTTCCGTTTTTGCACCCTTACTGAATACCTATCTGGAAATAACGGGAGAATTTGATTTTATTCAGGGGAAGGCGCGGCTGGCTGTCGATATCCAGGGAATTCATCCGAACCTGCAGGACGGGTCTCATATACATCTGATCAGGGCAATTCATCCCCTGCTTTTTTTATACCATAAAAAATCACAGAAACCTACTATTCCGGTTAATATTAAACTGGATGAAAAAAACCGTCTCCTGGTCATTTCGGGTCCCAATGCCGGCGGGAAAACCGTCACCATGAAAACGGTAGGATTGCTACAGTTGATGGTGCAGGCCGGGCTACTTATCCCTGTGGATCCCGGTTCTACCCTGGGTATTTTTAAACAGATCATGATTCATATCGGAGACACCCAAAGTCTGGAGTTCGAACTCAGTACTTATAGTTCCCACCTGATCAACATGAAATATTTCATGGAGGAAGCAAATGGGCGGACTTTATTTTTTATTGATGAACTCGGAAGCGGGAGTGATCCCAACCTGGGAGGTGCTTTTGCCGAAGTGATTCTCCAGGAGCTTGTGAAAAAACATGCATACGGGATTGTAACCACCCATTATCTGAACCTCAAAGTGATGGCCAATAAGACCCCCGGTATTATAAATGGGGCGATGGCCTTTGACGAACAGAGTTTACAACCCCTGTACCAGCTGGTTATGGGTAAACCGGGCAGCTCCTATACGTTTTCCATAGCCGAAAGGATCGGGCTGCACCCTGACCTGATCCGGAATGCACGCAGGCTGGTGGACGAGGAGCATTTCAGGCTGGATAAATTACTTAACCGCACCGAACAGGATCTTCGAAACCTGGAGGCAAAAGAGAAGGAGTTACAGGGGATGCTGAAAGAAAATGCCAGGTTGAAAACGGAATTGGAAAAAACCCTGCAAAAGGAAAAACACCAGCAGCAGTTACAGATTCTGCAGGAGCAAAATAAAATTTCTGCCGAGCGGTTGAGTTACCTTAAAGAAATGGAACGAAAGTTGAAACAGATTATATTCGACTGGCGGAAAGCAGAGAATAAACAGGAAGTGATCAAACAAATGCAGGCACTCTTGTTCAACCAGAAAGAGAAACCGGTTTCTGAAAAAATGAAGAAGAAATTCGATTCGAAATATCTGGAGGTCCAGGGAGATATCCGGGTAGGTTCATCAGTGAAAATGAAGAAAAGCCACCAGACAGGTACGGTCAGGGAACTCAGGGGCAAAAAAGCAGTAGTACAGGTGGGTATGATTCCCATTACCATCGACCTGGGTGACCTGGTGCTTATCCATGAAAAAATTAAACCTGAAACTTCTGCATAAACCAATGACAAACACAAAACAACTGGCTGCTGAGAAAGCGGTTACGTTTCTGGATAATGGAATGACCATCGGCCTGGGTACCGGTTCAACCGCTTACTGGGCTATAGAAAAAATTGGAGAAAAAGTAAATAAAGACAAATGGAAGATCAAGGCCATCGCTACTTCCATCCGGTCCGAAGAACAGGCAAGATCGCTCGGTATTCCCATCGTTGATTTTTCAACGGTAAAATCAATCGATGTGACCATTGACGGGGCAGACGAGGTAAATGACAAATTGCAATTAATTAAGGGTGGCGGTGGTGCACTGTTGCGGGAGAAAATTGTAGCGACCAACAGCAGGCAGATGATTGTAGTGGCGGACGAATCCAAATGGGTGAAAACCCTGGGAAAATTTCCACTACCGGTGGAAGTCATCCATTTCGGGTGGGAGCGGGTTTTCGAAAAATTACAACTGCTCGGTTGTGATACAAAACGAAGAATGAATGGTACAGAACCCTACCTGACTGACAATGGGAATTATATTCTCGACTGCGCATTCGAAGAAATCATTGATCCGCCCGCCATTCATGACGCGATCAATGCCATTACTGGCGTCGTTGATAATGGATTGTTTATTCATATTGCCACGAAACTGGTTCTCGGGTTCAATACCGGTGAAACCCGGATTATAACCAGATAAAAGAAGGGTCATGATTTTTTCCGGTTTGCTTCGATTCATTCGGAAAGTTCTCCGTTTCTTACTCCAGAGACCAGTAACCTGGCTGGCTGCCAAAGTTTCCTCCGCACCGGATAAAACAGCCGTACTGGAAGCCCTCACCGGTCTGTATAAAGAATTCTCCAAATCCAAAAGCAGGAAACTGAAACGTTTAAATCTGAATGATGTTCATCAGCGCATCATTATCTTCAGCGATCAGCATCGGGGAACACGAAATGGTTCGGATGATTTCGGGGTTTGTGAAAAAACATACCTGGCAGCACTGGAATATTACAATCAGGAAAATTTTTATTTTATCAATCTGGGAGATTGTGAGGAGTTATGGGAAAATACCATGTTTGGAATCGCAAAATATAATGAAGCGGTCTATGCCATGGAAAAACGCTTTATTCTGCGGGATGCCTATTGTAAAGTATTCGGAAACCATGATCTTTTCTGGGACAACGATCCGCTGGCACCGGTCTGGCTCAGGAAGGTATACGGGAAAACCATCCGGATATTCGCCGGCGTTCTTATCCGGGCAGACCTGGTTTCCCCTGCTTATCTCAATATTTTTTGTACGCATGGTCATCAGGGAGATAAACAAAGTGACGGGAATGTATTCAGCAAATGGTTTGTGAGTTATGTCTGGGGACCCCTGCAGAATTTGCTGGAGATAAATATCAATAGTCCCTCTGCCAACAATAATTTAAAAACGCTTCATAATATGTATATGTACGACTGGAGTGCGGCACAGGTAAATACCCTGCTCATAACCGGTCATACCCACCAGCCCGTTTTCAATTCACTCACCCATCTGGAAAGATTATATAAACGGTTGCAGAAGGCCCGGACACTGAATGATGATGATGCCGTTAAAAAAATTGAGGCGGAGATCCCCCGGAGGCAACGGGAATACGATTTCATTAATCAGTCATTTGATAAGATGAAACCCACCTATTTCAATTCCGGATGTTGTTGTTATGATGACGGCACCATTACGGGTATTGAAATCTGCAACGGTTTCATCCGGCTGATTAAATGGAGCCTGCTGGAAGGGGAACCCGCCCGGATAATTGCGGAGGAAGAGAGCCTGCAATCCCTGTCGGAAAGAGTAGCGCCGGACAATGGGTAACGGGTGTCGGAGGCCCTGCGTTTGGAGATCTTTTTCACCGTTTTGTTTATTTAATTCCTCAATCTGTGCGGCGTCGAACAATTCAGGAAACTTTACAGGGGGAAAATTACTGGTACGATCCTTAGTGTAATTCATTAGCGAGTATTACTCGAAACAGGAATTCGCGGATCGGGTCTTCATACGGAAACTATGATTTGCCTGAAATGTTTATATCTGGATAGTGTCCGGATCCTGTTTCCTGATCTGCCTGTGCGGATATAAAATGCAAAGACTTCGTAACGATACGAAGTCTTTGTCTGTTAAAGCCATGCTGGTGCGCAGGTGGTCAGGTAAAACGCTACATGCTTGCGTGCAGATAATCTTTTAACTGGGAAATGGTCTCCTGCTGCTGCTGGATGGTTTCGCGAATCAGGTCATGAATGGAAACCACTCCATAGATCTTATCCTGTTCAAATACCGGGAGATAGCGAATATTTTTATCAGCCATTAATTGCATACAGTGTTCTATGCTGTCGTGCAGGTTTACTGCGGGAAGGTCGTTTGACATAATTTCAGAAACCGGGGTATCCGTCGAAGATTTACCCTTTAAAATCACTTTTCTCGAATAATCCCTTTCCGTCATAATACCGAGGTATTCCTGGTTTTCCATAACCATGACTGAGCCGATATTCTGAAAGGACATTATCTGAAGCGCTTCCAAAACGGAAGTAGCAGGAGGGACAGCGGTGATTTTTCTTTCTTTGTGAAGAAAGATGTCTGAGACTTTTTTCATGCCAGGCAATTTATGTTAACAATCGTTTGAAGTAAATTACTAATAATTATCTGAAACGGGGGTGTAGAAATAATCTACTCTTTTTGCCCCATCCGGCCGGAGATCCACAAGCAGGGTCCTGGGAACCCTCGGGTCCGGTCAGTGTTTCATACTGAGCGTTTTATGTTTGTTTAACCCGGTGGCCGGCAGGGTCCCTGCCGGTGGGTTTGACCGGGCTCCCGATAAGACTGCCCGTATTTGTGCAGGTGCTGATTAAAAGCTA
>Ga0157375_10006501_pt1 | contig 10173 bp, 4 predicted proteins | sample M35metaG_FD_115311 | JGI IMG/M metagenome (GOLD analysis project Ga0157375, IMG submission 115311) | Miscanthus rhizosphere microbial communities from Kellogg Biological Station, Michigan, USA - M3-5 metaG | ecosystem: Host-associated > Plants > Roots > Rhizosphere > Soil | place: USA: Michigan... | reverse complement strand
CCGAAGTAGCGACGCGTACCGGCCTGGTACTGAATCCGAGTGTGCTGACACTGGGATTTGCGCGCCGCGCGGCTACCTACAAGCGCGCCAGCCTCATGTTCACCGATCCTGAACGCTTGCTGAAGATCGCAAATCAGGCGGGCGGGCTGCAAATTTTGTATGCGGGTAAGGCACATCCAGCCGATGAACCGGGCAAAGCGCTGATCCATGACGTGATTGCGACAGCCAGCAAACTATCAAACGACATGCTGCGCATCGTGTATCTCGAAAACTACGCGTGGGACCTTGGCGCTTTGCTGACAGCGGGCGTCGATGTGTGGGTCAACACTCCTCGCCGGCCTTATGAAGCATCGGGCACCAGCGGCATGAAAGCTGCATTGAACGGCGTGCCCAGCCTTTCGATTCTGGATGGCTGGTGGATTGAAGGATGCATTGAAGGCGTGACCGGCTGGGCAATTGAAGACGGTGCGAACGATGCCGAGGAAGCCGAAAATCTCTATCGCAAGTTGGAGAATGCGGTTGTGCCTCTCTATCGCAGCGAGCCGGAAAAGTGGGCGCGCATCATGCGCACGACACTCGCCTTCAACGGTTCGTACTTCAACACCAATCGCATGGTCAAGCAGTACACGCGCAATTCCTACTACCCGCATAAACTGCTCGAACAGGCCAAGGTAGAAGATCCGGCCTACGCGAATTAAGAGTCTTCAGTTCAAAATATGAGGGTGAATCGGTTAGCCGGTTCACCCTTTCGTTTTGGCGCTCCCTCTATGTTCGCTTATATCTACGAGACCTCCGGCGACGAAGCCTTCGCGCTATTCGCTTCAATCCACTGCTGCAGATTGACCCCGAGAATCAAGAGAAATGCCATGAAGAGCAGGCTCAGATCGCGAAATTCGCCAGGCATACAAAACAGCAGATAAAGCGGAACGTTGATGGCTGCCGCAAATTGCGCGTGACGCTTAGCCCAGAGAGGAAGAAGCGGCCAACCTCTCCACACGGTCCACACCAGGATGGCAAACGGGATCAAACTGCTGAAGGCGGGGAACATCAGGTCATACGTTCTATCAATCAGATTATCGATTGAGAGGGGATGCAACAGAAACGTGACTTGTTCCTGCAAATGCCATTCGACGGTACCGCCGGGGTTGTGGGCATAGCGGAGGCGAATAGGAAGATAAACTGCAGCGCACACGAACACCAGGACTGCCACCCCTAACATTGAAGTCAACTTGGAGTAGCGACGGCGGAATAGCGGGTACAGCGTAAACATGAACAGCAGAAACGATTCCTTGTTCCACGTTCCCAGCGCTGCAACCGGAATGATCCACCACCAGTCGAACTCGAGTGCGATCCAGGCGGCCATTGCCATGAAAAGCAGTTCCGGGAAGTCAAAGAAGTAACCGCCCTTCACTCCGACCAGCGGAAATATCAACATGAAGACGACGGATGTAAAAGCAGACGTAGGCTCAGGCAGTTTCGACGCCCTGCACACGCGATAAAGCGCAAAGGTCGCCAGCAGCGCGGAAAGATAAGTGGCGATGTAGATGATTACGTACTGCACCGCATATTTCTTGCCGCGCAGATTGAGGGCGTCATTGATCTTGCCACGGGCGCGCTCCGATATGTGGCGGCCTATTGCGTCTACAGGCAGTGTGCGAACCATCCAGTTCGCAGTGGCGGGCAACAGTTGCCGGTAGACGTAAGGTCGATTCGCGGTGCCGTCGATCATGCGATCGAACTCAGCTATCAAATCAGTGCCGCGCAAACCTTGCTCGCGAAAATGCCATTTTTCGTAAAAGGCGCTGAAGGCAGACGCCGAAATCAGAACGAACAGTAAGAAGAGGCAAACATGATAGTAGAGCTGGGTGCTGCGGGATGGTTTCGTCGCGAGTGATGCAATCCGGGGCATCTGGGTTGAGTCCTCGAGTGGGAAATAGGAACCGTGTGAGGGAGAAAGAAAGACTTTAGACAAGGGGGTGGAGTTCATCGGATGGACCCAGACTACAGGGAAACATTCCTATCAAGGTCAACTTTTCTTGGCAGAGGTGGTCGGCTGAATCCGGGTTCATCTTTAAATAGCTCTTGAGATTGATACCCCAAAAATTCAAAGCCCCATGCGATTGAGAGCATGGGGCTTGACCTTGATCTGATGACGTGGGATTTACGCTACTGCCAGGCCCAGTGCGCGGTTGATACGGTGCTGAATGGGATCGAGAATGGCATCAGGCACTGGAGAGAATGCCGCCGGAGCTTCCGGTTCAGGTGCCTGTGGGGTGTGAAAAATCGGTTTGGCAATCTCAGGTTCCGGGGCGGTGCGCATTTGCTCAGGCCTTGCCGCTTCCGGGTGCTGGAATTCAGAAAGGTTTCCTCTGACGGAACGAAGGAATGGTTCCAGAGCACTCAAAGCGCCCTGCAGTTGGTCCTGCCGGAGTTGGAGCAACTCGCATTCCTGGTAAATTTTGTCCATGTCGGCATGTGCCGCTTCAAGTGCCGCTAGGTAGTTTTCGCGATAGCCCTGAACGTTCATAGGGTCTCCTCCAGCAATTTCCGGGGAAGTGTCTGTTCAGGAGTTGGACCGTGGCCCTCACCCTTTAGCAGCAGAGACGTAACTCGAAAAATGCTATGGACGGAAGTCTATCCTTGGGTAACCATCGAAGGCATTACCCAAAGTGTGTATATCGCCGGACTTTCGAGCCAGTCTAGATCTCTAAGTCGCTGAAACAAATTAGTATCCCGCTACCCCGAACGTAACCTGGTCAAGGCGTACCTCAAGCGTGTGCCGTGGATTGCCGGAGGTTTGATATCGCGTCAGGCATCAGAAAAATGAATAAAACTCCGGCTGAAAAACGGCGATCCGCCGCATGACAAAAAGGCGCTCAGTCGCGGGCGCGGAGGTGTAATCAAGCTCGTTGAGCCGGCAACCTGGTCGGGAGAAATGTCAACGCATCGGTTGGCGCAGAATCGTCCTTAGTTTCGCCGGCACGGTTCGACGCGGATCACTCAGGTAAATCTCATGATGCTTGCCGTGAATCTTCTTTCCTGCGGCATGAATAGCATCGTGCATACGCTGGATGGTCGGACCCTCCTCGGAAAAAGGACCGAAGTAAAGCGTCTGCACACACTCACCTTCGTCAAGAGTTTCAAACCGAACCCGCTCGAGGGCTGCCGGATTCTTCTTTTTGCGAACTTCCTCGAAGGCCGCATCCACATTCCTGCGCGAAATGAATTCGGGCTGAAGAATCATCGCAGTCCACTTCCAAGCCGATTTGTCGGTTTGCATGAAGACGCGCGGATCATCGGCCCACCACAGGCCTTCCAACGGCATTACGCCATAGTCAATGGCGCGCGGGCTTTTCTTGAGTGAAAACTTGAGCGTGTAGGAGAGCGAATAGAGTGCTTCAACTGCCTGCTCGAACGCTTTGGACTTGTTGGGGTCTCCTTCGCCATCCACCATGAGGTAGGTAAGCGGCGGTACATTCACCACCGTGATCTCGCCTGCAGGCGGCTGGTAAAGATGTTTCCACTGTTTCTTGAGATCCAGTTTCTCCACGGTGAGCATGGTTCACCTCCGGCATTGGATTGCCGGTGGGAGTATAGCCTGACTTTTGCACGAACGCTGTGATGAAGGCCGGCGTTTGTTGATCGAAACAGAAGAAGAGATCGTGCTCAGTCTCCCGGGGCTTCTTCCAGTTCGGATCCGACGCGATGCAGCTTCATCACGCGCCATTGCAGTTTGTCGAAGAACAAATACACAACCGGTGTGGTGAACAGGGTAAGCAACTGGGAAACCAGCAGGCCGCCAACGATGGTGATGCCGAGCGGCTTGCGCAGTTCGGAGCCGACACCCATGCCGATTGCCAATGGCAATCCCCCAAACATCGCGGCAAGCGTGGTCATCATGATGGGGCGGAATCGCATCAGGCAAGCCTGGTAGATAGCTTCTACCGGGGGTAGACCTTGTTCGCGTTCGGCTTGCAGGGCGAAGTCGATCATCATGATCGCGTTTTTCTTCACAATCCCAATGAGCAACAGGATCCCGATGAGGGCCATGATGCTTAGGTCGGTGCCGGTAATCAACAGCGCGAGAATCGCGCCGACCCCTGCAGGAGGCAGCGTGGAGAGAATTGTGAACGGGTGTATAAGACTCTCGTAAAGGATGCCGAGGACAATGTAGACGGCCACGATAGAAGCAAGAATGAGGTACGGCTCGTTCTTGAGCGATTCCTGGAAAGCCTGCGCTGTGCCCTGGAAGGTAGCGTGCACAGCCGTAGGCATGCCCATATCGCTCTGCGCCTTTTCGAGAGCCGTTACGGCATCCCCAAGCGCCACGTTGGGAGCGAGATTAAACGTGAGCGTCACCGCGGGATATTGGCCCTGGTGATTCACGGTGAGCGAGGTCCGCTTCTGCTCCCAGTGGGCAATTGCTGAAAGCGGCACCATGGCTCCGCTGGTTGCGGGTGCCGGAGTGGTGCTGGCAGCCGGCGCGGCCGCACCTGAGCCAGTGTTGGAAGCCAAAGACGAGGCGCTCGTGCCCGACAGAGTGCCCGATTGAATGGCCGCCGCGTTTGTCGATTCATTGTTTGAGGCGGCAATTGCGGCGATATTCTGGGCGACGGCGCTGTCACTGGATGACGCTGACGTCGAACTATTCGATTGCGCTGTGCTCGTGGTAATGAGTTGCCCGCCTGCCGTCACGAATGATGCCGGTGCTGCCGGGCCTACGCTCCTTGCAGCCACTGGCGCCGGCGCCGGCGCGGCGGTGGTTGTGGGAACTGCTGCTGCTGTACCGAGGTTAGGCACCGAAGCTGGCGCGCCCGTTGAACCTGTCTTGATGTAGATGTTGTTGAGCGAGTCGGGACTCAGCTGGTACTGCGGATCCACTTCCATAACCACGAAGTATTGGTTGAGACCGGTGTACATGGTGGAAACCTGGCGCTGGCCGAACGCGTCGTAAAGGACCTGATCGATGGCTGAAGCGGTAATGCCAAGGCGCGAGGCAGTGTCACGGTCGATCACCAGGGTCTCCGACAATCCCTGATTTTGTTCGTCGGTTGAGACGTCGCGAAGCTCGGGCATAGCGCGCGCGCGGGCCTCGAGGCGCGGCGCCCAGGTGTTCAGCTCATCCACATCAGGATCCGAAAGCGTGTACTGGTACTGGGCGGCGCTGCCGCGGCCCCCAACCTGGATGTCCTGCTGCGCCTGAAGAAAGAGTCGGGCGCCGGGAACGCTGGAGAGTTTACCGCGAAGCCGGTTCACAACCTGGTCCGCAGTCACGTGACCGGGACGCTCGCTCGGGGGCTTGAGAGCGATGAACATGAAGCCAGTGTTGTTGCTGCCGCGGCCGCCGCCTGCAAACGCGGTTACGGTGTCGATCGCAGGATCGTTCAGAGTCATCTGCGCGAGCTGCTGCTGCTTTTCTCGCATTGCGGGGAAGCTGATGTCCTGAGAGGCTATCGTCTGTCCGCCCATCCTGCCTGTGTCCTGCTGCGGGAAGAAGCCTTTGGGGACAATCATGAAGAGATAGACATTAAGGAATGCGCAGCCGATGGCGACACTCAACGTGATCCACTGGTGGCGTAAAACCCAGCGCAGGGCTGCGTTGTATTCATGCTGAACCCACTGGAACGCGTCCTCAAAAAAGCGATAAAGACGCCCATGCTTGCTCTCATCGCGCGATTTGAGGAACTTGGCACAGAGCATGGGCGTAGTGGTAAGCGAGACCAGCATAGAGACGGCTATGGCGACACTGAGCGTGACGGCGAATTCGCGGAAGAGTTTTCCGATGATGCCGCCCATGAGAAGGATGGGGAGAAAGACCGCGACGAGAGATGTGCTCATTGAGAGCACGGTGAACCCGATCTCTTTCGATCCTTTCATCGCCGCTTCGTAGGGCTTCATGCCCTCCTCGAGATAGCGCGTGATGTTTTCGATAACCACGATGGCGTCGTCCACGACAAAGCCGGTGGATATGGTGAGCGCCATCAATGAGAGGTTGTCGATGGTGTAGCCGAGCAGATACATCACCCCGAATGTGCCGACGAGAGACAAAGGCACCGCGATGGAGGGGATGATGGTGGCCCAGATCTCACGGAGAAACATGAAGACGACCAGGACGACGAGAAGAACGCTGATCAAGAGCGAGATTTCGACGTCGCGCACGCTCGAGCGAATGGTGCTGGTGCGGTCCACGGCCACGTTCATCTTGATCGTCGGCGGAATCGCGGCCTGAAGGCGCGGCATTTCTTTGAGGACGGCATCGACAGTGTCTATGACGTTGGCGCCGGGAATTTTAAAGATGATGATCAGGATGGCGTCTTTCAAGACGCCGCTGTGGCCCTTTGAATTATTGCCCGCGAAACCTGCGGTATGGATGTCGGAAACTGAATCGACCACCGTCCCGAGTTGGTCCAGGCGAATCGCGGCTCCGGTCTGTTGGTTGTACCCAACGATGAGCGAGGCGAAATCGGAGGCCTTGAAAATCTGATCGTTGTCGTCGATCTGCCAGCGATGCTGACTGTCGTTGAAATTGCCTTTGGGGCGGTTGGCGTTCGCATTCGACAGAGCGGTCCGGACCGCTTCCAGTCCGACGCCGTTGTTGGCCAACTGCATGGGATTCAGCTCGACGCGTACAGCCGGCTGGGCGCTGCCACCGACGAAGACCTGGCCGACACCCTGGATCTGCGCGATCTTCTGCGCAAGTATGGAGTCGGCCATGTCGTAAATCTGCGGCTTTGGTATCACATCGGACGTAAGCGTCAGGATGAGGATCGGAGCGTCTGCCGGATTGGCTTTGCGATAACTCGGATTCTGCGGCAAATACGATGGAAGTTGGCTTCGGGCCGCATTGATGGCCGCCTGCACATCTCGGGACGCGGCATCGATGTTGCGGTTGAGATCGAATTGGAGAGTGACGGAAGCCGAGCCAAGCGAACTCGTCGACGTCATCTGATTGACGCCCGCGATGCGGCCGAATTGGCGTTCGAGCGGCGTGGCAACCGAGGAGGCCATAGTCTCCGGGCTGCCGCCGGGTAATCCGGCGCCTACACCGATGACCGGAAAATCAACATCCGGTAGGGAAGCAACCGGCAGAAGAGAATATGCGACGGAACCAGCAAGCAACAGTGCCAGGCTGAGAAGCGAGGTAGCAACGGGCCGACGGATAAATGCTGCGGAAAGATGCATGTTCCCGTTCCTCAGTCGGCGCTGACCATCGGTTGATTCACTGCAAGCTCACGCGGTTTCATGCGCTGGGCCAACTTGTCGAAGTAGAGATAAACCACCGGCGTGGTGAAGAGCGTGAGCATCTGCGAAAAGATCAGGCCGCCAACAATGCTTACGCCGAGCGGTGTGCGTAGTTCTGCTCCTACACCACCTCCTAGGGCAAGCGGGAGGCCGCCAAGTAGCGCCGCCAATGTGGTCATCATGATTGGCCTGAAACGCAGCAGACATGCCTGGAAGATGGCTTCTTCCGCCGATTTGCCCTCCTCGCGTTCAGCCTGAAGCGCGAAGTCGATCATCATGATGGCATTCTTCTGCACAATTCCGATGAGCAGGATGATGCCGATCAGCGCAATCACGCTGAATTCCATCCCCGTAATCATCAGCGCCAAAAGTGCTCCCACACCTGCCGAAGGCAAGGTGGAGATAATGGTGATCGGGTGAATGTAGCTCTCGTAGAGTATGCCGAGCACGATATAAACAGTGACCAGCGCAGCAAGAATCAGCAGCGGCTCGTTCGCCAGTGAAGTCTGAAAGGCAGCGGCTGTTCCCTGGAAACTGGCATTGATGCTGTTGGGCATGCCGATACGCTGCTCGACCGCCTTGACCGCTTTCACGGCATCGCCCAGCGCCTTGCCGGGCGCAAGGTTAAAGCTGATGATGGTCGACGGGAACTGGCCCTGATGGCCAATGGCGAGCTGTGCCTTTGTCTGTTCCCAATGCGCGATCATGCTGAGCGGCACCTGCGTGTTGCTGCTCGACTTCACATAAAGACTGTTGAGATTGGTTGGGTTGGTCTGGAAGCTGTGACCGACCTCCATGACCACGTGGTACTGGTTAAGCTGGGTGAAGATGGTGGAGATCTGGCGCTGGCCAAAGGCGTCATAGAGTGTGTTGTCGATGTCCGCCATAGAGACGCCGAGTCGAGAGGCAGTGTCGCGATCGATCACAAGCATCGCGCCCAGGCCCTGGTCCTGCAGGTCGCTTGCAACGTCGGTGACGATGGGCTCCTTGCTGAGCTCCTGCACAAGCTTCCTGGTGTACGTGGCCAGTTCAGCGGCGTTGGGGTCCTCAAGCGAGTACTGGAACTGTGTCCGGCTGACCCGGTCTTCTACGGTGAGGTCCTGCAACGGCTGGAGGAAGAGCTGAATGCCGTCGACGTCGGCCACCTTCGGCTGAAGGCGACGAATCACCTCAGATGCGGAAATTCCGCGCTGATCAAGCGGCTTGAGTGTGATCTGAATACGGCCCGAGTTGAGCGTGGTGTTGGTGCCGTCAATCCCGATGAACGAGGAGACGTTGTCGACGGCTGGGTCTTTCAGGACGATGTCGACAAGCTTCTGTTGACGCTCCGCCATATTTACGAAGCTGACGGTTTCCGGTGCTTCGCTAATGCCGAGGATCACGCCCGTGTCCTGCACGGGGAAGAAACCTTTGGGAATGACGATGAAAAGCAAAACCGTTGCGACAAACGTCGAGATGGTGACCAGCAGCGTGATGAATCGATGGTCAAGGACTTTCTTCAGCCCACGCCCATAAGAGGCGATGATGGAATTGAATACCTTTTCCGACCAGTAGTAAAAACGGGTCTGTTTGGCATGTGCCTTGTCCTTCAGGATTCGCGAACACATCATCGGCGTCAACGTCAGGGAGACCGCTGCGGAGACAAGAATGGTCACGGCGAGAGTGATGGCAAATTCGCGGAAGAGGCGGCCCACCACGTCGCTCATAAACAGCAGAGGTATGAGCACCGCGATGAGTGAAACGGTGAGCGACATGATGGTGAAGCCGATTTGCTCACTGCCTTTGAGAGCGGCGTGCATCGGCGAATCGCCCTCTTCAATAAAGCGCGAGATGTTTTCGATCATCACGATGGCATCATCGACCACGAATCCCGTGGAGATCGTCAGCGCCATCAGCGTGAGATTGTTCAGGCTATAACCCAGCAGGTACATCACGCCGAAGGTACCGACGATTGAAAGTGGTACGGCGATCGACGGAATGATCGTTGCAGCAAGGTTTCGCAGAAAAAGAAAGATGACCAGGACCACCAGCGCGATGGTGAGCATGAGTTCAAATTCGACGTCTTTCACCGAAGCGCGAATCGTTGTGGTGCGATCGGTGAGAATGTGAACCTGAACGTTAGCCGGGAGGCTGGTTTTCAGCTGGGGCAGCAGATTGTGAATGCGATCGACTACGGCAATAATGTTGGCGCCAGGTTGGCGCTGCACGTTTACGATGACGGCGGGCTGGCGATTCATCCAGGCAGCCTGCTGGGAGTTCTCGGCAGCGTTGACGACGGTGGCTACGTCGGAGGTGCGAACAGGCGCTCCGTTGCGATAAGCAACGATGACGGGCAGGTAGTCGGCGCTCGAAACAAGCTGATCGTTGGCATTGATGGTGTAAGACTGGCGCGCGCCGTTGAGCGTCCCCTTTGCCTGGTCAACGTTGGCAGCGGCGAGGGCCGTGCGCAGATCCTCAAGGCTGAGGTTGTAGGCGGCGAGCTGAGCGGGATTGGCCTGCACCCGGACCGCCGGCTTTTGACCACCAGCGATTGACACCATGCCAACGCCGGTCACCTGGGATATCTTCTGTGCAAGGTTCGTGTCGGCCGCGTCTTCAATCTTGTCGAGAGGCAGCGAATCGGAGGTGAGCGCCAGCGTCATAATCGGCGCGTCAGCGGGGTTCACCTTGCTGTAGACCGGGGGATTGGGAAGATCCTGCGGCAGGAAGCTGTTGGCGGCATTGATGGCTGCCTGCACTTCCTGTTCGGCGACATCGATGTCTTCATCGAGGTTGAACTCGAGCGTAATGACGGAACCTCCACCTGAACTGACAGAGGTCATCTGCTTGAGGCCGGGCATTTGACCGAACTGCCGTTCAAGGGGAGCGGTGACGGACGAGGACATGACGTCGGGACCAGCACCGGGATAAAACGTGAGGACTTGAATGATG
>Ga0157375_10006500_pt1 | contig 10176 bp, 8 predicted proteins | sample M35metaG_FD_115311 | JGI IMG/M metagenome (GOLD analysis project Ga0157375, IMG submission 115311) | Miscanthus rhizosphere microbial communities from Kellogg Biological Station, Michigan, USA - M3-5 metaG | ecosystem: Host-associated > Plants > Roots > Rhizosphere > Soil | place: USA: Michigan... | reverse complement strand
CGAGGGCAACTTCTTCGTCGAACTCGACCCCGGCAGCCCCAGCGCCCCCAGCCTCGACAGCGGCGACACGATCCCGGTCAGCCGCACCTCGACCGCGGTCCAGTTCGACGAAGTGCTGTCGGCGCTGCAGTCGCCGGTCCGGGCCGACCTCAACCGCCTGCTCGAAAGCTACGGCACGGCCCTCACCCACGAACCGACCGCGGCCGAAGACGTCACCCAGCTGCCCGAGGTCCGGGGCAGGACCGGAGCCGAAGCGCTGAACGGGGCCTTGAAATACGGCGGTGACGCCGGCCGCTACAGCGCCCAGGTCTCCAACGCCTTCCTCGGCACGCAGCAGCACGACCTCTCACGCCTGGTCGCCGGCGCCGGCCGCACCTTCGGCGCCCTGGCCAGCAACGAGGCCGACCTGCAGGGGCTGATCGACAACTTCAACGTCTTCACCGGCGCCCTGGCGACGCAGTCGACCAACCTCTCGACCACGATCCGGCTGCTGGCCCCGACCCTGCAGACCGCCCACGCCTCGCTGGTCAGCCTCAACCGCACCCTGCCGCCGCTGCGCACCTACGCGATCGAGCTGACCCCGGCAGTGGCGGAGCTGCCGGGCCTGATCAGCTCCTCGAAGCCGTGGCTGGCCCAGACCCGTCCGCTGCTCTCGGGCAAAGAGGGCGGCGGCGTCGCCAGGCTGCTGGCCGAATCGACGCCCGGCCTCGCCGGCGCCGCCCAGGCGGGCAAGGAAGTGGCGCTGCCCCAGCTCAACCAGCTCAGCCTCTGCACGACCAAGGTCCTGGTCCCGACCGCGAACCAGACGATCAACGACCGCTTCAGCACGGGCGGCCCCAACTACCGCGAGTTCCTCTACACCCTGGCCAACTTCGCCGGCCAGTCCCAGAACTTCGACGGCAACGGGCCGTACTTCCGCATCCAGGGCGGCGGCGGTCCGGTGCTGGTGGGCCAGAGCAACCCCAACCCGGAAGTCCAGTCGACGGAGAAAACGAACTACGCGCACACGATTGCCGCGCCGATCGGCACCCAGCCCCAGCTCGGCGGCAAACCGCCCCTGAAGCCGGACGTGCGCTGCTACACGAACCCGGCCCCCGACGTCAACGGAACGCTCGGCCAGGTCGGCCCGGCCGCGCCGGCGGCGGTGACCCCATGACCGATTCGACTCCGAAGGTCAACCGCTGGAGGCACTTCCGCGCCTGGCTCTCGCGCCAGTCCCGCGGGCACCGCAAAGACACGATCGCGATCATCGTGCTGGCCCTCGCCGGCATCGTGATGACGCTGGGGATCTTCACCCAGCAGAAGGCCTCGCTGCCCTCTTGGCTGCCGCTGGTGGGCGAAGAATTCGAGCACATCTCCGCCGAGTTCGCGACCGCCCAGGCGGTGACTCCGGGCCAGGGCCAGTCGGTCGACATCGCCGGGATCCAGATCGGCAAGGTCACCTCGGTCGAACTCGAAGACGGACACGCCGTGGTCGGCATGGACATCGTCCCCGAATACATGAAGCTGATCCACCCCGACGCGAGCTTCCTGCTGCGGCCCAAAACCGGCCTCAACGACATGGTCGTCGAGGTCGAACCCGGCAGCAGCAAGAAGCACATCGAGGACGGCGCCCACTTCACGCTCGCCCAGACCGAACCGAACACCAACCTGGACGCCTTCCTCGGCACCCTCGACGGCGACACCCGCCAGTACCTGCAGCTGCTGGTCGCCGGCGGCGCCCAGGGCATCGGCGGCCGCGGCAAGCAGACCTCGAACGACCTGCGCCGCTTCCAGCCCTTCGTCCACTACGTCGCCAAGCTCAACACGGCGGTCGCCGCCCGCCACGTCGAGCTGGCCAAGGTGATCCACAACTTCGGCCGCCTGACCACCGAACTGGGGCGTCACGACGCCGAGATCAAGCGCTTCGTCACCTCCTCCGACGCCGCCCTCGGCAACTTCGCCAACCAGCAGCAGGCGATCCAGGAATCCCTGCGCGAGTTCCCCGCGGCGCTGCAGGCCGGCAAAGCGGGCCTGGCCAGCTCCAAGCGCTTCTCCGACGTCGCCTACCCGGCCCTGACGGGGCTGATCCCGCAGGCGCAGGCGCTGACCCCGGCCTTCAAGGCGACCGAGCGCATGTTCAGCCAGACGACGGCGCCGATCCGCGACCAGATCCGGCCCTTCACGCGCGAAATCCGGCCCGTCCTCAACCAGGCCAACCAGGGCTCGGACCCGCTGCAGAAGACGGTCCGCAACTTCGGCAACTCGATCGGCGCCTTCAACATCTTCTTCAACGAGCTCTCCTACAAGCCGAAGGGCTCCCGCGAGAGCTTCCTCTTCTACCTGCCCTGGCTGAACCACGACTACAACGCCAGCTTCAACCTCCAGGACGGCGGCGGCCCGATCCAGCGCGGCCTGATCATGTTCAGCTGCAACGCAACCAACCTCGGCTGGGGCTTCGCCGAAACCCGCGGCTTCCTGAAGACGCTGCTGGAAGTCGCCGGCGTGCCCCGGCCCAGCGAACTCCCCTTCATCCCCAAAGACGCGAAATCCGGCAACCCCGCCAACTGCGGCCCGCAGGCGACCCCATGAGCAAGAAAGCCCCCAGCACGACGCAGCTCCTGGTGATCGCCGGCTTCGCGCTGTCGTGCTTCGGGATCCTGCTCTTCCTCTGGGTCACCTTCGGCGGCCCGACCCCGTTCCGGGCCAAGCCCTACGAAATCAAGGTGCCGTTCAACGAGGCGACGCAGCTGGCCGAACAGTCCGACGTCCGCATCTCCGGCGTCAACGTCGGCAAAGTCCGCAACATCGCCCTCGCCGCGAACGGCCGCCAGGCGCTGGCGACGGTCGACATCGACGACAAGTACGCGCCGCTGCCGGAGTCGACCCGGGCGATCCTCCGCACCAAGACCCTGCTCGGCGAGACCTACATCGAACTCACCCCCGGCGACCGCGACGGGCCGCGCCTGGCCGACGGCGGCACCGTGCCCGAGGCCAACGTCGCCGAATCGGTCCAGCTCGACGAGATCTTCCGCACCTTCGACCCGGAAACCCGCGCCGCCTTCCAGAGCTGGATGCAGGAAGCGGCGGTCGCGATCAACGGCCAGGGCCAGAGCCTCTCCTACGCGCTCGGCGAGTTCGAACCGACCTTCACCGACTTCGCCAAGCTCTTCCGCGTGCTCGACACCCAGCGCGTCGCCGTCGGCCAGCTCTTCCGCAACGGCGCCACCACCTTCCGTGCCCTGCGCGGCCGCGAAGGCCAGCTGGCGAGCCTGATCCAGAGCTCCAACGCCGTCTTCCAGACGACCTCCCGCCGCGACCGCGACATCGAAGCGCTGTTCCGCGCCTTCCCGACCTTCCAGGATGAGTCGAGGCTGACCCTGAACCGGTTGAAAGCGTTCGCGATCAACACCGACCCGCTGATGCGCCAGCTCGTCCCCGCCGCCGAACAGCTCTCGCCGACCCTGGTCGCCTTCGGCCGCTTCGCGCCGGAAGCGAAGGGCTTCTTCGACGGCCTCTCGACGGTGATCGGCGAGGCTCCCACCGGCTTCCCGGCCTTCCGCAGGCTCTTCCGCGACGACTTCCCGCCGCTGCTGCGCGCCGCCGACCCGTTCCTGCGCAACCTCAACCCGATCCTGACCGGCCTCAACCTCTACAAACACGAGGTCACGTCCCTGTTCGGCAACGTCGCCGCCGCCACCAACGCCGTCCTGCCGATCCAGAACGCGGCCGGCGAACAGCTTCACTACCTGCGCGCAATGGGCCCCCTCAACCCGGAATCCGTCGCGACCTATCCGAGCCGCCTGGCGATCAACCGCCACAGCGCCTACAGCCCGCCGCAGTGGGCCAAGGACGTCCTCTCCGGCCTGCCGGGCTTCGACACCCGCCAGTGCGGCTCGGGGCTGGTCGCCACGCTCGACCCGAACACGGCCAGCAGCCCCGCCTTCATCGAACGCACCGCCAAAAAAGAAAGCAAACAGTCCCAGGACCTCTTCAGCCGGATCAAGAAATACGCCTTCGCCGAACAGAGCGGCACCGGCACGGTCCCCGCTCCGCCCTGCACCCAGCAGGCTTCGCTGGCGCCGATCTACGGCAGCGGCGCGGCGACCGCCTACCAGCACACCTTCGAACAGCCCGGCGGCTAGGGCGCGGCCCGGCGACCGCCGGGCATCGCGCCCACCCGACCGTCACAATTCAGCGCTGATGCCAGGCGTGGTCATAGTCGGCGCCCAGTGGGGCGACGAGGGCAAGGGCAAGATCACCGATCTGCTCGCGCAGCGCGCAACCACGATCGTCCGCTTCCAGGGCGGCAACAACGCCGGCCACACGATCGTCCGCGAGGGCCGCGAGTTCAAGTTCCACCTGATCCCATCGGGGATCCTCTACGCGGAGAAGAGCTGCGTGATCGGCAACGGCGTCGTCCTCGACCCGGCCGTCCTGCTGGGTGAGATCGACGGCTTGAAACGGGCCGGGATCAGCGTCGCCAACCTGCGGATCTCCGCCAACGCGCACCTGATCATGCCCTACCACGTGCTGCTGGACACGGCGGGGGAGACCAAACTGGGCAAGCTCTCGATCGGCACCACCCGGCGCGGGATCGGCCCCTGCTACGCCGACAAGGCGCTGCGGCTGGGGATCCGCGTCCAGGACCTGCTCGACGAGAAGATCCTGCGGACCAAGATCCGCGCCGCGCTGGAGCCCAAGCAGCAGGCCCTGCGCGAACTCTCGGTGCAGCGGCGCAAGCTGCGCAAGGAAGCCGGCGAGGACGCGAAAGCGCCGGCGGACGACTCGCCGGGCGTGCCGGACCCGCGGCTCGACCTGCACGCGATGGTCGAGGAGCACGTCAACTTCGGGCACCGGCTGGAGCCCCATATCGCCGACACGGCGAAGCTCTGCTGGGACGCACTCGACGCCGACGAGACCGTGATCTTCGAGGGCGCCCAGGCGACCCTGCTCGACCTCGACCACGGCACCTATCCCTTCGTCACCTCCTCCAACCCGATCGCCGGCGCCGCCACGGTCGGCGCCGGGGTCGGTCCGACCGACATCGACGAGGTCTGGGGGATCGCCAAGGCCTACGCGACCCGGGTCGGCGCCGGGCCCTTTCCGACCGAGCTCGAAGACGAGGTCGGCGAGCGGATGGTCGAGGCGGGGCACGAGTTCGGGACCACGACCGGCCGCCGCCGCCGCTGTGGCTGGATGGACCTCGTCGCCCTCCGCTACGCGGTCCGCCTCAACCGCATGCACTCGCTGGCGATCACCAAGCTCGACGTGCTCAGCGGTCTCGGACCGCTGCGGGTCGCGGTCCGCTACCGCTCCAAGGAAGGGGCGGTGCTCGACAGCTTTCCCTACCACCAGTCGATCCTCCACTCGGCGACGCCGGAGTACGAGGAGCTGCCGGGCTTCGACGAGGACATCGGCGAGTGCCGCGAGGAGGCCGACCTGCCGCAGGCAGCCCGCGACTACCTTGCCTTCATCGCCGACTTCGTCGGCGTCCCGGTGCGCCTGGTCGGGGTCGGTCCCGACCGCGACCAGACCATCTGGATGGGCTCCTAGACAGGGAGGAGCTAGCCGGCGGTTCCGCGGGCGATTTCGGACGGCGCCAGGCCGCCGACCTTCCAGACGCCGTCTTCCTTCGACATCGGGATGAAGTAGTCGATGCCTTCGCTGCCGTGGTAGAGGGCGAAGCCGCGGTCGCCGTCGACCCGCAGGCTGCCGAGGCCGTTGGTCATCGTGTTCACGCGGGCGACGGTCGGGAGACCGGCGCTGAAGGCGCCGAGGACCGCACCGCAGCCTTTGCCCTTGTACTGAGGGGCCTTGGCGACGACCGCCTGCAGCTGCCCCTTGACGTTGCTGCCCAGGTAGACGCAGGCCCTGCTCCAGTCGGCCTCGGCGCGGGCGTCGAGATAGGCGGCGAGAGCTTCTTCGGCGGCTTCGATTTCATCCTGCCCCGGTTCGTCGCCGTAGTTCTGGACGCTGTTGTCGCCCCCGGGGACGACGAAGCTGGCGCTTCCCTTCTCCTGTTCGCGCTTGCCGTCGTCGGCCGCAGAGGGCTTGCCGGATCCGTTCGCACCGCCGCTCCCGCCGTCTTTTTCCGGCGCGGCGGTCGTCGTGGTGGCGCTCGTGTTCGCGCCGGCCGAGGTCGAGGTCGAGTCGTCGGAGCCGCCGCCGCAGGCCGCAAGCCCGACGGCCAACAGCGCCGCCAGGGCGAGCGCGAGCAGTGGTTTACGGACCCCCCTCATGACCAGGGCGGATTCTATGCAGAAACCGATGTCTGCTCTACAGTCACGGGGTGGCTTCGAGTAAACGCGCGGCTAGGCTGAACGAGCGGCTGCCGAGGGGGAGACACGGGTTGCCGAGGGAGGCGGTGGCGGAATCCCAGCGCAACCGCATCCACCAGGCGATGATCGAGGTGGTCTCCGAGCGCGGCTACCCGGAGACCCGCGTGGTCGACGTGATCGGGGTGGCCGGCGTCTCCCGCAAGACCTTCTACGAGCTCTTCGACAGCAAGGAGGACTGCTTCCTCGCCGCCTACGACGTGCTGCTCGGCAACCTCCTCAGCGACACCGCCGGCGGCTTCGAGTCCAAGCCAGGGGCGCCCTGGGCGGAGCGGGTCGCCGCCGGCCTCGGTGCCCTCCTCGAGCACCTGGCCGAGCACCCCGACGAGGCCCGCTTCGCGATCGTCGAGGTGCTGGCGGCGGGGCCGAAGGCGCTGGCTCGCCGCGATGCCGCCCTGCGCCAGTTCACCGGCTTCCTCGAGTCGGGCCGGTCGGAGACCTCCGTCGAGCTGCCGGGGATCACCTCGCTGTCGCTCGCCGGAGGGGTCAACGAGCTGCTCTACAGCGAGATCCTCCACGGCGCCGCGGCGCGGCTGCCGAGCCGGCTTCCCGACCTGATGTTCTGGATCGCGCTGCCCTTCCTCGGCGCCGACGGCGCGGCGGCGGAGCGGGAGCGGGTGCGGCTCGCGATGCGCGAGCCCTAGCTCGCCCGGAAAGCGGTTCTTTTTCGATCGCATTGGCGAACTCCCGGGTTTATTTGATCGGCAGCAGGGAATCCACTCTCCAAGGGACCGACCAGGGAGGCAGGAAATGCGCAAGTACCTCGTGATCACGATGGCCATCGGAGCTCTGACCGCACTCGTCGCGGTCGGCATCGCCACCGCGGACCAGCCGGTCAAAGTCCGCGCCGGCAACCTCGAACTGACCTTCAACGGCGGCTTCTCGCCGAAGGCCCTGTCGAAAACCAAGCTGACGCCGATCTCGCTCAACGTCGCCGGCGGCATCCGCACCGTCGACGGGACGCACCCGCCGGCGATGACGGAATTTATCCTCGAAACCGACAAAAACGGCGCCATCGACGTCAAGGGCCTGCCGACCTGCAAAGCGAGCCAGCTGCAGGCGCAGGACACCAAGCACGCGGAAGCGATCTGCAAGAGCGCGATCATCGGCAGCGGCAGCGCGACCGCGGAGATCGTCCTGTCCGAACAGGCCCCGGTCCCCGCCAAGAGCAAGGTCGTGGTCTTCAACGGCGGCTTCAAGGGCGGCGTCACCACGCTCTACATCCACGCCTTCCTGACCATCCCGGCGCCGGTCGCGGTCGTCACCACGGTGAAGATCACGAAGATCCACAACGGCCGCTACGGCCTCAAATCGGTCGCCTCGATCCCGAAAATTGCCGGCGGCAGCGGCTCCGTCACGGATTTCAACCTGACGATCAACAAAAAAGGCGTGCTCAGCGCCAAATGCGTCGGCGGCAAGCTGCAGGCCCACGGCACCGCCGTCTTCACCGACGGCACTCGCGCTTCGGCCGAAATCCTTCGCACCTGCACTCCGAAGGGCTAGGGCATAACTCCAAAGGGCTAGGGCATAATTGCGTTGAGCCACTCTTTTCGGTGATTCCCGGGGTTTAACACAATGCCCAGGGTGGTAGTTTGAGCCGCTGGAGGGATAGTTCCACGCAAGCTTTCGACGGCTTTCGCTCGGACGAGCAGGCCGCAAAGGAGAGATATAGGGATATGCGCAAGTACCTCGTAATCACGATGGCCGTAGGGGCCTTGGCCGCGCTCACGGTGGCCGGCATCGCCACCGCGGACCAGCCGGTCAAAGTCCGCGCCGGCAACCTCGAACTGACCTTCAACGGCGGCTTCTCGCCGAAGGCCCTGTCGAAAACCAAGTTGACGCCGATCACGCTCAACGTCTCGGGCAAAATTCGCACCGTCGACGGCAGCCACGTGCCGGCGATGAAAGAGTTCGACCTCGAAACCGACAAAAACGGCGCCATCGACGTCAAGGGCCTGCCGGTCTGCACCGCCAGCAAACTGCAGTCGCAGGACACCAAGCACGCGGAAGCGATCTGCAAAACCGCGATCATCGGCAGCGGCAACGCCACCGCCGAGATCGCCTTCCCGGAACAGGCACCGATTCCGGCCAAGACGAAAATCATCGCCTTCAACGGCGGCTTCAAGGGCGGCGTCACCACCATCTACATCCACGCCTACCTGACCATCCCGACTCCGGCGGCGATCGTCTCGACCGTCAAGATCAAAAAAATCCACAACGGTCGCTACGGCCTCCTGGCCGTCACCTCGATCCCGACGATCGCCGGTGGCAACGGCTCCGTCACGGATTTCAACCTGACGATCAACAAAAAAGGCGTGCTCAGCGCCAAATGCGCCGACGGCAAGCTGCAGGCCCACGGCACCGCGATCTTCGTCGACGGTACCCGCGCTTCGGCTGAAGTCCTCCGCACCTGCACGCCGAAGGGCTAGCGGTACGAGGTTTCTCTCTGAGAGAGCAGGCGTTTCGAGAAGGGCGGCCTCCGGGCCGCCCTTCTCTTTGGCTCAAAAGGGCTAGGCGACCTTGCCGTAGCGGCGGTCGTCGCCGAAGAGCGGGACCTCGTCGCAGATCTGGGTCAGGCGGGAGACGGTGCGCGGCCCGATCTGCTCCTCGAGCTCCTCGTGCGGAAGGTTGGTGGTGATGAGGACGGAGCGTTCGGTCTCATAGCGCTCGTTGATCAGCGCGTAGAGCTGCTCGAGGACCCAGTCGGACCGTTTCTCGGCGCCGAGGTCGTCGATGTGGAGCAGGTCGACCGAGGTCAGGCGCTCGAAGAAGGAGAGGTAGGAGTCGCCGCCCGGCTCGGAGTCGTAGGTGCGGCGGATGCGGGCGAGCAGCTTCGGCAGCGAGTAGATCGCCACCGTGCGCCCCGCTTCCAAGGTGGCCTTGGCGATCAACATCGCCAGCGTCGTCTTGCCGGTGCCGGTGTCGCCGAAGAGCCAGAGCCCACGCCCTTGGGCGAGGCGGGTGTCGAGGTCGTCGATGTAGGCGCGGACCTCGGCGACCGCGACCTTGGTCTGCAGGTCCCTGGCCATGTCGGAGACCGGCGGCCGCTCGAAGGAGACGCCGCGGTAGCGGGCCGGGATCACCGAGGAGATTCCCCTGCTGCGTCCGCGGTTGAGCCGCGCCTCGCGGCAGTCGCAGGGCCGGGCGACGTCCTCGGGGCCGAGGATCCAGCCGGAGCCGTCGCAGACTCCGAGCGGGCAGACCTGGTCGCGGAAGGGCTCGCTGCGGGCGACCGCCGGCACTAGAAGTCAGGCCCCATCGCGGCGGCGTCGAGCGGCGGGCCTTCTTCGGCCGGCTGCTCGATCGGAGCTTCCTGGCCGGAGTGGTCGGCGAATTTGGGGAAGCGGTCGAGGAAGACCAGCTTCCGGGTCCCGATCGGGCCGTTCCTGTGCTTGGCGATGATCACGTCCGCGAGCCCGTCGGGCTCCTCGTCGGGGTCGCGGTAGTAGTCCTCGCGGTAGAGGAAGGCGACGACGTCGGCGTCCTGCTCGATCTGGCCCGACTCGCGCAGGTCGGAGAGCTGGGGCTTCGGCGGCGTCCGCTGCTCGGGGGCGCGCGAGAGCTGGGAGATCGCCACCACCGGCACCTCCAGCTCGCGGGCGAGGATCTTCAGCCCGCGGCTGATCTGGCCGACCTGCTCGACCCGGTTGGCGCGGTGGTCGTCGGAGCGCATCAGCTGCATGTAGTCGAGGATGATCAGGCCGAGCCCGCCGCGATCCTGTTCCTGGGCGTGCAGCCGCCGCGCCTTCGCCCGCAGGTCGAGGATGCCGAGGTCGGAGGAGTCGTCGAACCAGAGCGGCGCCTGCTCGAGTTCGTTGCAGGCCCGCACCACCTTCGGCCAGTCGCGCTGGGAGACCTG
>Ga0157375_10006498_pt1 | contig 10178 bp, 7 predicted proteins | sample M35metaG_FD_115311 | JGI IMG/M metagenome (GOLD analysis project Ga0157375, IMG submission 115311) | Miscanthus rhizosphere microbial communities from Kellogg Biological Station, Michigan, USA - M3-5 metaG | ecosystem: Host-associated > Plants > Roots > Rhizosphere > Soil | place: USA: Michigan... | reverse complement strand
ATTTTTCCGGCGATTCGTGGCAACGCGCACACACGCTGGCGTGGATGTTCTTCGAGCAATACAGCCACGAGCCGTACATCGCGGTCGCGCGCTTCATCTGCGGCTGGACGCCGCTGGATTCGCTGCGCCGCGCCGAACTGCCCAAGCTGCGCGAGCGCGGCTATCAGGCGATCGCGGTGATGGAGAAACATCTTGGCGCCGAGCCCTGGTTCAGCGGTGCGGACTACGGCATCGCCGACATCGCACTGTTCGCCTACACGCATTGCGCCGGCGACGCCGGGTTCGATCTCGCCGCGTTCCCGCACGTGCGCAGCTGGCTCGATCGCGTACGCGCGCAGCCCGGTTTTGTGGCGATGCCGCCGTATGCAGCGGAAAATGTCGCGCTGATCGGAAAGTCCGTGGCGTGACTTCGTCATCCCGCGAAAGCGGGGATCCAGTTTGATTCTCATTCTTGCCTGCCAGGGCATTGGGGTCCCTGCGACGATTCAGCGACTCCGCAAAACTGCGCGGGCCGGTTGAATTGCGTTCAGCCGTATCGGTTCATCCTCGTTGCGTTTCACGAGCACATGGAGGATTCGCCATGAGGATCATGATTTTGGCTGTCGGCGCGCTGTGCGCCGCAGCGGCAACGGCATTGTCCCTGGCTGCCGAGCCGATCACCGCGGGCGCGGCCGACATGCAGGCGCAAATGAACGCCGTCGCCGAAGCAATGCAAGCGGTGGCGCCGGTCGAGCAGGCGGTAAGAAGCTATCGCCTCGGCCACGACGGATTTCCCGCGAGCAATGCGGAAGCCGGAGTGGCGCCGTCGTCCCAATTCGCCGGCAACAGCGTCAGGAGCGTTGCCGTCGGTCCTGATGGAATCATCGACGTCACGTTGACCGCGGCCAGCGGCATCGACGGCGGTCTGGTTCGCTTTCATCCGGAGTTCACGCCGCAGAGCGGCGGTGGCGACGTGCACTGGACCTGTGCCAGCGCCAGCTACGCCAACATCGGCGACCTTACCGGCGGTACCTGCGAGCACACGCAGCTGCCGTAGAGCTGTCGTCTCGGTGAGTCGAAGCGGGCACGGCCGCATCGAGCGGCCGGGCCGGGGAGCGTTTACAATAGCGGGATCGACGATGTCAGGCGATACGCGTTGGCGCGCCACTAATCCTGGCGCGAGGCGCGCGGCATGTCGCTCCACGACATCGATCCGCATAACCGCAGCACCGGCGGCGAAACCGGCGCGACTTTTGAACGAACTCACGCCATGGCCGCGAACCCGGTAACCCTGATTCCCGCCCGTCACAAGAACGTCAACCGCGCCGAAGTCTGCGACCAGAACTTCGTCGAGTTCGTGCGCGACTGGAGCGGCAATCGCGCGGCACAGCCTGCGGCACTCAGCCCGCAGCCCTCGGCGCCGGTGCTTCCCGGCAGTCTGTGCACGGTCGCCGACTTCATCGAACTCTTCCACTCGCAGCTCGTCAGCCGCCACCTCGACCTGATGGCGCGCGTGCTGCGCGTCAAGAACAAGGTGTTCTACACGATCGGTTCGTCCGGCCACGAAGGCAACGCGATGGTCGCGCGCCTCACGCGCCATACCGATCCGGCTTTCCTGCACTACCGCAGCGGCGCGTTCATGGCCGAGCGTTTCCGCAAGCTGCCTGGAATGGATCCGATCATGGATTCGGCGCTGAGCTTCGCCGCGAGCAAGGACGATCCGGCTTCGGGCGGCCGGCACAAGGTGTGGGGCAGCAAGCCGCTGTGGGTGTTGCCGCAGACCTCGACGATAGCCTCGCATCTGCCCAAGGCGCTCGGCACGGCCGTGGCGATCGAGCAGGGCAAGCGCATCGGCCACAAGCTGCCGATTCCGGACGATTCGATCGCGATTTGCTCGTTCGGCGACGCCTCGGCGAATCATGCAACGGCGCAGACCGCGTTCAACACCGCGCAGTGGACCGCGTATCAGAAGCTGCCGGCGCCGGTACTGTTCGTCTGCGAGGATAACGGCATCGGTATTTCGGTGAAGACGCCGCGCGACTGGATCAGCGCGAGTTTCAGCGGCCGGCGCGATTTGGACTATTTCACCGCCGACGGACTCGATCTCGCGGCCGGCTATGAGGGCGTGGCGCGCGCCGTGTTTCACTGCCGCACGACGCGCCGGCCGACATTCCTGCACATGCGCACGACGCGCATCATGGGTCACGCCGGCACCGACTTCGAGATCGAATGGCGCAGCGTCGAAGAACTGATGGCGGTCGAGGCGACCGATCCGCTGCTGCGCTCGGCGGCGATCGCGCTGGAAGCCGGCATCTACACCAAGGAGCAATTGCTGGCGAAGTACGAGGACATCCGCAAGCGCTGCTTCGCCGCCGCGGAAGAGGCCGACCGGCGGCCGAAGCTGACCGACCTTGCCGAAGTCATCGCGCCGCTGGCGCCGTATCACGCCGGCAAGGTCGCGGCCGAGGCGAAACGCGCCGACTATGCGGACAAGCGCCTGGCCGTATTCGGCAGCGCGGAAAAACTGCCGGAGAAGCAGCCGCCGCGGCACCTGGCGATCCAGATCAACAACGCGCTGCATGACCTGTTCGCGAAGTATCCCGAAACATTGCTGTTCGGCGAGGACGTTGCGCAGAAGGGCGGCGTCTACACCGTCACCAAGGGCCTGCACAAGGCGTTCAAGAACGCGCGCGTGTTCAACACGCTGCTCGACGAAACGATGATCCTCGGTCTCGCCCAAGGCTTCGGCAACATGGGCATGCTGCCGGTGCCGGAAATCCAGTACCTCGCGTATTTCCACAACGCCTGCGACCAGATCCGCGGCGAGGCAGCGTCGCTGCAGTTCTTCTCGAACGGCCAGTACCGCAATCCGATGGTCATGCGCATTGCCAGCCTGGGCTATCAGCGTGGCTTCGGCGGACATTTCCACAACGACAACTCCATTACCGCGCTGCGCGACATTCCCGGACTCGTCGTAGGTTGCCCGTCTCGCGGCGACGATGCGGCGACGATGCTGCGCACGCTGCTCGCGCTGGCGAAAGTGGACGGCCGCGTGTGCGCATACCTGGAGCCGATAGCGCTGTACATGATGAAAGACCTCTACGAGCCGAGCGACGGCCAGTGGCAGTTCGCCTACCCGCCACCGGATCAGGCGATGGCGCTCGGCGAGGAGCGCGTCTACTCGCCGGAGGCGAAGGACCTTGTCATCTTCACGTTCGGCAACGGCGTGACGATGAGCCTCCGCGCCGCGCGCGAGATCGAAAAGGCGCATGGCTGGAAGGTACGCATCGTCGACCTGCGCTGGCTGGTGCCGTTGAACGACGCCGCGATTGCGCGGCATGCGGGCGAATGCGCGCGCATCCTCGTCGTCGACGAAGGACGCAAGTCTGCCGGTGTCGGCGAAGGCGTCATCACCGCGGTGGTCGAGGCCGGACATGGCGCGAAGCCGCTGCGTCGCGTCGTCGGTGTCGATACGTACACGCCGCTCGCGGGCGCCGCGCTGCTCGTCCTGCCGGGCGACGCAGACATCGTCGCCGCTGCGCGAGTGCTGGCTGGCTGAGCCGGGCAACTCAGAGCCCTCTCCTTCAAGGGAAGGGCTGGTTCGGGACGGGTCTGCAATTGCTCGCTTTAATGCTCGTCATCCCGGCGAAAGCCGGGATCCAGCTCTTCGCAAACCGCAGGAAATCTGGATTCCGGCTTTCGCCGGAATGACGAGCCGGTAGGAAAGTCAGTCACTCGCCTTCGGGCTTCCACTGACCGCTCAGTTCCTGCCACATCCGATCCATGCCGGTTTGTCCGATCATGTTGTCGAAATTGGCCTCGATAAACTTGTCGTCGTGGCTGAACCGGGCGCTCCAGGTGGAAATATCCACTTTCTTGCGCAGGTCGTCGGCGCTCATGCCGGGTTGCCACGCGGCGTGGGCTTGAGAGCTTATCGACTCGAACAACGATGCGAGGTCTTGCAGATATTGCTTGTCGTGCAGCACCGGTCCGTGGCCTGGCACGATGATGGCCGGACCCATCGCGTCGAGCTTGCGCAGGATCGCGGCCCATTCGGTGATGTACGACTGCGTGGCGAACGGAAACGGATGCACGATCAAGTCACCGGCCAACAGGATGCGGCTTTCAGGCAGCCAGGCGACGACGTCACCGGCGGTATTGCCGCGCCCGAGATGCAGCAACTTGACCTTGCGGCCACCGAGGTCGATCTGAAGCTCGGAGTCGAAAGTCAGGTCGACGCCGCGGTAGCGCGCCTCGGCGCACTCGGCGATGCTCTGGTCGAAACCCGAGATTTCGTCGCGCAGGAATGCCTTGCCCCTGTCCGAAATCGGCGTGCCGTCCTCGTGCTTGCCGCTGGCAAGCTCTTCACGCAGCGGCTTGACCTGGCTTGCGAGCGGATCGATGCATGCCGCACCGTTGAGTTTGCCCTCGCGCGTTTCCATGAGTTGCGCCGTGAACGGATGGGCGATGAACTGCACGGCCGGCCATGCGCTGGCGAACTCCGCGTTGGCGACCCAATGATCGTCATGCCAGTGCGAGATGGCGAGGTACTTCACCGGCTTGCTGCTGAGTTTCCTGATTTCGGCCGTGATCGCGCGCGTGACCGGCGGGTGATGGCCGCCGTCGAAGACCAGGATCGCCTTGTCGCCGAGGACGGCGATGATGTTGCTGCTGACGATGGCATTGAGCTTCGGCTCGTCGAACGCGTAGACGTTATCCGCGACCTTGATCGTTTCGTACGTAAATGGACCCCACGATTTCGGCGCGGCGTCGGCCGCGAGACTCAGGCTGGCGGCGAGGCCCGCAACGACAAGGTGCAAAGTTCGCATCCGATAATGCTCCGTTGAAGATCGTGGCGTCTGCCGGCGGGAGAAGTGAAATAGGTGCTAGCCGTTCTCGTCGAACGCCTCGGGCTTCATCTTGCCTTCGAGTTCCTGCGTGACGCGGTCGACGCCGGCGGTTTCGATCGAAGCCTTGAAGCTGTTCTCGAGCGATTTGTCGCCCTGGCAGAACGCGTCGCGTTGCTTCGACAGGTCCATGACCTTGCGCACGTCGTCGGCGCTCATGCCCGGCTTCCACACGCGTTTGACCTCGGCGACGACGCCGTCGAGCAGTTCGCGCACTTGCAGCATGTAGGCCTTGTCGTGCATCACCGGCCCATGGCCGGGCACGATCACTGTCGCCTCGATGTCGGCGAGCTTGCCGAGTACGACGGACCATTCGCTGAGATAGCTGCCGTACGAGAACGGCACCGGGTGCACGAGGATGTCGCCGGTGATGAGCGCGTGCGCGTCGGGAACGTAGGCGACGAGGTCGCCGGCCGTGTTGCCGCGGCCGAGGTGCATGAGCTTGACCACGCGATTGCCCAGGTCGACGTCGATCCCGTTCTCGAACGTCATGTCGGCGCCGCGGTAGCGCATCAAATCGAATTCCGGCTTGGCCGCCTCCACTTCGCTGATGACCGTTTCGATGCGCTGGCGGCGATCCGCAGTCAGCTCCGTGCCGTCCGGCGCTCTGCCGCTGGCCAACATGTCGCGCATCGGCTTCAGGTTCTCGTCGACCTTCGGGCCGTAGTGCTGATAACGCCCGCCGTACTTGTCCATCATCGGCGCGGTGAAGTCCTGCGCGATGATCGTCAGGCCCGGCCACGCATCGGCGAATTCGGAGTTGGCCATGTAATGGTCCATGTGCCAGTGCGTGATGGCGAGGTAGCGCACCGGCTTGTCGGTGAGCTTGCGCATGTCGGCGATCACGCGCCGCGCGACCGCGGGGAACTGTCCGGTGTCGATGACCAGCGCCGCCTTCTCGCCGACGATCAGCGTGATGTTGCCCTGGACCAGTCCGTGCGATGGTCCCTCGATGAAGGTCGTGATGCCCTTGGCCACCGGCACGGTGTCGTAGCGGAATTTCGCGTGCACCGTGGCCGCTGCCAGCGGCACTTCGGCGAATGCCATGATGCCGGTGGCCGAGCGCAGCGCGTCGCTATCGAACGGCGCGCGCGGGTCGGGTCTGGCGCTGACGCTCACGGTCAGCGCGGCGATGAGGAATGCGTTCTGGATAATCGGGCGCATGTTCGAGCTCCCGCTGGGTGAGTTCCTGCGATCAGAGATCATGGCTTCACCGTGGCATCACGCCAGGCGGATTCGACCGCGGGGCCGACCACATACATGCCGAAGGCAAACCGACGCACTTTGGACTCGCCGGCGAAGCGATCGCGGAACGCGGCCAGGTCCACTGCCTTGCGCGTGTCTTCGAGCGAGGCGCCGCGCGCCACGGCGGCGGCGACCTGCTGGTTGATGCTGGCAAAGAGGTCACGCATCTGGCGCGCATAGTCCGTGTTGCGTTCGACCGGCCCGTGACCCGGCACCAGCATCGCGGGTTGAAGTGCGATCACAGCATTCAGCGTTCCGGGCCAGTCGCGCACGTGCGATTGGTCACTGCCGACGAGCGGAATCGGCCAGACGACGAGGTCGCCGGTCGCGACGATGCGCTCCTTCGGCAGCCAGACGACGAGATCGGCCAAAGTGTGGCCGCTGCCGAGATGACGGACCTCGATGCGGCGCTCGCCGCGTACCAGTGTGAGGCCCTCGTTCACGTCGATGTCCGGCAATACCGCGGCGGTACCGGGAACCACCTCCATGTAGCGCTTCACGAGGCGGATGTCGCTGGCGTAACTGGCACGCTCCTCGTCGCTGATCGGCTGGTCCTGCAGGTTCCTGCCCTTGTCCATCTGCGCCTGCATCTGTCCGGCGAACGCGGGCGCGCCCTTGATCATGCCTTCGCGATTCTTCGCGCCGGTCGTCGGCAGGTAGTCGCGCAGGCTGGCATGGCCGATGAAGCGAATACCGGGATACGCCTTGCGCCACGCCGCGTTGCCGATCACATGGTCGTCGTGCCAGTGCGTGTTGACCAGGTACGTCACCGGCTTGCCGGTGATCTTGCGCAGCGCTGCGATCATCTCGGCCGAGGCCTCCGGCGCGTCGACGACGACGACGTCGGCATCGTTGACGATGAAGAGGCTGTTCGCATCGACCATCAGCCCGGGCGGATCCGTTCGCACGGCAGCGTAGATACCCTCGGCGAGCTTTTCGATGGCAAACCCGCCGGGTTCGGCATGGCCGCCAGCCGGCGCGGCCGCGGCGCTAGCCGTCGCAGGGGCGAGGCTCAATCCGAGCAGCGAGGCGAGAAGCAGTGATTTCATGCGTTGCGTCCCTTGGGCTTTCGGACATCCAGACTTGGGCAGGCATGACTGCGGACACTGTTGACAGGTACCCGCTTGGGCCATGCTGGCCTGGAAAACGCGCGGCAGCATGGCCGGTGGCATATGACCGAACAAGTTCTCGATTCTGATCTGCATCTGAACTCTCCTGCGGACACGCCGAAATCAGCGCCGCGTGGTTGGCGCGTCGGCGATCTCACCGTCGATCTCGAACTGCGCCGCGTGCAAATCGGCGGGGCGAGGGTGGTCCTGCAGGAAACGCCGTTCCGCTTGCTGTGCCTGCTGCTCGAGCGCGGCGGCCGGCCGGTTTCCCGCCACGAAATGCATCACGCACTGTGGCCGCGCTACGACTGGGAAAGCTTCGAGCGCAACCTCAACACCGCGGTGCGCAAGCTGCGCCGCGCGATCGGCGACGATGCCCGCGAACCCCGCCTGATCGAGACATTGCGCGCCAGCGGCTACCGCTGGATCGGGCCGACGCCGCGTGAGTTGTTGATCGCCCCCTCCATGGAGATTCCGGCTCGCCTTGCCGGCGCACGCCAGAAACCAGCCACGCTGGAAGCAGGCGAGGGCAGAGCGCGTTCGGCACGCTGGCAAATACCCGCCGGAATTCTTGCCGCCACGCTGGCCGTCTCGGTCGGCTTCGCACTATGGCCGGCCGCGACGGCGCCGTCGTGGGTCGCGATCGAATCCGGCGATGCCGTCGGTGGAAGCATCGCCGACAGCGATGACGCGCGCTCGATTGCCGGCCTGCTGCGCAGTGCGCTGGACGGCGATGCGGCACGCAGCAACGACGAGCCAGTGCGCGTGGCCCTGTCGATCCGCGGCGGAGAGGTCGTGAGCGCGGACGTGAGCGGGCGCGGTGCAAGCCAGCAGGTGAGCATCAAGGATACGAGCTTCGGGCGCGAGCGGCTGCTCGCGACGGTCGTGGCGCGGCTGCCCGTCAACGCATCGAAACCGACGAATGCGGCGTTGCCGCCGCCCGTGGAACGCGCGTTCGCCGACGCCGGTACGCTTCTTGCCGGAGCGGCCAACATCGAAACGATCGAGCGCGCGGTCAAGCTGCTCGAAAGCACGCTCAGCGCCGTGCCCGGTCATAGCGGCGCTCTGCGCGCCTATGCGCAGGCACAGCGCATGTTGGCGTTGCTCGGGCGCGATCCGGCCTCCGCTCGCGATCGGCGCCTGCTGGCGCGCGCTGCGCTGCGCCGCGCCGTCGTGGCCGATCCGCGTTCGGCCGCCGTCGCCGCGGATGTCGCGCATCACCTTTTCTGGGGGGAGTGGAATGCGGCGCAGGCGGCGCAATGGTATGCGCTGGCGCGGCGCGAAGCGCCGCAGGACGCCGAGATCCTGCGCGATTTCGCCTGGTTTGCGCTCGCCGACGACCGCATCGGCGATGCGATGGCGGCGATGAACGCCGCGCTGGCGATCGCGCCCATGAATGTGCCGCTGCACTCCGACCTCGGCTGGTTCTATTTCCGCACCGGCCGCTACGAGGATGCCCTGCGCCAGTGCCGGATCGCACTCGAGATGTCCGCACGCGACGCCTCCGCGCAGACCTGCGAGGAACGCGCTCTCTCGGAAATGGGACAGTCTGCGCAAGCCTGGCAGGCGCTGCGCCGGCACGCGCCGCAATGGCTCGACGCCGAAAGCGCCCGCGTATTCGATGCGTTGGACCCGGCCCAGGCCTATCGCGCGGCCATGCATCTGGCCGCGCAAAAAGCCCGCGGGCGCATCGGCGCGGGCTTCGACACTGCGGCGCTGGAGGCGATTGCCGGCGAACGCGCCGCGGTCGACGCCGACCTGGCCGCGGCCACGGCATTGAGCGATCCGGGGCTGCATATGGCGCGTGTAACCCCGGAACTCGTGCATTTGCTTGGCGATTTCGAGGTGCGGCGCCTGGCCGGGGACGACACGCGGAGGCTGGCCGCGGAGGCCCCGAATGACCGACGGCTGGAGCAGAGGCGGGGGAATCGCCTATGATTAGCCGGACATGTCCGAAAGCCAGTCCCTCACCATACTGTTTGCCGACGTCAGTGGCAGCACCAAGCTGTTCGAAACGCGCGGCGATTTCGAAGCGCGCCGCATCGTCGCGGCAATCCTGAATGCGCTTTCAGACGTGGCCGCGCAGCACGGCGGCCGCGTCATCAAGACCATCGGCGACGAGGTCATGTGCACGTTCCCCGGTGCGATGCAGGGTCTGCTCGGCTCGGTCGACATGCAGAAGCGGATCTCCCACGACGCCACGTTCGCCAAGGACAACCTTGCCGTTCGCATCGGCCTGCATCACGGTGATGCACTGGTCGAGGACAACGACGTCTTCGGCGACGCCGTCAACACCGCCGCGCGCATGGCCGCGCTGGCCAAGCGCGAACAGATCATCACGACCGCCAGTACCGTGCGCATGCTGACCAACTCCGGCATGTTGCGGACGCGCTCGGTCGGCCAGGCGCGTGTCGCCGGCAAGCAGAATCCGATCGACATCGTCGACGTCACGTGGCAGGAAGACACCTCCAACGTGACCATGGTGCAGCGCGCGATCAAGATCGACTCCGGCGCGCATCCGCGCATCCACCTGCAGTTGCGCTATCGCGGCAAGGGGCTGGAAATCGACGATTTGGCGCCGCCGTTCACGCTCGGCCGCGACGTCACCAGCAGCTTGATGGTCGAAGCCGAGTGGGTATCGCGCAACCACGCCCTGATCGAATGCAAGCGCGGCCTGTTCACGCTCTCGGACCGCTCCACGAACGGCACCTACGTGAAGTTCGGCGACGACGAAGAACTGCGTCTGCACCGCGACGAGGTGCACCTGCGCCGCAGCGGCATCATCAGCCTCGGCCAGGCCATCGCCCTGAACCCCGATCATCTGATCTACTTCAACTGCGAAAGCTGAGCGCTCGCCTCAACGGCAGAGCGTTAGCCCTTCTCCCGGTGGGAGAGGGGTTCGGGAATTCATCGACGTAGAACGTAACCGACGTCGAGT
>Ga0157375_10006495_pt1 | contig 10179 bp, 14 predicted proteins | sample M35metaG_FD_115311 | JGI IMG/M metagenome (GOLD analysis project Ga0157375, IMG submission 115311) | Miscanthus rhizosphere microbial communities from Kellogg Biological Station, Michigan, USA - M3-5 metaG | ecosystem: Host-associated > Plants > Roots > Rhizosphere > Soil | place: USA: Michigan... | reverse complement strand
GGTCATACGCGCGGATCGTCAACCGGCCTTGGCGTTTGGACCAGCCATAGTCCCCGGTCAGTGCGGCGGTGAAGTCCTCCCGCCCGATGACCGCCTTCGGGTCCACCGTCAGGGCCTGATAGGTGCGCTGGTCGTCGTAGTCGGCGAGCACCGGCACCCCGACCAGGGCGGCGAGCCCCGCCGCGCCGATCAGCGCCCCCCCGGGAACAGCGGACCCCACCCCGGTGACGGTGGCGGGCGCGGTGAACCCCAGCCCGTCGCGGACCACGTAGGACACGGTTCCGGTCAACGCAGCTTCGTAGTCGGTCACCGTGATGGCACCGGTGGCGTCCGGGCCGGCGTTGGCGGGCAGGCGCACCAGGTTCACCCCGTTATGGTCGGTGCGCTGCATCGTGAGCGGGCCCAGCCCCGCGGCGATGACCTGAACGGTGAGGCCCGTGCGCACGAACAGTTCCCGCCCACCCCCCACCGTGGTGTTAGTGATCCGCAGGGCGTGGGAGGTGGCGGTAGCTACGAAGTCGTACACGATCGGTGTCCAGGCGTACATGGACGCGCCTTGCGGGGTGCACGCGCCGATCCCCGCCACCCCCACGGTGATCAGGACCCCGGGCGCCCACACCTGGATGTGGGCGGTGATCCGGTAGGACTGACCGATGGTCAGGCCGGTGACGGTGCGGCCCACGTACTGATCCGCGAAATGGAACTGATCGCTGTTCGTGAGCCCACACGCGAGGGCGTACGAACCGCCCTGCACCTGGGTGGTGGTGGACGGGGCGTTGTGCGCGCCGGTGGTGCCACCGGCCCACGAGTCCACCCCGGCGCTGAAGTTCGAGGTGTACACGGTGGTTCCGACGTGCGCGGCGCCGGTCACAGCGAGGGTGACTTTCCCGGCGTGGTCTGTGGTCGCGCCCAGGGCAAGGGTCATGGCTGTAGGTACCTCTCGGCGTTGGCCCTGACTTTGTTCAGCGCGGTCTGTAGCAGGTAGTTGTCCACCACGGGGTTGATGGTGACGTCGATCTTGTACGGCTGGGTTGGGGACAGGAAGTTGTTCATGGTGCGTTGGGCGTCGGTGGTCGACGCGGTGACCTGGATCTCGTAGTCCTCCGCGGTCTTGTCCTGAACGATCCCCAGTTCCCGGGCCAGGTCTTTCGCGTCCTGCTTGGACACGCCCATGGCGTCGGCCAGGTCAAGGAACTTTTGCCGCCCGGTAGCAAGCTCGTCGTTGGCGTCCTTCACCGACCCGGTTTGCTCCTGGGTGGCGGCGGCGCTGTCCCGGATCGTCGCGGCCAGGTTGATCAGGTCCCGCTGGTTGTCGCGGCGCTCCTGCGGGGTGAGGCCTTCCTTGTTGCGGTCCTTGATCGCTTTGGCGAGCGCCACCTCAGCGTCCGTGACGTCCAGCTGGGCGAGCCGGTACGACGCCGCCTTGCCTACCGCGTCGGCTTGCGCCTTCGTCTGGTCCTTGATGGCTTGCGTGGCGGCTTTGGTCTGGTCCGTCCCAGCCTTCTCCGCGCCTTCCATGGCCTTGACGATCGCTAGTTTTTCGGCGCCTTCCCGGGTGCCGGCGGCGAACGCGGCGCCCTGGTCCCCCGTCGCCTCGGTCACTCCTTGGATCGCGGTTTCCAGTTCCTTGTAACGACTATTTGCGTCGGTCCCGGCCTGGAGCCCCGACGCGTACAGCTGGTCCTGTTCCACGCGGGCGAGGGTCAGCGCCTCGGTGACGTCGTTCACCGCGGACGGGACGCCTTGCGCGGCCAGCGCGAGGGTCTGGAAGCCGCCTGCGACGTCCAGGGTGCTGGCGGCGGCGCGGAACTTGTCCAGGGCGTCCCGGTTGTCTTCGTACCATCGGTCCAGGGACGCGCGGCGCGTCGCGGCGGTGATCTTCCCCCCGGCTTCCACGTACGCGGCGGCTATGGCGTCGATGGCCTCCCGTGAGCGTTTCTTCAGTTCGTCTGCCTGGTCCTGCGATTTCTGGAACAGGGACCGGGCCATGCCCACCCCGACACCGGCGGCCGCCAACCCGATAGCCCCGGCGGCACCGAACGACGCCACCAGCCCACCGAGCGTGCCCTGAACGACGTCCGCCGCGCTGGAGAAGTCCCCTTGGAAGGATGATGCGACCTCGGACAGGTTCGCCTTGGCTTCCTGCCTGAATTCCCCGGTGGCGGCACCGGCTTCCTTCGTGCCGTGCTTCACGTTCGTGCCGATGGTGACCGAACTGGATTTGGCGTCGGCTTGCACCGCATCGAACGCCGCCTTAAAGTCCGCCTCCATGCCCTCGGCGGCGGTCTTCGCGCTGGTCTCGATGCCTTCCAGGGCGGCGTCGGTGCCGGTGGCGGTGGTGCGGGCCTCCGTGGTCACGTCGTCCAGGGCGTGAACCACGTCGTCCAGGGCGGCGCCGATGTCATCCGTGCCGGCGATGAAGGACGTCACGTCGGCGACGAAGGCGAGGTTCACCCCGCGGGCCATGTCAGCGTTTCCCGTCGAACGCCGCGAAGTACGCGCGGACCACCGACTGCACCCACAAGGACACTGCGCGGGGCGCCACCTCGCTGAACGCGGCGAACGCCACCCTGCCTTTGCGGTTCGGCGGGGGCAGCTGGCGGCGGGTGCGGCGCTTCACCGGGTACGGCTTCCCCTTGCGGGACCTGCCGGTGTAGGTGGTGAACGTGTCCCGGTTCGTGGATGCCCCGAATTCGAAGGCGCCCCAGGAGTCGGCGGGGATCAGCCCACCTTTCAGCTTGCGGGTGGACGACGCGGCGACGGCCACCGGGGGGTTCCCGCCCTTGATCCGGGCGCCCTTCGCGATAACCAGCTGGTCGGTGCGGGTGCGGGCGCGGTCGTTCACCGCGGTGGTCCACACCGGGCCGATCACCGTCTTCGTGTCGTCGGTGACGGCTTTGCGGACCTCCCGCGGTGCGGCCTTCACTGCCAGGACGACCGCCTTGAGCCGGTCGTCCCCCCGCACCGTGATCACGTCAGGCGACGTATCCGTATGCGGTGTCGGTCTCGGTGTCGTCGGCGAGCAGTACCCCGAACGTCGGCTTCCCCACGACGCCCAGCGCCACGGTGGACGTGGCGTAGGTGCCGACGGTGCCACCGATGGACCCGGGGGTGACGGTCACATTGGCGGTGATCGTGGCGCCGCCTGTCTTCGGCTCGACCGTGATAGCGAGGGTCTCCCCTTCGTTATCGAAGAGGAACTTGGAAAGGGACGTGAGGCTGTCCCAGTCCTGAACGAACGTCAGGTTCAGGACCCAGGTGGCGGGGGTCATGTCGGTATACACGGCACCGGGGGAGACCGCGGTGAACTGGATTTGCGAACTGGACGGCGCGAATTCCACTTGTGAGACAGCCTTTTCGTAGCTGTCGGTGAACTGCACCAGGCAGTCCTTCACGACCAGGGGTACCGGGGTGATCGCTGGCATGTCAGGCCCTCATCTCTATATCGAATGTGTAGGACGGGAAGGACTCCAGGTAGGTGCCGCGGGTGGCGACGGTCCACAGCAGCTGGTCGGTGTCGTCCAGGGCGGTGCGCACGTCGTCGGCCAGGTCGTCCAGGTCGTTGTCCGCCGCGCCGGGTTCCACCTTGGCGACGGCGAGCAGCAGTTTCACCCGGTACAGCAGCGCCGTGGACGGCATGACGTCGGTGGGCCCGAACGACTCGACCCAGGCGATGCCGACCGGGTGGGCCGGTTCGGGTTTCACGTCGTCGGCGTGCGCGGTGACCCGTAGCCCCGTGGCGGTGCTCACGGGGGCTAGCAGGGCCTCCACGGCGGCGCGGACCGCGCGTGCGCCCATCACGTCACCCCGTGACCGGGACGGCGCGGTGCGGGCGCAGCAGGGCCTTGACGGGCCCGGACAGGGGGCGCACCCGGATCGCGTAACCGGAGTCGGCGAACCCGATCACGTCCCCGGTGTCCCGTTGGAACGCGTTCCAGGTGTCCTGGGCCTGCATCGCGACAGCCTCGGTGTACCGGTGGGGCACCACGTCGCCTTCCACCAGGGCCGGGGCGTACGCCTCGCATATCTCCTGGGCCGCCCCGAGCAGCGCCGTCAGGGCGGCGTCGTCTAGCGGCGCGTCGGCCCATAGCTCGCGCGCCTGCTCGGGGGTGCACCAGGTAGACATCGGGTCAGTTCTTTGACCTTGCGGCGGTGGTGGTGGTGCCGACCGGCGGGGCGACGGTGACCTTCGCGAGCCCGTCGGCGTCGTGGATGACGGTCCCGGCGTAGCCGAACACTCCGGCGTCCACGCCGCCCTTGGTGATGTCCAGGGCCTGGACCCGGATGGGGGCGCCTCCGCCCAGTTCGTAGAACGTGGCGGCGGAGCGTGTGCCGACCAGGATGGTGGCGGGGGTCATGTCGGCGCGCGGCACGATCTGGAAGCCGCCCAGGGACCCGCCTTCCAGGCCCAGGGACTGCGACAGCAGGCCCAGGACGTCCTCGGCGGGGGTGAGCAGCAGGGACCGGTAGACGTCCGCGGCGACGATGGCGAACGTGGGCGGGGCGGTCTCCACCACTGCCAGGGCGGCGTCGACCAGGCCCGCGGCGGCACCGCTGATACCCGCGGGGACGGTGCCCGGGGTGACGGTGGTGGCACCGGCGAGCAGCGCCGTCAGGGCGGCGGTGTCCGTCAGACGGCTATAGGACTCCGTCATGGCCTGGTAGTAGCCCTCCAGGAACGCCGGGTTCGGGAAGTCGACCATGGCCCGATCGATGTCGTGAGCCCCGGCGTAGCGCTTGGCGTCGTCGGACACCGGTTCGGTGGCGATCGCGGCGGACGGCACGGGGGCCTTGTCGCCGGCGTACTCCGCCATGACCGGCTTGGTGACCCAGCGCCAGGACTCGATCGTGAGCGAGGTGAGGTTGTCCTGGGAGATCAGGGGCACGATGACCCGGGTGTACGGGGACCCGGACCACAGTTCCCCGATCCACTGCGGCTGGACGACGTTCACCCCGACGGTGGAGTACGTGACGTCGACCAGGGCGGCCAACAGGCGCACGTCGTTGGCGCGCTTGGCCTGCGACCAGCGGGACACGAAGTCATGAAGTGAGGCGATGGCCTGCTTGTCGCCCTGGGCGGCGCGCAGCTGGGGGACCGCGGGGCGCGCCGCCGCGGTCGTGGGTGCGGTCATGGGTTCCTCTTCCTCTTCGGGTTCGTCCTCCGCGGCGGCGGGGTCGGGTTCGGGCGGCGGCTCTTCGGTGGGGGTCACGGTGACGGTGACGGTGGCGCCGGGGGTCTCCACGGTGACGGACCCGTCGTCGTTCACGGTGGCGTCGGTGTTCCCGGCGTCCGCGGCGGACAGCCGCGCGGACGCAAACGCGGGTTCGGTGACGAACCCCACCCATGTCAGGGTCCCGCCGGTCATCACACCGTCCACAATCTGCGGGTCATCGATCTCCACGGACAGCCCGTCACGGTCCCCCGCCGCAACCTCCGCCAGAAGCTCGTCGCCCTTCGGCGTCGCGGACACCGCAAACGTCCCGGTGATCCCCGCGTCGGTGTCCTCAAACGCGGCGAGCCTGCCCACCGGGACGTTCCGGTCGTGCCCGACATTGGCACGCACGACGTCCGCTACCTGAACACCGGGGCCCGCGGACAGGGGGCCCAGGTTGGTGCGCCCGACCTCCCCGTACGGGAGCAGCGTGCCGGTGACGGTGCGGGCGTCGCGGTCCGCGACCAGGCCGCGGGTGGTGAGGATGACAGCGGTCATGGGGGCCTCTCAGTCTCGGGTCTCGGGTTGGTCAGGTAGGGCCACAGCCGCCAGGACCGATGACATGTCCAGGGCGGTGCGGGTCCCGCGGGGGGTGATGTCGTCCATGGACAGCCGCCACGACACGGCGTCGGCGTACGGGGTGAGCCCGTACAGGGGCAGCTGGGTTCCGGTGATCGCGGCGCTGTTCTGATACGTCAGGGACGTTTGCAGGAGCCCGGCGTCCAGGGCCACAGCCGGGACCCCGACCAGGCGGGCGATGTCCACGGCGACGGCGTTGCGGGCCTCCACCAGCACCGTCGGCACAAGCTCCCCGTGCTCTTCCAGGGTGACCGCCGCCGGCAGGTACGCCAGCGCACCGTCGGGGTCCCGGCGGGCGTTGCGCCACGCGGTCAACAGTTCGCTGATCTCCGACGCGGTGAGCTCGTCGTCGGTGGTGTTATGCAGCACCGTCGCGGGGATGGGGTTGCGCGCGGCCTTGATCCACGCGGACTCAAGGTCCCGGGCGCCGCGGATGGTGGCGGCGCCCAGGGTCAGAACACCGTCGTGGGGGCCGCGGAACAGGCACGCCCGGTCCGCTGGGATCTTCTGCCCGTCGGCGTTCACCACGAACCCGTCAGCATCGAAGTCCCACGACGTGTACGGCATCCATTCGGCGGCGAGCACCGCCCCGTTCGCCGGGGACCGTTCCAGCGCCCACAAGGACCACCCGTCCAGGATCAGGTCCAGGATCGTGAACGACATGCGCTGCCCGGGGTGAAGCTGCCCGGCGGTGGAGTACGCCCACGTCGGGGCGGGGATCTCCGCGGCGTCCCGGTACGTGCGCAACGGCAGGCGCCCGATCTGCGCGGTGACCAGCAGGCACGCCTTCGCCATGGCCGGGACGGACAGGGCTTCGGCGCGGGTGACCGGGCCCAACCAGGTGGCGTCCGGGAACAGGTCCGCCCACGGGGCGTAGTCGGCGAGCTCACCGGTGGACCAGGGGGACACGATGCCGTAACGGGCGCGCCACGACTCCGGGGCGACGGGGGCGCGGGCGTCCGATGCGTGTAAGTGCCGGGACACGTCCGCGGCGAGCTTGATACCCGATAGCGGGTTCACGCTTCCGAACGTTACTCCGTCTTACCCCCCTTACCCACGCTTAGGCGGTCACGATTGACAGGTCCCGGCGGGCCGGGAGCCGGTCGTACGCGGCGAGCGCCCACGTTGCGGCGATCAGCGGGGTGATGTCCCCCGTGGATTTGGTGCGCGCCCACAGGATGCCCGTGCCGTCGCCGACGGTGCGGGTGGCGGCGGACAGGGCGGCGGTGTCCAGGGACGGCTGAGCGAAGTGCTGAACGGTGCCGGTGGCGATCTCGCGGCGCATCGCGGCGACAGCTGCCAGGGCCAGCGGGTAGGTGAGGGGGTCCAGTCGGATGCGGGGGCGCTGCCGGGCCAGCACCGTGGCGGTGTCCAGGTTCACCCCGATGCTGTCGTACGTGACGGGGGCCTTGTAGCGGCGAGCCAGGTCGTAGATGCGTTGCGGCAACCAGGCGGACCCGGACCCGTGGTCGAGAACCTCCACGAACCCCACCCCGGTGTCGGGGTCGCGCCACGCCGCGCAGATAGCCGCGCTGGCGCCTACCGGGTCCACGTCGTACGCCAACGTGAACCGGTCGGGGCGGGCGCCGAACGGGGCGGCGAGCCTGCTCCACTGTTCGGGGTTCACCGCGCGGTCCACCGAGGTGAGGGGCCACAGTCCCAGGTATTCGCGGGCGAACATGTCCGGGCCCAGGTCGGGGTCCCCGTGGCGGTCCCGGATGGTGTCCAGGTCCACGAACCCCGCGGCAAGCCCCGGGTGCGCCGCGAGCCATACCGACTCGTCGTCGGGGTCGGCGCCTTCGGGTGCGGCGTAGATCAGACCGGGTATGTCACCGCGGCGGGCCCGTTCCAGGTTGGAGAACAGTAGGCAGTCGCGGGTCTGCCCGGCGGTGCCGGTGAGGATCAGCCTCCAGTCCGGCACGGTGTCCAGGGTCGGCAGGACACCGGCCATAAGCTCCGCGGCGCGGTCCCCTTCCACCTCTTGCGCTTCATCGACCCACACCACCCCGATGCCGGACCCGCGGAAGGCCTCCGGTTTCGGGGGCAGGATCATCAGCCGGGACCGGTTCCCGAACGTGACACGCTGCCTGCCGGCGGCGAGCGATACCACGGTGTCCGTGGCGGTGTCGTGGCGTTGCAACCGTTCCAGCAGTTCATCGCGGAACAGTTCGGTGGCCTTGGTGCCGGTGGTCGCGGTGTAGGCGACGGCCAGCCCGGGGGTGGCCTTGCACAGCCCGACCAGGTAGGCGAACACCCCGAGTGTTTTCCCGGCGCGGCGCGGCAGCTGGATCGCGGACCGGTGCCCGGTGTGGATCACCCCGGCGGCGCGTATCTGATGCTCCGCCGGAACGAGTCCCAGCGCGGTGGACCCGGTTTCGATCAGGGCGCGGTGCGCTTTCCCCCGGACCCGGCTAGCGAAGATCGGGTTCGCCATGATCACCCCCGGGGAGAGAAAAAAGGGCGGAAGGCTGTGCGGTGTTACCGGCTCGCCTCAAAAACTTCCCGCGGGTATCGCGGTGGGATCCACGCATACTCGACGTGCTCTATGTCCTCCCACGCGCCGACGTTGCGGACCGTTGCGCCACCCTCGGTGGTGCGCGTGGTGATAGTGCGGCGTTGCGCCCGCACCGTCAGGAGCCCGTCGAACCGGCGCCCGACCAGGTGGGACTCTCGGTATGTGTGCGCGGTGAACGCCCGTTCGAGCGTGGCACGCGGCAGGCTCCACGTCGCGCGCGCCGCGTGCCCGTCGTAGGGGTTCAGCGCGACGACGCGTACCCGGTACTGCACCTTCTGTGCCATGTCTCACCAGTCCCTGATTCGTCGTGCGGTGGTGGTGCGGGTGCGCCGCCGGGCCTGCCCCTCCACCTGACCGGCCCGGCGGTTACACACCGCGTGTTCGGGGGCGAGGTTGGCGGGGTTGTCGTTCCCCCCGTTGGCCCTGCCCGTGATGTGCCCCACGTCCCACGGTTCCCGGGGGTCGATCACCCCGCCGCACCGCCAGCACACCGCGGTCCCGGTGGCCACGGTGCGCGCCAGCTGGGCGCGGATGCGCGTCGCCCGGCCACCGTGCCACCTGTCCACTAGAACAGGGTGCCCTGGTCGGCGGACAGGTCGCGCCTGGTCGGCGCGTCGCGCACCTTGTCCCATCCCACGGAGTAGATGAACGCGGCGGTGCGGGCGTGCCCGTCGCAGCGTTCCGCGTCGCACGCCACGAGCTCTTTCGGTAGCCGTCGCCCGGTCCCGGCCTGGGGGGTGGGGTGCCAGCGCGCCACGACCCAGGTGTGCGTCGCGGGTTCGCCGCACCAGTCGCAGGGTGGCGCGCCCGGGGGCGAGGGTGCGGGGGACGGCCGCGTGTCCCCGGGCGCGCCGGTCATCGTGCCCGCTAGTCCTCGCGCCACTCTTCCCCGTACAGGACGGCGAGCCCGTGGGGGTCCCGTTGGTACTCGGTGACAACCCGGTCATCGTCGGGGTCCGGCTCAGGGTCGGGGGCAGGCTCGGGGTCCACGTCGGGGTCCGGCTCGGGTTCGGTGGGGTTCACGGTCACGGGTTTGTCCCTTCCCTACAGGTTGTCGGGTCCCTACAGGCACAGAGAGGGGGACCCCTGCCCCATGCGTTTGCCCACGCACCACCCCTTAGCGCATCGTCTGACGCCCGGGACCCCTAGGCGTGCAAGGGGTAGCCGGGTGACAGCTTGCGCCACTGTTGGCCTTTGGGTGGCGGGCCCCTGCGGTTAGGGGCCTTAGGGCATTGGACACCGCGGCGCGCTTTTGTGGTCCGGCGAGCGCGCTCGATGGAACCGGGGCGAGCGAATCCTAGAAGGGCGGCACCTCCGTCCCGTGGTCGATGCGATACGAGACCATGCGCTCGGGCTTGTCGATGCTGCCGGCGAGCAGCACGTTCAGGGTGTTCGGGTAGATCGACACGGCGCCCACCGTTGCCAGGGTCGCGCCCGGTTCGTCGATCAGGGCGAGCAGCTGGTGTAACAGGGGCTCTAGCTCGTGCCAGCGGATCTCAGTGCGCATCGGAGACCACCTCACGGTGCAGCAGGTCACCGCGGGCCACCCGCGCCCGGATCAGGCGAATGGTCGTAGGCAGGTTCCGCCGGGGCGGGGGGAGCATCACCCGCACCTGAAGGATCACCGGGCGCTCGGGGTCCCGGTAGCCGACTACGGCGAGCAGGTCACCGCGGCGGTGCCGGCGGACCTCATACCCGTGCTCGGCCGTGGCGCGCGGGTCCAGCTCGGAGATGCCGGGGTGCGCGGCGACGGTCTCGACGTCCGCGTACGGGACGCGGAACGTGTCCGCGTAGGACACCGCGTCCAGGTCCCAACGCCACGTCGCATGGAGCACATGAACGTTCGGCATCTAGACCCCCCCCCCCCCCCCC
>Ga0157375_10006486_pt1 | contig 10191 bp, 5 predicted proteins | sample M35metaG_FD_115311 | JGI IMG/M metagenome (GOLD analysis project Ga0157375, IMG submission 115311) | Miscanthus rhizosphere microbial communities from Kellogg Biological Station, Michigan, USA - M3-5 metaG | ecosystem: Host-associated > Plants > Roots > Rhizosphere > Soil | place: USA: Michigan... | reverse complement strand
TTGGCGGTCCAACGGTGCAGGCCGTCCCGACAAGTATTGCCATCGGCCCCGACGGCGCGTGGTACGTCGGCGAGTTACGCGGATTTCCGTTCGTCGTGCCGTCGCATATCTGGCGGGTCGAGCCAGGTTCGCGCGACGTGCATTGCGTTATCGGGGCTACGACTGGCGCCTGTGTCGATTGGGCCGGAGGTCTGCGCCACGTAGTATCGATTGCGTTCGGACCTGATGGCGATCTGTATGTGTCGCAGTTTGGTCCCGGCCCCGGACCGCCGTTCCTGCCGGGGTGGGCAACGCCGGGTGCTGTCGTTCGGGTTGACGCGAGCACGAAGGCGATCTCGCCGGTATACAGCGCGCTTTTCGCGCCTGGCGGAATCACGGTCGACGACGACGGAACGATCTTCGTGACGAACAACAGCACCTCGATCGGGAGCGGGCAGATCATTCGCATCAGGCCATAGCCCGGATGCGGGTCGGAGATTGCCACCTGCGCGATCCCCGAGCTGCCGTTCCCCGCCTGCGGGACTTTCGCATCCGCGCTGCTGCCTGGGCACACAGCTGACGCGAAACGGCAATCCAGCACTGCCACGATCGCGTTGGCTCCAGCGTTGAGGACGAAATGGAGCACCATTTCTTAATGCGTGCGCGATGGCTCACAAGCGTTGGAGTGAAAGGCGTTGGCGGCACCACCTCTGAACTGGGCGTTGCGCGTCCTTTTTACAGACCCTACGACGCCGCGGGGTCGGAAGCGGGCATCACATCGCGTCCGCATACGGCCACTGTGGCCGAGCCGTACTCCGAGTTCGCGTCGCTGAAGGCCTCGCATCGTTGTCCAAGGGAGATTCCCCATGTTCATCGCACGACTTCGCCTCGCAATATCGTTAACTATCCTTGTGGCTTCCTTTCACGCTACCGCAACGACTCGGTACTGGGCTCTGACGGACGTGAAGTTCTCGGATGGAGCGATCGCGACGGGATATTTTAGCTACGACGATGTCGGGCAAAAGATCACGAGCTGGAATCTGCGCGTGAGCCCAGGGCCAGGCCAGGTTGACCAATTTCCGCCGTTCTTGGGCTTCACCTACACCACCGGCAACTCCGAGTCCTTCGTCGGGCCTTACATTTCTTTTCAACCGGGCCAGTACTTTAGTTTCGACTCTGGATCGGGAGGTAGCCCTGTAGGGCTTGGCCGGTTTCTACTAATTTCTCCTCTTACGGAGCCGGACGGTACTACCGGCGATATGGTGTTACTCAATTTCGGCCAGACTTATGAGGGCTTCACAGACTATTTTAATCCGGTGGAAGGTCGTGGCATTGTTTCTGGGTCGTTGCGACGTATACAGGAACCTCCGCTCGCGGCAGTGCAGGTCGACGAGTATTACAACCCACTGCTTCGACATTACTTCATATCTGCAGACGCCGCGGAAAAGCAGTACCTTGACGTCGGTGTGCACCCAGGTTGGGTTCGGACGGGGGAAACGTTCAACGCTTACGCGACGGGCAGTAATACACTCGGTTCTGTCAACCCAACGTGCCGCTATTACGGCGATCCGCTTCGGGGCATCGACTCTCATTTTTATTCAGCAGATGCTGCGGAATGCCTAAGTGTGCGACTGAAATACCCGAACGACTGGCAATACGAAAGCGACAACGTATTTCAAATCGATCTGCCCGACACGGTGACGGGTGCTTGTCCTGGCACAACAGTTCCGGTGTACCGCTTATGGAACAAACGCGTCGACTCGAATCACCGTTATACGACGCGTTCTGCAATCAAAGCACTCATGCTCGCTGATGGCTATGTCGCGGAAGGCTATGGGCCGGATGCCGTTGCGATGTGCGCGGTAAAGTAACGTCCATGGTTGACATGCATTTCGGCTGACATTCGCTCTCCAGAAGGGCGGGAAGAACTGCATCGGGTCGTCTCGACTGTCGATCATTGGTCTGCTCGCGGCTACGAGCAGACGTACGCGCATCGTCCTCGCTCGCCAGTTCCTTGCGCAAATCGCAGTTGAGCGCGGCGAGTGGTGAGCGGTGTGATGTGAGTACGGCGATTTATGTCGCAATGTTGCGCTTAGTCGTCGCCGCGAGCGCTATCTCCGCCCGATCCGCGCGCTCATTTGCCTTAGTTAGACGTTCTGCCATCGCCCCGACCGCGGCCTCTAAGTCTTGGATGTGTGCCTGCGCGCGATCAAGAGCGCCTGTTGATGTAGCGTCCGACCTAAGCCACAAAACAAGGCGGGCGATGTTATCGAGACTCTCTTCGGCGGCGGCGAAGTTGGCTTGCGCCATGTCTCGCTTGACCCTGTCAATCGGGAGCATTTCGATCTTTTGAGCGATCGTATTGAGATGATGAAGCATTCGCGTCATGATCGAGCCCCCCTAGATTGAGCGATCAAGCGATTGCGTACACTCCTCACGCCAGTATGACGCAGTTTGGTCGCGCGCCAGTCGATTAATTGGTCGAAGAGTCCACGCCGTCCCGACCAGCTCGGCCGCAATCCATCTTTTATGACGTCGTCACATGACAATCGAATTATTTCCGCTCTCGTCCGAGACGCACGCACCGTCAAATGGGTTCATGGGGCGTTATCGCGCCAACCTGAGAGATCGAGCGGCTACGAAGTCCGGGGGGCGACTGGCGCGCCGGTGCACGAGCTGCAGGAGTAGAGTCTTGTCCTCGGCTCTTCGTCACGGGTCACACGCCACAAGTCATCAGTGCCTCGTACTTGGGCACTTCGTGGCCAGGACTTTGTACTTCGGACGAGGCGCCTCGTTCCTGGCTCGCTCGCTTTAAGCGCGGGTGGTAGCCGCTCCCATGACCGTTGGCAGCAACCATCGGTCGTAGCGCCTCTCCCCGAAAGCGGCCGCCCCGCCAGCACCCGCCGCTCGGGGCGGCCGGTCCTCTACCTAATCCATTCTCGATTTGACCCGTCTCATGTGCTAAGGGACGATGGCCCCATTTTGTTCCAGCGGAGATTCGCGTGTTGCCGGTAACCTCGGGAAAAAACACTGGCGTCGTTACCATTCTGTTCACCGACATCGAGGGCAGCACTCTTCTGTGGGAGCAGGATTCAGAACGTATGCGGTTGGCCTTGGCAAGTCATGACGCGCTGTTGCGGAGCGCTGTCGAATCCAATCGCGGGACCGTCGTGAAGATGATGGGCGACGGCATGCATGCTGCGTTTGACGACCCACTCGACGCGGTGAGCGCGGCACTGCAGTTGCAACAGGCGCTGGCGGGCGACGCTCGCGGTGTCGCACTTCGGGTGCGCTGCGGGCTGCACCTTGGCGTAGTCGAGCGTCGAGACAGCGATCTCTTCGGGAGTGTCGTTAACCGGGCGGCCCGGATCATGGGCATGGCGCACGGTGGTCAGGTCCTATTGTCGCAGCCAGTCGCTGGTCTGGTACGCGACCGATTGCCACCTTCAGCGTCATTGCGCGATCTCGGCAAAGTCCGCCTCCGTGACTTTGCGAAACCTGAGCAGGTCTATCAGTTCCTGCACCCCTCGCTGCGGGTTGAGTTCCCCGCACTGCGCGCGCTTGAAGAAACCCCGAACAATCTGCCCAGGCTGGCGACATCGTTCGTGGGGCGCGAGAACGAGCAGGTGGAGGTCCTGCGCCTGTTGGCAAAACATCGGTTAGTGACGCTCATCGGCCCCGGCGGCGTCGGCAAGACGCGTCTCTCGCTGCAAGTAGGGTTCGAGTGTCTAGCCACTTATCCAGACGGGATTTGGTTCGTCGATCTCGCCCCACTCTCGGAGGGCCAACTTGTCGCGGAGGCTGCTGCCGGTGTGCTTGGCCTGCCGATGGGTGCCGCCGGTTCGCCAGTATCCACACTCGTGACCTTCCTCAAGGACAAGAAGACATTCATCATCCTCGACAACTGTGAGCATCTTATCGCTGCGTGTGCTGAGCTTTCCGATGCAATCATTCGCGGCTGTACCCAAGTGGTGCTCCTGGCATCCAGCCGTGAGGCGCTTGCCCTTCCCGGTGAGCACATCTACCACATCGGATCGCTCGCGACTCCGGACGGAGCGAAACCAGAAAAATCTGGAGCGGCGCTGTGTTATGCGGCGGTCCAACTTTTCGTGGATCGGGCGTCGGCTACTAACGCGCGCTTCGCACTCACGGACGAAAATGCTTCGACTGTGGCCGAGATTTGTCGGCGCCTAGACGGCATACCGCTGGCGATCGAACTGGCCGCGCCGCGGGTGAAGCTGCTGTCGCCGGAACAGATCTTGAATCGGCTGAATGACCGATTTCGTATCCTGACGAATGGATCGCGCACAGCGCTCCCGCGCCAGCAGACTTTGCGGGCGACAATTGATTGGTCCTACAACCTGCTATCCGCGAGCGAGAAGACCTTGCTCGCGCGTCTATCGGTGTGCGCCGGCGGCTGGACGCTGGAGGCGGCGAGGGAGGTGGGGAGCGGCGCCCCGATCGATGACGACGTGATATTCGATGCGTTGGCATCGCTGGTAGACAAGTCCTTGGTATCGGTCGACTTCGCGCAAGCCGAGACGCGATACAAGATGATGGAATCCACGCTCCAATACGCGCTCGAGAAGTTGGGCGAGAGGAGTGAGTGTGTCTTCCGTCGCCGCCACGCAGAGTACATGGTGAGGGTGTTCGAGAAGGCGGAGCTGGCATGGCCGACGACCCCGACCGGGGTGTGGCTCGAAACCTACGAACCAGAGCTTGAGAACCTGCGCGCGGCGTTGGAGTGGAGTTTTGGGCCGAACGGCGATTCGGAGCTGGGCGTCACGTTGTTCGCGTTCACTGGGCAATACTGGATACAAGTCTCGATGCAAAGAGAATTTCGCCGCTGGCTGAACCTGGCGACGGCGAAGGTTTCCGATCAGCTCCCGGCTCTTGTTGCAGGCCGCCTATGGTTATCGCATGCGCAGGCGGGGACCCCGGGAGATCCGGTCACCATTGAATCAGCCATGCGTGCGGTTGCGCTCGCCCGCGCGGCGGGAGACCCCGGACTTCTCGGCCGTGCGCTAACCCACGCCGCCTACCTGCAGAGACCTCGCGACTCGGAAATAGCCGATTCGCATATCGCGGAAGCGCAAAAGGTGCTGCGGCCCCTGGGAAGGACCAAGTGGCTTGCCGGGTTATTGAACGTGCTTGGCGGTTCGCTCAACCTTCGCGGAGACATTCAAAGCAGCCGCCGGCACTACACTGAGTCGATGGACATCGCGCGGGAGCTGGGAGACTGGCTCGGCTACGCGGCTCCTGCCTTCAATCTCGTGGATGATGAATTCAACAGTGGTCAGGTGGAGGCTGCGATCGTCGAGGCGGGCAAGCTCGTCGAGCAATGTCGCGAACACCGTGGCCTGGGACTCCTAGGGCTCATGTTCTTCTACTTCGGCGATTACCTTTTGGCCGCTAATCGACAAGTCGAGGCGAAGTCCATCGGCATTGAAGGGATACGCTTGAACCGCTCGCTGGGCCGAAGCGCCCCGGTCAACGCTTGCATCGAAACCGTGGCACTAGCGATGGCGCTCGACGGCGCATATGAACGCGCCTCCCGCCTTGCAGGCTATGTCAAAGCGTTCTACCAAAACGTGAGCTTTGTGCGCGGCCCGACTCAACAGTGCGCTTGGAAACGGCTGATGACAGTACTAGACGAAAAGCTCGGTCGGGGCAGCGCCGAACAATTGATGGCAGAAGGCGCCATGTGGAGTGAAGACCAGGCCATCAACGAAGCGACGAAGACCTAGCTCAATCTGACCGTCCGCTTTCGCGCCGCGCGGGTGACCGATTTGGGTCGACAAGCGCCCGTCCGCCAAGATCACCATGAGACTCCTTTCCCTCAATAGAGGAGTCATTCATGGATACCGCTACGACGGCATTAGGGCGTGCATCACCGTGGAACATAGGTAAGCTGCTCGGCCAGAAGCCCCCGCTAAGGCTGAAAGAGATCTGGGCTATCCGGATTCGGCTGCAGTTGGTTCATCGAACGCGCGAACTCGCGTTGTTCAACCTCGCTATCAATACGATGCGCCGCACCAAACCGACGCTGATCTATCGGCGGACCAAGAATCTCCGAGCCGTTCAATTGCTGCTTGGGCACACCAGGCTTGAAAGTACCGTCAGATACCTTGCGATCGAGGTTGACGATGCACTGGAGATAGCGGAGCAGACGAGGTTTAAGCCAAGCTGGGCCGGTCGCGATTGCCGAACCCGACGGTCGCTGACCGGCCAACTGCGGATATGCGTGGTCGCTTCGGAAATTTCCAGAGCCGTTCGCACCAAGCGTCCACTTCATCGCGGACGCGGCGTCGCGCCGAGCCACTCGGACGACGCCGAGCTTGGAAAATGAGCGGGGTCGCGACACAATGATCTGATGGTCGAGTCCGAGCTGCCGAACGATGCCTTGGGCAAGGCCATTGCGGCACTTGAGGCGCAGCGGCCGGCGCTCGGCAGTGCGATCGTCGACGCCGCGCTCGCCCCGCTCCTCGCCCAGCGGCGGGCCATCCATCGCCAGGCACCGCCGCGCCGGCGACAGGTGTCGGTACTGTTCCTCGACGTGGTCGGCTCCACCGCGTTGAGCAAGACCATCGACCCCGAGGACCTGCTCGACGTCATGGATTTGGCGCTGCAGGCGTTCAGCGCCCAGGTGGCGGAGCGGGGGGGCAAGGTCTTGCTGTACACCGGCGATGGTCTGCTTGCCGCCTTCGGTTCCGAGACGGCGCGCGAAGACGACGCCGAGCGCGCCGTGCACGCCGGCCTCGACCTGCTGGCAGAGGCCCGGCTTCAAGCCGATCGCATCGAGCGAACGCACGGTCGCAGCGGCTTCCAGGTTCGTGTTGGTGTTCACACCGGTCACGTCCTCCTCGGCGGCGGCGTCGACGACGACGGTACGATCCGCGGTTTCACAGTCAACATTGCCGCCCGACTCGAACAGACGGCACCGCCTGGTAGCTTGCGCATCAGCCAGGAAACCTGGCGTCATGTGCGCGGGGTATTCGACTTCGAGGCGCAGCCGCCGCTGCAGGTCAAGGGGCAGGACGAGCCGCTATGTACGTGGCTCGTGCTGCGCGCCAAGCCGCGCGCCTTTCGCGTCGCTACCCGTGGTATCGAAGGCGCCGAGACGCCGCTGGTCGGTCGCGACGCCGAGCTGGCGCAGCTGGTCGCGGCCTTTGAGGCGACGCTGCAGACGCGCACCCTCCATGCACAGACCCTGCTCGCCGAGGCGGGGCTCGGCAAGAGCCGCCTGATCCAAGAGTTGCAGCAACGTCTCGAGGGCTTTGCACAACCGTGCTGGCTGCTGCTCGGCCGGGCACTGCCGAGTGGCACGCTGCAACCGTACGGAGTGCTGCGAGACGTCTTGGCCTGGCGGCTGCAGATCGCCGACAGCGACAGCGCCGAGGTTGCGCGCCGTCGCCTCGTCGAAGGACTCGCGCCCTATCTGGGCGAACAAGGCCAGCATCAGGCCGAGTTGCTCGGTCAGCTCGTGGGCATGGACTTCTCGGCCAGCCCGCGACTCGTCGATGTACTCAAAGATCCCCGCCAGTTGCGCGACCGTGCCCTAGCTGCATTCGAGCGCTACGTGGAAGCCCTCTGCCACGAGGCGGACTCGCCCTTGGTGGTGATGCTGCTCGACGACCTACAGTGGGCCGACGACGCCTCGCTCGATTGGTTGTCGAGGTTGATGACCAACACGCATTTGCCGATGCTGCTGGTGATGGGCGCCCGGCCGGAACTGATCGAACGAAGGCCCGACTGGGGCGAAGGTCCGACGGCACATGCGATCGCGAAGCTCGACGCCCTCGACCCCCACCGGCGCAACGCTCTCACCAACGCCGTGCTGCATCGATTGCCCGACGCTTCGCCCGCGTTGTGCACGCTTGTCGAAAAACAAGCCGAAGGCAACCCTTTCTACGCCGAAGAGCTCGTCAAGATGCTGATCGACGACGGCGTGATCCTGGTCGAGGGCGAACGATGGCGCGTAATCGAGGCGCGGCTGAACAGCGCGCGGATTCCCACTACCCTCACCGGGGTGCTGCAGGCACGCTTGGACGCGCTGAGCGCCGCCGAACTGCGCGCTGCACAGCTCGCCAGCGTCATTGGATCGGTATTTTGGGATGACGCGCTATACATGCTCGACCCGAATGCTCCGTCGAAGTTGGAGGCGCTCGAGCAGAAGGCGATGGTGCAGTCGCGGGTGGAGAGCGCGTTCACCGGGACGCGCGAAGCGGCGTTCCAACACCACCTTCTGCATCAGGTGACCTACGACACGGTTCTCAAGTCCGACCGTCGCGAGGCGCATGCCCGTACGGCAGCGTGGCTGGCGGCGCGCGTGGGTGACCGCGAAGATGAATATCTCGCAGTCACGGCCGAGCACTACCAGCGCGCCGGGGATCAAGCGCGCGCCCTCGACTGGTTCGAGCGCGCCGCGGCGGCGGCGGCGGCGCGTTACGCGAACGGAGCTGCCTGGACCTACCTGCAGCGTATGCTTGCCATGCCGGAGTTCGGTGACTCGATCCGCCGTTGGAAAGCCGCTCGGACTCAAGTCGCCGTCGCCGACCTGATCGCCGACCGCGTCCGCCACGGTGCGGCGGTCGACGAGGTCACCCGGATCGCCGAGGCGCTCGACGACGACGCGTTGCGTGCGTCAGCGGCGATGTCCCAGGCGCTGCTCGCCGATCGCCTTGGCGACCGAGCGGGGGCCGGTAGCCTGGCGCAGCGCGCCACCGAACTGGCCGAACATTCCGACGCGGCCGCTCCCGGCGCGCTCGCTCATGCTGAGCTATCGTGGTTGGCACGCGAGCGCGGTGACAACGCGCTGGCGCATCATCACATGGCGCTCGCGCTGCCCTTGGCGACCCGGGCGGCGCAGCAGATGAAGTGGCCGAACGATGACATCTACGAGGTGGCGCTGCGTCTTATCGCCGCCCAGCTGCATTCGGCAGAGTTCGACTTCGACCGCCATCGGCAGCTGGCCGAGGAGGCGCGCGCGCTCGCCGAGCAGCGAGGGCAGCGCCGCCTGCTCTGCTCGAGCCACGAGTCCCTCGCGCTTTGGGCGTTGGCCGTCCTCGACACCGAGCGGGCGGCTCGACACCTCGCCGACACTGAGGCTGTGGCCCACGAGATCGGCCAGACAATGATCCTCGCCACCCTGCCCCTGTGGCGCGCGCGTTTGGCGTTGATTGGCGGCGACGACGCGGCGGCGACAACCTTGGCGCTCGAGGCGGAAGCCCAACAGCGCGGCATCGGAGGGCGCGTAATGCTTTGCGAATGCCTGACGCTGCGTGCCGGTCTGCTGGTAAGGGCCGGTGACCCGGGCGCCGGACGCGACCTCTTGCGCGAGGCGATTGAGATCTATGCCGATATGGGCGACGAGCGCGAGATCCGCGCCTGCCAGTTGTTGACCGCCGACGCCTGGCGATGCGAAGGTCGGCTCGACCAGGCGCTACTGCTTGTCGAGACCGAGCTGCCTTTTCTTGGCGAAGTCGGCGCCCTGGATATCGTCGCATCGCCGCTCGCTGCGCGCATGGCCGGCTGGCGGGTGCTGGCCGCTGCGCGCAATCCGCGGGCGCCGCGCCAGCTCGAGCTGGCAATGGCCGAGCTACAACGGGGCGTCGCTAAAGTCGCCGACCCAAACGTGCGGCGCCGAATGCTGGAAGGTCCGCCGCTGCATCGCGAGATCGCGGCCGAGTGGCAAGCGCATCACGGCGTGGCGCCGACGGCGATCGCCGATCGGCCGTGAGGGACGCCTCGGCTTGGGACGCCGGTCCAGGCGACCCTCAGTGCAATGCGCGCCCTCGGCTTCTACCGTCCCGGTGCCTCAGACGCGCCTCGCTACACTGCTCGCAAGTGGTCGGATCCCGCGCTGCCCTCCGCGGCACGTGCATGCCAGCCGCTACATCACGCAACAAGACCGAATCGAGGATCTGTGCGCGCTTTAGTGCCCGCAGAGTCGCGATTGTTCGTGCCCTCCGCTTCGTCGCTCAACCGTTTAGTTGAACGGCTGCTTTGGCGGAGTCCGATCGGCTGTTCAGGGTCGGTAGCGGTCATGGTTCCACGAGGCGGCTTCTGATGTTACCCACGAAAAATGGCCAGTCCGATCAGGCGTTAATTGATGCCTCGAAAGCCAGCGGAGCCACGTAGTTGATGGTGGAGTGGCGGCGCTGACGGTTGTAGAAGACTTCCATGTAATCGAACAGGCTGGCACGCGCTTGG
>Ga0157375_10006484_pt1 | contig 10192 bp, 5 predicted proteins | sample M35metaG_FD_115311 | JGI IMG/M metagenome (GOLD analysis project Ga0157375, IMG submission 115311) | Miscanthus rhizosphere microbial communities from Kellogg Biological Station, Michigan, USA - M3-5 metaG | ecosystem: Host-associated > Plants > Roots > Rhizosphere > Soil | place: USA: Michigan... | reverse complement strand
TGCTCGACGTGATGTGCATCGAGATAGCGGCTGTTCGCGCAGCCGGGAAAGCGGCAGCCCCTGTCGCGAGCGTTGAGGGCTCGGCGCAGCGATGCCGAGATCGTGCGTGTCCTGCGCCCCACGTTGAGCGGGTCGCCGTCGTCGCTTTCAGTCAGGGCGACCACGCTGGCATCGCAGGAGAGGCGTCGAGCGGTTTCCGCGGCCATCGAAGGCCCATGTTCGAATTCGCAGCATCCGGCCGACCGGTCTCGCAGCGTCTCCGCGGAAACATGCACGACGATCTGATGGCGATCGGTGCCGGGGGATTCCTGGGCGCCGTGCGCCAGGAAGCTCTCGGCCAACAGGGCAAGCGCGTCGGCGCGACGTGCGCTGAATCGAACAGGCTCCGATGACGTTCCCGCTGGAACGTCGGGCAGCTCGCGCACCGCGAGATCGAGTGCTTTCAATACCAGCGCACCGGCTTCCGCCGGTAGCCGGCAGCTCAGGATGATTGAACCGACATCGTCGTACCGGAAGCTGACGCATCGGCTCTGCTGCTGCCGGGCCTCGCGCGACAGCTCCTCGGCGTCCTGGCATCTACGATAGGCGCGGACCAGCTTCTCGACGTGCTGCGCCGTGCCGTGCTCGGCGATCATCAGCAAGTAAGCCTCGGTCTGCGCGCTGGCGACGCGAGTCATCTCGCGCACTTTCGAGTAGCTCAGCTTCCCGCACGCCATTGCCGCGGAGATCCTGGGCAGATTCTCGAGCGCACGCGCGACCCGCACTTTCTCGCGCGCCGCGCCCATCGCGATCCCACATTTCCAGTTCAACCAGTGGGCACAAGACTGGGTCGCGCTGTCCGCCCAACCATTGCGCCGGTCAAACTCCGCGATGAGCATCAGCCAGCGGTGATTCGCGGCGTTGATGTGGCCAGCCAGGGTGCAGATCTCGGCCGCAAGCTCGTCGACAGGACGCATGGGCGACTCCGAATTCGCTACTGTTTATGTGCACAGTATATGCGGCACGCCACTCAGCTGCATCAACAAAAGTCGCCTGTTAGCCTAACTACTATCCGTAACGCCGCATCGAAGCCACTCGTCCATGCCGGGACGGTGCCAGCCTTCCCCCGGAGGGCAAGGGTTCGAATTTCTGACGCCGTGTCGATTTCTGAAAATCCCGTTCGACCAATTCCTGAACCCAGAAACAGGAGTCAGGAACATGCGCCCCTTCGCCCTGCTTGCCGTATTGGCCCTCGCAGCCCATGCCGACCCGCAGATGCCGGCAGCTTCCACCGCGCCGGTGCCCTCGGGCGCCTATCAAGTCGACAAGGCTCACACCAGTCTGCTCTTCCGCGTCGGTCACCTCGGATTTTCGACCTTCACGGGCCGCTTCACGGTCGTCGATGCGAAGCTGCAGTTCGATGCGCGCAATCCGGCCGCCTCGCAGGTCAGCGTCGACATCGATCCGCGCTCCATCGCAACCGACAATGCGCCGTCCGGATTCCTGCAGTCGCTGGTCGGCAAGGACTGGTTAGACGCCGAGCATTTCCCGGCGTTGTCTTTTCGCTCGCGCTCGATCGAGGCGCTCGGCAAGGGCGCATTCCGCGTGCACGGCGATCTCACGCTGCACGGCGTTACGCGACCCATCGTTCTCGACGCGAAGTACAACGGCGGCTATGCCGGCCATCCCTATGACCCGCAGGCTCGCATCGGCTTTTCGGCCCACGGCTCCTTCAAGCGCTCAGAGTTCGGTGTGAGTTCCGGAATTCCGGCTGCCGGCAGCACGTTAGGTGTGGCCGATCGCGTCGATGTGATCCTCGAAACCGAGTTCAACGGCCCGCCGCTGGCCAAGCCTTAAGGGAAAAGTGTCGGCAGATTCCTACGGAGTCGCAGCGCAAATTCGGCCTAGAATCGTCGGACTAAAACGATCAGGACTTCCCGGGGCAGGGTTTGAGCGCCAAGCCGGATTTCACCAAATCCCCATCGAGCACAGCACTCGATTTCATTCCCGCCGACACCGAGACCGGTCGACTGGCGCGCAGCATCGACTGGGAGGCGACGCCGCTCGGTAGCCCCGCTGGCTGGAGCCCGGTGCTGCGCATGATGGTGCCGTTCGTGCTCGCGAACCGGTTCCCGCAACTGCTGTGGTGGGGGCCTGACTACATCCAGATCTACAACGACGCGTATGCGCCCATCCTCGGTGCGAAGCACCCGCGCGCCATGGGCATTGCCACGCGAGATTGCTGGACAGAAGTCTGGGATGTGCTGCGGCCCCTGATCGACACACCATTCAACGGTGGCGCGGCCACCTGGATCGAGGACTTCGAACTCGAGCTGCGGCGTAATGGGTTCGTCGAAGAGAGCCACTTCACCGTTGCCTATAGCCCGGTGCCCGATGAAGCCGCGCCGCGCGGCATTGGCGGCGTACTCGCGACGGTGCACGAGATCACCGAGAAGGTCATCGGTGAGCGGCGCGTCGGCATCCTGCGTGACCTGGGTGCACGGGTCGCCGAAATACGCACCGACGTCGAGGCCTGTATTTCCGCAACCAACATTCTCGCGCAGTACCCGAAGGACGTCCCTTTCGCAATCATCTACCTCCTCGACGCGGACGGGCGCCGGCTGAGACTGGTGAGCCGCACCGGCATCGATGCGGAACTTGCAGGCCCTGCGCTCATCGATCTCGCGGGCGAGCCCGACGAGCGCTGGCAGCTGGCCGAAGCGCTGCGCAGTGAAACCGCGCAGACGCTCGACGCACTCGAGGGCATGCCGCCGGTCACGATCGGCTCTTCGACACATGTGCCCGCGGCCGTGACCGTGGTGCCGATCATGTCCAACATTGCGCACCGGCCAGCCGGTGCCCTGGTCGTTGGAATCAGTCCGCGCATCCGGTTGGACAAGCTCTACGCCAGCTTCCTGGAGCTGGTCGGCTCGCAGATCGCCGCGGCGGTGGCCAACGCGCGCGCCTACGAAGAAGAACGCCGGCGCGCCGCGGCGCTGGCGGAAATCGATCGGGCCAAGACCGCCTTCTTCTCGAACGTCAGCCACGAGTTCCGCACGCCGCTGACGTTGATGCTGGGACCGATCGAAGACGCGCTGATCTCCCCGGAGCTGCCCGACTCCATCCGCTCGCAGCTCCAGGTCTCGCACCGCAATTCCAGGCGCCTGCTCAAGCTCGTCAACTCGCTGCTCGACTTCGCGCGCATCGAAGCCGGCCGCGTCACGGCCGCCTTCGAGCCGGTGGATCTCGCGATGCTCACCGAGGACCTGTCGAGCAACTTCCGCGCGGCCATGGATCGTGCCGGTCTGCGCTTCGACGTGCGTTGCCCGCCGCTCGACACGCAGGTGCATGTCGACCGCGAGATGTGGGAGAAGATCGTCCTCAACCTGCTGTCGAACGCCTTCAAGTTCACGTTCGAAGGCCAGGTCACGGTGGTGCTGAAACGAGATGGCACGCACGCCGTGCTCGAAATTTCCGACACGGGCATTGGCGTGGCCGCGCACGAGGTGCCGCGGTTGTTCGAGCGTTTTCATCGCGTGGAAGGCGCACAGGCACGCACCCACGAAGGCTCCGGCATAGGCCTGGCACTGGTGCAGGAACTCGTCAGGCTGCACTGCGGTTCGATCGAGGCTGAAAGCCAGCCGGGCCACGGCACCACATTCCGGGTGCGCATTCCCTTCGGCGATGCGCATCTTCCGGCCGAACAACGCCGTGCACGGCTCGCGGCCGGCTCCACGGCGATCAGTTCACAGGTCTTCGTCGAGGAGGCCCTGCGCTGGCTGCCGGATGCCGATGCGGCCGCACGCTCGCCTCACGGCATCAGCGAGCCGCTCGGCCGCGCCGAAGACCTGCGCTTTGCCTCGACCTTCGGCCAGCGCATCGTGATCGCCGACGACAACGCCGACATGCGCAGCTACGTGAGCGACTGGTTGGGCCGGCTATACGACATCGAGGCCGTGGGCGATGGCCAGCTCGCACTCGCGGCGGCGCGCCGCGAGCTGCCGGCGCTGATCATCTCCGACGTCATGATGCCCAATCTCGACGGCCTGGGGTTGATGCAGGCGCTGCGCGCCGATCGCAACCTGCGCGAGGTGCCGGTGATATTGCTGTCGGCGCGTGCCGGCGAAGAAGCACGCATCGAAGGCCTGAGCACCGGCGCGGACGACTACATCATCAAGCCCTTCACCGGACGCGAGCTGCTGGCGCGTGTGGGTGCCTTGCTCGAGCTCGCGTATACGCGCCGCCAGAGCGAGGAGCGTCGCCGCCGCGAACTCGAGGAAGCGCTGCGGCAGAAGGACGAGTTCCTCGCCATGCTGGCGCACGAACTGCGCAATCCTTTGGCGCCGATCCGCAATGCCGGCGAACTGCTGTCGCGCAGCCTGCCGGCCGACGTGCCGATGCGCACCGCCGTTCTCACCATCGAGCGCCAGGTCACACACCTCACCCGCCTGGTGGACGATCTGCTCGACGTCTCGCGCATCACGCAGGGGCGCATCGAACTGCGGCGCCGTCCGACCTCGGTGGCGGACCTGGTGTCGCGCTCGCTCGAGACCGTGGACCCGATGATCCGCCGCAAGGAACACAAGGTGTCGATCGTGGGCAACCACTGGAACCTGTACGTGAACGTCGATCCGGAACGACTGGTGCAGTGCCTGTCGAACGTGCTGACCAATGCGGCCAAGTACACCGATCCCGGCGGCGCGATCCAGATCGAGACTCGCGATTTTGGCGGCGAAGTCACCATCAGCGTCACCGACAACGGCATGGGAATTCCGCGGGAGCTGTTGCCAAAGGTGTTCGAGTTGTTCGTGCAGGGCGAACGCACGCTCGATCGCTCACAGGGCGGACTGGGCATCGGCCTGTCCATCGTCAAGCGTCTCATCGAAATGCACGATGGCAGCGTGGAGATTCTCAGCGACGGCGACCGTCGTGGCACGCGCTTCGAGATGCGCCTGCCGCTGTACGACAGCGTCATCGCGGCAGAGCCCGCAGTCGCGCCGACGACGTCCGCGCGGCGGCGCATCCTGGTGGTCGATGACAATGAGGATGCCGCCAATACGCTGGCGATGATCCTCAAACTCGAGGGTCACGAGATCGACACTGCTTATTCCGGCGCGCAGGCGCTGGAACGAGTGGACGAGTTCATGCCGGATATCGTGCTGCTGGACATCGGCCTTCCCGAACTCGACGGGCTGCAGGTGGCCGCGCGCATCCGCGCGAATCCGAAATTCCGCCGCGTCCGCCTCGTGGCCATCACCGGGTATGGCAAGGACGCCGATCGCGCACGCACCCGTGAAGCGGGATTCTCCAGCCACCTGGTGAAACCCGTCGACTTCGCCGACCTCAAGCGCGCCCTCGCCGAGCTCCACTGACACCAGAATGGGTCACCAGACGAGCCCTTTCCTTGCGGACACATGCGGAATTGGCCGACGCGCCGAGGCGACTCGCTCCCACCCCGCCAATAGCCACATCGGCGCATCGTGACCGGGAAGCGCGCGCCACAGCGCGGCGCCGAACGGGGCATCCATGTCATCGTGGCCGGCGCGAGCCGGACTTTACCTATTGCTCATTTCCGCCGGTTCACTGGCGGGTGCGGACGAGGCCGCGCCTGCGGATGACGAGGTGACCGGCACGGGCACCGCCACGGTTCCGATGGGCTATGTCAACGTGCGCGATCCGTGGCTCGATCGCGTGCACGCGGGCGTGTTCAACTCGGTGTGGCGCTCGGGCATGCAGATCGATCAGTGGTTCGGATCCACTGCCGATGCAGCGGCCTACCAGGAGACCAGCGGTTCGATCGCGCCGGCGCTGCTCTATGATGAGTTCGACGGCTTTCAGCCGCGCCTGCGCTTCCAGGTGGACATGCCGCTGCCGCGGATCAATGAGCGCTTTCATGCCTTCGTCGGGCGCGTCAATCGCGACGAATACGTGACCGAACGGAGCCCCGGCTCGGGCGCCTTCGCGCGCCAGTACGGGCCGACACAGGAAGACCAGACGCTGTTCGGCATCCGCTACCGCGAGCCAAGGCAGGGCGCGCGCTTCGAGGCCGACGCCGGCCTGCGCCTCACCTCGCCGCTCGATCCCTTCGTCAAGGGGAGCTGGCGTTTCGACAAGGGCACCTCGGAAACCACGCTGCTCTCGTTGCGCGAAACCGCGTTCTGGCAGAACAGCGAGAAGTTTGGCGTCACCAGCCGCGCGGAGATCGAGCGCGTGTTCCCTGACATGTGGCTGCTGCGCGGCACTCTCTCGGGCACGATTTCCCAGCGCACCCAGGGGGTGCGCGGCTATGCCGCCCTCACGGCCATTCGCGGCCTGCCCGAGCGGCGCGCCCTCTGCGGTGAATTGTTCACCGAGGGCGAATACGGCGCCGTCGTGCCGCTCGGCAACTACGGTCTGAAGGTCGCCTACCGCCGCAGCGTGGCACGCGACTGGCTGGTACTGGAGACGCGCGTCAGTCTCACCTTTCCCAAGGACGATCCCTTGAAGGTGCGCGAGGCGAGCTGGGGCGTGGGCGTCGGTCTCGAAATGTTCTTCGGCACCGACGAGTTCCTCGCCCGCCCCATCACTTTCTAGCTACTCCTCGCGCTGCGCACCGAGAGCCCGGCGCTGATGGTGTCAAGTGGATTTACGCCCCGAGACGCTCCCCTGTTCAGAAAGGTATCTTGGCGCCATGGATCTCCCCGCCCTGCTCCATCAGTACGGATACCTGGTGATCTTCCTCGGCACGCTCGCCGAAGGTGAGACGCTGCTGGTGTTAGGCAGCTACTTCGCCCATCGCGGCTATCTCGACCTGGGCGGCGTGATGTTCACGGCCTTTGTTGGCGCGGTGTGCGGGGACCAGATGTTTTTTCACCTGGGTCGCCGCCATGCCAAGGGCCTGCTGGAGCGTTTTCCACGCCTGCGCGCCAAGGTGAACGTCGCGTTGCAGCGCGTCGAAAACCACCAGGTCAAGGTGGTGCTGAGCATGCGATTTCTATGGGGGCTGCGCATTGCGCTGCCGGTGGCGCTGGGGCTCACCAACATGAGCGCGCGGCGCTACCTGCTGGTGAACCTGGTGTCGGCGGCGCTCTGGTCCTGCGTGTTCTCGCTCGCCGCCTTCGGCGTCAGCCGGCTGCTCGCGCGGGTGGTGGACCACCTGCATCGCTACGAGCACTGGATCGTCGCGGTCCTGCTGCTGGTCGCCGTTTTCGCGGCCTCCTGGCACTTCGGGCGGCCGCGGCGCAAGGATCCGGACCCACCGCCGCAGTAACTGCGACAATGCTGCATGGCACTGAGCGTCTTCGACCTGTTCAAGATCGGTATCGGACCTTCCAGTTCGCACACGGTGGGCCCGATGCGCGCCGCGCGACAGTTCGCGCTGCGGCTGCGCGAACGCGGGCAGCTCGCGCGCGTAGCCCGGATCTCCGTGATGCTGTACGGCTCGCTTGGCGCCACCGGCAAGGGACATGGCAGCGACAAGGCCATCCTGCTGGGTCTTTCGGGTCACGAGCCCGACAGCGTAGATGTGAATGCCATCGCGGGGATTGTCGAGCGCATCCGGGCGACTCAGGAGATTTCCGTACTCGGCGAGCGCACGATTGCGTTCAACGAACGTGCCGACCTCACGTTCAATCACAAGGACACGTTGCCGCTGCATTCGAACGGCATGCAGTTCACCGCGTACGACCCGGCCGGCGCGGAAGTGGCGGCCGGCGTCTATTATTCGGTGGGCGGCGGATTCGTGGTGAGCGATGAACCGCAGCCGGGCGGCGGCACGGAAAAGCGCATTGTTCCCGACCTCACCCAACTACCCTTCCCGTTCCGCAGCGGCGATGAACTGCTGGTGTTGTGCGAGCGCGAGAAGACCTCCATCGCCGGCATCATGCGGCGCAACGAACGTGCCTGGCGCAGTGACGCGGAGATCGACGCCGGACTGTTGCGAATCTGGGGCGTCATGCAGGCCTGCGTAACGCGCGGCTGCGAAACGCCCGGAGTGCTGCCCGGCGGCTACAAGGTCAAGCGCCGCGCGCCGGAGCTGTACCGGCAACTGACTGCGCCCCAGGTGGCGGCGCCGAGCGATCCGTTGATAGCGCTCGACTGGGTGAACCTGTGGGCGCTGGCGGTCAACGAAGAAAATGCCGCGGGTGGTCGCGTGGTCACGGCACCCACCAATGGCGCCGCCGGCATCGTGCCCTCGCTCATGCATTACTACGCGCGCTTCGTGCATGGCGCGAATGAGGCCGGCATCGTCGATTTTCTGTTAACTGCCGCCGCGATCGGCTTCTTATATAAGGAGAACGCCTCGATCTCCGGCGCCGAAGTCGGCTGCCAGGGCGAGGTGGGTGTGGCCTGCTCGATGTCCGCGGCCGCGCTTACCGCTGTACTGGGTGGGTCCGTGCGGCAGGTCGAAAATGCGGCAGAAATCGCGATGGAACATCACCTCGGGCTCACCTGCGATCCGGTCGGCGGCCTGGTGCAGATCCCCTGTATTGAACGAAATGCCATCGGCGCGGCCAAGGCCATCAACGTGGCGCGCATGGCGCTGCGTGGCGACGGCACTCACTACGTGTCATTGGACAAGGTCATCAAGACCATGCGCGAGACCGGTGCCGACATGAAGACCAAGTACAAGGAAACGTCGCGCGGCGGACTGGCCGTGAACATCGTGGAGTGTTGAGAAAGGAAGCCGGCGCTGACCGCCACCGCGCCCATGGCGATGACGGTCAGCGCCGGTGCCGTCTTCGAGCTAGTTAGCGCCATCCGCTGATGTCGAGGATGACCCCGTGACCGGTGATGTTGTGCTGAATGCTCACATAGTAGTGACTGCCGCTGGCGTTGAAGAAGCCGCCCGTCGGTTCGGCAGTGAGGTCATTCAACGACATTGCGCGCACGCAGCCATCCGAGAGGGTGTCGGCATCGTCGCCATCATCCAGGCACGCCCAGACGTCGTTGTTGCGCGGCGGGTCATAGAGGGCGCCCTCGCCGTCTTCGTCGACGAAGAGCACACCGGTGCCCGGCTGGATGTCCAGATTGTCCGGCATGGCAAAGTCCTTCGTGCCCAGCACCAGCGTGTGGTACTCCGGGACCGACGCGGTGTTGATGCCGGAGATGACGGCGATCGACGACGCTTCCGTCACGGTGCCATCGGTCACGCAGTACACCTCGCCCCAGTGATTGTCGCCGTTGGGCATGGTGTCCGGGACGTCCTGGCCCGTGTTGGTGCCGCAAAAGCGCACATCGTCATCCGCAAGCGCTTCCCGGTCGAGCGACATGTCTTCCGGCCGGTAGTAGGCCGTGAGCTTCAATGCACTCGCGGCGGCACGCAGGTTGATAGGCGCCGCACCGGTGATTTCCACCCACACGCCGCGGCCGTACTCGTTGCCCTGGCCCACGTCGGCGTTGCCACCGTTACGGCCGGCGCGGAACCCATAGAGGCTGCCGGTATTCCACGGCGACTGCGCGAGACTGGTGATCGCCGGAGCGCTGCTGGTCCACAGCGTCGAGGGGATGAATTTGATGAGCGCGCCACCTGGATTGCCGATGCCGCCGCCGCCCGGACGATTTTCGTCGGTCAGGTAGACCACGCCATTCGGAAGGATGCCAATGCCTTCGAAAGAGAACTGGCCCAGTGCCGGCAGCGCCGCCACGTGGGCAGGATCCGAGCTTGCGCCGAAGCCGCTGGCAGGGACCGTGACGTTGGTGGTGTGCAGCGGGTCGAGTATCTCGAACGCCCGGCCGTTGGTGCCGTTCTCCTCGCCGACGACGACCGTGCCCCAGGGTGTAACGCGCGCGGGGTCGCAGCTGGTGAGACCCGAGCTGATGATGTTTTCCGCCGCGCCGGTCGCGATATTGACCCGCTGCACGGCGATCTGGCCGCTGCCCTGCTCATTGCAGGCGATGATGTGTGTGGGATGACTGACCGGGTACAGGAACATCTGGTCGATGTTTGGCGCGAGGTTGGCGGCGGCGCTCAACACTCGCACGCGCAGCCCGGGCGCGACGGTCAGCAGCCCCGCAGGGTTGGCTTGCGCTTCGGTCGCGGATAGCGACAGGGTCGAGGATTCGGCGAGCGGGCTGGAGAAGCCGAACAACTGCAGCGACTCGAGGCGCAACAGCAGTTCGATCTTCTGCCCGAGATCGAGGCGCGGGCGATGGTGGATCTTGCCGAAATCATGCGCGGATACCGCGGTTGCGGCGGTTACAGCGGCGGCCGCGGCGAACGTCAATATGCGTT
>Ga0157375_10006482_pt1 | contig 10196 bp, 10 predicted proteins | sample M35metaG_FD_115311 | JGI IMG/M metagenome (GOLD analysis project Ga0157375, IMG submission 115311) | Miscanthus rhizosphere microbial communities from Kellogg Biological Station, Michigan, USA - M3-5 metaG | ecosystem: Host-associated > Plants > Roots > Rhizosphere > Soil | place: USA: Michigan... | reverse complement strand
GCTGGCCGGACAGCCCACGATAATCACTCCCTTCACGCTCGCCGGGGCAATGGCGCCGGTCACTATTGCCGGAGCCCTGACCCTGGCGCACGCTGAGGCGCTCGCGGGCCTCACCCTCGCGCAGATCACAGCACCCGGCGCACCGGTGATCTACGGTAGCTTTACCTCGAATGTCGACATGAAGTCAGGCTCGCCGGCCTTCGGCACGCCCGAATACGTCAAGGCGGCGTTGGGGGCGGGGCAGCTGGCGCGCCATATCGGCCTGCCGTGGCGCTCATCGAACGCCACCGCGTCGAACGTCCCGGACGCGCAGGCCGCCTACGAGTCGCAGATGAGCCTGTGGGGAGCGCTGATGGGTGGGTGTAATTTCATTCTGCACGCGGCCGGCTGGATGGAAAGCGGGCTAGCCACCTCGTACGAGAAATTCATCCTCGATATCGAGATGTTGCAGATGTTCGCCGAGGTATTCCAGCCGGTGAGCGCGACCAGTGCGGAGATCGCGCTCGATGCGGTCGCGGAAGTAGGTCCCGGCGGACATTTCTTTGGCTGCGCGCACACCATGGAGCGCTACCGCACTGCCTTCTATGCGCCGCTGGTCTCGGATTGGCGCAACTACGGCACCTGGCAGGAGGATGGCGCGCGCACCGCCACGCAGCGCGCTGAGACGATCTGGCGGGAGCTTCTGGAAAATTACCAGGCACCGGCGCGCGATCCGGCCGTAATTGCCGCGCTCGATGCCTACGTCGAGCGGCGCAAGGCCGAGGGCGGCGCGCCGCCGGTCACCTGACAAGACCACCGTGCGCGGGACCTGCATATGAAAACAAACGTGAGGGTGGCGGTGATCGGAGGCGGAGTGGTCGGCGCCAGCGTGCTCTATCACCTAACCAAACTCGGCTGGAAGGATGTGCTGCTGCTGGAGCGCGCCGAGCTCACCTCGGGCTCGACCTGGCACGCGGCAGGCGGCATGCACACGGTCAATGGCGATCCCAACGTCGCCAGACTGCAGCAATACACCATCAAGCTCTACGAGGAGATTGAGCGCATCTCGGGCCAGTCCTGCGGCATGCACGTCACCGGCGGCCTGCTGCTGGCCGGCTCTCGCGAGCGCATGGACTGGCTAAAAATGACGCAGGCGCGAGGGCGCTACCTGGGCATGGAGCTTGAGCTCCTTACAGCGCAGGAGATCTCCAAGATTTACCCGCTCATGGACCCGAAGCACTTTTTGGGTGGCATCCTCGATCCGATCGAAGGGCATATCGACCCTTCGGGCGTGACGCTGGCGTACGCCAAGTCCGCACAGCTGGCCGGCGCCGAGATAGTGCGCCAGACGCGCGTTACCGACATGCAGCAGCGGAGCGATGGCAGCTGGGATCTGAGCACCACCCAGGGGAAGGTGCACGCCGAACAGGTCGTCAATGCCGGCGGACTGTGGGCGCGCGAGCTCGGGCGCATGGTGGGGCTCGAACTCCCGGTGCTGGCCATGGAGCACCAGTACCTGATCACCGAAGACCTACCGGAGTTTCGCGGCCAACCGGAACTACTGCACGCGATCGACTTCGAAGGCGAGATCTACTTAAGGCAGGAGCGGGGCGGGGTGCTGCTCGGCACCTACGAGCGCGCCGCGGTGCCCTGGTCACCCAAGGTCACGCCTTGGGACTTTGGCCAGGACCTGCTGCCGAACGATCTGGAGCGCATTGCGCCCAGCCTCGAGGTCGCCTTCCAGCACTTCCCGCGACTGGGCGAGGTGGGCGTGCGCCGCGTGGTCAACGGACCCTTCACGTTTGCTCCGGACGGCAATCCGCTGATCGGTCCGATCGCGGGATTGCGAAACTACTGGGTCGCCTGCGGGGTCATGGCCGGTTTCAGCCAGGGCGGCGGCGTCGGGCTGTCGCTGGCCAACTGGATGGTGGAAGGTGATCCGGGCGCCGATATCTGGGCGATGGATGTGGCGCGTTACGGAGATTGGGCCACGCGCAGCTACACCAATGCGAAGGTCCGGGAAAACTATTCACGGCGCTTTCGTATCCGCTTCCCCAACGAGGAATTGGAAGCGGCACGGCCGTTGCGTACTTCACCGATCTACGACCGACTGCAGGCTGAGAATGCGGTGTTCGGCGAGTACTGCGGGCTCGAGCACGCGCTTTGGTTCGCGCCCAAGGGGAGCGAACCGCGCGAGGAGGTGACTTTCCACCGCTCCAACGCACACACCCACGTGGCTGCCGAGTGCCGCGCAGTGCGCGAGAGTGTCGGGTTGATCGAGACGACCAATTACGGAAAGTTCGAAGTCACCGGCAAGGGCGCCGTGAGCTGGCTGTCGCGGGTCATGGCCAACAAGGTGCCGGCGGTCGGCCGCCTTGCCTTAGCGCCGATGCTCAACGATCGCGGACGGCTGATTGGCGATTTCACGCTCTGCCGGGTGGCCGAGGAGCGCATCCTGCTTGTGGGCACCTACGCGGCGGAAGGCTACTACCTGCGCTGGTTCGCCGCGAGCGAACCCGGCAACGAGGTATCCATACGTCCCTGCGCGATGGAATATGCCGGAATTTCCATTGCAGGGCCGAACAGCCGCGCCCTATTGCAACAACTAGTGGACGAGGACCTGTCGAACGAAGCCTTCCCCTTCATGAGTTTCCGATCGATGGATGTCGGATTGATACCGGCGCTGGTCGGACGGGTCTCCTTCACAGGGGACCTGGGCTATGAAATCTGGGTCACTTCCGATTATCAACGTGAGCTCTACGACCTGCTGATGACTACCGGCCGTGCATTCGACCTGCGGCTCTTCGGCGGGCGGGCGCTCAACGCGATGCGCCTGGAAAAATCCTTCGGCACCTGGGCCCGGGAATTTCGTCCCATATATGGACCCTACGAGGCGGGCCTCGGCCGCTTTATCGATCTGAACAAGGGCGAATTCATCGGTCGGAGCGCCGCGGCGGCCGAAAAGCAGCGTGGCGGCGAGCGCAAGCTGATCGCCCTATCGGTGCAGGCCGGGGATGCCGACGCAATTGGCGACGAGCCGATTTACCATGACAATAGCGTCGTAGGTTGGGTTACTTCCGGGGGCTACGGTCACAGCGTGGGTCAATCCCTCGCCCTGGGCTACGTCGGCATCAAACATGCGGACAGTACGAATTTTGCGGTCGAAATCATCGGTGAGCGCCGTCCGGCCGTGCGGCTCACGCAGCCGCCCTTTGATCCGGCCGGCGCGCGCATGCGCAGCTGAGGGTGGTCTGCGCCCGGATCTGCCCGCGCGCATGTTGGCTTCGAGCTATGGGCGCGTAATTGCGGCCGCGTGCCTGCTGCTGACGGGGATCGGGGCGACGCGCGCTCAGGAACTCAACCCGAATGCCTACACCCCGGTGCCGGTGGGCGCAAATCTGCTGCTGCTCACCAACAACTACAGCACCGGCAGCATCTCGCTCGATCCGAGCCTGCCGATCGAGGATGTGCACGCCAACGTCAATACCACGATTGTCGGTTACGGGCGCACGCTCGGGCTCTTCGGCCACTACACCAATATCGGCTTCCTCGTACCGTACGTGCACGGTGAAGTCAGCGGATTGATCGGCGGTCAGCAGCAGTCCGTGCGGCGCAACGCCTTTGGCGATCCGCTGCTGCGCCTGGCCGTCAATCTTTACGGCGCACCGGCGCTGAGCCGTAGGGAGTTCGCGAGCTACCAGCAGTCAACGATCGTGGGTGTAGCGCTCGTGGTCGCACCGCCCCTTGGCGCCTACGACAGCACCAAGCTGATCAACGTGGGCTCCAACCGCTGGTCGTTCAAGCCTGAAATCGGTATTAGTCAAAGAACAGGAGCGTGGACTTTCGAATCGGACCTAGCAGTGATTTTCTTTACCGACAATACCAATTTTTACAACGGTGGCGTTCGCAGCCAGGAGCCGATCGGCGCGCTGCAGCTGCACGCCATCTACACCATCCGGCCGCAAATGTGGGTCGCCGTTGACGCCAACTACTACACGGGCGGGCGCACCACGATCAATGGCAAGCAGAATCTCGACCTGCAACAGAACTCGCGCATCGGTATCACCTTCGCCATGCCCCTGACCCGGGCGCAATCCCTCAAATTTGCCTACAGTCACGGGGCGCGCACCACCATTGGTGGCGATTTCGACACGTACGGCGTCAGTTATCAGTACGCGTGGTTCTCCGGGCCCTGAAGGCTCGGACTGCGCCACCAGCATGCCACTCCAGAACGAGCAATGGATATATCACCTGCGTCCCGAGGGACGCGTCGGTCCTGAGCACTATCTACTGCGCCGCGAGCCTTTTGATGCCGCTGTCTCGGCCAATGAGGTCGCTGTGGAGGTGCGCTACGTTAGTGTCGATCCGTACATGCGCATCCAACAGGCGGTCCGTAACACCTACGACGTCCCGCACCCGCTCGACATCGTGCAACGCGCCGGCACCGTCGGGCAGGTCATCTTCTCGGCCAGCGCCAAACTAACCCGCGGCGATTGGGTGCTGGGCTATGGCGGCTGGCAGCGCTACTACAAGACCCACGTGGACGAACTTCAGAAGCTCGATCCGCAAACCGCACCCGTAACTACAGCGCTCGGTGTGCTCGGAATGCCTGGTCGAACGGCCTGGTTCGGACTCATGGACGCCGGCCGGCCTAAGCCCGGGGAAACTCTGGTGGTTTCAGGTGCGGCCGGTGCGGTCGGCTCGCTGGTCGCACAGTTCGGGCGGCGCGCCGGCTGCCGGGTGATCGGCATTGCCGGGGGCGAGCGCAAGTGCGAATTTCTCCTCCAGCGCCTGAAGCTCCATGCGGCCATCGACTATCGATCGAAGAGCACACCGGAGCTGCTCGCCGCGGCGATCCAGCAGCATGTCGAAGGCGTCGATGTCTACTTTGACAACGTAGGCGGCTGGATCACGGATGCCGTGATTCCACTGATCGCGCGGCGCGCGCGCATAGTGATCTGCGGCGCCATCAGCCAGTACGACGGCGGCCTCGACCGTCCGGATGTCGGCCCCCGGTTTCTGCAGCACATGTTGTTTCAGAGGGCGACGATCCAGGGGATCCTGGCGCGCGACTACCTGCACCGGGTCGATGAAATGAAGGCCATCGTCGCGCCCTGGGTCAGAAACGGCGAGATTGTATTCGAGGAAACCGTCCTGGATGGCTTTGAGCGACTTCCCGCGGCCCTCAACAGCCTGTTCAGCGGCGAGAATCTCGGCAAATTGCTGGTCCGCATCTAGCGCGCGGCCCTTCGCAATTCACTGGCGCAAGAGCTGCTTAAGCGCAGTGGCGATCCGCTCCACTTCGGCGGCGGTGTTGTAATGCGCCAGGCCGATGCGCAGCACACCCTCGCGATCATCCAGCCCCAACGCGCGCGAAACTTCCAGGGCATAGTTGTGCCCGGACCAGACATTGATGCCCTGATCGGCGAGTGCGCGCGCCAGCGCGCTGTTGGCATGACGCGGATGGGTTACCGAAACGGTAGGCACGCGTTCATGCAGGCGCGCCGCCTGGGTGATCCCTTGGACTTTCAGCTGCGGCACGCTTAAGAGCTCATCGATTAGATGCTGCGCCAGCGGCATCTCATAGGCAGTCGCCGCCCGGTAACCGCCGCTGATGCGCTCGCGGCGCGTGCCGATCGTGCCGGTGACTGAACCCAGCCACTCGATATAGTCAACGGCGGCGGCCAGCCCGGCCAACATTTCGGTCTGCGGCGTGCCGCTGTCGTGCCTCCCGGGAGGGCGCTGCGGCGCGCAGCGCACCGCGTACGGATACACCTCGGCCAGCAGGTCTTCCCGCCCCCAGAGCACGCCCAAGTGCGGCCCGAAGAATTTGTACGACGAGCAGGCAAGAAAATCGCAGCCGAGCTGCGCCACATCGGCCTTGCCGTGCGGGACAAACTGCACCGCATCGACGTAAACCAGGGCCCCGGCATCTTTGGCGATGCGCGTGAGGGCGGCCACCGGGTTTATCGAGCCGGTCAGGTTGCTGGCGTAGTTGAGCGCAAGCAGGCGCGTGCGTTCGTTCAACACGGCCTTGAGCTCATCAGGCTCGATGCGCCAGCTGTCGCGATTGAATGGCAGCCAGCGGACAGTGAGCCCATGTTCCTCCGCCAGGCGCAGCCACGGCGACACGTTGCCCTCGTGATCCATGCGCGTGACTACGATTTCATCGCCCGCCCGCCAGTCGTGTCCTAGGGAACGGGACATCTGGAACGTCAGCATGGTCATGGACTGGCCGATCACTATCTCGCGCTCGGAAGCGCCGCCCAGCATGTCGGCCATGACCGCCAGTGCCCGCACGTAGATTTCATCGGCGGCCTGCGAGTCCTTGAAGAAGCCGCCCAGGTTGCTGGCCGCGTCACTCATTGCTGCGCTGACCGCGGCAATGACTGAGCCTGGGACCTGCGTACCGGCCGGATTGTCCAGATAAGCGCATTCCTTGCGCAGCGCTGGAAAGCGAGCGCGCACCGCCTCTATGGGAAAAGGCTGCGACGATGTTGTAGGACTGGATGGGGGATGCTGTGCAGGCGCTGTCTGATCCGTGGCCCGCAGGCTTGATTCGCTATTCATCAGAGGCGAGAATCCTTTGAATTTCCTTGCAACAGCCGCAGAATGTCCCAGACGCGTGCTGAATTGCAACCGTGTCTAAAGGGCGAGCGGCACCGCACGGCTTGCCGGCCCAAGAGTCAAGGATAAAAGTGGAGAAGTTATGACTGAAGCCACCGTTGACAAATTAATGAACGATCTCAAGGCTGTCGCTGCAGATGCCGAGGCCCTGCTGGCCGCCACGGCGAGCGACGCCAGCGAACGGGTGCGCGAGGCGCGGCAGCGGGCCACGGCCTCCTTAAAGAAGGCTCGCGATCGCGTCGAGGTGCTGGAGCGGCAGGTCAAGGACCGCGCCACCGAGGCGGCGCACGAGCTCGATCACTACGTCCACGATAAGCCCTGGCACGCCATCGCTGCCGCGGCGGGGATCGGGGCGCTTATCGGGCTGCTTATAGGCCGCCGCTAAGCAGTGGCCTACATGGCCGAGGCGGGGGAGCGCAGGGACTTGGGACTCTTCGGGTCGTTACGCAGCGCGCTGGGCAATCTGCTCGAGCTTGCGCACACACGTCTTGAGCTTATCAGCGTTGAAATCGAGGCACGGCTGCAGAATTCACTGCAACTGATGCTGTGGTCCATCGTCGCTTTCTTCAGCGCCGCCCTGGCGATGCTGATGCTGGCGCTGACCTTGCTAATCGTTTTCTGGGATACCCATCGACTGCTGGCAGCCGCAATCATCACGGCGTGCTTTGCGCTGCTTGCCGTGGCCGCGGGACTCGTGGTCCGCCACCGCCTGCAAAGACGCACGCACCTGCTGGCCGCGACCATCAATGAGCTCAGGCGCGACTCGGCGGCGCTGGACGGGCCGAACTGATGGCAAGCGAGTATGCCAGGCTGGCCGCACGCCGGAGGCAACTCCTCGAGCGCAGCGAACTGCTGCGCTCGCGCCTGGCCGATGACGTGAATGACGCGTCCATGCACTTGCGCGTCGTGGATCGGGCAAGCTCCCTGCTCAGCACCCGTACCGGCCAGATCGTGGTGCTCGGCGGCATGGTGTTGTTGCTGATGACCGGACCTGCGCGCGCTCTTCGCGTCGCCGGAAGGGCGGCCATCGCCTGGTCGGTGGCACGCCGATGGTTGCCATTGCTGACGGGCAGCGCACGGGGACGACGCCGGTAGTAAAGTGAAATACAAGGACTACTACGCCAGTCTGGGACTCGAGCGTGGGGCCAGCGACGCGGACATTAAGAAGGCCTACCGGAAGCTGGCCCACAAGTATCATCCCGACGTCTCCAAGGACCCCGGAGCAGAAGCCAAATTCAAGGAAGTCGCCGAGGCGTACCAGACGCTGAAGGACCCCGAAAAGCGTGCCGCCTACGACCGGCTGGGCACCCACTCGCCCGGGGAGGAATTTCGGCCGCCACCGGACTGGGGTCCGCAATCGGCAGGTCCTGAGGAATCCTTCGAAGGCATCGATCTGGCAGATCTGCTGGCGGGACTGGCGGGCCGCCAAGCGCGCGGTGGCCGCTCCGGCGCGCGGATGTCCTTCCGCGGCGAGGACTATGAAGTTCGGGCAGACATCAGCGTCGAGCAGGCCTTCGAGGGTGCGATGCTCGAGTTGCACTTGAGCATTCCCGAGTACGACGCTGAAGGTCGTATGCGCCGCGTGCCGAAGACTCTCAAGGTCCGAGTTCCCAAGGGAGCCACGGACAACCAGCGGCTACGACTGGCAGGCAAGGGCGGCCCTGGGTTAAATGGCGGTCCGGACGGCGACCTGTTCCTGAACGTTCACCTGTTGCCGCATCGTCTGTATCGCGTCGACGGTCATGATCTGCATCTGGATCTGCCGCTCGCACCGTGGGAAGTCGCTTTGGGCGCTAGCGTCGAGGTACCGACCCCCGGCGGCCCGGTACAACTGAAGATTCCTGCCGGGACATCCGCCGGGCAGAAGCTTCGCCTCGCCGGGCGGGGGTTGCCCAATCCGAAAGGTGCCAGCGCTGACTTGTTCGCCACCGTCAAGATCGTTATGCCCAAGAACACCAGTCCGCGCGAGCGCGAATTGTTAAAGGAAATGGCGGACAGCTCGAACTTCTCCCCCCGATCAGAATTGCTGCGGGAGTCGGCCAATGAAAATTGAAGTCACTGAATTGACCTGGGCCGAGCAGCCGTCCGGGTACAGCCTTGAGGAACTGGCCGAGCGCACCCAGCTATCGCGCGCGGATCTGGAGATGTTGATCGACTGCGGCGCAGTGTCGCTGCGCGAACCTCACGCGCTCGAAGTGGCGCGCGTGGCAGCGCGGCTGCGCAGCGACTTCGAAGTCGATCTCAATGGAGTTGCCCTGGCACTGACCCTGTTAAAGCGAATCGCAAAGCTCGAGATTGAATTGGGCGGCCTGCGAGCGCGCCGGCCTGGCGCGTAGGCAAAGACCCCTTACAACCTCTTCAATTACAACTCTACCTCGGTGCTTGTTACAAGATTCGCAAGGAACTCGCTGCCTTCTGCCGCCCGCAATACCCGCGGCGTGGCGGTAACAGGTCCAAGGCTCCTGGCGCTGCTCGCGCTGGTGCTCTCACCAATCTCGCTGGCAGCCGCCCCGGGCGAGTTGGAGCGGCAATACTTACAAGAGGCTGCGCACGGAAACCTAGAGCACGTGCTGCTGTTCCGACACCTGTATGGCTACGTCGCACTGCCACGCACGTTCGTAATGCTCGAGCGGTCGAGTCCGGACGATGTGGTGTTCTTCGTCGAGCCCCATAAAGATGCCACTTTCAAGGAAACCGGTACGGTGATCCCCGGCGTGTATCTGCAGCACAAGGACGGTGTGCGTCGCGACGTGGATACGCAGCACCTGCTGCCTTCCAAGTCACTGCACTCGGAGCACCGCGGCGATCTGACGATCGATTATTTCGAGGCCGAAGCGGATTGGCCGGCCCGCAGCATCATGATCACCAGTGGAGTCTACTATCTGCTGCTGACCGGCTCTGCGGACGGACTGATAAATGACATGACGCGAACCATCATTGCGCTGTCAGGACCGCCAGACATTCTCTCAGCTGGCTGGCGCGAGCCGGAGAAATGGCAGGAACTGCCGTCCTGGGACGAGGCCGTAAAACCGCCGCCCGCCGCTGCGACCAAGCCCTAACCGGCTACCTGGTCAGGGGCGTGGGGCGGGCGCGCTGCGATCACTCGCCGGTGGAATCGGCTCCGCTATTTGCTCGCCGGGTTCTTCTTGAACACCAGCACGAAGCGGTCGGTCTTGCCGAGCATCGGTCCCTTGTACGTAATCTGATCGCGCGCGTCGTCCTTTTGCCGCAGCAGGTCACTGCTCGCCACGACGCTCATGCCGCGCTTGGTGAAGTCCTGTTTTGCAAATTCCTCGTCGATGCGATGCAGGGATGAAGCATCAGCACTGCCGCGCCCCGCCTTGGCCGAATGATCGACCAGCAGCAGCACACCGCCTGGCCTAAGCGCCTTCACCAGCTGATCGAGTACCGCGCTGGTGTCGATCTTTGGCCATAATCCTTTGGTTTCGTTTTCGGTATCGACCCAGTACAGGTCGTGGTAGACCTTTACCAGCAGCACGGCATCGAGCGTACCGGCGCCCAGGTTCATTTTCTCAAGGTCGACCACGCGGTATTCGACATTCGGCAGCCGGTTGCCGGCCAGCCGCGGC
>Ga0157375_10006481_pt1 | contig 10197 bp, 5 predicted proteins | sample M35metaG_FD_115311 | JGI IMG/M metagenome (GOLD analysis project Ga0157375, IMG submission 115311) | Miscanthus rhizosphere microbial communities from Kellogg Biological Station, Michigan, USA - M3-5 metaG | ecosystem: Host-associated > Plants > Roots > Rhizosphere > Soil | place: USA: Michigan... | reverse complement strand
GACTCGGGTATGCCGATTCCGGTGTCGGTCACGCTGAAGCGCAGGCGGTAGTCGCTCTCGCGCGCTTCGAGCAGTTCGACGGCAAAACTCACGCTGCCGTTCTCGGTGAACTTGATCGCGTTGCCGACCAGGTTCAGCAGGATCCGGTCCAGGCCGTGCGTATCGGTCTCGACGCGATCGGTGATCGCCGGATCGACGTCGGCGAGGAACGCAACGCCCTTGCGGGCGGCCATGGTCTCGAACGTCGCGCGCAGCGTGGCGATCTTTTGCGGCAAATCGGTCGGCGAGTAGCTGAGTTCAACGGCCTTGGCGTCGTATTTCGCCGCATCGAGCAGGTCGTTGATCTCGCTCAGCAGCGTATCGGACAACGAAAGGATCGTCTGTGTGCGGCGCGTGACCGACGGTTCGCGCGACTCGACGGAAAGCAGTTCGGCCGAAGCGACGATGCCGGTAAGCGGCGTGCGCAGCTCATGACTGACCTTGGCCAACAGGTCGGACTTGCCGCGGCTTTCCTGCTCGGCGTGTTCGCGCGCCTTGCGCAGCGTCTGGATCAATTTGCCCGCGTACATCGGCACGACGATGATCGGCACGAGCAGCGCGGCCCAGAAGACACCGTGCTGCTGCCAGTACGGATTGAACGCCAGCACCAGCGAAAAGCCGGCGATCGACGCGATCTGACACAGGTGCATCAGCGGCTGGCCGGTGCGAAAGCCGAACCCGAGCGTCGTGAACAGATAGAACCCGGCGATCAGGCCGCCGAATTGGCCGGTCAGGGCAATCCAGACCGACAGCACGAGCGGGTCGAGCACGGCCGTGGCGATCAGCAGCCCGTGCAGCACCCGATACGATCCGTTGCGTATCAGCGAATACGGCGACAGCGCGTAGATGCAGTAGCCCGCCGTCAGGCCCAGGAACCACAGCGGAATGCCGTTCGGGCTGGTCAGGAACAACACCAGGTCGGCAACGATGACCGGAATCGCCACGCCGACGCGCACGCGCAGCTGGGCGAGCAAGACCGCCCGCAGCCCGGATTCGGACTTGTCCAGAACGCCTTCGATGAAGTTCACGTTCATGCGATGCGATTCGCGCAAACCCTGCGCCCCCCTGTCCATTGGGCAAAGTATGGGATTTTAGGCCAGAAGTGTCTAATTGCGTCGCGGCAAACAAATGCAGGAACGAGGCCAGCCGGGTCGCTGCGGGGCCTGGCGTCGCGACTTTTCAGATAACCGGCAGTGCCATTCGAACCCGTGCTTTTTCAACCCCTCGCCCTTGGATGGGGGAGGGGTTGGGGAGAGGGTGACGCCGACGCAGTAGGCTGATTTGCCGCCTTCCCTTCTCGCGGCACGCTGCGCGTGCCGACCTCTCCCACAACGGGAGAGGTGATCTTTTCTGCTCCGCCGAACATCCTTGGATGTCGGGCTGCTTCCCGACAGAGCCGGGGACCTCGTTTGATCTAGTTCAACGACAGCGACAGCGCGATCCCGACCCAGAGCGCCAGTCCGACCCAGTTGTTGTTGCGGAATGCGGCGAAACAGGCTTCGCGATCGCGCCGGCGCATGATCCACTGCTGCCAGCCGAACAGCAGCGCCGCGGCGCCGATCCCGGCGAAATAGGCCCAATGCAGATGTCCGCGCTGGGCGACCAGCAGCATCGCGAACAGGAACGTGGCCATCAGCACGCCGAGGATCGGCAGGTCGGCATCGCCGAACAGGATCGCGGTCGACTTCGCGCCGGCGCGGATGTCGTCGTCGCGGTCGACCATGGCGTATTCGGTGTCGTAGATCGTCGCCCACAGCACGTTGGCCAGGTACAGCAGGCCGCACAGCGGCAGCGCAGCAAAGAACGCCTTGGAATCCGCGCCCTTGACCGCGGCAAACGCCATCGGTATCGACCAGCCGAACGCCATGCCCAGGTATACTTGTGGAAGATAGGTGTAGCGCTTCATGAACGGGTAGGTGACGGCGAGGAACGCGCCGCCGAGCGAAAGTTCGACGGTCAACCGGTTTGTCAGCAGCACGAGCAGGAACGCCAGAACGATCAATACGGCGAACAGCACAAGCGCCTCGCGCGGCGTCACCTTGCCGGAAGCGATCGGCCGGTCGTAGGTGCGTTTGACCAGCGGGTCGAGGTCGCGATCGGCGTAGTCGTTGATCACACAGCCGGCCGAACGCATCAGGAACACGCCGAGCGTGAAGATCACCAGCGTGCCCCACGGCGGAAAATCGCCGGCCGCGAGCCACAGCGCCCACCAGGTCGGCCACAGCAGAAGCGCCGCGCCGATCGGCTTGTGCATCCGCGCGAGCTTCGCGTACTGGGTCAGGCGCTCGCGCACGTGCGCCCAATCGACGCGGGCCACGGCCGCGCGCGTCGCGTCCAGCGGCCAGCGCCAGCGAGGTGCGGCGCGGTCGACGACCTTGGCGACGGCGCGGCGCGCATTGCGCTGCGACGCAGCCAATGACGCAGCGACCGCGTCACGCCGGCGCTTGACCTCGGCCGCGCGGGCCAGTTTGTCTTTCTTGTCCATCACCCCAGTGTAATTGAGCGTCCTGCGTCATTTCGAGCGCGGCGACGAATTCGCACGATACCGGACGAGGTCCTGCGGCGCTGGCGCGGGCTCGCTCCCGGTGGTGGCATGGCGCTATGCTCGCGCTCACGCCGACCGACGCGAGCCCAAGTCATGGACAAAGTTCTGCCGCAGCGCTTCCTGCCGTTCGCCCTGTGCCTGCTCGCATTCGTCGTTTCCGCGGCGCTGGCGTGGGACAGCGTGTTCTGGCGCTGGATTGCGGCAATCAGCGGCGTGCTCTGCGTCCTCGGCGTCATCGACGTCACCGCGACGCGCCACACGCTGCGCCGCAACTTTCCGGTGACCGCGCACCTGCGAACGTTCTTCGAATACTTCCGGCCGATGCTGCGCCAGTACGTCGTCGAATCCGACTACGAAGAGGTGCCGTTCTCGCACATGCAGCGTTCGATCGCCTATCAGCGCGCGAAGAACGTGCTCGACAAGCGCCCGTTCGGCACCCAGCTCGATGTCTACGCCACGCAATACGAGTGGATCAACCATTCGATGGCGCCAGCCGAGATCGACAGCCACGACTTCCGCATCGACATCGGCGGCGCGCAGTGCACGCAGCCGTATTCGGCAAGCGTGTTCAACATCTCGGCGATGAGCTTCGGCTCGCTCTCGGCGAACGCAATCCGCGCGCTGAACGAAGGCGCGCGCCGTGGCGGCTTCTATCACGACACCGGCGAAGGCTCGATCTCGCCGTACCATCGCGAGAACGGCGGCGACATCTGCTGGGAGATCGGCTCCGGATACTTCGGCTGCCGCAGCGCCGACGGCACGTTCAACGAGGAACGCTTTGTGGAGAATGCGACTTCTCCACAAGTCAAGATGATCGAGATCAAGCTGTCACAAGGCGCCAAGCCGGGTCACGGCGGCGTGCTGCCGGCGGCGAAGGTCAGCGCCGAGATTTCGCTGACGCGCGGCGTGCCGATTGGCGTCGATTGCGTGTCGCCGGCCGCGCACAGCGCGTTTTCGACGCCGCTCGGCCTGCTCGAATTCGTCGCCCGCCTGCGCGAGAAGTCCGGCGGGAAACCGACCGGCTTCAAGCTCGCGATCGGCCACCCGTGGGAGTGGTTCGGCATCGCCAAGGCGATGCAGCAAAGCGGGATACTGCCGGACTTCATCGTCGTCGACGGCGGCGAGGGCGGCACCGGCGCGGCGCCGCTCGAATTCACCGACCATGTCGGCGCTCCGCTGCGCGAGGCGCTGCTGCTCGTGCACAACACGCTGGTCGGACTGAACCTGCGCGACCGGGTGCGCATCGGCGCCAGCGGCAAGGTGATCACCGCGTTCGATGTCGCCCGCACGCTCGCGCTTGGCGCGGACTGGTGCAACGCGGCGCGCGGCTTCATGTTCGCGCTCGGCTGCATCCAGTCGCTGAACTGCCACACCGATCGCTGCCCGACCGGCGTCGCGACCCAGGATCCGTCGCGCTGGAAGAAGCTAAACGTGCCGGACAAGGCCGAGCGCGTGAAGATGTTCCACGAGAACACGCTCAAGGCCCTGAAGGAACTGATCGCCGCCGCCGGGTTGCGCCATCCGATCGAGATCGGACCCGAGCATGTGATCCGGCGCGTCTCGTCGACCGAGGTGCGCTCCCTGTCGGCGCTGTATCCGTTCGTCAAACCCGGAGAGCTGATCGGCGGCCATCCCGAACACGCGGTTTTCAGGGTGTTCTGGGACGTTTCCCGCGCCGACAGTTTTTCGCCACCGCGCACGGTGCTCGAACTGCATCATACGAAAGCGCGGTGAGGGGAGAGCGTGAGGAGTTAGGAGTGAGGAGTGAGGGTGTGGTGGCTCGCTCCTCCTAACTCCTAACCTCCTAACTCCTCACGCTCGTCTACACCGCGATGCCGATGCGCGCGGCGCGGCGGATCGCGCTCGCCGGCTGCCCAAGCTGACGCTTGATCACGCGCGCGAACGATGCGCGACTGTCGAAGCCCGAGGCGAAACCGATGTCGCCGACGGCCAGTTCGCTGTCCTCGAGCAGTCGCCGGGCATGCTCGGCGCGGGAACGCGAGACGCACGCATATGGCGTTTCGCCATAGACCTGGCAGAACACCTTGATGAAGCGCCAGACCGAATAGTTCGCGATCAGGGCGAGTTTGCCGACGTTGAAGTCTCTGGTCGGACTGAATCCGATGTAGTTCCTGGCGCGCTGCAGGCGCAGGAATACCGCGCGGCGCTTGGCCATCGAGTGTCCGGGACAGCGCTCGATTACGGCCTGGAATCCCGACTGCAGGTCGTTGAGGATCGAAGCCAGCAGCCACAGTCCGCCTTGACCGGCCAGGCTGGCGCCGCCGGCGTGCACTTCATGCAACAGGCGCAGGATGCGACAACGCACGGCGCGGCTGGTCGCGTGCACGGCAGGAATCACGGCACACTCCGGCGAAGCGACCGCTTCCCAGGACTCGAGCAGGCGCGACCAAGCGCACTGCGCGGCAACGACGCCGACGCAGCGTCCGGCCGAGCCCACGGCGACCGTCAGGTGCCGCTGCGAATCGGCCACATAGAAGGAGCGGCGCGTGAGCAGCGCCCGAAAATCCGCCGCGGCGAACAGCGCGTCCCCTCGCAACGGGCTCCAGATCGAAGCGAGTCCCGGCCGCAAGGAAAGCGTACTGCCTGGATGAGCATGAATCAGCAGGAACCCGTGGTCGGCAAAGAACTGCGGCAGCGCCGATTCATCGACCTGGTGCCGGCGATTGGCAAGCGCGTTGAGAATACTGACATTGGCTCGTTGCACGGCATTGGTGTCCGCCGCCCGCAACCGGGGCGCGCGACTTCAGTATCGACACGCAGGCCTGCGGGCTCTACCAGAAACGGGCCCTGTTTATCCGCTACGAAGCGGCAGCGTCGACGCCAGCCGCGCGGGATTGCTCCGCGCGGTCCTCGCGATCCGGATAGCGGCGGTCAGAATTTCACGGTCACACGCGCCCAGTAAAAGCGGCCGACCGTGTCGAACGTGTTCGGATCGACGTTGCCGTTGAGCACGTTGTTCTGGTACAGCAGCGCCGGTTGCTTGTCCGACAGATTGTCGATGCCGACGTCGACGCGCGTGTTGATCGGCTCGATGTTATAGCCGGCCGTGACGTTGTGATAGACGGTCGCGCCATACTTCAACTCGCATCCCGGCGGAGCGTTCGACTGGCACGCCGACTCGTTGTAGCTGAGATTGGCGTAGCCGACCGTGTATTTGCCGATGTACTTCGCCGTCCACGCGGCGCTCCACGGGCCGAGGTTCCAGTTCAATACACCCAGTGCCTTCCAGCGCGAGAAGTTCGCGTACGGAATCGCCGAGGCGCCGGTGGCGTAGTGGCCGGCGTATTCCTGGGTGAAGTCGCCCGGCAGGCCCGGTGTCGGATCGTCGGCGAAGCGGTCCAGATACGTCGTCTGGAAGTTGACCGCGAAGTTGCCGATCGCCGTTTCCGGCAGGCGATAGCGAATCGCCAGATCAGCGCCTTTTGCGTCGAGCCGCCCGAGGTTGCCTTTGGGTTCCTGCACGTAGTCGATCTGTCCCTGCGACAGGCCGCTGGGAATGCGATGGATCAGATTGCAGAACGTTCCGCCGTTGGCCAGGTAGCACAGATTCAACACGTTCTGCGCGGTCACGCGGCTGATCTGGTTTTCCAGGTAGACGCGCCACAGGTCCACGCTCAGCGACAGGCCCGGGATCCAGTGCGGATCGTAGACGAAGCCGTAGTCGAATGACTTGCCCTGTTCGGGTCCGAGCGGAAAACCGGCGGCAACCGCGCCGGACAGCACGCCGGAAATCTGCGTCGTCTGGCCCGGCAGTTTCTTGAAGCTGCCGTCGCCGGGAACGTACTGGCAGGCGGCATTGGTGCCGACCAGGCCGAAGCACGGGTCGGTCGCCTGCGGCGCGTTGCTCGTCGCGCCCTGGTACAGATCCGTGATCGTCGGCGCGCGAAATACCTTCGACACCGTTCCGCGCAGCAGCAGGTCTTCGATCGGACGCCACTCGACGGCGATCTTGGTGTTGTTCGTGCTGCCGAAGTTGCTGTACTTCGAATAGCGGTCGCCGAGCGTCAGGTTCAATGCGTTGGCGAACGGAACGTCCTTGAGGATCGGGATCAGGACCTCCGCGTATGCTTCCTTGACGTTGTAGCCGCCGCTGATCGGCGACACGCAACCGGTGCCGATGTCGCAGATGCCGGCCGCGTCGGGAACCTGGATCGCATCGGGAATCGTCTGGCCGAACTGCTTGCGGTAGCTCACGCCGCCAGCAAGCTGCACGGTGCCGGCCGGAAGTTCGAACAGGTTGCCGTTGACCTCGGCAACGCCTGAACGCTCGACGTAGACCACATTCGTGAACGTATTGCCGGAGGCATTGTTGAACGCCGCGATCGTGGCCGGATCAGTCACGTTGAAGATATTTATTGGCGTGCACCCGGCAATCGGACCGCTGCCGCCCTGGGCGGGATCGGTTCCGCAGACGACGGTGCCGCCCGCGTCGTACGACGGACCCAGGCCGGGGCCGATCTTCGCGACGTTGATGAAGCCGCTGGTGTGCGAGATCTGATTGTAGTGCCCGTAATTGAAGTACGCGTTCCACTGCCAGCTGCTGTCGCCGATCGTGCCCTTGAAACCAGTCGTCACCTGATCGACGGTCGTGCTGAAATTCGAAACGCGGTTGCCGTTGCCGATAGAGCGCGTCTTGAAACGGTTCTGCGTATTCGAGAACTCGACGCCGAACGGGTTGTAGTAGTTCTGCGCCGAAATGACGAGCGGACTGCCGGCGGTGTCGAATGGCTGCGGCGCGAGCGCCGACGCCGACTGCGTCTTGTTGTGGAACAGCTCCAGATAGGTCTCGATGCTTTCAGTCAATTTGTAGTTGCCGACGACGAACGCGTTGGTGCGTTCCTGCGCGGTCAGGTCGACGTTGCCGAACGCCTGGAAGTTGTAGTTGTCGGTCGCCGCGCTGTAGCAGCGGAAGTCACCGAGTTGCGGCGGATTGCCGGTCTGGCCGAGCGTCTTCAGGGTGACGACCGTGCAGCCGCCGAACTGCGACTGCAGGTTGGCAGGCAGCTGCACATAGCCGATCGGCGTGCGGCTGGATCCGCCCGAAACGTGGGCGACGCCGTAGTAGTAGTAGATCGCGTTCTTGGAAAATTCGCGGTTCGAAGCGAGCACGGAGTCGAACTTGTTGTAGTCGACACCGGCCATGATGCTGCCCTTGTCCGTGGTCTGGCCGAAGATGAAGTGGTAGCCCTGGCGCTGGCCGTCGTCACGGTCGGAAATGCCATAGTCGGTCGAGAACTCGGCACCCTGGTAGTTGCTGCGCAGGATGAAGTTCACGACGCCGCCGACCGCGTCGGAGCCGTAGACCGACGAGGCGCCGTCGGTCAGCACTTCGATGCGCTCGATCGCATCGGCTGGAATCGCGTTGACGTCGCCGTACAGATAACGGTGGCCGTCGACCAGGATCAGCGTTCGGGTCGAACCAAGGCCGCGCAGAGAGATCGTCGACGCGCCGGTGCCGCCGCTGTTGTTGACACGCGGGTTGGTCACCGGGCCGGTTACGGCCGGCAGATCCTGCACGAGGTCACCCAAGGTGAGCTTGCCGGACTGCTGGATCGCCGCCTTGTCGATCGTGACGACCGGGTTGGCCGTCTCGATGTCCACGCGGCGAATATTCGAACCGGTCACGACGATCGTTTCGAGAGACTGGCTCTTCTGATCGGCATTGCTGTCTGTAGCGGTTTGCGCGTGAGTGATCACGGGGCTGCTTGCCATTGCGGCTCCGCCAAGCGACAAGGCAAGGCGGACCGCCGACGAAAGCTTGTTCGCGTCGAATCTCATTGCATTCTCCAGCGTCAGGTTTGTTTTGCGACTCAGTCGGGGACTTGCGCGCCAATCACACGCGTGGAAATACTGCCAACTGCGCGCATCGCGGCAGAAGTCAGTCTATTGAGTCGTGGACAATCCGTGAGCCGAATTATTGGCGGATGATCGCTCAATAATTGGCGTTGTTACGCAGGATTGAATGGTGTGCGTATAAAAGTGGACAACACGAGACCACAGATTGCGGATGCAATCTGTCTTTCTGATCCAGTCGTGTGCGTGGACGCCGCGCGCTATTCGCCGGGCTCGCGTTCGTCGGCGTCGAGCAGCAGATTCATCGCTTCGAGCGAAGCGGCCGAACAGGATTGGGCGAATTGCGTCGGCGTGATGCCGAACTTCGCCTTGAAGACATCCGAGAAATGACTGTGATTGGCAAAGCCCAGTTGCAGCGCAATGCCGGCGCCGTTATGCCGCGACTCGCAGAGCAATTGCAGCGACGCGCGCAGGCGCAATTGCTGCTGATAACCGTGCAGGGTAAAACCGCTGACCTTGCTGAAACTGCGCGACAGATATCCCGGTGAACAGTGCACGCGGCGCGCCAGCTCGGCCACGGAAAACTGGTTCCAGTATTCGCGCGCGAGAATGCATTTGGTTTCCTCGATCATCTCGCGTCGCCTGGCGGCCACGGCGCGGTTGCTCTCGGCGCGATTCGATGCGAGCGTGCGCGAGAAGCGCGCCGTTTCCTCGACGACGCGCTCGACGATGCGGATCGCGTACTCCTCGATTTCCAGTTGCGAGATCGTCCGGTCCTGCTGCACGGACGTGAAAAACGTGCGCTGGGCGAGAAACGTTCTCGAGGCGATCGGCGCGACGGCGCGGCTGAACACGAACCCTGAGCCGTCGTTTGCCGCCGGGCTGACGTGATCGGCGATTTCGCGCAACAGCTCCGGCGCGACGGCTATCCAGTCGCAGATTACGCCTTCCTTGCTGACCGGATGGCGCTCGTAGCCGTCGCCGACGTCGTACACGTTCACGGTGTTCGGCGTGCACACCTGGGGCGGTCCGCGACTCGGAATCAGGCGCACGCTCGAACGCGAGAAGGCGATGTACGGGCATTTCTGCGGCCCACCGCCGGCAAACTGCGGATGGTCGATCGGGCAGCGATATTCGCCAACGCCGATCAGCGGCGTGCGCCGCAGCAGTCTCTCGACCGAAGTCAGATTGATGTCGAAGCCCAGGCTCTCGTTGGTGCCGGGCAGCGAGGCACCGCCCGCGTCGAGACGGGTCTGCCCGACGCCGGGGTTGTCGGATCTGGCCAGGCATGCTGTGTCGATCATGACGTAAGGCAATGCTTCTAGGTTACAAAGCCGTTGTACCAGCTTCAGGCGACCTGCGCTCGGGTCAAAGGTACTGCGCTCGAGCGCACGACTTGCATGGTGCTTCGGACGAGACCGGCGCGCTTTCAGATTCGTGTCCTGTCGGTCGCCCCGCCGGTCAGCGATGCGCCTGTGCGTCGACGCGACTGGAGATGACGAACAGGCGCCCCGAGTGAAATCCGTGGATGGCGCTCCAGGCCGAAGTGATCAGGAAGTCCGTGGCGCCATCGCCGTCGATATCGCCGATCGCAACGGCGTCGAAGCCGAGCGTGTCGCCCGGAATGCGGCTCGTGTAGGTTTGCAGCAGCTTGCCGTCCTTGCCGGAATACAGGTACGCGCGGCCGCCGGATATGGCCGCGCCGGCGTATTGCCACGCGCCGACGATCAGATCCGCGTGGCCGTCGTGGTTGACGTCGCCAGCAGTCGCGTGAGTCGTGCCGAAGCCTTCGCCGGCCG
>Ga0157375_10006479_pt1 | contig 10199 bp, 7 predicted proteins | sample M35metaG_FD_115311 | JGI IMG/M metagenome (GOLD analysis project Ga0157375, IMG submission 115311) | Miscanthus rhizosphere microbial communities from Kellogg Biological Station, Michigan, USA - M3-5 metaG | ecosystem: Host-associated > Plants > Roots > Rhizosphere > Soil | place: USA: Michigan... | reverse complement strand
GCGATGGCGCGTTGTGCGGTCCTTACGATTGTGGCCGGCGTCTTCGCGGGCGCAAACAGGCCATTCCAGAACTGGATGTCGAACCCTTGCACGCCCTGTTCGGCGAGCGTCGGCACGTCCGGCAGGATGGGGGAGCGTTGTGGACTCGTGACGCCGTACGCTTTCAGTTTCCCCGCCTGCAGATGTGTGAGCGTCGCAAGCGGTGTCAGCAGCGAGAGATCCGCTTCGCCTGACACGAGCGCGAGCTCCGACGGCGCGCTGCCTTTGTAACGCACGTTGGTCATTTGCAATCCAAGCTGCGCCCATAACGCATCGCCTGCGATCTCGCCCGTGGCGCCGGGGATTGCAACGTTCAGCTTGCCGGGCTGCTTCTTCGCTGCGGCGGCGAGATCGCCGATCGCCGTTCCGGGCAGGCGCGGGTTCGCCGCGACAACCATGCCCGTGGTGGAAAACTGCGTGATCGCGGCAAAATCGCGCACCGGGTCGTACGGCAGTTGCGCGTATAGCGTCGCGTTGACTGCATGCGTTCCGCTGTTGCCGACGGTAAACGTATGACCGTCAGGGGGCGACCGCGCCGCGATCTCGGTTGCGACCACACCGTTGTTGCTGGGTCGATTGTCGACGATGACCGACTGGCCGAATGCGGCAGTCAGCGCCGGCACCAGCAGACGGATCTGGATATCAGAGGGCCCGCCGGCAGCGGATGCAACGAGCGCACGGATCGGCCGCTTGACGGCACTCTGCGCGACGGCATCGGTCGAGAGAACCGCAGTCACCATACTGGCGGTGAACGCGAGAGCTGTTGCCCGCAGATAATGCAAGGTTAGAGGAGAGATGAACATAGGGGACGCACCTCGAAACAGGGCTGCTAGTTTCCGCCGATCATGCTGAGACAGTCAAACATCGATCGCCTGCCGCCGAGTTCTTATCATGATCGCTCGCCCACGTCAGGCGCATTCGGTGTAGATTGCGTGCGTAAATAAGATGCGATGGATTAAATACTTATTCTGGCTTTGTGCCGGCGCGGCCACAAGCCTCGGGCCAGGTGGGGCCATGGCGGCGCAGTCAACCGCGGCCTTTCCAGTGAAGCCCGTGCGATTGATCGTACCTTTTCCGCCCGGCGGCGCCGTTGATGTGATCGGACGCATCGTTGCTGTGCCGCTCGGAGAGCGACTGGGACAACAGGTCGTCGTCGACAATCGCGGCGGGGCAAATGCGATCATCGGCACGGAGTTGGCAGCGAAGTCGGTACCCGATGGGCATACGATATTGATTGTGCCCGCCGGACACGCCATTACGCCGTTGGTCACGCGCAAACTCCCGTACGACACGCTCAACGATTTCGCCCCGATCGGTTTGATCGGAAACGGCGCGTACGTGCTCGTCATCAATCCGAATATTCCGGCGAAGACCATTGGCGACTTCGTAGCCTTGGCGAAGACGCGGCCGGGTCAGCTCAACTATGCCGCGAGCGGGCATGGCAATGCCACCCATCTCGCCGGCGAATTATTCAAGGTGCTGGCGGGCATCGACATGGTCGCCGTCATTTACAAGGGCGGCGGACCCGCCTTGACCGACGTGATTGGCGGCCAGGTCGCTGGTTTTTTCGCGGGCGTCGCGTCGAGCGGCGTGCAGATCAAAGCGGGCAGGGTACGGGCGCTAGGCGTCACGACGACGCGGCGATCGCTTGCTCTGCCTGATGTGCCGACGATCGTTGAAGCGGGCATCGCCGGCTACGAGGTAGATGGTTGGTACGCGCTGCTGGCTCCAAAAGCGACGCCTGCTGCTGTCATCAAGCGCCTCAACGCCGACCTTGCACAGTTGCTTTCGTCAGCGGATGTGAAGGAGCGGCTTCTCGCGGCCGGCATTGACGCAAGTGCATCGACGCCCGCCCAGCTTCACGACCGGATTGCGCACGACATCGTGCGCTGGTCGGAGGTCGTAAAAAAAGCGCGCATCGCGATGGAATGAAAGTGGCGAAGCCGACGTCATACCGGCGAGTATTACGCCGGAGTACCGGCTGCAGATTCAGTGCGATCTAACGGTCGGGCATCTCCGCCTTGATATTGCCTTTCGCGACGACCGTCCGCCATTTCTCGACCTCCCGTTTCAGCAGTTCCTGCAGCGCACTAGATGTACCTGCGACGGGCTCAAAGCCTTCGCGCGCCATGCGTTCCTTCATGTCGGGAAGACGGATCACGCGATCGATTTCGCGCTGCCAGAGTTGCACGACGGTTCTGGATAAACCTTGCGGACCGATCACTGAATACCAGATTCCCGCTTCATAGCCCGGCACCGTGTCCGCAATCGGCGGCAAGTCGGGTGCTGCATTGGTGCGTTTCGCTGAGGTCACCGCGATGCCACGCAGGCGGCCCGTCTTCACGTGCGGCATGGTCGAAGCCACCGCGCCGAATATGAGCTGGATCTGACCGCCGAGCAAGTCCGTCATCGCCGGCCCGGTGCCCTTGTACGGAACGTGAGTCATTCGCGTGCCTGCCAGTTGATCGAATAGTTCCGTCGACATGTGAGTGATGCTGCCTATGCCGCTGGATCCATAGTTGAGAACCCCGGGCCGCGGCTTGTTATCCACAATCAGTTCCTTGATGGTCGCGACCGGCAGTGAAGGATGCAATGCGACGATCGTGGCGCTATCGAAAATCTGCGTCACTGGCGTGATATCGCGCACCGCATCGTATGGCAGCTTGTAAATCGCAGCGTTGGTCGCATAGCTTGCCGATACAAGCGCCATAGTGTAGCCATCGGCCGCGGCACGTACGGCGGTCTCGACGCCGACGGTGCCGCCACCGCCCGCGCGATTATCGACGATTACTTGCCGGCCGAACGATTCAGAAAGGCTTTGCGCGATGAAGCGGGCGGCAACATCCGTGCCGCCGCCGGGCGCGAACGGGACGATCAGCCGGATCGGTTTGGTCGGGTACAGATCCTGTGCGCTTGCGCAAATCGCGGGAAGCGCGACGAATACAGCGAAAATTGCGACTACGCGCGACATGGTTTTCTCCGTCATCATGTATCGCGGCAGTTTCTTCGACGCGGACTAGACGTGTTCAAGTTGTTTGCGGAGCGGAGTGTTGTGCACCGTCCGATGCAGAATGCGGCGCTTCGGCATCCGCTGATCTCACCGCGACGAGCGCGAGCTTACACGCTTCCCCAATCTGGCATCGCGTTGACAGCAGCGGTCGGTCCAAGTTACATACAGGGGTCTCGAATCCCCGCTTGAACCGGCCAATTGAATCCCCCAACACCGCTCGCGAATATCGTCGTCGTTGAGCTTGGCCACAGCGTCGCAGCGCCGTTCGCCGGACAGATTTTCGGCGACCTCGGCGCCGAAGTCATCAAGATCGAGAAGACCAGTGGAGACGACGCGCGAACTTGGGGCCCGCCGTTCTGGGAAGGCGCATCTGCGACATTCCAGCCGCTCAACCGCAACAAGAAATCGGTGGTGTGCGACTTGCGCGATCCGCAGCAGCTCTCGGCGCTGAAGCGCTTGATTCACGAGCGCGCTGATGTTGTATTGCAGAACCTGCGTCCGGGGCAAGTGGCGCAGCTCGGCCTTGACGCGGGTGCGCTGATGACGATGAAGCCCGATTTGATTTATTGCAATCTCGGTGCGTTCGGCAATGCGGGACCATTGAAAGATCGGCCGGGCTACGACCCGCTGATGCAGGCGTTCAGCGGCATCATGAGTACTACCGGTGAGCAGGGTCGATCACCCGTCCGCGTCGGCGCATCGATTGTCGATATGGGCACCGGCATGTGGGCGGTCATCGGCGTTCTCAGCGCCTTGCATACACGCGCGCAAACCGGTAAGGGCAGTGTGGTGGACGTGTCGCTGTTCGAAACTGCGGCGGCCTACGTCTCACTGTTCGCGGCGCAGTATCAGGCATCAGGCGAGTTGCCGACGCGGCAGGGGTCCGGTGCCAATGGCATCGTGCCCTATCGCGCGTATACCACCCGCGACAGCGAATTAGTCGTCGCTGCCGGCAGCGACGGTCTTTTCCGGAAGCTGGCGCAAGTACTGGCGCATCCCGAGTGGGCGGATGATGCTCGCTTTACATCGAATCCCAAGCGCGTGGAACATCAGGTCGTCCTCTATGCGATGATCGAGCGAGAGATGGTGAAACGCAGCAACGCCGAGTGGATCGCGTTACTCGATGCGGCGGGCATCCCTTGCGCGCCGGTGCAAAGCGTCGCGGAAATGATCGCGCACGAGCAGACGCAGGCGCTGGGTTTGCTGCAGCAGGTGCCGGACAGTGCAATGAAGTTTGTCGGCCTTCCCGTGAGTTTCGATGGGTTACGTCCCGCGTTGCGCCGCCGGCCGCCAAAACTCGGCGAACACACCGACGAGTGTCTGAAGAAAGTGAAATAATAAATTATGAGCCTGCCTGCGTACGAAACGCTTGTGACTGAGATTGTGGAACCACATCTGCTCGTGGTCACGTTGAACCGGCCGCAATCGGCGAACGCTCTCAACACGCGAATGGGACTCGATTTCCTCGATCTGTGGACGCGATTGACGGAAGATGCCGGCGACGTACGTTGCATCGTGCTCACAGGCGCAGGCGATAAAATCTTCTGTGCCGGCGGCGATCTCAAAGAGCGCAACGGCATGACGCGCGAGCAGTGGCTGCGGCAGCACGAGATTTTTGAACGGCAGTACTGGACGCTTGCTGACCTATATCTGCCAGTGATCGCGGCGGTCAACGGTCACGCGTACGGCGGCGGGTTCGAGATCGTTCTGTCGTGCGATTTTGCGTACGCAGCGAATACGGCGCGTTTTGCGCTGCCTGAAGTTACGCTGGGCATCATGCCGGGCGCGGGTGGAACGCAGAACCTTCCGCGCGCCGTCGGCGAGCGCCGCGCGAAGGAAATGATCATGAGCGGCAAGCCGGTCAGCGCCGAGCAGGCGCACGCATGGGGCATCCTTAACGGCGTATGCGAGCCCGCGGAGTTGATGCCTAAAGTGCTTGCAATCGCGCGCACCATCGCCGGCAATGCGCCGCTATCGGTTCGGCAGATCAAAAAATCAGTGCGTTTCGGTATGCAGATGGAACTGAAAACCGCGTACCGCTTCGAGGTTGAAGCCTACAATCATCTCGTGGAAACCGAAGATCGCTATGAAGGCGTGCGAGCATTTAATGAAAAGCGCAAGCCGGTATTCAAGGGCCGCTGAATGCGCACCGTCGAATTAAACGGAGAAAATCATGCAAGCAGTTGATGTGATCGTCCGCGAAGTTGGGCTTCGCGACGGTTTGCAGATACATCCGACGTTCATGCCGACCGACCGCAAGATCGCCTGGATCGAAGCGGAAGCGGCGGCAGGCGTTACCGAAATCGAAGTGACGTCTTACGTGCCGCCCAAGCTCATTCCGCAGTTCGTGGATGCAGAAGAAGTCACGCGCCGCGCGCTTGATGTGCGCAGCCTGACAGTGGCGGCGTTGATCCCGAACTCGCGCGGCGCGGAACGCGGCATTGCGCTCGGCGTGCACAAGCTAAACTTTGTCATGTCGGTGAGCCGCACGCATAACCTGAAAAATGTGCGCCGCGAGCGTGAGGAATCGGTGACCGACTTCAAAAAAATCGTCGAGATGGTTCGCACGCATCGCGCGGGCGAGCGTGCGAAAGTCGTGGGCGGACTGTCCACCGCTTTGGGATGCTCTTACGAGGGACGCGTGCCCGTCGCGGATGTAGTCAAGTATGCGCTGCAGCTCGCCGCGGCAGGCGCCGACGAGATCGTCGTAGCCGATACGGTCGGGTATGCCGATCCGGTTCAAGTCCGGACTGTCTTTAAGGCAGTCATGGCGGAGCTTGACCCGTTGCCGGTTGCGGCTCACTTTCATGACACGCGGGGTACTGGCTTGGCAAACGTCGCGGCCGCTCTTGAATGTGGTGTGCGTCGCTTCGATGCATCGTTGGCCGGATTGGGCGGTTGCCCGTTTGCGCCCGGCGCCTCGGGCAACATCGTCATGGACGATCTTTGCTTCATGCTCGATTCGATGGGACTGCGCACCGGCGTCGATCTTGAAAAGCTGCTGCAGGTGAGAAGCATCGTGCACGAAGCGCTGCCGGACATCGAAATGCACGGCGCATTGGCGCGCGCGGGGCTCCCGCGCAATTACGTGCGCGCGGGCGAGCAGCGCGCAGCGTGAACATGCTGCACGATCAGCGCCATCCATAGCAAAGAGGAACCGACGCGCATGGATGACGCCGTAAAGGTGCAGGACGTCCGCTTTGCGCTGGGCGATGACTTTCCCGAAATCCGCGACAGCGTGCGCAAGATCTGTGCGCGATTTCCCGGTGCTTACTGGCGAGATCTCGAGGCGCGCCAGGCGTATCCCGGCGACTTCGTCAAAGCGCTGACTGACGCGGGATATTTAGCTGCGCTGATACCTGAGCAGTACGGCGGTGCCGGACTGCCGTTGCGCGCGGCTGCCGTGATACTCGAAGAAATCCACGTCGCCGGCTGCAGCGCGGGCGCGTGTCATGCGCAGATGTACATAATGGGCACCTTGCTGCGGCATGGCAGCGCAGATCAGAAGGCGCGCTATTTGCCGGGGATTGCGCGCGGGGACTTGCGCTTGCAGGCATTCGCGGTGACCGAGCCAACGACGGGCACGGATACGACGAGGCTCAAGACGCGGGCGGTGCGCGACGGCGACCATTACGTGATAGATGGGCAGAAAGTGTGGACATCGCGTGCGCTGCACTCCGATCTCATGCTATTGCTTGCGCGCACGACGCCGGTCGAGCAGGTAAAGAAAAAAACCGAAGGGCTGTCGGTGTTCCTCGTGGATATCGGCGCATGCCGCGGCAAAGGCCTCGAGATCAAGCCGCTGGCGGCGATGGTGAACCACAACACCACCGAAGTATTCTTCGACGGCGTGCGCGTGCCGGCAGGGAACCTGATCGGCCAGGAAGGCAAAGGCTTCCGCTACATTCTTGATGGCATCAATGCCGAACGTATACTCGTATCGTCGGAAGCGATCGGCGACGCGCGCTGGTTCACGCGCACCGCGGTCGACTATTCGAAACAGCGGATCGTGTTCGATCGGCCAGTCGGGCAAAACCAGGGCATACAGTTTCCGATTGCGCGCGCGCATGCGGAGACCGAGGCCGCGGACCTCGTTCTGCGTAAAGCCGCTGCATTGTTCGATGCGGGGTTGCCGTGCGGGAATGATTCGAACATGGGCAAGATGCTCGCGGCGGACGCCGCATGGCATGCAGCGGAGGCGTGCATGCAAACGCACGGCGGTTTTGGCTACGCACGTGAGTACGACGTGGAGCGCAAATGGCGCGAAACGCGGCTCTTCCAGATCGCGCCGGTGTCGACTAACCTCGTGCTCGCGTACATCGGCGAGCATATTCTCGGCATGCCCCGGTCTTACTGAGCCTGCGAGCAGCGAACTTGTCGCAATCAAATATCAGCCTGACGCAATCGCTGGCGCGCTTCATCGTCGAGCCGGGCTTCGACTCCCTCCCGGTAGAAGCTGCGCGCATCGTCAAGACGGGTTTCATCGACACCGTGGCGACGATGATCGCGGGACGCGATGAGCCCGTCGTGCGGATCATGCGAATTCGTGGCAGCGCGGCAGTCGCGCGTGCGAGAGGCGCAGGTGCTGTTCAGCGATGATATGGCTGCGAGCGCCGATGCAGCGCTCATCAACGCCACGGCAGCGCATGCACTCGATTACGACGATGTCGCGCTTGGCGGTCATCCCAGTACCGTGCTGGTCCCTGCAATCCTCGCGACGGGTGAGTCGCTTGGCGCTTCAGGGGCAGAAGCGTTGCGCGCGTATCTTGTCGGCTATGAGGTTTGGGCGGAACTTCTTTCTCGCGAGCCCGATGCATCGCGTGAAGGGTTGGCATCCCACAGCAGTGCTGGGCACGGTGGGTGCAACGGCCGCGGTTGCATATCTGCATCGCTTATCGCAAGAGAAAAATCGCAATGCGCTTGCGGTTGCGGCGAGCATGGCGAGCGGTCTAGTGGCAAATTTCGGCACGATGACGAAGCCGTTGCACGCGGGACGCGCTGCGTCATGTGCGATCGACGCGGTCCGTCTTACTATCGGCGGACTCACTGCCGCGCCCGATGCGCTCGAGCACCATGCCGGTTATCTTGCCGCACTGTCTCCGCAAGGACGAGCCGATCGCGCAGCAGCAACGCCCAAACTTCGGAACGAGTTGCGTATCCTCGACGCCGGTTTATCGATCAAGCGTTATCCGATGTGTTACGCGACGCACCGCGTAATCGATGGCGTGCTCGCCCTCGTGGCGAACGACGACGTGCGAGCCGGCGACGTGACGCAGGTGCACGCAACCGTCGGCACCGCTCAGGCGTCGATGCTGCGCAATCATGCGCTGCGCACCGGGCTGGAGGCAAAGTTCAGCCTCGAGTTTGCGGTCGCATCAGCGCTCGTGGCGCGAAAGGCCGGGTTGCGCGAATTAACCGATGAGTTCGTCAATCGCCCCGAAGTGCGCGACGTAATGACCCGTGTGAATACGACCACCACCGACACGCAGTGTCCCGTCGAGCCGATATTCGCACTCACCGATCGCGTCGCGCTCGAACTCAGTGACGGGCGCAGATTGGACTCCGGTGAAATCCGGTTCGCTCGTGGCAACGCGAAGTGGCCGTTGAGCGATGCTGATCTCAAAGCGAAATTTTTTGATTGCACGGCAGGCGCCGATGATCTCGACGCTGCGTCGTTATACGAGCGCCTTATCGCAATCGAAGAACTCGCGTCCGTGCGCGAACTGGGAACCCGGCATCAGTAACGTTGCCCGGCCGTCCATGGCAGCGAACGCTGGGCAGCAAAACCTGGATCCGATCGCGTGGTCTTCTCACTTGCTGGCGCTGGCCGCGCGCTTCGGCGATGCGCCGGCAGTGAATGACGGCAAGGAAACCATCACTTACGCTGAGCTCGCCCGGCGTGCCCATGCAATTGCGGCGCAACTAAAGGCACATGGCATCGAAACCGGCGAGCCCGTCGGCATGCTGCTGCCGAACAGCATCGCTGCGGTGTGCGTCTCCTACGCAATGATGCTCTGCGGCGCGTGCGAGACGTCGATTGCATGGAGCTCCACCGATGCGGAGCTAGGCTGGGCAATTTCGCTCGCCAAAGTCAGTCGCGTTGTAACAACGAAGCGACGCGAGGCCGCGGTGCGCAGCAACGCATGTGAAGTCTTGTTGGTCGACGATATGAGATTCGATGGCGCGGCAGCAGGTTGCGCGCCGGTGCCTTCCCATGCATGGGGCCGCATTTTTTTCTCTTCGGGCACCACCGGCAAACCCAAAGGCATCGTCTACAGTCATGAACGGCGCTGGCGCGGCAACGAGTTGCTGAAATCGGTATTGCCATGGGTGCCGCAGCCTGGATCGCGCATCTTGCTGATGACGCCGTTTACACACGGTGCATCACTCCTCACATACGCGTGGCTCGATCACGGCGGTGAAGCGATATTGCTCGATGGCGTCGACCCGCCGCAGCTGGAAGCGATTCTAAACCGCGGCGACGTCGAAGCGCTGTTCGCACCGCCGACCGTAATTGCGAAGCTCGCGAGCGCATTTGGCACGCGTCACTTCCCCGGCGTGCGCTGCGTTTTCACCGGGACGCAGACGCTTACGCCGGCGATGTACGAGAGAGCAAAGTGCATGTTTGGTCCGGTGGTGCGCATCACCTATGGCAAGACCGAGTGCACCAATCCGATCACGATACTCGACGCGAACGATGCCGACGCTGTATTCCGCGAGCGCAACGATGAACCCGGCGCATGCGTCGGCTGGCCGGCGTCCGGCGTCGAATTGTCCGTGCGCAGCGACAACGGTATGGACGTGCGAGCCGGTGCCCCGGGCGAAATCTGGCTGCGCGCACGCCATATGTATATCGGCGAGATTGAAGCAGACGGTTTTCATCCGCTCGCCGGCGATGAGTGGCACCGCACTGGCGATTTCGGCCACATCGACGAGCGCGGACGACTATGGCTCGAAGGGCGCGTGGCAGACATCATCAAGACCGGCGGCTACAAGGTGAGTCCCGATGAGATCGAAGCAGTGTTGAGCGGACTTGCCGCATGCAGCGAAATCTGCATCGCGACGCTGCCGTCGGATTACTGGGGCGAGATTATCGTCGCTGTCGCGGAGAGACCGGGCAATGCCTGGCAGGAGGACGGACAGCGCCGGG
>Ga0157375_10006477_pt1 | contig 10200 bp, 4 predicted proteins | sample M35metaG_FD_115311 | JGI IMG/M metagenome (GOLD analysis project Ga0157375, IMG submission 115311) | Miscanthus rhizosphere microbial communities from Kellogg Biological Station, Michigan, USA - M3-5 metaG | ecosystem: Host-associated > Plants > Roots > Rhizosphere > Soil | place: USA: Michigan... | reverse complement strand
CAGCTCGAGATGTATTCGAGTTGTTCGGCAGTCAGCGTATCGATCGCGATGCCAAGCGCACGTAATTTCAGGCTCGCGATCTCAGTATCTACTTCGGCCGGCAGGAGGTGAACGCCTGGCGCGAGCTTTCCTTTGTTCCTCACCAGGTATTCAACCGACAGCGCCTGGTTCGCAAAGCTCATATCCATCACGCTGGCCGGGTGTCCTTCGGCAGCGGCAAGATTGATCAAGCGGCCTTCTCCAAGCACGATTATCCTGCGGCCGTTTGACTGGAGTTTATATTCCTCGACGAAAGGACGTATCGTTACCGGCGCGGCGCCCGCCATCTCACGCAACGCGACGAGATTGAGCTCCAGATCGAAGTGGCCGCTGTTACAGACAATCGCGCCATCCTTCATTCGTGAAAAATGTTCGCCATCGATGACGTGACGATTCCCAGTGACGGTCACAAAGATGTCGCCGATCGATGCTGCTTCAGAAATCGGCATTACGCGAAATCCATCCATCACCGCTTCGATAGCTTTAATCGGATTGATTTCCGTGACGACGACGTTCGCGCCCATGCCTCTCGCGCGCAGGGACACACCCTTGCCGCACCAGCCGTAACCGACCACGACGAGCGTACGGCCGGCCAAAAGGATGTTGGTCGCCCGAATGATTCCATCGAGAGTCGATTGGCCCGTGCCATAGCGGTTGTCAAAGAAGTGTTTTGTCTGGGCGTTATTCACCGCGATTGAAGGGAAAGACAACACACCCGCAGTTTCCATCGCCTTGAGTCGTTGAATGCCAGTCGTTGTTTCTTCAGTCGAGCCGATAACTTCCGCGACTTGGCCGGCACGTTCCTTCAGCAGTGTCGCAACCACGTCAGAACCGTCGTCGATGATGATGTCCGGATGAGTATCGAGCGCGGTCCTCACGTGGCGATTGTAAGTGTCCGTCGATTCACCCTTGATTGCATAAACCGGAATTCCCCAGTCGGCGACGAGCGATGCAGCTACGTCGTCCTGGGTGGAAAGGGGATTGGAAGCAATCAAAACTGCTTCTGCGCCGCCTGCTTGAAGAGCGCGAGCGAGATTTGCGGTTTCAGTCGTGATGTGGGCACAGGCGACGAGCTTGGTTCCACTAAGCGGTTTCTCTTCGGCGAACCTCTCGCGGATAAGCCGGAGCACCGGCATCTCGCGTTCGGCCCATTCAATCCGTTGCTTGCCATGGCCTGACAGGCCAATATCTTTCACGTCGCATTCGACAGAAGGTGTAGCGCTCATAAGGTTATTATTCCTCTGTTGTGAGTTAGCTGATTAGATGCCGGCGCTTGCGCGTAGAGTCTCAGCCTTGTCGGTCTTTTCCCAACTAAAGCCTTCCTCATTGCGTCCGAAGTGACCGTAAGCAGCGGTAGCTCTGTATATCGGCCGGCGCAGATTCAATGATTCGATTATTCCTTGTGGCGTGAGTTCAAAGTTATCTCGCACCAACTTCGCCAATGCAGTTTCGCTGATGCGTCCAGTGCCTGCAGTATCGACCAGCACTGAAACCGGATTGGCAACACCGATCGCGTAAGCGAGTTGGACCAGGCAGCGATCCGCCAGTCCGGCGGCGACGATGTTCTTGGCTACGTAACGGGCCATGTAAGCGGCAGAGCGATCGACCTTCGTGGGATCCTTGCCCGAGAAAGCGCCGCCGCCATGAGGCGCGTAGCCTCCGTAAGTGTCGACGATGATCTTCCTGCCGGTTACACCAGCGTCTCCCTGGGGACCACCAGTCACGAAGCGGCCAGTCGGGTTGATGTGATACTTCGTATCCTTGTCGAGCAACTCGGAAGAGACTGTCTGCTTGATGACCTTTTCTTCTATCTCGGAACGGAGTTGTTCGTTGGTAACGTCCGGACTGTGCTGCGAAGAGATAACAACAGCTTCGAGTCTGAAAGGCCGGCCATCGCGATACTCAACTGTTACTTGAGATTTGCCATCGGGCCGGAGGTAAGGCAGGTCGCCTGACTTACGTACTTCGGAAAGCCGGCGGGCCAGAAGGTGCGCCAACTGAATCGGCAGCGGCATCAACTCGGGCGTCTCATTGCAGGCAAAACCGAACATCAAACCCTGATCACCCGCGCCACCAGTATCGACACCCATCGCAATGTCGGGTGATTGGCGGTCGAGAGCCGACAACACCGCGCAGGTGTCCGCATCAAAGCCAAACTTCGCCCTCGTATAACCGATTTCGCGAATCGTCTCACGCGCGACTCTCGAGTAATCGACCACGGCGTCGGTGGTGATCTCGCCCGCGACAACTACGAGACCGGTCGTGACGAGCGTTTCACACGCCACGCGGGCCTTTGGATCGGCACTCAGTGCCGCGTCAAGGACTGCATCGGAGATCTGATCGGAGATTTTGTCGGGATGGCCTTCGGTAACTGATTCAGAAGTAAAGAGGTAACCGGATTCGCTAGTCAAAACCAACTCCTTTACGTACGCATGGGCTCGAATTAGGAGGAGAAAAGAGCGCGTACTTTAACAGTCGGGCTTTGCGAGTGTCAAGGCAATCAGCCTTCATCCGTGGTTCATTAGCCGCGGATAACACGGATGACTGCGGATTCAGCGGTAATTTTTCGTGTTACGTATCGCCACTTTCTGACATCTTTTTTAGACAAAGGAATAAAAGTCGCCCGCCCGAATGTCCAAACTCCCCTTCTTCATTCGGCGCAAGTTCCTGTTTTATGTCACGCTCACAATCATCCCCTCTGGAAGTAACCCGGTCTCTATTGAATTGTGCCAGGGCGGCTCGCTTTGATTTTGGCGAAGACACAGCGCTCGTCGCCGTCCAGCACATGCTGCAACAGACAGTAGATCTCTTTAGCACAGTCGCTGCGATGGGTCTACCTCTGAATAACATCTTTTCGCTGGGAAAGATCTATTCAAATAGCGGTACGGTAATCAGAACCCTGCGCGATATGGGCGTTACGGTCGTCGAGACCACGGCGCCCGCACCGGGAGAGTTCGATTCCTACTTCAAACAAGATGTTGACACTCTTTGGAAACTTACGGCTGAGACGCTGAACCACCGCCCGATCAAACGAATCCTGGTATTGGACGATGCGGGAGTAGGCATTACGCGTGTGCTTCCCGAGATCCTGCAAAGGTATGCACTGTGCGGTGTGGAGCAGACGTCGGCCGGCATCTTTCTGTTTGAAGAACAGCCGCCACCATTCGCAGTGATCTCGTGGGCTCGTACGGCAGTGAAATTGGAGATCGGCGGCTCGATTTTTTCTCAATGCCTGATCGAGAAATTCAGCACCGAGTTGGCCAGTCGATCGCTGGCGGGAGAACAACTCGGCATCATTGGCCTGGGAAGCATCGGTAAAGGAGTAGCCAGCCTCGCTTCCAAGGAAACCAGGGAAGACGAACGCAGCCGGGTGTTGTTTTACGATCCTGATCCCCACTTGCACGTCCCGTTTTCTCTCCGAGAAAAAATTGCTCGCGTAGATACTCTCGAGGAGTTAATGCTTCGTTGTGATTGCGTGATCGGGTGTTCAGGCCGCAATCCGTTTAAAGGTAAGTGGCCGCTGCACCACAGACCGGGGATAAGACTTGTCAGTGCTTCCGGCGGAGACCAGGAGTTTGGCCCGATCATAAAAGACTTAAAAAATAAGCCCGACTTTAGAGTTGCGCCTCATACGTGGGACATCACTTCGGTACACGGTCCATCTGGTCCAATCAGTATCGCCTACCTCGGCTATCCTTATAACTTTGTGTCTCGCTGCGCTGAGGCGGTGCCGACCGGGATCGTACAGCTCGAAACAGGTGGCTTACTGGCAGCGTTGGTCCAGGCCAGGCTTCACCTCGATTTATGGGAAGGCGGGCACGAGCGAAACAGTGGTATCCAGCGAATGTCGCCGGAAGCGCAGCGTTATGTTTATGAGACGTGGCTGAGAACGATGAAACTTCGGAACATCGATATCGTCGAACGATTTAATTACGATAGAACCACGCTATGCGCGGCTCATCGCGGCGGGTGGTTTATCGAACACACCGAACCTCATCCAGCGGAGCACTACAAGCCGTCGCGCAGACTTGAAGAGATGATGGATCAATTTGTCTACGCAGCCGACCTTATTAAAGTGGGAGCTTGAACCTGACCTCCGTACCCTGCGAAGGGGCCGAGTCTATTTCGATGTCGCCGCCTGCGGCATGCGCCCGTTCCTGCATGCTGATGAGTCCGAGAGTCGCCACGCGCGGCGCGCGCTTGCGCAGGGCCTCGATATTGAAGCCCACGCCGTCGTCCTTCACCGACAGAAACATAGTGCTTTTGTCTTTTGCCAGGCGAACGAGTATCTGACTCGCTTGCGCATGGCGCACGATGTTCGTTAACGCTTCCTGGGCGATCCGAAAGCACGCGGTCTCGAGTTCGCGTGAGAAACGTTCGTTTTCGTCGGCCAAGTCAATGACTACCTCAACATTCAAACCGGTGCGTTTCGCATAACGATCGACGTACCAGCGCAACGCCGTGACGAGGCCCAGGTCGTCGAGCAATGGCGGGCGCAGATCGATCGAGAGGTCACGAACCAGCCGGAGCGCCTGGTCAACCGCTTCGATGTTGTCTTTGATATGAGAATCTGCTTCCGTGCTGTTGCAGACCTGCTGCACGGTATGAAGATTCATCTTGATAGCCGTCAGGACCTGGCCGATCTGGTCGTGCAGCTCGCGTGCTATGCGCCGTCGTTCGTCCTCCTGGGCTTCGATTAGCTGGCGCGAAAACATTTGTAATGCGTCCTGCGCCAGCTTACGCTCAGTGATATCGCGCGCCATGCCCTGGACGCCGACCAGGACACCGTTCTCGTAGATTGCCCGGCTACTGACCTCGACCGGCACGCGACGTCCGTCCTTTGCGATCACGTCCACTTCATAAGAGGTCTCACCCTGTGCAGCGAGCTTTGCGCAAAAGTTATAGCGCACGTTTTGAATGTGGTTCGGGGCTATGAACTCGGTAAAGTTATGACCGACGATTTCCTCGCGCGTGTAACCTGATAATTTTTCCGCGGCCCGGTTGACACTGATATAAGTTCCTTCAAGATCGTGAACATACAGCGCGTCGTTCGCGTTCTCAAACAACTCGCGATAACGCTCTTCGCTCTCACGAAGCGCGTCCTCCGCTCGCTTGCGTTCCGCGATTCTCTCTTCCAGCTCCGCGACATAGCGCTGGCTCTGTTCAAATAACTGAGCGTTCTGAATTGCGCTCGCAGCTCGACCCGCAAGCATCTCCGCCAGGCGAGCATGCTCACGCTGAAAGAATTTTGGTTCCACCTTGTCTAATGAATACAAACCGATCACCTTGCCCGATGCGACCAGCGGCACACCCAGCCAACTGCGAACGTGATAGGCGCCTTCCACAAAGTGCCAGTCAGGATGTTGTTCTGTGTCAAATACGATCAGACTCTGTTTAGTTTGACAGATGCGACGCAGGATCAAGTTGGTATTGGCATCGAAAGCTATCGCTCGAGTAGCCTCGACATTCTCAAAATGTTCATAACGTCTGAGTGCGGTCACGACAAATTGCGAATCTCCGTTAAGCAACATCACGTTCGCGCTGTCGAAGGGAACAAGCTTGCTAAGAAACTCGAGCAGCGTTTCGAGGACTATTTCGAGGCTCAGGTTCTCCGTCAGTGCGATGTTGGCATCGCGAAGAATGTCCGTCTCATTGCGAATTGTTGGTTCATGGCCGAATCGCCCGGATAATTCGAATAGGTTAGTGCTCATAGAGTGTTTCGTGAGGCTTACAAAAAATTGAGGCCGGCGCTACTCGCGCCCGGCTTTCTTATTCAGTTCCTTGATCAGGTTCTTGATTTGATCGGTTTCCTTCGACGTGGGGTTTGCCTTGAGATACAACTCCAGGTGCTTTACCGCCTCGGCTGGATCGCCCTTCTCCATGTAAATGCCGCCCAGGTAGCGATGAGCTACCTGCACATCATCGCCTCCGATTTCGACCGCGCGCGTCAGGTCTTTCGCGGCGTCGTCCAAACGGTTGAGTGCAATCAGCGTCCGAGCCTTGTAAATGTGGGCCGGTCCCGACGCTTCGTTTTTCAATAGTGCGGCGGCGAATTGCGCATCAGCTTCCGGATACTTCTTCAGAGAATAGAGCGTGATCCCGCAATTCAGGTGAAGAATAAAACTGTCTGGCGTCAATTTGAGCGCATTGCTAAATGCCTCATAAGCAGCTTGATAGTTGCCGAGCTTCATATATTGAACGCCGAGGCCATTCAGTGCGGCAACAAACGTCGGCTGGATCGCGATCGCGGCCTTGAGCTGCTCGATCGCCTTATCTCGATGACCGTCCTTAACTGATTCGAGGGCTTTATTGTAAAGATCCAGAGCAGCTTTAGGAGGGTCATTGGCTGAGATTATTCCCTTTGTAACCGGCGCTCCAGAGCTCGGACGCAAATGGATTTGTACGGTATAGGTTTCTCCCATGCGACTCATAGCGCCGCCCGACCCTGAGTCTGGAACATCGACCATCTCAGTCGCCCGAGCATATCCGTCCCCCGCATCAATCGTCACGGTATACCGGCCGCCGACGAGCTGGCGAAAAACAAATGAGCCATTGCCGTTGGAAGTGGTCGTGATTTCACCTCGAGGAGTTGAAAGCCGCACTATGATGGGATGATCCAACCGCTGGCCGTTTGGTGTGAAGATATCGCCCTGAAGAGTATTGCGTCCACCATTACCGGCATCGAGCTTAACGCTCGACTCAGCTTGCGCCAACGCACTTACAGAGAAGAGAAGAGTTAACAGCGTAGCGCAAATTAGAGGAAGCTGGCGGTGTAGAGACCGAACTAAAGCGTTCATGATCGATGTCCTCGCAATAGTGATGAGCGAGAAAAGTCTACAGTGACTGCTCACTGCTGTCGAGGATACAGTCTTCCAGTCACAAAAAAGCACAAAAAGCACAAAAGCCTTTCACTGACTTTTTGTGCCTTTGTGCTTCTTTGTGGCAGATCTTCCTGCAACGAATCGGCCTTAACGCGAAAGGGGCGACTTTTGAGCCGCCCCTTTCAGGTTGTTAACAGTGTGTTTAGAACTGGAACTTCAGCGCGAACTGAATCTGTCGCTCGGGTCGGGTTGTAGTAATGCGTCCGAAGTTTGACGAGCCAATGTTTCCGTTCGGGTTCCCGAAGTTTGCATGGTTGAAGATATTGAAGAACTCAGATCGGAACTCAATGACCTTGTTTTCGCCGACCCTGGTACGCTTCATCATCGTGAAATCGAAAATAATGTCGCCAGGTCCGTGGAAAACGTTGCGACCCAGAGTGCCGAATCTACCGGCGCCCTCATCTAACGATGCTCCAGAGCCAACTCTACGGAAGAATGGATTGTTACTCGCTGTAGGGGTATTTCCACCCGTTCCGTTAAAGCTGCGGTTTGGTCCACCGAGACTGGCATCAGTGTTGCGCGGATCGAAGAACACCACTTGACCACCAACGAAGTCAGGTCGATCAGCGCCGGCTCCGGACAGTGAACGATCAGTTGGCTCAGTAATGTTGAACGGCTGTCCTGTTTGCAGAACAGTCACACCACTCATCTGCCAGCCGCCAAGCACCTTACCGGCAAAGCCGTGTTGGTCCTTGTAGAGGGGCAGTTCGTAAATGTAGCTGAGCACGTTGCGGTGGCGAATGTCCTGATCGCAGTTCCCACGGTCTGCTTTTGGATCGTTGAAGCGAACGTTGGACCGCAATCCGGACGCGTTGTCGATGCAATGGCTCCAGGTATAGGCGTTCTGGAAGTAGAGGCCATCCGAGAAGCGCTTGGAAACAGTTACCTGAAGACTGTTGTAATTGGAATTTGCTGAAGTCTCCTGGTTGGTTATGTTGCCGAAAACAGCGCCACCAAAATCATCGTTCAGCGGGTTGTTCCGATTGAAGAGGCGTCGCAAATCCGTATCAGTATCGTCATTGTCAAAGCCTGGCAAAATGCTGGCTGGATTGATTTCCCTGCGCGTAAGCAGGTTAATACCCGTCGTGCCAACGTATCCGACTTCCAGAAGGTAATTCTTCATAAACTCCCACTGAATGTTCACGTTGTACTGATGGGAGTAAGGAGTCTTGAAATCCGGATCATTGATAGTCAGGCCAATCGTACCAAGTGAGGTAAAGTCAAACTTATCGCCAGACTTAGCTGGTGTGAACGGAAATGGCTGTGGAATCGGGCTACTGCACTTCGCATTCGCGAACGGATTGTCGAAGGACGTGCAAACGACAAACGGCTGAATAGCGAAAGGCGGAGCCGTCAGGAATTGCAGCGTCGTCTCCGATATTACGGTGTCATAATACAGTCCGTAACCAGCCCGCAAGCTTAATTTTCCATTCTTTAAAACGTCCCAGGCGAAACCAACCCTTGGACCAAAGTTGTTCTTGTCAGTCTGATAGGTTGATCTCGTGATTCCGGCATCTCCCGGAAATACCAAACCGCGAGGCGCCGTTGGAAACACTGTCGATTGCTGCCCTGGACGAAATGTATTTACTCTGTCTTGACTATCGACCAGCGGCTTATCCAACTCATATCTCACACCAAGATTGAGAGTGAAGTTCGATCTGACCTTCCAATCATCCAGGATGAAGAGATTGTAGGACTGAGTTTCATAGCGCGGCGTGCCCGCACTGTTTTGTACGTACTGAAGAGCCAGCCCAAAGGCAAAATCGCTTAGAGCACATGGCCTGGGTGGAGCCGTCGGATTCGCTGGATTACGCGGACACAACACGTCGATGCCCCCACCGATGCCAAAAGCCCGGCCCACGGCGCCTGTAAAAACGTACAAACCATTGTTGATGAAGTCGAAGGTTTGGTTTTGGAAGTAGTTGCGATACTCACCGCCCCACTTGAAGTGGTGATTACCACGATTGTGCGAGAAGTTGTCGACATACTGGAACGTATTGTCGTCGCGACCTTGTGGTCCCTGAATGGTGTTTCCAAAAGTCGAGAAGCCTGAGATGTCGACGCGTGGCGGACCAGCGGCATTCGGATCGTCTGGAATGATACCCTCGATGCCCAGCTCAGCAGGAGACGTTTTGTTCACGGGGACAACGCTGAGTGTATCGCGCTGGTGCCATGAGAAACGAAACTCGTTGACTGATCGTGCACTAAACGTGTGGAAGTCACTCGCGACGACATTCGTGAAACGAAGGTCGCCAGTGGTACCGAATCCGGGAATGGTCGAACCACCAAAGGCAAATGGATCGGCGAACGTTTGGTCTTCGTTGAAGAACGTAACGAACATGCTGTTCTTTTCGGAGAACCGGTGATCGCCGCGGATTGAAAACTGATCGCGATCCAAACTGTTACTAGCCGAGGAGAACACGGTATTGCCGGAATTCGCTGGTGGAATCAGCGCGAGCAACGCTTTCGCTTCCGGGGTACCTATGGCATTGATGATGTTTCTTTGCGCCTGGGTGGGAACTGTTGCTTGTTGCGACACACCCTGGCGGCGGCGGAAACCTAAGTAGCTGAAGAAAAAGAATGTGCGATCTTTACCGCTGATGTACGATTTGCCACCCTCGCCGAATCTTGGCAGATGCAATGGGCCACCGATCGTTCCACCAAATTCATTCACGTTGAATTGGGGCTTTCGCAGACCGTTAAATGTGGGCGATGCGTTGTTGAAGAACGGAGTTGCATTCAACGCCCGATTTCGGAAAAAGTGGAATAGATTTCCGTGGTACTCGTTCGTTCCTGATTTACTGATCAGCGCAACGACCCCGCCCGAATTACGGCCGAAGTCAGCCGAGTAAGTATTTGTGAGAATGCGGAATTCCTGAAGTGCGTCAGGACTGAAGCCCTGAACGGCATCGGGAACGTTGATGGCGAGGTCGTTACTGTCGCCGCCATCCAAAATAAAGTTATTCGACTGCGTTCGCTGACCGTTGATTGTGAATGGGCCCACGCCGGTACCGCCTGGCAGCACGCCGGCTTGCAATGGCGCCAGGGCCAGGGGATTGCGGCCGTTTGCGCCTGACAATATCGGCAGGTCATTAAGAGTTCTGTTGTCGACCGTTCTGCCGAGGACTGATGTTTCGGTATTGACTGCCGAAGGTGCTTCACTCACAGTGACCACCTCGGACACTTGGCCTACTTCGAGTTTGATATCGAGTGTTAGCGCGTCGTTGACGCTGAGGTGAATCGATTGCGTTACGGATTTCTTGAAGCCGGCGGCTTCGGT
>Ga0157375_10006475_pt1 | contig 10203 bp, 17 predicted proteins | sample M35metaG_FD_115311 | JGI IMG/M metagenome (GOLD analysis project Ga0157375, IMG submission 115311) | Miscanthus rhizosphere microbial communities from Kellogg Biological Station, Michigan, USA - M3-5 metaG | ecosystem: Host-associated > Plants > Roots > Rhizosphere > Soil | place: USA: Michigan... | reverse complement strand
TGACAACCACGCGATTGCTCACACTGACTACGTGAACAACGGTGATGAGTTCAAGGATGCACAGGGTCGCTCTGTGGTTATCTACGCCAACGTTGGCAAGATGAACCCTGAGCCTACAGTCGCAGACTGTCCTCCTGCCGATGTGCCGGTAGTGGATGAGCCCCCGGTGGATGAGCCTCCGGTTACCCCTCCGACTCCGGAGCCTGTTCTTACACCTGTAAAGCCATATGTTGATGTGGTCAACTGGTGTGGGTTTGACCGTGATAGGGTCAAGGGTAGTTTTGATGAGCGCTACACGTCTGTTACTGTTCGTGAGAGCCGTAGCACGTGGGTTACCACCTTTACCGCCGCACCGGGGTACAAGATTGTTGGGGACAATCCTGTTGTCACTGTACCTAGCATCTTTGACTGCCCGGTAGTGAAGCATCATCACAAGCACAAGCATGTGAAGTGTGTTAAGCACCACCACAAGCACCACGCACACAAGCACAAGCACAAGGCGAAGAAGCACCACAAGCACAAGCACCACAGGCACGTTAAGATTGTTCGTGTCGTGCTCGTCAAGGCTTGCGGCTGTAGGTAATCTCTGCTAGAGTTCCTTCTAGCGAACGAGACAGGGTGCTAGTTGCAAGGACATGTTATAGTCCCGTCAATGCTACGGTCTGGTGCGAGTCAGACCACCCGCACAGTTTTTAAATAATCATCCATCTAAGAGATAGGGTTTCAAATGTCTAACTTCCGTGCCAAGGCTTCCGAGATTAAGGCTGCTGGTGTTGCTGAGCGTGGCAACTTTGAGCCGAGTGGCGTCCCGCTGCGCATGTACAACTACTGGCTGCACAAGTCCAACTCCGACCGTGCCGAGGCTATCCTTGACGGTCGTCGTCGTGAGAACTTCTGCCACTTCTGGCGCGTTGTCGCTATCTGGGCTCCGCTGATGTTCCTTGTTCACAAGATTGAAGACTTTGCTTCGACCCGAGTTGGTCAGGCTACCCTGGTTGGCCTGGTCGTGCTGGCGCTGGTGCTCGGTGGCTTCCTGTCGCACGGCTTCCTGAGTCTGCTTATCGGTCTGGGCATCGGCACGGCGGTTGGCCTGACGCTCGTCGGTATCGGTTTCGGTATTCACTACCTGATTAAGCGTTACTGGAATAGCGACTGGAACGAGCCGGTAGGTACGGCTCTCGGCATTGCGTTCTTCGTGGTCTGGGGAGCCGTCATGCTGACCATGCTTGTCGTTGGAATTATTCAGGAGGGCTGGATTATCCTCGTCTTTGTTCTCGGTGCTCTGGCTGGCGTTGCTCTGATTGCTTTCGGTGCTAGCGCTCTGGCCGACTACATTTCTGGTCGTCGCAAGTTGAAGTGTGATGCTGAGAATGAGCGTGTGGCTAAGATGACTGACGAAGAGTACGTGTCCTACCGTGAGGCTCAGTTGAAGACCCGTGAGCCGGGTAAGGTTGCCAAGTTCTTCTCCGGTGTGGGAGACTTCCTCGTCCTCGCCTTTCAGGTGGTGCGTGTGAAGAAGTGGAAGATTTGCCCGATGGTTTCGATTAATGACTGAGGGCGACCTCATCATCTTCATCAATGACCATGGAGATACCGCGTCCTACATTCGTGGGGACAACGGTGTCTGGGTTGGTAAGGTAGACGGAGGTCTGCCAACCGATGAGGATATCAAAAACATCAAGGATGCTGGTAGACTGTTCATCCAGATTCGAAACGGTTTCATCGTAGAGACCAACTTGACAGCGGTTCGCAAGAGTCGCTAAGATTAAGCAACAAACCGGGTGCTTGTGCAAGATGGCCCGGTAGGGAGTGGAAACGGGTTCACAAGCATAAAAAAACCACTTCACAATCTCGGTTAGCATAATAGGAAATGCCCCGTCCGAATCGGTGTGGTGTAAGACACGACCTTAATCCAAAGAGACATTCTAGAACGTCTCTCGCGGTGCCTGGGCTTGCTAGCGGTCTGGTGACAAGGTGCATGAGGGTTCGAATCCCTCACCGGGAACAAGGAGTTGACACGATGGAAAACAAAATGGTATGCTCTAGGTGTAAGAGGGAGCGGTACGAAAAGTATCTCGTCACTAAAACTCTTTACGGTAAGAAGAAGATTAGATGCAGAGCAAGAAGTGTCTGCTCTAGTATCGCAAGAAGAAACAAACAAAAGTTGACAGGCTCCGGGTGAGTGTGTTAGACTTGATGAAGTAACAAAACATGGTGGCCGTGTCCGAGCGGTTCAAGGTACTTGACTGTGAATCAAGTTATGAGGGTTCGACTCCCTCCGGTCACCCCAGGACGCAGTTCCCGCTGCGTTTTAGTTTAGGATAATTGATGTAGGTAGCGTGGGCTGCGAGGCCGAAATCGAAAACCTAGACACAACTACGGGCTTGTAGTTAAGCGGTTATAACTTTCGGCTCTTACCCGAAAATCTCCGGTTCGAATCCGGGCGGGCCTACAAGGTTGGTGAACCTTAAAATTACCGTGGGTCTCAGGTGTTATGGATTTGCAGCAGCGGGCTTTTACCCCGTGGGACAGGGTTCGATTCCCTGGGGACCTACTACCCGATATAAACTGAGCGGTCTTACGAATACCGTGCTAACTCAGGGAGCAATGCTAGGGCAGGCTTAAAATTCGTAACATGCGGCGTTGGAGTAGTGGTTTATCTCGCTTGCCTCTCACGCAAGAGAACACGGGTTCGAGTCCCGTACGCCGTACAAGTTGCGTACACCGTTACGGTGTGCTAAACTTAAAGCATGACTGAAAACGATTTGGCTTATATCGCTGGGTTCTTCGACGGTGAAGGGTCTGCAACTATTAGGATGGTTAAGGCTGGCAACGGCAAGAGATATCCAAGGGTTGAGGCTAGACTGTCCCAGAACGATAGGGCGGTATTGGATTGGGTCGTTGATTTGTTCGGCTTCGGAAAGGTTTACGCAAAGGTAGACCCAAGGACACCGAACGTCAACCACTCGTACCAGGCTTTTCATAAGTCTGGTAGATTGTTTCTGACTGCAATTGAGCCTTATTTGAAAGTAAAGAAGGTTCACGTTGGACAGATTCTCGATGAGGTTGGTCGAGAAACGCTTGGCCCATTGGAGTAACGGTTATCTCGGCACCCTTTCAAGGTGTAGAAGAGGGTTCGACCCCCTCATGGGCTACGTGGTTCACTACCATTGTCAGGGTACAGACATTATGTGTACTCACCGCCGACGGGTCGTCAGTTGGGTCTTAGCAGTTTGATAGAAACTGTTGTGGGTTAATGTTTAGGGTAGTGACCTAGATAATCCCACGTGTGTTAGGAGGGTCGCTCCCTTCTAACACTTAACGTGGTAGGGCATCGGTGTGCCAGATTCTCTCATAAGGAATTGGGGAAAGTTCGACTCTTTCTATCACGACTGCGGGAAGGACAAGACGGTTAGTCGCCGGTCTCATAAGCCGGTATCTGGTGGATTCAAGCGCCACTCCCGCCCCCACTTAGTTAGGAGTTATTATGTGCAGCGCATGTGAGGGTCCAGACGAGAGGCAGGAATTTCGTCACACCAAGGCTGGACCTGAAATTCCTAGGCACCGCAAGAAGGCAACAAAAGGTTCTAACAAGGTCTGCAAGGCCGGTAAGAACAAGGGAAAGCCACACGACTTCCGTGACAAGCAAGTTTACAACGCTTTTGTCAGGGATGGTAAGGAATTCCTGTGGGGATGGTACCTGTGCCGCTTCTGCGGCAAGCACGGAAAACTCTGGCAGAACTACAAGATTGTTTGGTCTAAGGAAGACAACTTCCGAAAGCCAGAATATGTGCTGACAGAAGTTGACCAGCCTTGGCAAGTGTGCTAAGATTGTTTTAGTCAGGTCGGTGACACCGGCCCGCAGGATTGAGGATAACCTGTGATGACAAAAAAGCCTCATATGGCGTACAGCGTAGGCTGTGTCGGCGTGGCTGTAAACCACCTCCGTTCCGGTTCGAATCCGGGGTACGCCACGTTTTCCTAGTTTTGAGTCTTAGGCTAATAAACTAGGTGGTGGACCCGACCTTTCCGGTTGGCCTCAGACGGACCAGAACGGGTGAAACGTCTTTAAACAAGACCCATATGGGGATATAACTCAGTTGGTAGAGTGTCTGCTTTGCAAGCAGAAAGTCGCAGGTTCGAATCCTGTTATCTCCACAAAAGAGGCGGTAGAACTGATAAACCGGACTGGCCTCTAACGGCACGAATAACACTCCTAATCCGGTGGAGGCGAGACGGTACAGCGGAGGATATCCTTGGGATTGTACTTTGAGTTATTCAATGGGGTTTTGGTGAAATGGTATCACTCTTCTCTTGCACAGAAGCGTTCAGGGTTCGAATCCCTGTTACTCCACCAGCGGTTGACAACTTGTAATAAATAGCCGTACCGGAGAAAGTCTGACCATCCGAAAGGGCCGGTAGAAAAGTTGTGTATGGTCTTGTGGCCGAATGGCATAGGCGCTGGATTGCAAACCCAGATATGTGAGTTCGATTCTCACCCTGACCTCGCATTGGGATTAATTCTAAAGTAAAATGTCTTATATGTATCAGTATAAGGCTTCAATCAAAAGAGTTATTGATGGCGATACCGCCGTCCTCGACGTAGACCTTGGATTCCACATCTGGCTCCATGACCTACACTTTCGTTTCTACGGTATCAACGCTCCGGAAAAGACTGACCACGAAGGCTGGGCAGCGGCTACGGACTACGTAGAAAATTTCTTCAAGGAATTCCCGCAGGTAATTGTTACCGTGCATGGGGAGGATAAGTACGGACGCTGGCTGGCCGATTTTGTTGACCCGACCGGATGTGGTACCCTGAACATGCAGTTGGTGAACCTAGGGCTCGCCAAGGTTTATTTCCCTTAAAAATAACATAATGCTATAATGCCTCTATGGGCAAGGTAACACATCTAATCATCAAGTCATTGACCACGAGGATTTCCCCGATGGTTTATATCATGATGTTTGTGTCTGTACTAATTGGGTTCTTCTTCTGTACCGGGCTGCTGGTCGGCAACGGTGAGTCGATTCTGTTCACAAGCGGTACTTTGATTAACACCCGTCTGTGGGGCTGCTTGCTACTTATTACAGCCTCATGTGCAGAGGTCGGATTCTTCTTTAAGAATTTCAGGTTGATTTCTTACGGCGGTCTGGGTGGCTTCATGATGTGGCTCATGGCTGCCATTGACCTAGCCATTAGCGGCCATGCGTATGCCCTTGTAACGTTCGCACTTTTGCACATGCTGTTCCATGGCTACGTTTATTTGTCGTCGTCTCTGGGTGTTCTAGAGCGTGAGGCCATCTACCGCACGCTACTTGACGACGACGACGGGGTACTGTAAGATAGTTTCATCGAAACAAACAAGCGCCTATAGTTCAGTAGCAGAACGGTTGCTTCCGACGCAACAGGTCGTGGGTTCAACTCCCACTAGGCGCACAATGTCCTTGTAGTTCAGCGGAAGAATAACTCTCTCCTAAAGAGTAGGCCGCAGGTTCGAATCCTGCCAGGGACACGTGTTTACAGATAATCGAAGAGAGTACCTAAAGTCCAAGGGTTTTAAGTTTTCGTATGACCTCGTTAGCGAGGTTGCCTATAAGGAGACGGAGACCATGGGCCGGTACTTTGTGGTGGCTCCGGATGGTTCCTTTTACCATCTAACGACAACCAACATCATTGAGGCTCTGGGAACATACTAAGGGGTAGACAGGTTTCGACTGTCTCTCGGTGATATGAGAACGCAACCAGTGTTAGGACGTACCAGACACTTAAAAGAGGTCGTCAAAAAATAAATGCTGACTACGATGTAGTTGCAGAGGCAGAGGCTATTCTAGCATCTGCCGCACTAGCCACAGTCTGAGTAATAGGACTGGCAGGACTAGGCCGGTATGGAAACCACCGGTTTAAGCAAACGGATTCACTCTAACTAAATAATAACTGAATAGCATAATCTCGTGACGGTAGAGCGAGGGTAAATGAATTCTCCAACAAAAATGGTTGTAATTCGGATTTATAGACGACAGAGATAGGACTCCGGTTCAAGTCCGGACTACTCCACCAAATCGAAGGACAGAGGGTCAAAGAATCTTTCTTCAAAATATTCTTTGACCCTACGTTCTTCGGGAGTGTACTTACCGTTACGCTTTGTAACCTGAGGATACTCCCACAAAATTAGTTCAGCACGACGCCTCTTGTCCGGTTCAAGCATGTATGGTAGGATTCCTTCTAGTAGGTCATAGATTTGTGGCAGGTTCTTTAACTTCCACGACCACGCCTGCTTGTGGTTTTCCTTGTAAGTTTTTTGGACGCTTGTATGGCCTCCGAAATTATTTTGTAGCCACATGTGGATTGCCATGGTGGTTGATGAGACGGAAATGTAAGGACTCTTAAAAAGGACTGTCGCATTATTTCTTGCGATGCCGATGGTTCCTTCTCCATCCATCAAGCCAGCCATATAAATGTATTTGTTCATGGGTTAAGTATAACCCTATTCCAAAATTAATGCAACTTTAGAGATAGGAAATAAAATGAATGTTGAGAAGACTACCGTCGAGCGTGAGGTTGTCAAGAAGGTCACTGAGACCGAGGATGCAATCACACTGACGCTGACGCTGGAAGAGGCTCGTGCGCTACAGGCAGCCGTGGGCACCATGGGCGGCACCGTTCGGGAGAACAATCTCCGCGACGTTACGGACTCTATCTACTACGGGCTGAGCAAGGCCGGTATCGACTGGTTCGGTCCTGGGGTCCAGAAGTACGCCAAGAACATCAAGCAGAAGTTGCGCGTCGGCACCCCCGAGTAGCACTCGCGGGGCGTGTTAATCAAGCGACACGCCGACAAGATTAAATTTATTTCACCCGTAACCCGCATCACTGTGGCTCGTTGAGCCTCATGTGACCGTGGTCACGAGCGTCTAGTCTGGAACTAGTCAGAAGTAGTCATATGGAACTACCCCAAACCGGGCGTGTCGCCTTGACTACGGACTAGTCATCGACTATTGTTTTATTCGTTCGGAGCAAATATGTCTCCCTTAGGTGGAAGGTGATAGGTACACATCTAATGCAACGGGGATTTCCTAGGCCCAAGATGTTTGTTAGTAAGTGCTACACAAACATTATTGTGGAGCCGGATGGCACCAGAAAGTACGGCCAGGGGTACGGGGACAAGTGGGACAACAAAACATACCCGGTGCCTTACACGGCAAGCGAGCAGACAATTAGCAGCCTGCACTCAGGTCGCATGATTGAGTGCGCTAAGTTCAAGCGCTGTGTTGCCTGCGGCGACCCGGTATCGGAGCCGGACGTATCAGTTATCCGGAAGAATGGCAAGTTGATTTCAGAGTCCGGACCCTTCCACGAGAAGTGCGCTCGGCTTACGGCGCGTATGTGTCCGCACATTGCCGAGAGCAAGGAGTACGCATTTTCGGTGGAGCCCTGGGCAAATGTCAAGTCTGAGATTCTGAGACGACTTGGTTGACAGACGGGGCGGTAGCCGGTAGGGTGGTCCGTTCCAAGTTGACAAACCGGTGTCTCACGGTGTAAAATGGGACATAGACGGGTCAAGGAAGTTTGACCGAGGGTTAATTTTTCCTGAGCCGTCCATACAGGTATAGTAGCGTAATTGGCAGCGTCCTCGGTTGTTACCCGAGTCCCGATAATGGGCTTCTAGGTTCGAATCCTAGTACCTGTGCTTTAGCGGTAAAAATGGGAGGTCACATGAAGTCACAAGAAATTCCAGGCAACATGGTCGCGGTCACCATCGGCAATAGCACGATGCTGTTCCACAGGCCATTTCGCAACCGCTTTAGAATTCCTTTCGTGTCAAAGCGAAAGTAATTCAACTATGCTCAGTAACTCAGCGGCAGAGTGGGTAACTGTTAATTACTAAGTCGTAGGTTCGAATCCTACCTGAGCAGCGCTTTATTTTATTTGCCCGGATAACTCAGTTGGTCAGAGTGCCTGTCTTGTAAACAGGATGCCGCCGGTTCGAATCCGGCTCTGGGCTCTGGTAGGATAGCCTCACAACTCCACAGAGGAAGGGGATTCCTAGGTTATGCGAAAGTCAAAGCATCCACCGAAGGAGATTCCTAAGCCACCGTCTGTCGAAGAAACCGAGTATGTAAAGTCTCGCAAGACCGTCTTTGACTTTGAGGTCAGAGAGTCTTTACAACTTCGTGACTTTGTGAGACTAGAGATTGTCTTTCTGGACTACGGAGTTCACTTGGAGCGGCATCCGGCAGCGCTGGCAACGCTAGCACCCCGAGTATCCCGGTCAGCACGCAGGGCGGCTCCGTGAGGCCGTATCAACCGGGTAAGAGGGCTGAGAGTAAGGCTGATATCTCTCATGCCCCTACCACATCTGAGCCCGTTGGTCTAGCGGCAGGACGGAGGGTTTTGGCCCCTCTAGGCAAGGTTCGAATCCTTGACGGGCTGCCATTACCACACCGCGTCGTCGGTGTCAATCCCCCGTCCGGGGTAGATTTCCCCCTCTCGATGTGCTATGGTGGACTAGCCGCAAAGCATGATGAACTGTGTCACATGAGGCGAAACACCAAGTGTCTAAAGGCTGGCTATCACCTGTGGAGACCCGTGGCAGGCCGCTTGAAGGTCTGCACGCGCTGTGGGGACGCGAAGAGTCTACTACCGCCGCTTGCTGTCGCGGGGGGCGTACAGCGGCTTGTGATGCCTGCTCAGAGGGGTCCGGGGGGACTCTCCTAGACGCCTGCCTCTCGCCGGGAAAGCCCTTGTTCGCCTGGGCTTTCCCGGCTTTTTTGCGTCTGCTGGACCACCCTGCGGAGGGCTCTCGGACCCGCTAGGATGGACGTAGCAGTCCCGCTGGTGCCAGGTGCGAGGGCTACCCCTATCGCCTGGACCCCGAGCGCTGGCGGGGCTGCCCACAGACGGCATCCTGCCGGGAGTTGCTGAGTCAATCCCCCGGCAAGGCTTGGGAGTCCCGAGGCTCCCGCTCCTGGCAGGATGCTCCTGAGAGATAGGGGTGAAAGTCATGGGGAGGCCAATCCGTGAGACTGTGGTCTTACACTCAGAGACGGTCACCAAGGGTGAGTCTCTAGCCAAAGAGAAACGCCGTCGAGGCCGACGCAAGCCCGAGCCTCCGGTGATTCGCCGGTACAAGAAGCGCCCACCAGACGTTGACTCTAAGGTCTGGAAGAGAGCGATGAGCCTGGCCGGTGGCGACTATAAGAGACTAGTCGTAGAGTCTGGCGGCTCCGTGCTGGTGGTGAATCATGGCTGAGACCCGCGTGCCCGGACACATCAACGACGTGACCGGAAGATTTTGTATCTGTGAAGGCATGTTGGCCGAGGATGGCCGCTGTCCGGACGGCTGCGACCACGCTGACCACTACAGCAACGACGGACACCCGGAGTGCGAGGACCCGGCATGAGAGCCTGGCACGAAGAATACAGATACAGAGTCATCGAGGTTCTAGTGGCTGAGGCCGGGTACGTGGAAGCCTTCGACATACGTGAGTTTAAAACCATACAGGCTGCCCGGAACTGCGAGCGCAGGTGGCTCCGTGAGGGTAAGTCTGTACTCTTTCAGACGGCCAAGGTCACCTGGCTCACCCCGGACGAGTACGAGGCCGAACTTGCCACGCTGCCGAAGGCGAGGGAGTGATGGAGTACCGCTGCCCCGTCTGCGACGAAATCTACGACCACCAGTCCCTTGTAGATGCGGCTGAATACTCAGGGCTGTCCGTCGTCGTCATCTGGGATGACTTTGAGACTAAGGGCTGTGAGGCTCTGGGGTTACCTCATTCTCGGCTCGGACTGCCGGACCGGCTATGAGTCCCAACGGCACCCCGGCACCCCCCGACCATTACTTGAAACTCACGCCCAAGCAGGTCGGTCGGAAGGGCCATGAGCACATCCGCTGGATGTGGGAGTGCTCGTGCGGCAACGCCAAGGGCGAGCAGGACACAGAGGAAGCCTGCGAGTTCAGCCACATGCGGCATCTTATTGGCCTTACTTTCAGGAGGCATCTGCTGTGAATTACTACAGGTACATTCTCTGCATCGTGCGCGGTCACGAGTGGGCCATCTACCCGCTGGTGCAGGTCGAGGCCGACCACCCGCACCCTGAGAATGTAGCCATGATTAGACGGTGCTCCCGCTGCGGGCGGTACATGTTAATTCCGGAGCGATAAACACTTGTATGCTATACTTCTTGTATGGTATACACAT
>Ga0157375_10006474_pt1 | contig 10205 bp, 13 predicted proteins | sample M35metaG_FD_115311 | JGI IMG/M metagenome (GOLD analysis project Ga0157375, IMG submission 115311) | Miscanthus rhizosphere microbial communities from Kellogg Biological Station, Michigan, USA - M3-5 metaG | ecosystem: Host-associated > Plants > Roots > Rhizosphere > Soil | place: USA: Michigan... | reverse complement strand
GGCCGCACGCATGGCCTGGGCGTGTATCGCGGCCACCCCGTCCTCATCACCATGTTCTATGCGAGCTGCCCGGCCGTCTGCCCGCTGATCATCGACACGCTGCGCGCCACGGAAAAAGAACTCACACCCGCGCAGCGCGCCGACCTGCGGGTGCTGTTGATCTCGATCGATCCCGAACGCGACAGCGTTGCCGCGCTGCGCACGCTGGCCGATCAGCGGCGCATCGACACCAGCCGCTGGTCACTGGTCCGCGCCGAGAGCGCCGAGGTACGCACCATCGCGGCATTGCTCAATGTGCAATACCGGCAGTTGCCGAACGGCGATTTCAATCATTCGACCGTCATCACCCTGCTGTCGCCGCAGGGCGAAATCGAAACCACCAGCACCAGGCTGGGAACTCCCGACCCGCAGCTGGTGAGTCAGTTGCGTTAATTACGCTGTGCCGCCCGCTCGGCGGACTCGGCGCGCCACACGGTATTGCCCACGTCGTCCGCGACCAGCAATGCGCCGCCCTTGTCCAGCGCCACGCCGACGGGCCTGCCCCAGGCTTCGCCGTTCTCGCCCACGAATCCGGTGAGCACATCCACCGGCGTACCCGAAGGTTTGTCGCCTTCGAAGGGCACGAACACCACCTTGTAGCCGGAAGGCTCCGAACGATTCCACGAGCCGTGCTGGCCGATGAACATGCCGTTGCGCAGGTTTCCCGGCAACGCGTCGTCGGCGGCGTACACCAGTCCCAGCGCGGCGACGTGCGCGCCAAGCGCGTAGTCAGGCGGAATGGCCTTGGCCACCAGGTCCGGCCGCGGCGGCTGCACGCGTGCATCCACGTTCTGCCCGTAGTAGCTGTACGGCCAGCCGTAGAACGCGCCGTCCTTCACCGAGGTGAGATAGTCGGGCACGAGGTCATCGCCGAGCTCGTCGCGTTCGTTCGCGACCGTCCACAACGTGCCGCTGTGGGGTTCCCAGGCCATGCCATTGGGATTGCGGATGCCGGTGGCAAACAGGCGCTTGTTGCCCGTGGCCACATCCACCTCCCAGATTGCCGCGCGGCCCTCCTCGACCGCGATGCCGTTCTCCGCGGCATTGCTGTTGGAGCCCACGGTGGCATAAAGCCGGGTGCCGTCACGACTGGCGATGATGTTCTTGGTCCAGTGGTGATTGAGATCGCCGCCCGGCAGGTCGGTGAGTTTCTGGCCCGCCGCCGTAATGGCGGTGGCGCCCGGCTGATACGGAAACTTCACGATGGCATCGGTATTCGCAACATAGAGATCCTTGCCGATCAATGCCATGCCGAAAGGTGAATTGAGCCCGGTCAGGAACTCGGTCTTGATCTCGGCAACGCCGTCGCCGTTCGCATCCCGCAGCAGCGAGATGCGATTGGCCGAGGGCACCACTGATCCTGCCTTGGTCATGAACTTCTTCATGATCGCGCCCCGGATACCCTTGCCGTCTTCGGGCCGGGATGGCGCAGCAGTCTCGGCGACCAGCACGTCGCCATTCGGCAGCGTGTACAGCCAGCGCGGATGTTGCAGTCCGCTGGCAAAGGCGTTCACCTGTACCCCCGCGGGACCGTGCGGCTTCATGCCCGGCGGCCAGCCCTTGGCCTCGGCCACCTGCACTACGGGAATCGCCTTTTTCTCAGGCGCCGGCAGCGCGGGATTCGGACCCACGGTGGTCCCCGGCGAGGTGACTGGCGCCTGGTCGGTCGGGCCGACAGTGCAGGCGGTGCCGGCCACCAGGATGCAGACTCCCAGGACCGGTGCGAAAAATGAATGTTGCGTGCGCATGAGGACCCCCTCGATTTGACGGGCGCCGCAGCGCCCCCGCGCGATACCACCACCATAGTCAGCAGGCCCGTTCCCGGTGACTGGCGGACAACGCCCCTGGCTGTAGGACGGTTCCCCGCACCGGGGTAGTTAGTTTTCGCCTTCGCCGTCGGTTGAGGTCCGCATCCGATGGCCGGCTAACATGTAGTCCTGGGGAGGTGGCCATGACTTACAGAATCCTGGGCGTGATGCTGCTGGCGGCTGCGTTGACTGCGAGTTGCGCGCAGGCACCAAAAGCCGCCGCGGGTCCGCGGCTTTACATTCTCGACTGCGGCGACATCAAGCCCATGGACCCGACGCTGTTCGGGCTCAAGAAAGAAGAGATCACAGGCGACGCCAGCTTCGTCACGCCCTGTTATCTCGTCGTGCATCCCAAGGGCACGCTGATCTGGGACGTGGGGCAGGTTCCCGACGCGCAGATTCCCGATGACGGCAGCGAGGTCGTGGTGCAGGACATCCTCAAGGCGCGCCACAAGCTCCTGCCCCAGTTGCAGAAGCTCGGGTTTTCGCCCACCGACATCACCTACCTGGCCATGTCGCACTACCACCTCGACCACACGGCCAATGCCAACCTGTTCGCGGGATCGACCTGGATCGTGCAGCAGGCCGAGTACGACGCCATGTTTGGCGCCAGGGAACTCGCCATCCGCGACACTTCGAGCTACGACAAGCTCAAGGACGCCCGACGCATCATGCTCAACAATGAGGACCACGATGTCTTCGGCGACGGCACGGTGGTCATCAAGACCGCGCCGGGCCATACGCCCGGCCACCAGATGCTGTTCCTCCGGCTCAGGAACTTCGGCCCACTGCTACTCGAGGGGGACCTGTATCACCTGCCCGAGGAGCGCACCCTGGATCGCGTGCCCACCTTCGACTTCGATGCGGCCATGACCCGCGCCTCGCGCGTGAAAACCGAGGCCTTTCTCAAGGAGACCGGTGCGCAGATGTGGATTCAACACGACCCACCCACCAACGCGAAGCTGCGCAAGGCGCCGGCGTTCTACGACTGAGCCGCTTCGCTACACTGCGGGCAGGATGTGGCGCACGATTCTGATCTACGGGGCGGTCCTGGCCGCGGGCGTGCTCGGCCTGCAGTGGCTGGAGTACCGCATGCTGGTGCAGATGCACCCCATGGGGATGTACGTCGCGATAATCGCGGTGGCCTTCATGGCGCTGGGCGCGTGGCTGGCACTGAAGTTGAGGCGCCGCCCGCTACCCGAGCCCTTCGAATTCAACCGGCGCGCGCAGGAAACTCTCGGTCTCAGCGAGCGCGAACTCGAGGTACTCGCGCTGATCGCGGCCGGGCAATCCAACAAGGAAATCGCGCGCCGGCTCGAGGTCTCGCCCAACACGGTCAAGACACATATCGGTAACCTGTTCGAAAAGCTGGACGTGCAGCGCCGCACCGAGGCCGTGCTCAAGGCCCGGGAGTTGGGGCTGATCCAGTGAACGGTGGGGTTTTGGGGTGAGTTTGCGCGAATCACCCGTTCATACGATTGCTGCGAGCGGGCCAGCGGCGTTTTCATGCGCCACCCATTGAACCAAGGTGCTCCATGAAAAACATCGTCTTGCGTAATGGAATCATCGCCGGCCTGATCGTCGGCATCCCGATGCTGGCCTATTTCCTGAGCGTGCCCGCCGACGGGACGCTCTCGCCCCACATGATGGTGCTGACCTACATTGTCATGCTGGTGGCACTGAGCATGGTTTTTGTCGGGATCAAGCAGTATCGCGACCAGGCGCTGGGTGGCGTCATCAAGTTCGGGCCGGCGCTGCTCGTGGGGCTGGGGATCAGCACGATCGCGGGGGTGTTCTACGCAGTCGCGTGGGAGATCTGCACGGCATTCATGAGGTTCGACTTCGTCGCCTTCTACGCGAATGAGATGGTCGAGCAGGCGCGCGCCGCGGGCGCGGATGAGAAAGGAATGGCGGCAGCCGCGGAGAATGCCGCCAATTTCACCCACATGTACGCCAACCCCCTGTTCCGGATCCCGATGACCTTCCTCGAGATCTTCCCGGTGGGAATCCTGGTGTCGCTGATTTCCGCCGCGCTGCTGAAAAACAGCCGCTTCCTACCCGTCCGCGCATAAATGGGGACATTCCTATTTTTCAGGAAATGGGGACATTCCTGATTTGCTAGCAAAAGGGGACGCGCCTCGAAGCAGGCACGTCCCCTTTTGCACGACGTGCAATTCTGGAGGCGACACTGGATACCGGCAAATCAGGAATGTCCCCATTTCCTGAAAAATAGGAATGTCCCCATTTACATTTAATTGGCGACGGCGTGGAGGCGGTGGCGTTCGGCTTCGCGCGACTGCGACAGGGCCAGCGACAGCTCACGCAGCAGCCGCGCGCCGTCACCGCGCCACGCACTGCCGTGCATCACGGCCAGCGTGGCCGGCTTCTCGCGCGCGAGGCGTTCGAGAATCGCCGCGGTCTGCGGCGCATGCGCGTAGTAATCGAGCGGCGCGCGAAATGCCTCGCTGGGTCCGAGGATGTCGCTCTCGGTCACCGCAAGATCGCCGGTGCCTCCCTGCGTGAACAGGTCGCCGCAGAAGAAGGTACGCGTCGTCATGTCCATGATGAGGCCGCAATCCCAGCCATGCGGCATCTGCGGGGTGTCGAACCAGCGCATGCGGTGACGGCCGAGCGACAGTTCTTCGCCGTCTGACAAGGCGCGCGGCGCACGATCCGCAAAGTCGTTGACCGACACCATGGCCGCGATCTGGCTGCACACCACTACCGCCTGGGGAGCGGCGGCCAGTACGGAATTGAGAGCGCCGCACTCGTCGGACTCAAAATGAGAGAACCCGACGTACGCCAGCTTCTCGATGGGAATTACCGCATCGATGGCTTCACGCACCAGCGGAAAAATCTGCCGCAAGCCCGTGTGGAACAGCATCGGCGCGTCATCGACGATGAGGTACTGGTTGAAATTGAAGTGCCCGACGCCGCCCGGCAGCGTCACGGGGGTATTGATTCGATAAATGCCGTCAGCAACTTCGTGGACGTTGGTTCCGGACTGGGGATTCGTGATCATGATGTTCTCCAAGGGGTCTCGGCTGAGGGAGTGTAACGAGCGGGCTTGCCGTTACACCTCCCTGTCATGCGAATGCGCTCGCCCATTCTTTCGCCCCGCACGGGCAGCCCCTATGCTCGGGCCATGTACCAGGTAGCGTCCGGCCCCGACGACGGTGAACTGGCGCGGCGCATCGTCACGGCCGGCGCGCGCCGTGACGCGGACGCCGAGGCCGAGCTGTGCAGGCGCTTTGCGCCCCGGATTCGGCTCTATGGGCTGCGCCACCTGCGGAACGATGCCGCAGCCGCGGACCTGGTCCAGGACGTGCTCCTGATGACGCTGGAGAAGCTGCGCACCGGCGTCGTGCGCGAGTTCGACAAGCTGGCCTCCTTTATCCTCGGAACCTGCCGCCAGACGGTGATCGACGGGCGGCGCAGCGGCGGCCGGCGCGAGCGTATCCTCGAGACCTTCGCGCCCACGCTGGATTCCGCGACTGAGGACTCCGACACCGCGCTCGATTCCGGCCGGCTGGAGTCGTGCCTCGAAAATCTGCCCGAGCGTGAGCGCTCGGTGCTGGTCATGACCTTTTACGACGATCGACCCGCCGATGAAGTCGGCGCGGCGCTGGGACTGTCGCCGGGCAACGTGCGCGTCATCCGCCACCGTGGCATCGAGCGGCTGCGCCGCTGTGTCGAGGAGCAAACATCATGAGCGGTCTGCCCTGTCCTTCTCCGATCCCTGAAGCCGAGCTCACCGCGTACTGGCTGGGCGAGCTGGAAGATTCCGACGCGGCTGACGTCGAACAACACGTGTTCGGCTGCAGTCACTGCAGCAGCCAGTTGCAGCTTCTGGTGCGACTTGGGGTCGGCATCCGGCAGGTCGCGAGCGAGGGCACCGTGCATGCCGTGCTCACTCCCGCGTTCGTGCGCCAGATGCAGAATAACGGCCTGCAGGTGCGCGAATACCGGCTGCGGCCCGGCACCAGTGTCGCCTGTACCATCGCACCCGACGACGACCTGGTCGTGTCGCATCTGCACGCCGAGTTCGCAGGCGTGGAAAGACTGGATCTGATTTTCGAGGACCCGGACTCGGGCGCCCAGCTGCGCATGAAGGACCTGGCCTTCGATCGGACCGCCGATGAGATCGTGCTGGCGTCCAACACGCGCTATCTGCGGGAACTCGGTACCGCCACGCGGCGCGTGCGCCTGTTGGCGGTTCAGGAGGGTGGCGAACGCGAGCTCGGAACGTACACCTTCAATCATTCGCGGTATCGCTCGGGTTCCGGCGCCTGACCCGGTAGTTCGTTTCCGTGTGAGTTCAGTCGGGCGCAAAGCCCCCTGCTAGGCTTCGGTCCCCTCGCGGAACCAGGAGACTCGCATGGCCACCATTGCCGTCACGGGCGCATCGGGCAAGCTCGGCAGCGCCACGATTGGACTTCTTCTGAAGCGCAAGGTGACGCCGGCCAGCATCATCGCCATCGTGCGCGATCCGGCCAAGGTCATGACGCTCGCCGCGCAGGGCGTCGAAATCCGTCGTGGCGATTACACCGACCCGGCATCGCTCGAGAATGCGCTGCGTGGCGTTGACCGGCTGGCGTTCATCTCGAGCAGTGCGCTCGGCGATGAACGCGTGCTTCACCATGGCAACCTGGTGAAGGCCGCCAAACTCGCGCGCGTCGGACACATCTTCTACACCAGTGTGATCAAACCGGCGGCGCAGGCGAAGTTCGCCGCCTCGCCGGGACACTTTTTCACCGAGCAGCTGATCCTCGACAGCGGCCTGACGCACACCTTCTTGCGCAACAACCTCTACATGGACCTGGTGCCGATCATGTTCGGCGGCGCGCTGGCGACCGGCACGCTCGCCCACAATGGCGGGGACGGCCGCGTTGGTTTCATCGCGCGCCAGGATATCGCCGCGACACTCGCGGCCGTGCTCACCTCCGAGGGTCACGCGGGCCGCGCCTATTCCATCACGGCGCCCAGGCCCTACGGCCTCGGGGATATCGCGGCAGCATTGAGCAAGGCCAGCGGCACCAGCGTGGTTTACGAATCCCTCACGTCGGATGCGTTCCGCGCCCGATTGAATGCGACACCCATACCGCCGGGCATCGTCGAAATGTCCGTGGCGCTCGGCGAAGCGATTCGCGCCGGCGAGTTCGATGCAGGGTCGGAAGACGTCGCGCGACTGCTGGGACGCGAGCCGATAACGCTGCAGGCGTTTCTCGCGAGCGCAACTCAATAACTCAGTCGTTCGCTGCTGCCATCCGGGCGCGCGCGAAACAATTCGCCATCGCGGATCAGCAAGGCTTCGAACTCGACACTGCCATCGTCCCTACGGCGCGGGTACACCTGCACGGCAATGACCTTGCCCTCGTACAGCGGCGTGATGCTGGGCACGCGCGTGTGTCCGACGAGAATGCGCGTGACGCCGAAAAACTTGCGGATGCGGTCGATGTCTTCGGCATTTGATTCGACGCCGCCGGGCGCGTCGGAGAAATAGCCGCGATACCACAATGGGCCACGTTCGCCCAACAGGAACTCCGCGCGCTCGCGATCGGCGTCGCTGGCCGGCGCGGCATCGTTGAGCACGGCTCTCACGGTGCCGTTGATCGTGGCCAGGTTGAGCTTGCGTTCGACCAGCTCGCGCGAGATCCCGCCGTGCAGGCAGAGCAGATCATTGACCTTCATGACCGTGGCCTTGCTGCGCAGCCATTGACCGAGCACGCTGCCGGGGCCAAAGAGCCGCGAGTACGAGTCGACGCCGAGCACCGCCGCCGTCTGCTGATACCGGGGATTGAGATAGCGCAGGTCGCCGCGCATCACCATGGTCTCGTGATTGCCGAGCACATAGGCCACGCCGCCACCGGCCTTGCGTGCCTCGGCCTCGAGCGCATAGATCAGCCACAGGATCTCGGTGTGATGAGCGCCGCGATCGAACACATCGCCAAGAATGACCAGGTAGCCGCGGCCAAAACTCCAGTGCAGCTTGCCGTCGACCACGTGATGACTGATGAGCATGTGGGCGAAGATCTCGTATTCCCCATGTGTGTCGGCGACCACGAACAGCGGCGCTTTCGCGCGGCTCGTCACCGAATCCGATGCCATCGGCGGCGGCGGCCGCAGCGTGACTTCGAATGCCGGGATGTCCCCGACTGCCGCAACCTTGATCCTGGCGTTCGCGGCCAGCGGATCAACGTGCTTGCGCGGGCCATCAGCGGCCTGTTCGACACTCCAGGCCTCGAGCTTGCCCGCGGCGGTGCGCATCACGTAAGGACCGTCGCCCTCGCCGGCTGCAGCGAGAGTCGCCAGAAGCAATCCGCCCAGCACGGCGGCCGCGGATCGCAACTCAAAAACACGGGACTTCATGGGGCACGAGCCTAACGCGAGTCGGCCCGTCATTGACATGTGACCATTTGGTCACATATAGTTTCGCCATGATCAACGAAGACCTGGTGTTCAAGGCGTTGGCGGATTCCTCCCGCCGATTCCTGCTCGATCTGCTGCACAAGCGCGATGGGCAGACGCTGAGCGAACTCGAGTGGGAGCTGGAGATGACCCGCTTTGGGGTCATGAAACACCTCAAGGTGCTCGAGGAAGCCGGGCTCGTGATCACGCGGCGCGATGGGCGTGAAAAACTTCATTTCCTCAATGCCGTTCCGATCCGTCTGATCCACGACCGCTGGATCGACAAGTACAAGGAGCGAGAGGTCTCGGCCCTCGCCGATCTGAAAACAACACTGGAGAGAAAGAAATGGATTCCGGCAAAAAAAACGGCGTGACGCACATCCACCAGATCTACATTCGCACCACCGCGCAAGCGATCTGGGATGCCATCACGGACCCGGCCTGGAATGGCAGGTACGGCTATCGCGCCACCAGCGAATATGACCTGCGGCCCGGCGGAAAATTTCGCGCGCTGGCAAATGACAAGATGCGCAGCTACGGCCTGCCCGAGACCATCATCGACGGCGAAGTCATTGAGGTGAAGCCGCCGCTCAAGCTGGTGCAGACCTATCGCTGGCTGTTCAACGACGCGCACAAGGCGGAAGGCTTCTCGCGCCTGACATTCGAAATCGCGCCGACGGAGTCGGGCTTTTGCCTCCTCACCATCACCCACGACACCGGGGGCGCGACGATGATGTCGGCAGCCACGCAGGCCACGTACAACACGCAGGGTGGCGGCGGATGGAACTGGATCCTCAGCGACCTCAAGTCGCTGCTCGAGACCGGCAAGATCATGAGCGCGTAGTCACGGACTGGCCGGCACGTCATGAATATGGCGTGCCGTCCTTGTGCACGAAGCGGCCGTCCGTATTCGAGCTCATCATGTCGATGTCGGAGCAGGTGGTGAGATCCTGCGGCTGGCGCGAGCCCACCTCAAGGTACACGGCCGTCACCGAAGATCGATTGACCAGGTGATGGCCGTTGCCACTGCCCTTCGCGAACGCCGCACACTCTCCGGCGCGCAACGGCGTCTCGCCGCCGTCTTCGACCAGCACGAGCTCGCCTTCGAGCAGGTAGACGAATTCATCCTCGTGGCTGTGCCAATGGCGCTGGCTGGACCAGCCGCCGGGCGGCAAGGTCATCAGGTTTATGCCGAAGTCGCGAAGTCCACCCGCATCGCCGAGGCGCCGGCGTGTGCGGGTCGCGCACGGCGCATCGAATGGCGGTGGATAGCCCGAACCCTTGCGCGCCGCGACCGCGGCGATGTCAATCTTCGGCATGCCCTGCTCCTCCAGGAATTAAGAGCGGAATCCTGTCAGCGTGCCGGCTGGTCCGCGAGCTTGTGGTCATAGCTCAATACCCGTGCCAGGCGCCATTGACCGTTTTCCTCTTTCCACACGTGCGTGAATTGCGCGACTTCGGTGAGCCGGTTCGGTTTTCCCTTCGAGACCGCGTAGAAGCGATGCATGCCGGTTTCGATGGCGCCGTAGTTGTTGATGGGGTAGACCTTCACCGACTCCGGCACCAACTCGCGCGTCGAGAGAAAATCGATTCCATCGCGCTGGCGCTGGCATTTCTCCCTCGTGATGGTCACGAACTGCTCGCCCGAGGTGATCGATCGTCCATCCTTGTCATGGAAAAACTCGAAGTCGTCGGTGACGAGTCGACGCACTGCTTCGACGTCGCAGTCATCGAAGAAGGCCTTGAACAGCGCTGCGTCCGCCTTGAGCACGTCTTCGAACAACCCCGGCCGCGCTACCGCCCCCGGCGTCAGGTGGACCTCGGCTTCCTTTTCAGGGCTGGGCGGTTGCGACTCCGCGGCAAGACAGAGAGTCGCCGCGAGGATCACTCCGGCAGTCAGGGTGCGACGCATGTGGGATTCCTTGTTTGATGTGATGAATCACGCCTCCT
>Ga0157375_10006473_pt1 | contig 10206 bp, 5 predicted proteins | sample M35metaG_FD_115311 | JGI IMG/M metagenome (GOLD analysis project Ga0157375, IMG submission 115311) | Miscanthus rhizosphere microbial communities from Kellogg Biological Station, Michigan, USA - M3-5 metaG | ecosystem: Host-associated > Plants > Roots > Rhizosphere > Soil | place: USA: Michigan... | reverse complement strand
TCCTGGAATACCACGTTCTGGTACTTGGGATGGATGTCGGCTTTCATGGCGTGAGCTCCGCAAATCATTGAGAAAAGAGGCTAATATTACCCTTTTACGGCGTGGTCTCGCAAGCCGATGATGTATTTGCCCTGTCCGGACCGCGGACCCGCAGCGGCCAGACGACTGCTCGAACGCTACAAGCTCCCGTGTGCGCTCGCGATTTTCCTGGTCCTGCTTGGCTTGGCGGCCGGGCTCAATGCGCAGCCGCTCGAGCTGACTTCGGCCCAGCGCCAGTGGGTCGCCGCCCACAAGGTCATCCGCGTGGCCCCGGATCCGGACCTTGCCCCGATCGATGGCATCGACGCCGATGGCCGCCAGCGTGGCCTCAGTGCAGATTATCTCAAGTTGATCGCGGCCCGCACCGGGCTGGAGTTCAAGGTCGTGCGCGTGGCCAACCGCGGCGAGGCTCTGCGCGCACTCGCCGAACATCGCGCCGACCTTATGTCTGCCGCGGCCCCTGCGGCCGACGGCAAGCAAAATATCGTGTATACCGCGCCCTACCTGCGCCTGTCCGCTGCCGTCTTCGCGCGCAGCGGCGAACCCGGTTTCAGCAGTCTCGACCAGCTCCGCGGCCACTCGATTGCCCTGGTCGCAACATCGCCGTTTGCTCCGCTGCTTGCCGCGCAGGACAACTCGGCAAAGGCGCGCACTTTCCCGGAGATTGGCGCCGCTCTGAACGCGCTGCGCGACAAGACGGTCGATGCCTTCGTCGGAGACCCGTTCAGGACGGCCGATGCGCTCGTGCGGCTCAAACTCGACAAGGACATCGTGCTCTCCGGCCAGCTGGGGCTGGAAACGCCCGTGGCGCTTGCCGTCCGCGACGACTGGCCGACGCTTCGCGACATCATCAACGCCGCGCTCAAGACCATCAGCATCGACGACGAGAAGTCGCTGCGCGAGCGCTGGCTCAAAAGCTCCGCGGCAGCGGCGCCCGCCACGCCGGCGGCGCCGGCGCTGCCTGCGTCGCATGCGCCGGCAATCGACGCCGCGCTGCAGGCCGTGGCAAAGACCCGCGATGCCGACCAGCGCCGAAAGATCGACGAACTGCTGCATGCCGCGAAAGATGACGATGCAGCCGCCGACGAGCTCGCGACCCGCTGGGAGGCCTTGGGTCAGACGTCAGCAAGCGCTGATGCCGAAGCACAGAAACTCGAGGACGCGCTCGCTCAAAACGACGCCACCGCACTGCTCGCATGGCGCAGCGCATTGCCCGAACGCGCCAGTGTCGAACAGCTCGAATCGTTGCTGGCTCGCGAACGCGATGACCTTGCTGCTGCCAAGTCCGGCATCGCCACGCTGCAAACCGAGATCGATCAGCAGACGCTTCGACCGGGTCTGCTGCGCGCCGAACTCGCGGCGGCGCGGGCGGCGCTGGACAAGAGCGCCGAGGCCGCGCCGGCCGCCGGCGACGGCGCCACGGCACAGGCGCAGACGCTGCGCGCGCAAGCCGCCGCGCGGCGCGCGACGATCCAGATCGAACTGCTGAATCTGGAAGACCGCACCTACGAAAGCCGGATGCGCCTGCTCGCCGCCCAACTGCGAGATCGACAGCGCAGAGTCAGCGAACTGAACCAGCATGTAGCGACGCTGGAAAATCTCGTGCTCGACCGCACCGGAGCGGCAGCCGCGGATCTCGGCGCGCGCGTGGCGAAGGAACGCGACCAGTTCGTCGCCCAGTTCCGCGCGCTTGGCGAAATCGCGAACACGAATTTTTCGCTGACCGAAAAGCTCGCCGACTCCGTGCACCAGCTCAGCCAGCTGCGCGCGCAGCAGCAGGACTGGGAAAACTGGCGGCGCGACACTGCCCAGGCGCTGAAGAACACCGAGGAGCGCATCCGCATCGGCGGTGTCAGCGAAGCCGTCGGCCTGATCCTGCTGGCCGAGAAGAGCAAGTTGAAATCGCTGACCTTGCTCAAACGCTCACTTGCCAAGCTGCAAACCGACCTCGCCCAGACGCGCATCAACCTGATCGGCCTGCGCGAGCAGCAGAACAACTTGAGCGATCTGGGCAGCGCCGTGGAGCAGGCGCTGTCGCGATTGCCGGCGCCGCCGCCGGAGCGACTGAACGACCTGCGCACGGGCGCGTTTCGCCTTCTCAATACCCGCGCCGAGATCGTGCAGGCGCTGTTGCTGCAGCAGACCCGCCTCGCGACGGTCCAGGGCGATGCCGAACAGACGCTGCACGACCTCGTCACCTCGACCGACAAGCTCGACCATATCCTCGATGCACGCCTGCTCTGGACACCGAGCCACAAGCCGATCGACGCCGCCTGGTTCGCGCAGCTGTCGCAGGACTTCGGCACGTTCTTCGGCGCACGCCGCTGGGGGCGCGTGGCCGCGAACGTCGCACACGCGATCGTCGCGGCGCCACTGACGTCCGCTGCCGCCGCGATCGTTTTCATGCTGCTCGTAATGGCTCGCTGGCGCATTGCACCGAGGCTCGAGCAACTCACGACGCCGATGCGCCGCATCCGCACGGATCGCCTCGCGCTGACCGGCAAGGCCCTGTCCTGGACGCTAGTGGCGGCGGCGCCGATGGCGTTTGCATTCTGGACGCTGAGCTACCTATGCCGGCAGCTCCCGAGCAGCGGAAATCTCACCGAGGAAACCGCCTACGCGTTTGCTTCCCTCGTCATGCCGGCGTATGCCGTGGCCTGCCTGCGCGTAATGATGCTCGAAAACGGGCTCGCCCAGTCGCATTTTCGCTGGCCCCGGCCGCGTCGCGAGGCATTGAGCGCCGCCGCGCCTTGGTTCGCGGTGTGCGTAATGCCGACGCTGTTCGTCCTGCGTCTGCTGCTGCTGCGCGGACCACCGGCGCCGATCGATACGGTCGGGCGCTTGCTGCTCACGCTGTCAGCGATCGGATTTGCCGCAGTGGCGTGGCGCCTGTTCGCCCCGGGCCGGCTCTGGACGGTCCGCGGCACGGTCCTGACCGAGCCGCTGCGCGTGCGCCAGGCAGTGCACGTCGTCATGACCGTCGGATTCGTGCTGATGGCCGGCCTCGTGCTCTACGGTTACTTCGTCACCGTGATGACGCTGAGCCGGCACGTCATCGCGTCGCTGGGCGTGTTGCTGCTGATCGCCTCGGTGAATGGACTGGCCGTGCGCTGGCTCGTACTCGGCGAACGCCGGCTGGCGCTCAAGCGCCTTGAGGAAAAGCAGGAATCCGCCGAAGAGCAACGCGATCGAGAGGACGCCGGCGCCGCACCGGAACCCGAACCAGAGGAGATCACGGTGGCCGCAGTCGGTGAGCAGACGCGCCGGCTGCTGCGCTGGCTGACGGCGCTCGCTGTAATCATCTCGCTGCTGTGGATCTGGTCCGACGTCACTCCGGCGCTGGCGATGCTCGACGACATTGCCGTCTGGAAAGACGAGAATGTCACGCTGCTCGGTGTGCTCGAGGCGCTGATCGTTCTGAGCCTGACCTGGCTGGCGACCGGCAATCTGCCCGGCCTGCTCGAGGTCAGCGTGCTGCGCCGGCTCAACGTCGATGCACCGACGCGCTACGCGGTCACGACGATCACGCGCTACGTCATCCTGTTTGCCGGCACGTGCGCCGGACTGGCGTTGCTTGGCCTGCGCTGGAGCAGCTTCAAGTGGCTCGCCGCCGGATTTTCGGTGGGTCTGGGCTTCGGCCTGCAGGAGATCTTCGCCAATTTCATCTCCGGACTGATGATGCTGTTCGAACGCCCGGTCCGCGTCGGCGACACCGTTTCGATCGGCAACGTCGAGGGCACGGTAACGCGCATTCGCACGCGCGCGACCACGATCGTCGACGCGGACCACCGCGAAGTCATCGTGCCGAACAAGAGCTTCATCACCGATCGCCTGACCAACTGGACGCTGACCGATTCGATAACGCGCATCGTCACGCGCGTCGCCGTCTCCTATCGCAGCGATCCGCGCCTGGCGCAAAGCCTGTTGATGCAGACCGCCACGTCGCATCCGCTGGTGCTGTCCGAACCGGCCCCGGTCTGCTTCCTGACCGGCTTCGGCGACAACGCCCAGCTGTTCGACCTGAACGTCTTCGTTGCCGAGGTCAATCAGCGGCCGATCGTGAAGAACGACCTGCAGATGCGCATCGCCGAGGTATTCCGCGAGAACGACATCGAAATCGCGTTTCCACAAATGGATTTGTGGGTACGCAATCCCGTGCAGGTGGACGAGCCGGACAAGGCAGCCGCGCCGCGCAGGTCATCATCGGACGGCGGCAAACCCAAGCCGGTCTAGGCGCAACCAAGCGCTGCTGCGACCAGCGCCTCGAAGCGCGCCTGGTCGACGTCGAGCACGATGCGGGCATTGGCCGCCTGCCCCAGTCTCGACTCCCAGTCGACGACCGTCGCGCCGCGTGTGTGCGTGCCGGTCAGTTCGATGGCGACGTGCCGGTCTTCGGCACGCGTGACGATGTCGGGCTGCAGCGCGACGGCCATGGCCAGCGCATCGGCGACCAGCACGTTCGGCCGGCCGCGCTCGCGCGACCACGCGTGCGTCTTGCGTGAAATCGACGCGTAGAAGCGCGCGCGGGGATTATCGGCATCGAGCCAGGCCTGCATGCGCTCGAACGCGATGCCGTGGCGCATCGTCGCCTCCCAGTCGACCAGCGTGAACTGCGGGAACGACGAGAACACGACGTGCGCGGCCTCCGGATCGAAGCCGATGTTGAATTCGGCCGGCACCCGCTGCGTATTGCCGCGCCCGGTCACGGCGCCGCCCATGATCACGAGTTTCGCCACGCGTTGCGGCAGGGCGGGATCGAGCTTCAGCGCGAGCGCCAGATTCGTCAGTGGCGCGATCGCGACGAGCACAAGCTTGCCGGCATGCGCATGCGACAGGCGCAGGATCGCCAGCGCCGCGGCTTCGTCCTCGGCGGGACGCGAGCTCGGCGTGTAACCGGTATCGCCGAATCCATCCGCGCCATGCACGAACGCCGCGTCCTCGGCCGGCAACACCAGCGGTGTTGCGCAGCCGGCAAATACCGGAGTCTCCGCGCCGATCGTCTCGACGAGCTTGAGCGCGTTGGCGACCGTATGGTCGATCCCGACGTTGCCCGCCGCGATGCTCAGGCCGAGAACGTCGGCGTGCGCATGCGCCATCAGGATCGCCAGCGCATCGTCGACGCCGGGGTCGGTATCAATGAGGAGTTTCATTCTTGTCATTTCGGATGATGCTCAAGTGGATGGCTTATTTAGGGCTGAGGGCTGAGGGCTGAGCTAGCAAGAGCAAGAGCAGTCGCGCACGCTTTTGATCTTCTCTCGGCCCTGAGCCCTCAGCCCTCAGCCCTCAGCCCTAAAATCCTATGCTCCCGCAAAGCGCGTCGCTGCGCCGATCCAGCGTTCTATCAGGCGTTCGACCAGATCGGGATGATCGCGCAACAAGACGCCGCCCGCGCGCTGCACGGCCGGCAGCAAGCTTGCGTCGCGGACCAGATCGGCGATGCGCATGGCCAGCTGGCCGGTCTGGCGCGTGCCGAGCACTTCGCCGGGACCACGCAGCTCGAGGTCCTTCTCGGCGATGCGGAATCCATCGCTGCTCTCACGCAATACGTCCAGGCGCTGCCGCGCCGACGCCGAAAGGGGCCGTTGGTACAAAAGTACACAACTGGATTTCGCGCTGCCGCGGCCGACCCGCCCGCGCAGCTGGTGCAGCTGGGCCAGGCCGAGGCGCTCGGCGTTCTCGATGATCATCAGGCTCGCATTAGGCACGTCGACACCGACCTCGATCACGGTCGTGGCAACGAGCAACGCGATCGCGCCGGCCTTGAACGCCTGCATCGCGGCCTGCTTTTCGGCCGGCTTCATGCGGCCGTGGACGAAGCCGACACGGATGCCGGACAGCGCAGCCGTGAGTTCGGCGAACGTCGCCTCGGCCGCCTGCGCTTGCAACAAGTCTGACTCCTCGATCAGCGTGCAGACCCAATAAGCCTGGCGGCCTTCGGCGCATGCGCTGCGAATGCGCTCGACGATCTCGGCGCGGCGCGTGTTGGCCAACGCGACGGTCGCGACCGGCGTGCGTCCGGGCGGCAGTTCGTCGATCACCGATACATCCAGATCGGCGTATGCGGTCATCGCCAGCGTGCGCGGAATCGGCGTGGCCGTGAGCACGAGCTGGTGCGGAACAATCTCGCCGCTGCGGCCCTTGTCGCGCAGCGCGAGACGCTGATGCACGCCGAAACGGTGCTGCTCGTCGATGATGACCAGAGCCAGATCGCGGAACGCGACGCCTTCCTGCATCAGCGCGTGCGTGCCGATGACGAGCTGCGCCGTGTCGGCCACGCTCGCCAGCGCCGCGGTGCGCGCGCGGCCCTTGAGCTTGCCGCCGAGCCACGCAATGCGGACACCGAGCGGCGCAAGCCATTTGTCGAAATTGATGAAATGCTGTTCGGCAAGCAGCTCGGTCGGCGCCATCAACGCGGCCTGGCGCCCGGCCTCGATCGCGGTCAGCGCGGCTTGCGCGGCGACCAGCGTCTTGCCCGAGCCTACGTCGCCTTGCACCAGGCGCAGCATCGGCAGCGATTTGCCGAGGTCGCGCGCGATCTCGGCGGCAACGCGTTCCTGTGCGTGCGTCGGCTTGAACGCCAGGGCCGCGCGGAACCGGCGCCGCAGTGCTCCGTCGCCTTGCAGCGGCGGTGCCGCGTGGCTGCGCAGTTGCGCCCGCAGCCGCTTCAGACTCAGGTGATGGGTCAGCAGTTCCTCGAATACGAGCCGGCGCTGCGCGGGGTGCATGCCCAGCGCGAGCGCGCCCAGATCGGCGTCGGGCGGCGGCGTGTGCACGTACAGCAGCGCGTCGCGCAACGATGATAATTTGTGTACTTTGCGCAATTCCGGCGGGATCAGCTCGAGCGCATCGTCCGCCGGCAGACGCGTCAGTGCCGCGCGGATCGCTCCGCCGAGGCGCTTCTGGCCAAGCCCCTCGGTCGTCGGGTAGATCGGCGTGAGACGGTCCTCGACGCATCCCGCGCCGTCGTCGGCGACGCGCCGATACTCCGGATGAACCATCTCGAGGCCATGATTGCCGTGCCGGACTTCGCCGAAGCAGCGCAGCCGGGCGCCGACGGCAAGCTGGTTGACTTGCGCGCGGTTGAAGTGAAAGAAGCGCAGCACCAGGGTCTGCTGCGAGTCGTCGGTGACGGCGATGCGCAGCTGCGGGCGGTAGCGGAATCCGCTCTCGATCGCTTCGATACGGGCTTCGACCTGCGCCGTTTCGCCGGCACGCAGGTCGCGGATCGCGGTGATATGCGTGCGGTCTTCGTAGCGCAGCGGCAGATGGAACCACAGGTCCTGCAGCGTATGCAGACCGAGACGATCGAATGCCGTCGCGACCGCCGGGCCGATGCCGGGCAGGCTCGTGATGCCGTCGGCAGCGCGCGCCACGAGACGATCAGCAGTCGCCATCGCCTTCATTTCCCGTGATGCACGATCCAGCGCGCGCTCGGCCGGCGTGAATCAGTCGAACGAGAGGATCATGTCGACTTCCACCTGCGCCTCCTTCGGCAGCGAAGCGACACCGATCGTCGAGCGCGCCGGGAAGGGCTCGGCGAAATATTCCTTCATTACCGCATTGACCGCCGCGAAATTGCCGAGATCGGTCAGATAGATGCCGACGCGAACGACCTGATCGAACGAGCCGCCGGCAGCCGCGCAGACCGCCTTGAGATTGTCGAACACGCGCCGCGCCTGCGCCGTGATGTCACCGGTGACGAGCGCGCCGGTCGCCGGATTGATCGGCGTCTGCCCGGAGAAGTACAGCGTGTTGCCGCTGCGCACGGCTTGCGAATACGGACCGATGGCCTTGGGCGCGCTGTCGCTGTGGATGGTTTGGCGAGGCATGGGAACTCCGGAGAGGGCTGAGGGCTGAGGGCTGAGGGCTGAGGGCTGAGGGCTGATAGAGCGTAGCGATTCGTCGACGTTGAGCACAAGGCCGCCGATCTTGGCCTCCAATCACAGAGGACGTTCGAGCGCGGCGACGGCTCTTCAGCCCTCAGCCCTAGGCCCTCAGCCCTCGCGACTACGTCGGATGCCGATACACCCCATGCACCACGCTGGCCCGGCGCACGCGGCGCATGACATCGGCCAGGTGCTTGCGGTTGCGCACTTCGATCGTGAACAGCAAGGTCGATGTCTGCTGGTCGCGTTCCTGGTACTCGACGTTCTCGATGTTCGAGTCGCCCTCGGCGATCGACGCCGCGACGGTTGCCAGCACACCCGGTTTGTTGTCGACGACGATGCGCAGCTGCACGCGGTAGTCGCCAGTGACCGCGCGGTCCCAGTCGATCGCGATCATGCGCTCGGGCGTCTTTCGGTATTCGGCGACGTTCGGGCAGTCCTGGCGGTGCACGACGATGCCTTTTCCAGCCGACAGGTAGCCGACTATTTCGTCGCCAGGCACCGGATGGCAGCAGTTGCCGAACGTCAGCACGCCGCGCTCGCTACCGGTGATCAGGATCTTCTCCGAACTCGGCGCTGCCGGCTCGCCTTCGGCGCGGCGCGTTTGCACCAGCTGCGCCGCGACCTGGTCCGGCATGCGATTGCCCAACGCGATGTCGGCGAGCAGTTCCTCGAGCCGCTTGTACTTGCCTTTTGCCAGATAGCGGTCGAGCACTTTCGCCGGAATCGCCTCGAGCGGCACGCCGCGGCTCTCGAGCGCGCGGTCGAGCATGCGGTGGCCGAATTCGACGGCGTCTTCGTGCTGCAGGTGCTTGAGGTGATTGCGGATCGCGATGCGCGCCCGGCCGGTGACGACCCACTCGAGCCACTGCGGATGCGGATGCGCCGACGGCGCGGTGATGATCTCGACCGTCTCGCCGGAGTTCAGCCGCGTGCGCAGCGGAACCAGCTTCTTGTCGACGCGCGCGGCGACGGCGTGGTTGCCGATGTCGGTGTGCACGAAGTAGGCGAAATCGAGCGTCGTGGCATTGCGCGGCAGCGCCAGGATCTGCCCCTTCGGCGTGAACAGATACACGTCGTCCGGGAACAAATCCACTTTTACATTTTCGATGAAGTCGAGCGGCGACACCTCGCGCGTCTGCGTCTCGACCAGGCCGGCGACCCACTCGTGCGCGCGCGACTGGGCCGAATTGGCCGGCCCGGTGGTCTTGTAGACCCAGTGCGCGGCAACACCGCGTTCGGCGACCTGGTCCATGTCCTCGGTGCGGATCTGGATCTCGATCGGCGCGCCGAACGGCCCGAACAGCACCGTGTGCAGCGACTGGTAGCCGTTCGCCTTCGGGATCGCGATGAAATCGCGGAAGCGGGCTTCCAGCGGTTTGTAGAGCGAATGCACGGCGCCGAGCGCGTGATAGCACTCCATCGTCGACTCGACGACGACGCGGAAACCGTAGACGTCGATTACCTGGGCAAAGGTTTTATGCTCGCTGCGCATCTTGGCGAAGATGCTGTAGGGCGACTTGACGCGGCTGATGATGCGGTGCTTGATCCGCTCCTGCTTCAGGCGCGCCGACAGCGCCGCCTCGATCTTGCTCATCGATTCGCGCCGGGTGCCGAGCATGCTCTTGATGCGCGCCGCGATGACCCGGTGGCGGAACGGAAACAGCACGCGGAAACCCAGGTCCTGCAGCTCGGACTTGAACTTGTTCATGCCCAGGCGCTGGGCGATCGGCGCGTAGATGTCGAGCGTTTCGCGCGCGATGCGCCAACGCGCTTCCGGCGCCATCGCGCCGAGCGTGCGCATGTTGTGCAGGCGGTCGGCCAGTTTGATCAGGATCACGCGCAGATCGCGCGCCATCGCCAGCAGCATCTTGCGGAAACTTTCCGCCGCCGCTTCCTGCAGGGTCGAGAACCGGATCTTGTCGAGCTTGGTGACGCCGTCGACGAGCTCGGCGACAGTCTTGCCAAAGCCGGCCTCCAGCTCGCTTCGCGACAGCGGCGTGTCCTCGAGCGTGTCGTGCAGGATCGCTGCGACAATCGTCTCGACGTCCATACCGAGGTCGGCCAGGATGCCGGCGACGGCAACCGGATGGGTAATGTAAGGTTCGCCGCTCTTGCGCGTTTGCCCGGCGTGGGCATCGGCACCAATCAGGTAGGCCTGGCGCACGCGGGCAATCTGCTCGGCCGGCAGATATGCCAGGCGCTTTTCCAACGCTTGCACGTTAGCAGGGAGGACTTCCTGCATCGCCGTGCTCAAGGGTCACCTCGCGCCTTGGTCAAC
>Ga0157375_10006472_pt1 | contig 10207 bp, 11 predicted proteins | sample M35metaG_FD_115311 | JGI IMG/M metagenome (GOLD analysis project Ga0157375, IMG submission 115311) | Miscanthus rhizosphere microbial communities from Kellogg Biological Station, Michigan, USA - M3-5 metaG | ecosystem: Host-associated > Plants > Roots > Rhizosphere > Soil | place: USA: Michigan... | reverse complement strand
AAGCTGATGCAAAAAAGGAGTCTGCGACGCGAGGCTAAATTCCACGGTGCTCATAGCCAATTCCTATCCGTAAGACGTTTCGAGGGGCCATGACTGAAGTCGGTGAACCCGGCGACGAAAGGCTCAGGTGTCCACTTGATTGTCTGGGGAAACTGGCTGTCCAGCGTCTCGTTGATCCTGTACATCGCCGTTCTCCTTCCATTGATTGAACAGTGCAAGAAAATAATGCAACCGACTCTCCATTCGGAAACCGCTGAAAAGAAAGAGAATGAGTGCCAGCATCGCGCCTCATCCTCAGCAAAATGCCGAAGGATGAGCACGGGGCATGGTGCCGGGTCAGAACAGCGACATAAAATCAGAAGATGTAATTTTCTGGTCAGCCGCACTCAGCCGCAACTCGAATGAGATTGGGTAATGATCGGAAGATTTGACGGACTGCAGAACCTTGCCAGCATTCGGTTGAGCCGATCCCCGCACGAAAGCCCAATCAATATGATGGCCGGGTTCCAGCAAATGACGACGTGGAGTGGTAGCTGTACGCGCCGTGGGGACTGCATCACGGAAGCCAGCGCGGGCGAACGCCGCGGATACTCGGGGTATTGATGCGTTCAAATTGAGATCGCCTGCCAGGATGATCAGATGCGCCGAGTTTTGCGTTGCAGCATGACGCAGAACTTCATTCAATTGGGCCACGCGTAGGTCATCGTCGGATCGGCTTTCCAGGTGCAGGTTATAGGTCACGATGGATAAGCCTTGGATACTGATTTCCGAGATGAGCGCAATCCTACCGCCAAGGCGCTCCTGAAATGCTTGCAGATTAGGCTTGAACCAACGCGGCTTCCAAAAATCAGACTGCTGCCGAAAGCGGATTACCTGCGAATTCGAGATCTTCCATCGCGACAACGTTGCCTGCCCATGGTAGGCCGGGCTGGCCTTCGATCCCTGTGCCAGTTCGACAAACTCACGCCCGAAAACATAATTGAGCCGCAACTTACGCGCGATCTCCTGAGCGACGTCGACCCGTTGCGTTCGATAGGCATTGATGTCAACCTCCTGCAAAAGGAAAATATCTGCGTTCGATTCCCCCAGGAAATCTATGATCTCCGACAGCCTCAAACCTCGATCGATGTTCCAGTCCACAACTCGCAGGGAACTGCGTGGCCAGGAAAGCCATTGATTCGGCGCGAAGTTCTCGGCAATGATTTCGTCCATCGACACGGATCAAACCACTACAGCCGCAAGTTGCGGAAATACATTCTGTTGCGCAAAACTCAGGTCTCCCGGATCATCGATTTCCGCCCAGGCAAGTCCGTCGGTGCTGCTGTAACCAACACGGATTCCTTCGTCAGCGAGTTCCTGCACCGCAATGTTGAAGAAGTCATTCACCCGCCCGGCCGATATGAGCGTGTTCAGTTTCTGGATGAATCGCTCCTGAATCGTTTTCGCAAATATCGTGATGCCGATATAAGTGCCGCTAAACTGTTCTCGTGAGATTTTTTTGCTCATATGGACGACGCGGTCACCGTGAATGATCACCTTCATGGTTTCATCCCGCCACAATGGGTCAACAATCATTGAGATTGGCGCCTGCGCCTGAACCGCAGTGTCCAGAATTTCGGCATCAAATATCACGTCAGCATTGAGAACGACGAAACTGCCGCCGCGCACCCAATCGACCGCAAGCCAAAGCGAATAGATATTGTTGGTGATCGCAAACGCCGGATTCTCGATGAAGTGAATTCGTTGAATGCGGCTCAATCTTCTGCTCATGACGTGATTCATGATCTGTTGTTTCTCGTACCCGACCACAATTGCCACATCGTTGATCCCAGCTTTGGACAAAGCATCCAGCTGATGATCCAGGATCGTGGTGTTGTCGACTTCAATCAGGCACTTTGGGTGTTCGCCGTGCACCGCACGAATCCTGGTACCCTGTCCTGCAGCTAAAATTACCGCTTTCACAAAGCCTCCTTTAATTTACTTCCGCTCGACCTCACATCTGAACTGGCCAAACTTGGAAAAAACCTGCGGTTGAAGTACAGCGTCAAGATCCAGGTAAGGTGGGCGCCGAGAGTTGCCAGCAGGAACACCAGAGGCAGCGCGCCGATTACTGTGAAGATGACAATGTAGTGAATCAAGATCCCTCTTCTTTGGAACGCCTGGACCTGTCTGACTACGCGGGAAATCCAGTTTCCTGAATCTTTCTCGAGCAACTGGTAGAAGCGGCCAAGGTACTCATTCGGCCGATCAGGAGTAGTGGCGCGCCGGCGTTGTAGCGATGTCGCGATTAACGCAAGGATCGAGCCGATCAGAAGCGCGATGCCCATCAGAACAGCAATGCGGCCGTACTGCCGTCTCAAACCGATCATGATCCCAGCAAAAAGGAGAAGATAGCTGAGGCCGTCAGCCATTCCCTCAAGCCATGTTCCCATTGGCGATTCAGCAAATTTGATTCGCGCCAGCATTCCATCCATCTCGTCGAACAATCCGGCGATGTAGAACAGGAGAGCGCCGAGCACGGACCAGAGATAGGTGCCATGCGCAAAAGCGAGAGCCGACAGAATGGATACCACTACTCCGCCGAAGGTGACCGTATTGGGCGTGACAGAAGTGTGAGAAAGGAACCTTACAAATGGCCGGCAGAGCCAACGATTGAATGAAGTATGGATGCCGTCCAATAACTTTCCCGAATTTGCAACCAGAAACTTTTCAGCAGCCGCAGCACTTTCTGGCGAGGTGACCGCGACGCCTCCCGTAGTCCTTGGGGGGAGGGCTGAGGAGGCCGAGTCGCGATCTACCTCATGCAATGTAATGCAGGCGGCGTTACTCCAGTCGACGGGCCCCATATCACCTGGAGCCAATTGACTAAGAAGATTCTTGGTCGTGACGAAGTTCCATGGGAGCCAGAGGAACTTGTCTTGCAAATGCCGCTTTAGGATGATCCAGCTTGAGTATCCCTGTGGCTCGAAGCCGCCAATTTGAATCACTTCGATTCGTACGCCTCGCTGTGAGATGGTTGCGAGGAATTGTTGTAGGAACCGGTAGCTTAGAGCTGGTGGCACAACTAACAGGACTTCGCTTGCTCCGGCTCGCGCTGCGGTCAATACCGTTCGCACCAGAAGAGGAACACCGGCAACGGGCCGCATGAGCATCTCCGTTGCCTGCTGCTCGCTTGCGAGACCAGCGACGTCCGGAATGGCAATCACAGTCTTCATTGCAGAACCTCCTTCGCAAAGATGGGTGGGATCGATACGGTCGTGTCGTGCGACCGTTTTCTGGTGCGCGAATTCCAGCCAAGCCAGACGATTCCGATCAAAGCCCACAGCAAATCGCGGACTCGGCGAGTGATAGCCAAGGAAAGACCAAGCACGGGTGAGAGGCCGGTCAGCGCGAAGGCTGAGATCGCCCCGCCCTCGTCAGAACCGAGGCGGGCGGGGATCCAGCCGCTCAACATCTTTAGTCCGCGCGTCACGCCCTCAATGACCAGAACCGTAAATAAATGAACGGGCAGATGAAGCGACCACAAGACCACCACTACTTCTGAAGCAATCAGCGCTTGGCACGCCACGTCTATCCAGAACATTCGCCGGACCAATGCGGGCTGGTTGACTCGATAGTTGCGAATTGAGGATTCAAACTGCTCGGCACGCGCCAGCCACGACGGAGCCTTCTTGCCAAGTGCGCGGACGACTCCTGTCAGAATTGGGTTGCGCCGAGTGATCAAAAAAACCATCAGAGCAAGCGCGAGGACCCCTGGGATCGAGTGGTAGGCAGAGCCGTGAACCGCAACGAGGGGCAGGCTCACGACACCAGCGATTGCCAGCAGTGCTGAAGTGAACCAGTACACGCCATTGTCGAGGAACGTGGCCGTGACTGTTGCCTCGGTGGCTGTTCCGAGAAGCCGGATCTTCATCGGCTCGGAGATCACCGGGCCCAGGACGGTGAGGTATCCCATGGATTGCCCCGCCAGGCGCACGGCTGCCAATTTCGGGACATCAATGGAGACCTGCTCGCCCTTCAGGGAAGCTGACCATGCAATGCTCTGTAGAAACAGGCGTAGAAGGCTGAGACCCAGAATGATCGGCAACGCCATTCGCACTGCCTTCAATTGCTCCACGATGGTTGAGAGACCAAGGTGGGCGAGCACCCATGCGAAGAGGGTAACCGCAATCAATGCGATAACTATCTCTGCTTTCTTCATTGCACCAGCCTCGCTTCGCTATTCAATTCGATTAAACTGGTATTTGCCTGGTGCGGTGGATTCAACTGGTAATCGGCCGTCTCAATTGTGAGTTCCGAGTCACCAAAAATCCGGACCTGACTCGTGGTGTCGGTGGAAGATGCGAACCAGAATTGCCCGACCTTCTGATACGTGTGGACGAAATGAACATCGTGCACCCAGAAAGAGGGATTGCGTGCGGGCTGGCCTTCAATTCGAACGATGGAATAGTCGGTAGCGTCAACCCAGATCTTGCCGTTAATCAGATATTTGTTTGGTGTTTTTGGCGAAACCTGTAGCACATACGCCTGCCCGCTCTCGAGCGTTTCTTGACCAACAATCTGGAAATCGTAATTGGCAGGAGTAAGGCGGGTGCCATTGCGTGTCCCTCGGCGCGATGCTTCGGTCTCTTCGCTCAGCAGCTTCTGAAATACGTGCTTGCGAATCGAGCCGGATCCATCCTCGGAAAGGACCGTGAACTGCTTGGCACCGTCACTCCCGCATTCGACACGCACGACCATCTCTGCGTGGCGCTTTTTGTTCACGGCAACGTACCGACGAATCGCCGTGTATCCGGTCAGCTGAGATTGTCGTTTGGCGTCTAACTGAATCATCCTTGCAACCACACCTTCTGCCGAAGGAAGCGGAGCATTTGCTTGGGCTGACGCAAAGGTCGCCAGCAAAACAATCGTCAAAGAGGACAAGGCGGTGTTGATGGTCTGCTTCATAATCAAAACTCCAATACGAACTTGCCGTGAAAGGTTCTGCCTACGCCGTTGAAGAACTGACCAAAACGCTCACTATCAAGATCGTTCTGGACGTCCCGATAATTCGGACGATTGAAGATGTTGAACACGCCGAATCCGATGCGAGCGTGCTTTTCCTTGATCGGGAGTCGGATCTCACGCGAGACCTGCAGATCAGTGGATACAAACCGCGGAAACCGCGATTGGTTTCTCGGCCCAACGAATTCGCGGTATTGGTTGATCGTCGAGTATGGAAATCCTGTGTGGATATCAAGTACCGGCGCGACGATTAGTTTCCATGGCGCCGCAATTTCCCCCCAGGCCAAGAAGCGGTTCGGCGCGTCGAAACTCAGGCGGCCGCGTTGATTCGGCTGTATCACGGCGTTCGGATCATTGCCGAAAAACTGGTTGAAGTCGTTTAAGTCCCCATAAGCTCGCGAATGCACGTATGAGGCATTAAGAGTGCTGCCGCGAATGCGATAGCGCCCGGTGACTTGCAGTTCTCTGTAGGTGTCGTTTCCGCGATCGGACAAAGCAAGCACGCCGTTTGCTCCCGATGTGGACGGGTCCAAAAAGAACGCGTGCACCGTATGTCGTTGCTGATATGCGACGCGAACTAGAAAGTCGTTTGTGACTTGCCGATCGATTTCAAGGTTCCATACTTCGCTTCGAGGATTGCGCAGTCCATCAGAGAGGACATTTGCGTAATCGGTTGAGCTGAGGATCTGGCCGGCTGGATCGAAAGCCAGAACTGTACGGGCCGGTAGCGATGTGAACGTTGGGATATTGAGGGGGACGCGGTCGTAGAAGAAGCCTGCGCCTCCCTTGAGCATGGTCCTGCCGTCCTTGGTCAGGCCCAGGATGAAACCGATACGTGGGGCCGCATTTACCGAATCTGTTGTCGAGTCCCGGTCGAAGCGAATGCCTAGATCAAAAGTCAGCCGATTTGAAATGCTCCACTTGTCACCGACGAACCAAGCAGCCTCATTTTTACCAACCGAGAAATTCGAGGCGGGGCCAAACTGGATTTGTTCCAGCGAGTAACCGGCAACCCCAACAATCTGGACTGGCAGAAATTCCTGCCGGCCGCCGTAGGAACTGTGCGAGAAATCCACACCAGCAGTCAGTTCATGTGTGCCATGGAAATGGCGCGGATGCGAGCGGAAGATTTCTTCCCATTCGGTGCGGGTCGTGTCACGATCCTGATGATTGAAGAATCCACCCTCGGTGGTTTCGACAAGAAGCTGGTACGGTGCATTGCTGTTCGGTAACAAATCAGCGTCAAACTTTCTATAGCTGAATTGCGAAGTCAGCAGATCTCCCGAATCAGTCACATATCGGTGCTGCAGGTCCGCCTGATATCCACGCTCGTGCAAGTCAGGAGTACTGGGTTGTGGACTGAAGGTGTTCAGCCCGTAGTAGCGAAACTTCTGGGGGAAGATGGCAAACGACACAGTTGCCGTTTGTTTCTTGCTGATATTGAAGTCAAACTGCGTGTAGGAGTCAAAAGTTTCCGACTGTGTATTGCTTTGAAGCGGAGGCAAACTGGTAATCGGACTCCGTTCGTAGCGGTACTCGACCGATTCGGTGAACGCGACCCGGTCTTTGACAATCGGTCCTGAAAAGGTCACTCGGGGCGTGACTGCACCGATGCCCATGATCGATCCGTCAAGTCTGCGCAGGCGCGGCAACAGGTTCTGTGCGGAAATGTGAAATTTATTGAAGTTCCCAGGCCGGGTCTCTACGTTTGAAACGGCACCGGTGAATTTCCCGTACTCTGGGTCGTAAGGTGTAGAGAAGACCTCAACCTTCGAGATCACATCGATGGGAATGCTGATGGCGGTGCCTCCAGTCGCCGGATCGGTTACATCGGCGCTGTTCACGAGCGAACCATTCTGAGAGGCGCGGGCTCCCTTCATGTTGATCCGCCCATTGGGGCCACGCACTACACCCGGGACGAGTGGTAGTAAGTTTTCGAAATGCTCGTCGCGGTTGGGCATGTGTACAACCGCTGACTCACCGACAGTGTTGCTTCCAGAAGATTCTTTTATGTCGACCGCGTCGGCGCTGGCACTCACCGTCGTGGACTCGGTCACGGCCTGCATCTTCATTTCAAGTTCCAGCTGCGAAATGGATCCTGCTCGAACTTCTACGTTCTGAGTTGCCGTCAAACCAGGTGCTTGTGCGGTAATCGTGTACGAACCGGCTGGAAGCGTGCTGAATGCAAATCTGCCTTCCCTGTCACTCTCAATTTCGACATTCGTGACGCCGACTAACGAAAGCTTCGTGCCCGGTACGACCAAGCGTGCATGGTCTTGTTCAGTGGTGAAAACCACACCCTGAATCGATCCGTTTGCTGCATCCTTACTCTGACCGAGTGCGTACCCGGTAAGCAGCAGAAAAGCGAGAGCTATTGTTACGACTCGTTGCATCATTGTGGTTTCCTCGTTGTCCCTGAACTGGCATTCGCTCTCTTACGCATGTGCACGACCGAACCGCCTCGCTCGAATTGAACCTCATCCATGAGTGTTTTCATCAAGTAGATCCCGCGGCCGTGAGTCCGCTGCCCATTGGCTGGGGATGTCGGATCTGGAACCGCGTCATTGTTAAAACCGCGACCTTCGTCCGCGATGGTTATTAGGACGTCGCCGTCTGTAGTACAACGGCACTTAACGTAGACGAGCTTCCGCGGGTGTTCGCGATTGCCATGAACAATGGCATTGGCGAGCGCTTCACGCAGCGCCAGTTCAATTTCGAAGTTGTTTGCGTTTGCGCCCGGGAACCTGGAGATGAAGCGCAACTGTTGATCTACAAATGGCGAAATGATGTCGACGTGACTCGGAAGCGTATTGCGCAATTCAACGAATGGGCTCGCTGCCATCGTGGATGCAACTTCTCGTTCACTAATGTTTTGGATTCGTGGCTCTTCAATTTTCTTGAACATCGTCGTTGCCTCCTCAATGAGTGCACCGTCTGCGTTTGTGTATGCAGTCAGTGCGCCATTCGGAGCGCATTGAAAACACAGCGTTCTGCTTCAGTAGTCGCGCTGCACATTCAGCAAAATGACGAACGTTCAGCGGGCTTTGCAGATGAACCGAGACCAGGATTTCTGCGGATGCAGGGCCCAGCGCGTTTGAGAAGCATTTAACCCAACGAATGTGGCATCACAGCAGGTATCAAAGGGTTGCCGATGGGAATGCAATACCTTGGTATCAACTCTGAGGGAAGCACGCGACTAGGAGTATGCGTAGGGGAACTGTTGAGGAGTTGGCTAACTACTTAGAAGTGGTTGGCTCTGCTCGGAATGACCCACCCCGGGCCAGCGGATTATTTTGATCCAATTTCTGGCGTTGGATGCTTGCTTTCGAAGCTGTGGCCTGGGATTCCCATATGCTCCCACGCTTCTCTCTGAGAGCAGCTTCGGTCTTCACTTCACGATCAATTTTTCTACTCTTGGCAAGCTGCGACTGGTGTTTCGCGATGCGTTGGCCGGGTATTGCGCCTGATATCTGAATCGTCTACTGTGCCTCGCGGGAGACTTGTTTAGATGTTTTGGGATTGGCAGCAGGTCTTTGGCTCTCAATAGGCACCTCATACGATCGCCCCAATATGTCGTTATATCGAATTGTGTTTTTGCCCACAAACACTAGGAGGTCGCGTCCAGCAGCGTATTTGACCGTGCCCTCGCCCAGTGGGGGCGTGTACAGCACCACATAAACCGTGTCGGCGACTTTGAGCGATACGTCATAGCTGGTCGTGTCAGATGAGCCAGCTTCGGCCGTCTGATGGACCTGGACCTCGGTGATGGTGCCCACTTGATACTTTGCTGCCGACTGGCAAACAGCCGGCAAGGTCGTCAAACAAATAAAAAAGATACACACTAGCTTCAGCATGATTGTTCCTCTCCTGCTCTAATTCAAGCGTTCGTTTTTGTCTTCGATCTAGATCACTTGCCCGCGGATCCCATCCGGGCTAAAGCCCGCGGTGGTGAAGGCGAAATCAGATTCAGGAGAAAGAAGCCATTGGCGGGCTTCATCTCGGTATTGATGCTGCGCCAAGTCTCGCACGGCACGAAGAATTACGGCTTGGTACAGATTGGTATATGGGCGGCGGCGCGTGATCAGCGATGCGGCTTTGCTTCTATTGGAAACTGTGATCATTGGATCCTCCTTTGGGCAGTAGCTACCGGTGGCTTGCAGGCAGGACAAAACTGCTCCCTCGATCCTCGAAAGCGAACAAGCAAGACTCCACAGCCTTCGCAGAATTTGAGTTCGCGAACATTTACCACTTCTGAGGAATGTAGGGATTCTCCATAACAATCTATCGGATTCCAGTTTGATCCTTGACTCATTGGCTCACCGTCATTTGTCAATTTAACGAAGTTCATCGCGGCCCTTGTTTCTTGACCAACGATACAACGGAACAATGCAACCGGCTTGCCATCCAAAAACCATTGAAAGTAAAGAAAGTGGGTACCGCCAATTACACTGAACGCTCAGCAAAATGACGAACTATGAGCAAGAGTCCACTTTCCGACATTTGCAAATGCGAATGTCTCACGCCAGGACAATGTATGGGCACCGGTTTGAGTGTGGAAACTGGCTTAATGAATGAAGAGTGAAAAAACGGGGTGGTCTGCGGGGATGATGTACGAGTGGCCAGCAGATGGGCTCTACGGTTTTGCCTTCGCGGTACGCTCTTGGCCAGCGTCTCGGCATTCAGGGTTTGAAGTCGAAACCAACTGAGAACTGGCTTCATCGATTTCAATCGAGACAATTCCGCGGAGGGCGCGGTCGTCCGCTTCTGAGCCTGTTGTCATCCAATAATTGCTGGTTCGGGGAGCTCGAATCGTCACTCCCGGTGGCCCAATCATACTGATCGAGTACCTGCGGAGATCGCTCCAGAATCCACTTTGAGCGGACATTCCCGCTTGTTTCACTGCCGCCAATTGGTCTGCGTACTCAGCGGCGATTCGCGAGTACTGCTGGCACTGCTGGTCGGTGAGGGATCGCTCGTGGAGTTGAACGAAGCGTTTCGCATAAGCGAAATGAATCGCACGGTCTGCGAATGCGTCCACGACAAGCCAGTACTTCTCAATGCCGCGCTGCGGAAGTGATGCTCCTTCTGTCGCCGGTGTCTGTGCACCGGCAATCGCTGATATACCAAGGATCGACAAGATCATCAAAATCTTAGAAAACACCGACTTGAACATCACGACATTTGCCCCGTTGAGACTCTTGTT
>Ga0157375_10006469_pt1 | contig 10208 bp, 9 predicted proteins | sample M35metaG_FD_115311 | JGI IMG/M metagenome (GOLD analysis project Ga0157375, IMG submission 115311) | Miscanthus rhizosphere microbial communities from Kellogg Biological Station, Michigan, USA - M3-5 metaG | ecosystem: Host-associated > Plants > Roots > Rhizosphere > Soil | place: USA: Michigan... | reverse complement strand
TGAATCTGCTCGGCGGTTTGCAGGAAGAGACTGCGGAAGGTTTTTCCGCTCCAATCGAGGCGGAGACTGAAGTTCCGCAGTTTGAAACGTTCGCGATGATCGAGGATGCGGAGTTTGCGCAACCGACAGCAGTTACGGCTGAGGAGTTTGAAACGAACGAGGCTTCGACGTTCTCCGATCCCACAGCTTCGTTTGCAGATCTCAACGAGGAAGAGTCAATTCCCGGTTTCTCAACCGATTTTCAGGAAGTTGATTTCAGCATCGTTGCGCCGGCTGATGCGCAACCGGCCGCGGCGGCGCCGGTGGAAGAAGCACGCCTGGAAAACGTGATGCGGCAGGAGCTCGAGAGCGTCGATTTTTATATCGCGCAGGGTTACTCGGATATCGCCGTCGATACGCTCGACATGCTCGAGCGGCAATTTGGACCAGACCCCGAGATTCAGTCGCGTCGTGAAAAGCTTGCGGCAAGAGACACGCCGCCGGTTGCCGAGGCGCCGGCGGTGTTTGAGTTTGGCGGTGCGGAAGAGTTAGGCGCAACCCCGGTTCACGAGACGATTCCTTTCGATGCCGAGAGTGCTTATGAATCATTGGCGGGAGACGGTAGCAACAACGTCGGGAAAGCCGCGTCCGCACCAGCGGTGGGAATCGATGCCGGGCTTGCCGAGCTCTTTGAAGAGTTTCGCGTCGCCGAAGAGGGCGATGACCTCAAGGAAGATTTCGAAACTCATTACAACATGGGCACCGCGTATAAAGAAATGGATCTGATGGACCAGGCCATTCAGGAGTTTCAAACTTCAGCCAGCCTGGTCAAGGCCGGCGACGGCACTTCGCGATTTCTTCAGTGTTGCAATATGCTGGGACATTGCTTCATTCAGAAGGGAATGCCCGAAGCCGCGGTGCTATGGTTCAAGAAAGGTCTCTCAGCGCAAGGGCACAGTGAAGACGAGTATCAAGCGTTGCGTTACGAGTTAGCTTCCGCGTACGAACAGTTGGGCGACTTGAAACATGCGCGCGAGTTTTACACTGAAGTTTACGGCGTCGATGTTTCTTATCGTGAAGTTGCGGAGAAGTTAAGTCAATTAAGACAGAAGCAGGAATAAAGCCGCAGATTTTCGCAGTTGAACGCTGATTCGCGTTCATCCGCGGCAAACGAATACAATGTCAGCGAAGTTAAGCGTCATCTTCTACATAATCCTCTGTCTCGAGATCGGCATCTTTCTCACGGTGTTGCCCTGGTGGCCGCAAGGTATGTGGGGAATCAGCGATTGGGGTAACAACTATTTTCTGTTATATGCTGCGCGCAAGACGGGTATTCAAGGGTTACAGGCAGTTGTTGCTTCGGGCTGGGTCCGTGGCGCGGTGAGCGGTGTCGGGCTTTTGAATCTCGGGATCGCTTTCTGGGAGATCTTCCACTTCAAACAGACGGTCAGGGCCCTGCAACACCAGACGACCAGGTCCACGCACAATGCCGCTCGATCTTCCACTACCAATCATCTATCCGATCACGAGCGGAACGACCACCGCCCAAACAACTCCTGACACTCCGCAGTTCTTAAACATCCTCCGGTTGGTTCAGACTGCTGTAGACGCAGGGGTCCCTCTCTTTCAGATCCGTGAGAAGGCTTTACACGCCCGGGTTCTTTACGAGCTCACGGCTCGTGCTGCTGAAATCACGCGAGGCAGCAAGACACGACTACTCGTCAATGACCGTTCCGACATCGCCCGCACCGCCGGCGCGGATGGTGTTCATTTGACGACGCAGTCGCTGCCCGTTCAGGTAGTACGAAAGATTTACGGTTCGGAGCTTTTGATTGGTGTTTCAACTCATTCGCTTCAAGCCGCTCGAGAAGCCGCGGGGGCCGGAGCAGACTTCGTCGTGTTTGGTCCAGTGTTTGAAACCGAATCGAAACGAGTTTATGGTGCTCCGCAGGGACTGGAGAAGCTTCGCGAAGTCGCAAGTGAGCTGCGCGAGTTTCCCGTAATGGCGATCGGCGGCATCACGCTCGACAATGTTGAGAAATGTTTCGCAGCAGGAGCGAGTGGTGTTGCCGCGATCAGGCTACTGAACGACGCCACGAACCTGGTAACAATTGTCGAAAGAATAAGAAATGGATTTCAGCGCTAACTCGCGCCCGGTTGTGCTCACGATCGCCGGGCTCGATCCGTCCGGCGGCGCCGGTATTGTTGCCGACATCAAGACGATCGCCGCGCTCGGTTGTTTTCCGGCAGCCGCGGTGACGTCGATCACGTTTCAAAACACGATCGGCGTGGTGGGCGCTGAACATCAAACGGCCGCAACGTTGCGCGCGCAGGTTGAACCGGTTGTTCAAGATCTAAATGTTGCCGCGGCAAAGACGGGAATGCTGCCGACTGCTGAAATAGTTGCTGAGGTTGCGCGGCTTTTTGAAGAAGGAAATTTACCGGCGCCTGTAGTCGATCCGGTAGTGGTGGCGACTTCCGGAGATGTTTTGATCGACGACGAGGCGTTTCAGATTTTGAAAACCAGGTTGTTTCCGCTTGCGCGAATCGTTACGCCGAACATTCCCGAGGCGGAAAAGCTGGCGGGGTTCGCGATACGCGGCGAAGCAGATATGCGACGTGCGGCAGAGGCGATTCAGTCGCTGGGCGCGCGTGCGGTGTTAGTGAAAGGTGGTCACAGAGCGACGGGAGGTCATGCAGTGGATGTGTTGTTGAGCGACGACGGGCGCTTCACTGAGTTTCGGAGTGAGTACATCAATCTTGGCGAAGTGCACGGCTCCGGATGCACGCTCTCCGCCGCAATCGCTGCTTGCCTTGGAAAAGGCATGTCACTAGAAGACGCAGTCGGCGCCGCTAAGAAATACGTAACTGACGCGATCAAGACCGCGCCTCGCATCGGCCGTGGGGCTCGACCATTATGAACCACGGATTACACGGATAGATCCGGATAAAAATCCGTGTCATCCGTGGCCCTGTTCGATGGTCACTCGCTCCATCTTGATTTCATTAACCGGCCGATCATTACGATCGGTCTGGCTCGTCGCGATTGAATTCACCACGTCCTGACCCTCGGTAACCCTGCCAAAGATCGTGTAACTCGGCGGCAACGGATAATCGACGTGCATGATGAAAAACTGTGATCCGTTCGTGTTTGGACCAGCGTTGGCCATCGCCATCGTGCCCGCTTTGTAGCCCGTTTGATACACCGGCGATTTCGGATTGATCTCGTCGTTGAAACGTCCGCCCCACGCCGACTCTCCACCGCGACCTGTGCCTGTCGGATCGCCGCCCTGGATCATGAATCCCTTGATTACGCGATGAAAGATGATGCCGTCGTAGTATCCGCGTTGGGCCAACGTAATAAAATTCTCCGTCGTCTTGGGTGCGTCCGACTCCAAAAGCTCGACTCGAATGGTCCCTTTGCTTGTTTCAATCACTGCCGTTCGATTTGCCATATTCTCTCCTTACTGGTTGATTAACTGCGCCGGGTTCAAGATGAATTTCTCAATCGCCATCGCTACACCGTCTTCGATATTTGAGGTAGTCGGGTGCAACCCTGCAATCTCGCGCAACGAAGCTGGAGCATTCGCCATCACCACGCCTGTGCCCGCGAAGAGCAGCATTTCCAGATCGTTGTAATTATCTCCGATAGCCATGATCTCATCGCTGCTCGCTCCCAACTCGGCTGCGGCGGCCGCGACACCCGCGCCTTTCGAGGCTGCCGGATTTACGATGTCGAGCAGTGTGAAATCCTGTTCGAGATACTTGGTGCCGAGAATTTTTACAGTGTCGCCGAGTTCCGACTTGAGTATCTTTTCGAGTTTATCCATCTCTTCGCAGCCGCCTGAGAATGCGAGATGAATCGGTTCGTGGTCCAAATAGTCTTCGAGCGAATCAACTTGCCGCACTACATCTCGTCCATCTTCGTCGCCGTGGATTCGACGTGCCCACGCCAGGTATTTGTGAGCGGCTGTGTTTCCGCCGCGAAGATGATCGTAAACAAGTACACCCAAGCCTTCGTGATCGTCGCTCAAGAGCGCATCGGCGTTTGCTTCACGACCGACTCGCAACGCTTCGCGCGCGGGTGCGACCGGCAGAGGCAGGACGGAAACGGTTTGAAGTGTCTCCGCGTGCTTGGTTAGCGCGCCGTTGTGAGAGATCAACGGAACATCAAGGCCCAATTCCAAAGCTATCGGGCGCGAATCGCGAAACCGGCGCCCAGTGACGAGGGCGACGCGCACACCTTGTTCACGTGCGTTCTCGATTGCGCCGCGATTGCGCTCAGAAATGTGGCCGCGAGAATCGAGGAGGGTCCCGTCGAGATCAAGAGCCAGAAGACTTATCGCCATGAAGACAACAAGGTAAATGAAGACGGTTGAGAACGCAAAACCCTCGCCCGTGAGAGTGGTGCCCCAGTTTGAATTCTTCTCTGTGCACCCTCTGTGTTCTCTGTGTCTCTGTGGTTGTTTTTGCGCCAAGTAAACCACAGAGTCACAGAGAACACAGAGGGTGCACAGAGAAAACCAAAACTAGGGCACTACCCTCGCGAGTAAATGAGAACCGGGGTGTTGTGACGACTTAAACATACTTTTAGAAAGTTTTAGGAGTAGCTTGCGGCGATAGTTTCCGAAGTATTAGCAATACACCAAGAGAATCGTCCCCGCGGAGGGGTTTCCTGAATAAGATCCGACCGGACTCAGGTCGGATAGTTGTCTTTGGGAACTCCTTCAGAAGGGGCTTTTATCCCAAGCGCGAAAGTGCCAGAAGCGGTTGAAGTGCGGCATCCGCTTTCACAACGAGAAAGGGAGTAGAACTAATGAAGAAGACTATCAGTCTGATTGGGCTTCTGGTCACGATGCTGATAGTGTCCGCAGTGGCGAGAGCGGACACAATCGCGTTTACCGCGACCCTGACCGGCTCACAGGAAGTGCCGCCAACCGGTTCGGCAGGCATTGGCAGCGCATTAGTAACGCTGGACACTGTCACGAACCTGCTCACAGTCAACGTTTCATTCGCCGGTTTAGGAAGCCCTACAATTGCTTCGCACATCCACTGCTGTGCGCCGCCGGGAACCAATGCGATGGTCGCGACTGCTGTTCCGACATTTCCGGGATTTCCGCTCGGCGTCACTACTGGTACTTACTTGATGACGTTCGACCTGACTCTTGCCTCCACGTACAATCCCGCCTTTATCACTGCACATGGCGGAACGGTGGCCGGAGCGCAAGCGGCTTTTATCGCCGGGTTAACTAGCGGACTAACCTACATCAATATTCACACGACGCAGTTTCCGACCGGTGAGATTCGTGGGCAACTTATCGCAGTGCCCGAACCGGCCACGCTGCTGCTATTGACGACCGGAGTTCTTGGCGCAGCAGGATGGCGGCGTCGAAAACGTCAGTAAACGTGTTTTGAAAACATTTCTTTAGCCGCGGATGAACGCGGATTAGCGCAGATCTGCGTTTATTCGCGTTCGTCCGCCGCTAAGGTTCTAGTGCCGCAGCATCAGCAATCTGACAGGTGTCGGACTTTCCTCGCGGCGCCGCATTACCTCTAATTCTCACTTCTATCGCATACTGACGCTCGTTCGCCCGATTTCACGCCCGGTTCGAGGATCTCTACCCATGAATGTCACTCATCTGGAATGTGCCCTGTGCGGCCTGGAGCACGAGGCACGTCGGTTGCACAATCTTTGTCGCGCCTGTGGTAAGCCTTTGCTGGTTCGCTACGATTTAGAGCGCAGCAAAACGACTTTGACAAAGGAATCTTTGGCTGCGAGGCGTCCGGATCTCTGGCGCTATCGCGAGGTGCTGCCCGTCGACAGCGACGAAAACATCGTCTCGCTCGGCGAAGGTTGGACACCTCTGCTGCGAGCCAAACAATTAGGTAAGCGCGTCAAGATTAATCAACTTTACATCAAGGACGAGTCGCAGAACCCGACGCAGAGTTTCAAAGCACGCGGAATGTCTGCCGCTGTGTCGATGGCTAAAGAGCTTGGCGCTACCAAACTCGCCGTTCCATCAGCGGGAAATGCTGCGGGCGCCCTGGCTGCTTACGCGGCTCGTGCGGGTCTGAAGTCATATATCTTCATGCCGCGCGACACCCCGCGAGCGAACGTGGTCGAGTGTGAGCAAACAGGCGCCCACGTGACGCTGATGGATGGCCTGATCACGGATTGCGGCGCAGAGGTGGCACGACGAAAAGAAGCTGAAGGTTGGTTTGACGTTTCCACGTTGAAAGAACCTTATCGCATCGAAGGAAAAAAGACGCTTGGTTACGAACTCGCCGAACAACTGAACTGGGAATTGCCGGACGTCATCATCTATCCAACCGGCGGCGGTACGGGTTTGATCGGAATGTGGAAAGCATTTGCCGAGATGGAACAAATGGGTTGGATCGGAAGCAAGCGGCCGCGCATGGTGACGGTGCAAGCCGCGGGCTGCGCGCCAATCGTGCGGGCTTTTGAGGAGGGCCAACGTTTTGCCGACGAGTTTCCAAATGCAGCGACAACGGCTTCAGGTTTACGCGTGCCGAAAGCGATTGGTGATTTTCTGATCCTTGATGCGTTGCGTGAGTCTGGCGGAACTGCTGTTGCGGTGACGGATGAAGAATTGATTGCAGCGACGAAAGAGATCGGCGCGACAGAGGGAGTCTTTTGCGCACCGGAAGGCGCAGCGTGCTTGCCGGCGTTGCGACAGTTGATCGATTCCGGCGAGGTGAGCTCGACGGATCGCGTTGTGTTATTCAACACCGGATCAGGTGTGAAATACATGGAATCGTTTGACAATTGATGCGACTCCTTGGAGTGCGGCGGCTTGCCGCCGCTTTGTTCTCGATCACGAGATCAAAGACTAAAGCGGCGGCAAGCCGCCGCACTCGAAGGCGGTGCGTGGAGGCATGGAAGTGAAATTCTTTGGTGTTCTTGGTTTATTGCTGGCTGCCGCGTTCGGCGTGTTTGCTCAGCAGCCTTCATCCCCATGGTTAACGGAGTCAGAACGCGCGCGCTTCGAGGAATTGCGGCGCAGCGGTCTCGACGCGCTTTACAACATCGATTACGACAAAGCTCAGCGCGACTTCAAAGAGATCGTACAGCTTTACCCGAACCATCCCGGCGGCTATCAATTGCTTGCTGCACGCTTGTGGATCAAAACGCTTTACGAGTCGCGACGCTTGCAAGCGTCGCTCTATAGCTCCGAATCGTTCTACTCGAATGGCGACGATAAGGTCGATCCGAAGATCGTTAACGAGTTTCGCAATCTGACTCGCGAAGCCAAACGTCTCGCCGAAGCAAAACTCAAACAGGACCCGAAGAACATTGAAGCTCTGGATTTTCTCGCGAACACAGAAGGCCTGAAAGCATCGTTCGAAGAAGCTGTCGAACGACGGCATTTCGCGGCGCTGCGCGACGGCAACGACGCTGTCGACCATCATCGCGAAGTGTTGAAGCTCGACCCCAAGTATGTCGATGCGCAGATAACGATCGGTCTTTACGAGTACGTAGTTGGCTCGTTGCCGCTGCCGGTGAAGATCCTGGCCGGCGCTACTGGTTATCGCGGGTCTAAAAAGCGTGGACTGGCGATGCTGGAGCAGGTTGCGCGCGAAGGACGCTGGGCACAGGACGATGCGAAGACCGTTCTGGTTTTGCTCTACACCCGGGAAAAACGCTTTGCTGACGTGCTCAAACTTACTCGCGAGCTTAGCGCGAAGTATCCGCGGAATTATCTTTTGCGCCTGGAGACGGCCGATGCGCTCGTGTCGCTCGCCGGAGTAAAAAGAAAAGAGAAAGATTTAGCCGGCGCCGTTCAGGCAGAAAAAGAAGCGTTTACTACGTTCGATGAGTTGCTTCGCGATCGGAACGTGCGCGACACGGCAGTGCGTGCGTTGGATCTGATTCATTTCAAGTACGGTGAAGTGTTAATGATGGCGGGTTATAACGATCGTGCGGCGAAGGAGTTTCTGGCGGCGACCAGGGTCGAGCGCGCGGAGCCGGGATTGATCACGATGGCCCATCTTTATGCCGCACGCTCTTATGATGTAGCGGGCAAGCGTGACGAAGCAGTGGCGCAATACAAGGAAGTGTTGGCGCGTCCAAACGTTTACGACGCACACGAAGAAGCGAAGAGAGGCTTGCGCCAGGCTTACAAGGCAGAGCAGATCGTGAAGCAAGAGGCGGAACAATAACCACAGATGAACACAGATGGTAACGGATCACGTCCTCGACGCCTGCTTCTCGGTCTGGATGGAGTTCCTCATAAACTAATCGAGGAAGCAAAAGGTCGAGGACTGTTCGACAGCTTTGGAGCACCGGCTCGGCTCCTCTCACCATTCCCAACTATGACTAACATCGCCCTCTCGGCGATGCTTGGCGCTTCCCCGCCCGATGGGTACGAGAGTTTGTATTTCGATCGGAAAGCGGGAGAACTGCGTGGCGGAATCAGGAAATATCTCGGCAGGCGCACGCCCGACAAAATCCCTTCGTCGTACATGGACGACCTCGACTATCAGGAACCGCTGCCATTTGAGTTTTTGATTTACGTAGCGCCGGACAGGATCTGGCGCGCCGACATGCAACGCTTCCGTGAGCGATTCAGGAGCGCGCCGCAAACGCGCGATTACTTTGCATTCCTCAAGGCCACTGACGGACTGCTTCACGCGCAGGGCCCACAGCACCTCGCCGTTGCGCTCGAATCACTCGATAAGATTCTCAAAGAAATTCAGAGTTATTGCGGCGAGGAGACGGAGATCGAGATGTTCTCCGATCACGGCATGAATCTTGAAGAAAACCGTCGCGTGGATCTGGCTACAGGTCTTGAACGCCGTGGTTTTCAGGTTGTAATTCCCGCGTTCGGACTTTGCAGTTATGCCGCTCTTTATTGTCGAGATACTGACCTCATTCCAGAGATAGCGCGTGCGAGCACGGAAATAACCGGCGTGGATTTCGCGCTCTATAAAGATGGCGGTGGTGTTGTCGTCGAAAGCTTACGCGGACAGGCGCGAATTCAGCGACGCGCGGATCCGGACGGTTTCTCTTATCGCTATGTGGTTGCCAGTGGAGATCCGCTAGAGCTGCGCGGTGTTCGCGACGGTTTTGCTTCGGATCAAGACTGGTTCAAGCAAACTGCCGGACACCGTTATCCCGATGCGCTCGCGAATCTCTACAAAGCGCTTTTTAGTCCGAGAGTAAAACACACGGCCGACGTCCTTATCTCTATCAAAGATGGTTATTACTACGGCTGGTCGCCGTTCGGACGCTTTGTGCGTCTGGCTGCCACGCACGGCAACGCATTACAATCGAGCTCGAACGCTTTCCTCATGAGCACACGCAGAGAACTTCCCGCCTTCGTACGTGCCGACGACGCAAAGGCGTTATTACGTGGTTAGCCATCCGACTAAATCCGCGTTAATCTGTGATTGATGTCCGCATCGCCCGCAGTCGAGACGTTTTCCCTCGTCAGGCAGTTTGGTGACTTTGTCGCCGTCGATCACATCGATCTACGTGTGAACCGCGGTAGCTTCTTTGGCTTTCTCGGTCCGAACGGCGCGGGCAAGTCAACTACGATCAAGATGCTGACTGGCCTGTTGGCTCCCACGAGTGGCACCTTGCGCGTCCTCGATTTCGACATCACCCAACAACCGATGGAAGTGAAGAGACGGATCGGCGTCGTGCCCGAAGACCTGAATCTCTTCGAGCGATTAACCGGCGCCGAGATGTTGTCGTTCACCGGACGGATGTACGGTCTCCGCAGCGAAGAGATCGCGCAGCGCTCGAAAGAGCTGCTCGAGTTGATGGAACTACAGGATGAGCCGAGAAAACTGATCATCGAATATTCCCACGGCATGAAGAAAAAGCTTTCGCTCGCCTGCGCGCTCATTCATCGCCCGGAAATACTCTTTCTCGATGAGCCGTTCGAAGGCGTCGACGCGATTGCCTCGCGCACATTGAAGGACCTTCTGTCGCGATTGACTGCCAGGGGCCTGACCGTGTTTCTCACATCGCACGTGCTGGAGATCGTGGAACGTCTTTGCAGCGACATCGCGATCATCGCGCAGGGCAAGTTGCTCGCTTCTGGTTCGCTTAACGAACTGCGGAAGGGAATAAGAGTCGAGGGAGACGGCGAAGGCCCGGTGTCGCTGGAGGAGTATTTCATTCACGTCGTTGGTGGGACGCGCAGCTCGAATGAGGAAGAAGTCCTGCAGTGGCTGACCTAAGTGAACACGGATCAGACGGA
>Ga0157375_10006467_pt1 | contig 10209 bp, 7 predicted proteins | sample M35metaG_FD_115311 | JGI IMG/M metagenome (GOLD analysis project Ga0157375, IMG submission 115311) | Miscanthus rhizosphere microbial communities from Kellogg Biological Station, Michigan, USA - M3-5 metaG | ecosystem: Host-associated > Plants > Roots > Rhizosphere > Soil | place: USA: Michigan... | reverse complement strand
CGTCAACCGCAGCTGGCCGTTGCCGGCGTTCGCCGCCTGGGCGGCGTGCTGGATCGTCTTCGCGACCGTCGCCGAGCTCGGCGCGCCGCCGGCGCCGGCGTTCATCGCCGCCGGCCTCGTCGGCGCGGCGCTCTCGCTGATCGGCGCGACGCCGTGGCGGCGCATCTTCGTCGGCTGCGGCTTTCCGCTCTCGTTCGCGTTCTCGGGCAGCGCCGGCGTGCTGCCGGCGTGGGCGTGGCTGCTGCCGCTCGCGCTCCTCGCGCTCGTCTATCCGCGCCGCGCCTGGCACGACGCGCCGATCTTCCCGACGCCGCGCGGCGCGCTCGCGGGCCTGGCGCGCGGCGTTCCGCTCGCCGACGGTGCCGCGGTGCTCGACGCCGGCTGCGGCCTCGGCGCCGGCCTGATTGAGCTGCGCCGCGAATATCCGAACGCCAGGATCGAAGGAATCGAATGGAGTCTTCCGCTGTGGCTCGCCGGCGCGGCGCGCTGCCGCTTCGCCCAGGTCAGGCGCGGCGACCTGTGGAGCGTCGACTGGTCGCGCTTCGCTCTCGTCTACCTGTTCCAGCGTCCGGAGAGCATGGCGCGCGCCGCCGCCAAGGCCGCGCACGAGCTGCATCCCGGATCCTGGCTGGCGAGCCTCGAGTTCGAGATCGCGAGCCTGCAGCCGCAACTCGTCCTCGAGAGTCTCGAGGGGCGCCGGGTCTGGCTTTACCGCGCGCCGTTTCGCGCCCGCGACTGAGCCGACCCCGGCTTCGCTCAGCCCTGGTGGGCGCGCTTGCCGGGGTTCTTCTTGCGGGTCGCCTTGCCGCGCGCGAGGCTCCGCTTCTGTCCGGTCCGCTTCGTCGTCGGGCTGAGTGCGCGCGGCTTGTTGCTGCTGGTGGTGGTCTTGTCGTCGGCCATGGCCTGCTCCTGAAAGTCCCGCACGGTACACGATCGCGCCGACCCCGCTTCGCGTCGGCGCCCTTCAATATCCGGCCGAGACGCCGTAGGCGAGCGTCAGCGACACGTCGAAGACGTTGCTGTTCAGCGTTCCTCCGCCGCCGATCGCCTTAATCCGGCCCGCGCCCGCGCGCACGGCGAGCGCCGGCGTGATCTGCACGCCGACGAAGGCGCGCGGCTCGACGAGTGTGCCGCTGGCGGCGACACCGCCGCCGCCGCCCGCGCCGGCGAGCAGCTCGGCGCCGACATGGAGCCCGGCGCCGAGCGGCTGGCGCCAGCCGGCGCCGACCAGCGCCGAGGTATAGCCGCTGGCGTTGCCGCCGGTCGCGCTCAGCACCTTGCCGCTGACGTAGAAGTTCGGCGTGACAAAGCGATCGAGCTTGAGAACGACGGCGCTGAGCGCGTGCTCGCTGCCGTCGCTGCGCGGCGCGTCGTAGCGCTCGGCGCCGAAGCTGAAATCGGTCCGCGCCGGCCGCGCCGCGGCGCCCGCGCTCGCCGGCCCGTCGAGCGCCCAGACCAGGCCGAGCGACGCCTGCGCGGCGCGGAAGTTGCCGTCCGGCGCGCGCGCGACGCCGCCCTCGAGCGCGATGCCGAGGTCGTTGCCGAGGCGAACGATGCCGTAGGCGCCAGCCTTGACGAGCAGACCGCCACCGGTCGAGACGCCGCCGCCGCCGGCCATCCCGGCGGCGACGCGGGCACCGACGGTGAGGGCGCCGCGGACCGCTTCGTGCTCGACGCCGACCGTGCCGAGGTATTCGGCGTAGCCGCCGACGCCACCCCGCCCGGCGCGATTGGCCTCGAGGCCCCAGAAGGCGTTGCCGCCGAAGCCTTGCTCGGCGCGAACGCCGATCGTGCTGATCGTTCGCGGCAGCGGCATGCCGTCGTTGAGCGTCTTGCCCTCGGCCGTTCGATAGGCGCCGGCGACGAGCTGGATGCGATCGAAGCCGAGCCCGGAGCGGCCGCCGCCGCGCGTCGGGTCGCCGAGCCGCTCGGCCGGAATGAAGCGGAAGTCGCTGTTGACGTTGACGAGCAGGCCGACCTGGGTGCTGTCGATCAGGCCGCCCGAGACGCGAACTCGCGACAGCGAGGCGCCGAGCGCGACGGCGCCGAGATCCCAGACGAGGTCGGCGTGCGGGCGCAGCATCAGGCCGCTCCCCCGGGGCGCGCCGCCGCCGCCCGCGCCGCCGGCGAAGACGCCGAGCTCGACGCCGACCGGCCCGACCAGCCGGTGCCGCCATGCGACCTCGCCGCCGAGGCCGAAAAAGCCGCCGTGGTCGCCGCTGATCGCGCCGTACACGGCGGGGCCGATCGCGATGCCGCTCGATTCGGCGACGTCGACGAGGTAGCTCGTGCCGACGAGCCCGACCCGCGGGCCGTCGCCCGGGAACTTGATTTGCTCGAAGCCGATCCGCGCGTGCGACGACGGAATGACGAGTGCCGGACGCGGTTCGGGGTCGTCGGCGGCCGACGCCGGCACGGCTGCGACGGCGACGCCGCAGACGACGACGGCGCGGCGGAGGTGGCGGGCGAGAAGACGAAAGGGGGACGGGACGGGCGCCTGCGCGCGGGCAGGCGCGCAAGAGACGCTGCGCATGCCGGGGATTGTCTCCTCGGCCGTCGGCGGCCCGCGTGCGCGGCTGCCGCGCGGACGCGACAGCGTCAGTGCAACGGCCGCGACAGCCTGAGCCCAACGCCGGGCCGAACGCTCGAGCGTCAGCCGGCCTCGGACCAGAGTCCCGGCTGGCTCGGCCGGGCGCCGTGGCCGGGGCCGAGGACGGCGTGGCGCAGCGCGCCGTGGTCGATCGGCTTGGCCAGGCAGGCGTCGAAGCGGCGCTTGACGTCGTCGTCGAGCTCGCCGGCGCTCATGGCGATGAAACGCGTGTGCGCGTTCGGTCCCTTGCCGCGACGAGTCTCGGCGGCCAGCTCGGCGCCCCCCTTGATCGGCATCTCGATGTCGAGCAGGGCCGCGTCGTATGGGCGCGAAGCGAGGAGGTTGGCGGCGACGGCTGACGATGTCGCGCGATCGCACTCGAAGCCGAGCTCGTCGAGGACGCTGGCGAGCGCATCGAGGACGTCGTCGCGATCGTCGACGATGAGGACGCGGCCGGTGGCGGCGTCGGGCGCCGCCTCGTCGTCGGCGTTGTCGACGGGCTCGGCGGGGATCGCCACCTGGAACGTCGTTCCCTTGCCGAGCTGGCTCGTCACCTCGATCCGGCCGCCGAGATGGTCGACCAGCGTCCGCACGATCGCCAGCCCGATCCCGGAGCCCTCGCCGCGCCGCGCCGACCCCGTGATGGCGCGATCGGGGGTCAGGAGGGTGGGCAGCATGTCCGCCGGGATGCCGGGGCCGGTATCGGCGACCGAAAAGCGAAGCAGCCGCGCCGCGGCGTCGTACGGCGCAAGCGCGAGCCTGACCTGGCCGGCCTCGGTGTAGCGGATCGAGTTGATGACGAGGTTGGTGAGGATCTGATCGATGCGCGCGCCATCGGCGATGACGAAGGTCGCCGCGGGAGGGACGTCGACGGTCAGCTTGAGGCGCTTGTCGCTGGCGAGGTCCTGCGCCGAGGCGGCGACGCTTTCGACGAGCGCGCAAGCGTCGAAGGGTTCCGGCCGCATCTCGAGTCGGCCGGCCTCGCCCTTGGCCAGCGTCAGCATGTCGCGCAGGTGCGTGTTGAGCAGCAGCGAGGAGCGCCGGATCCGGCTGATCAGCTCGTCGTCGGCGTCGAACTCGGGCCCGCGCCGCATCGCCAGCACATCGAGCGCGGAGACGATGCCTTGCAGGGGTGAACGCAGCTCGTGGCTGACCTTGGCGAGGAAGGCGCTGCGCGCGACGACGATCTCTTGACGTGCGGCGAGCCTGGCGCGCTCCTGTTCGATTGCCCGAGCGCCGTGGATTCTTCTGATGAGGGATGAGAAAAAGATCGGCACCAAGGCCAGCATCACGAAGAAACTCAGTGTGAGCTCGGTCTTCTCTCGCCAGAATTCGCTGCTCAGAAGCGTCATCGAACACAGGAAGGTCACTATCCACGACAGGTACATCGTCCTGATGCCGTATCGAATGCCGCTCCTGACGATCACCACGAACAGGAAGAAGTTGAGAAATGAGAAGTGACGCGGTTGCAACAGAAGAACCAGGACCAGCACCATGGGGTCCAGCAGGAGGAAGGCGTAGAGACCGAGGAGCTCTTCGCCGCGGCCGGTGTGCAGGAAGAGACGGTAGGCAAGGCTGAGAACAAGGTAAACCAGCGTGGAAGCGAGCAAAATTCGGCCAGGAGGGTCTGACCATTGACTGAGGAGGTTGTCCACTGCCAGGACCAGGATGACAGCGAGGCAGCCGATCACGCGCTGCGAAGCTCTGTCCAGCTCGTGTTCGCGCCTCGCCGGCGTGGCGTGGGCGCCTACGAGCGCGGCGAGGATCTTCAACGGGGATGAGAGTTCCATCGCAGCAGTTCCCGAACGCAGAGCAGGGCGCGACGGCGCGCAATGCCGCGCCTGTAGACGTCCGCGGCAATCATCATCTTCCTCAGAGCCGGGCGATTGAGAGTGCGCCGGACACCTCGCATCCTATGGCTCTCGATCCGAATCTTGACCTGGCAGTTCGTCGTGAACTGCTGCGTCTTGGGATGGTGAACTCGGCGCGCAGCGTTCCGCTCCAGCTTCTGGCAGTCGTCATCGTCGGTGTTCTGGGCTACCTTGTCGAGGCGAAGGTGGCAGCCGGCGTGGCCGTGGTCATCGGTTTCGTTGTCGGGATATGGAGGCGCTCGATTGCCCAGCGATTCTTGAAGGGCGAGTCGCTTCGTGACGAGGCCATCTTCAGATTCACGCGCGAGCTTGAGGCGAATTCTGCTCTGGCCGGAGTCCTTTGGGCGGTTTGCGCAGTCGGCATCTATCCCTCGCTACAAGGTACGTATGCAACTGCGTTCATCGTTATCGCCATCGGCTCGGTAGCGGCTGCTGCGCTCTTCATGCCGCTTGTGGGCCGTGCGTTCATGGGACTGGTGCTATTCAGCTTCGGCTCGTTGGTGGTCGTCAGCCTTTCGTTCCCGGCCGTGCGATCTTTTCCGGTGGCGATTCTTGTCGCGATTCTCGGCATCACGATGATTCGCGCCGGCCGCGAGGTCACCAGCACCACGACCCGTGCCATCCGGCACAGCCTGGAGAATGATCTCGTCAATGCGTCCCTTCTAAAGGCGAAGGAGGCCGCCGAATCCGCGAATCTCGCCAAGTCGCAGTTCCTCGCGACGATGAGTCATGAGATTCGTACTCCAATGAACGGCGTGCTCGGCTCGCTCGAGTTGCTCCGCCATTCGAGGCTGGATGCGAGCCAGCGCAATCTCGTGAGGACGGCGGCTTCGTCGGGAATGTCGCTGATGGACATCCTGAATGACGTTCTCGACCACTCAAAAATCGAGGCCGGAAAGCTGCATTTATCGCTGGCGCCCACTTCGATCCATTCTCTTGCCGTGTCTGTCGTGGCTCTCTTCCGCGCGAATGCAGAGCACAAAGGTTTGCTCCTTCACTTGGATCTCGACCCAAACGTCACCGATTGGGTCATCGTCGACTCCCAACGATTGAAGCAAGTGCTGCTGAACCTGATCGGCAACGCCATCAAGTTCACTGAGCGCGGCGGCGTCACTTTGCGAATCGGCGGCCGGCCCGCGCCCGGCGGCCTGGCCGAGATTGCTTTCGAGGTTCGCGATACCGGGGTGGGCATCTCCCGCGAGGCAGCCCCGGCCCTGTTCCAACCGTTCCACCAAGTCGCGCGGGACGACCGGCGCCGCGTAGGAGGCACCGGCCTGGGGCTCGCGATCAGCCAAAGGATCGCTGAAGCGATGAACAGCAAGATCCTGGTAGATAGCCAGCCGGGCGAAGGGTCAAAGTTCTACTTCTCGCTGATCGTCGAGAAGGATCTGACCCCTACGCACAGCGTCCCCGTCGACTCGGCAATGGGTGCTCTCGACGGTGCCGAGTCTCTCAGCGGCCGGGTGCTCATCGTTGAAGACAACGAGGTCAATCGAATGATCGCGCGCGAAATGCTCATTTCGCTCGGGTTGCAAGTCCTCGAGGCCTCGGACGGGCAGCAGGCACTGGACGTGCTAACCAAGCATGAAGTCGACCTGATCATCATGGACTGCCTGATGCCGGTCATGGACGGCTACGAAGCCGCGCGGGAAATCCGCAGGCTCGAATCGGCGACCGGTGCGGGCCGGACGCCCATCGTTGCATTGACCGCCAATGCATTCGACGAGGATGCGGCACGCTCACGAATGGCGGGCATGGACGGTCATATGGCCAAGCCCTACACGCGGGCGCAACTGCAAGAGCTTCTCGCCCACTGGCTTTCCGTCTCGGAAGCCAACCCGCGCTCTTAGCGACTACTCCAGCGTCGCCCACTCGCTCACGCCGGTCTTCTCGAAGCCCCAGGCGGTGTCGAGTTCCATGCGCTTGATCTCCTCGACCGCACCTTCGGACGCTCCGCCGACCTTGCGGACCTGTGCGCGCGCCAGTCGCTCCATCAGCCGCATGTCCCGGGTATTCAACGACAGTGCGGTCACCGCCCAGTGATCGACGATCGTCTGAAGCATTTCGTGCGTGATCGGAGCAGCCACCCTTCTTGCCTGGAGGGCTGCGATCGTGCCGCGGAAACGCGGCTCCATCGCATGGACCATGCGCTCGAGAGCGGCCGGCGCCTCTCCGTCTTCGACGACGATGTCGACGAGCCCTCGACGAAAGAGTTGATCGGCGGTGTAGATCTGCCCGGAGAGAATCAAATCGTTGGCGACGGTGAAGCCGCCGCGTCTGATCGCCAGGTTCCAGCCTCCCATGCCCGGGAACAGGTTGAACAGGACCTCGGGAAACCCGGCTTGAGCGCCCCGCTCGCAAATGACCGTGTGATGAAGCAACGCCGACTCGAGGCCGCCACCCAAGGCGTCGCCTTGAACCAGTGCGGTTGTGTGGACCCCCAAGGTTGCGGCGTTTTCCCACCACCACACCAGGTCGATGCAACGGCGCGCGTAGAGGCGAAGGGAATCGAGGTCGTGGGCACGGACGAGGAGCACGAACAGCGAAAGGTCGCCGCCGAAATTGAAGACGCCGGCGACATCGGACGCCATCACGAAATGGCGCACCAGGCCGGGATTGGCGGTGATGTCGTTGAAGACCTGCTGCAGCTCGGCCATCGCAGCGAGGCTGTAGCACTGGATCGGTCGCACTCCCATCCGGACCGTGAGCATCGAAAAGTCCGCGTTCCAGTCGAGCTTGACGTATCGATAGGGGCGGCTGAGCACGCTCGGCAGCAAGCCATTGACGATTTCGTTCATATGAGTTCGAGCACACGTCCAAACTGATGGAAATTGAATACCGTCGACTCGACCACGGCTTGCTTGGCCTCTTCGTCCTCGATCTGATTCAGGATGACGCGAAGCTCGGCCATGTGTTCGGCGTCCATGGTGGCATGCGAGCTGATGAAGGTGATGCCGCGGTCACCTTCGAGGAGAAGTGAATCCGTGATCGCGGACGTCATCGGCCCGCCGTACACGGAAGCGACGACCTCGAGGGCATAGACCATTCCAAGCACCGAACAAGGATGCCGTCGATCGGCCGACCAGTAGTTGTAGCCGTTCAGACCGAGCAATGCGAGCGACGGCTTGTGCGACTTCGCCCTCTCCGCGGAGACGCCCACGACGGCAAGGTCATTGAGCACCCACTCCTCATGCCCTTTTTCCTCTTGCATGTGGTCGTACAGGAAATACCTTACCGACCGATGCGCGTCAGTCATGCGAGCGGCTGCCGCCGCACATGTCGGATTGAAATGCCAGACGACGTGATACAGCTCGAGGAGCAATTTCTGATAGCGCGTCAGCGGGAGCCCGTTCGCGACGATGTCGAGCACCTTGCTGCTGGTCTCGAACTCGCGTCGAGCCTCATCCGTCGTGCCCACCAGATCGATGAAGAAATTGGACATTTGGCTCCTGGTTCGTCTCACGTGCTCGTTGCCGCCGCGATCAGGAGTCTATGCATGAATCGCTCGAGGTCGGTAACGCAAGGTCAGCGATGAGAGCTGACAATGCAAGAGGTCGTTGCTTGAGACACCTTCGAGCAGAACCCCCGTCCTCTCCCTCGCCGTCAACTGAGAGCCACCAGCGCAATGGCAGTCAATCTGGACATGTCTTCGACAGCGGATCTTCACCCCATCCCCGGCCTCGCCCTCGGCACCGCCATGGCCGGCATCCGCAAGGCGAACCGGCGCGATCTCCTGGTCGTCGCGCTCGACCCCGGCGCCGCGGTCGCCGGCGTCTTCACGGCGAATCGATTCTGCGCCGCCCCGGTGCAGTTGTGCCGCGAGCACCTGGCCGCCGGCGTCGAGGTGCGGGCGCTGCTCATCAACACCGGAAATGCCAACGCCGGCACCGGCGTCGACGGTCGGGCGCGTGCCCGTTCGACCTGCGAAGCCCTGGCGCGCCTGCTCGGCTGCGAGCCGGCGCAGGTGCTGCCGTTCTCGACCGGCGTGATCATGGAATCGCTGCCGCACGAGCGGATCGAGGCGGCGCTGCCGGCGGCGCTCGCGGCGGCGAGCCCCGACGGCTGGGCCGAGGCGGCCGAGGCCATCATGACCACCGACACCGTCCCCAAGGCGGCATCGCTCACGCTCCAGCTCGGCGGCCGCAACGTCACCGTGACCGGCATCAGCAAGGGCGCCGGCATGATCCACCCGAACATGGCGACGATGCTCGGATTCGTCGCCACCGACGCCGCCGTCGACCCGGCGCTGATGCAGCGACTCGTCCGCGAGGTCGCCGACGAGTCGTTCAACTGCATCACGATCGACGGCGATACCTCGACCAACGACTCGTTCGTCCTCATCGCCACCCATCGCGCCGGCAACGCGCCGGTGCAGGATCTGGAAAGGGCCGATGGACGCGCGCTGCGTGGGGCGCTCGTCGAGGTCTCGCGCCGGCTCGCCCAGGCGATCGTCCGCGACGGCGAAGGGGCGACGAAGTTCATCACCGTGCGCATCGAGGGCGGTGCCAGCGTCGCCGAATGCCGCCAGGTCGCCTTCGCGATCGGCCACTCGCCGCTCGTCAAGACGGCGTTCTTCGCCAGCGATCCCAACCTCGGCCGCATCCTCGCCGCGGTCGGCTACGCCGGCATCGACGACCTCGACCAGACGAGGATCGATCTCTTCCTCGACGACGTCCATGTCGTCGAGGGCGGCGGCCGGCGCTCGACCTATCGCGAGGAAGACGGGCAGCGCGTGATGAAGCAAAGCGAGATCACGGTGCGCGTCGACCTGCATCGCGGCGCTGCGAGCGCGACGATCTGGACCTGCGACCTGAGCTACGACTACGTCAAGATCAACGCCGACTACCGCTCGTGACGAGGGCGCGGTCCGCGCTGCGAATCGCCGCGTCTGCACGCCGCAACAAGGCACGTGAATATTGCCTTCCCGGCGCGCGAGCCGGCTGCTAGGATGGCGCCTCGCCTGAAAGCCCGCCCATGAATCCGACCAACCTCCACACCGCCCGCAGCGCCTCTCGCGCCGCCTGGTCGCTGGCGCTTGGCTTCGGCGGCGTCGCGGCCCAGCGCGGCATGGGCATCGGCCCGGCGCCGATCTAGCACCTCAGCTCTTCGATCGAAGGCCGCTGAGGGATCAGCGGAAAAAATCGATCGACCTTCGTTTTTTCGCTGCTTCGGGCCTCCGGCCCGCAACAGGCTCCCTCCACCCGAGGGCGCCGCGAAGAAGAAAGAGTTGGGTGAACCATGATCAGGTGGTTGCCGATACCGACAAGCTGGACAGCCTCCGCGCGGCGCTTGCTGCCCGCGCTGCCCGAGCACGACCTGCTGCGCGACCTCGCCTACCGGCGACTGTGGACGTCGATCCTGATCAGCTCGCTCGGCGGTCAGGTGACGATGCTCGCGCTGCCCTTGACGGCGGCGGTGCTGCTGCACGCGAGCCCGACGCAGATGGGCCTCCTGACGACGATGGAGCTGTTGCCGTTCGTGCTCTTCTCGTTGCCGGTCGGCGTCTGGCTCGACCGGGTGCGAAAGCTGCCGATCTACATCGCCGGCGAGCTGACCATCGGCGTAGTCGTCGCCAGCGTGCCGCTCGCGTGGTGGGCCGGGTGGCTCTCGATCGGCTGGCTCTACGTCTGCGGCTTCGTCATCGGCACGGTCTACACGATCGCCGGCAGCGCCGCCCAGATCGTTCTGACGCAGGTCGTCGCGCGCGAGCGGCTGGTCGAGGCGCACGCCAAGAACGCGCTCGCCGCG
>Ga0157375_10006465_pt1 | contig 10209 bp, 9 predicted proteins | sample M35metaG_FD_115311 | JGI IMG/M metagenome (GOLD analysis project Ga0157375, IMG submission 115311) | Miscanthus rhizosphere microbial communities from Kellogg Biological Station, Michigan, USA - M3-5 metaG | ecosystem: Host-associated > Plants > Roots > Rhizosphere > Soil | place: USA: Michigan... | reverse complement strand
TCGCGCGCCGCATGCAGAGGCGTCGCCGCTGTCCGCGGCGCAGACCATCCCGCCGAACATCGATCTCCTCCACGCGCGCGACATCTGGCCGCTCACGCGCGGCGGCAACGTCAACATCGCCATCTTCGATACCGGCGTCGACTTTGCGCACGCCGATCTCGCGGCCAACATCGCCGGCGGCTACAACACCTTTACGAAGCAGAACGACTACAACGACGACAACATGCACGGCACGCACGTGGCCGGAATCATCGGCGCGCTCGATAACGATCGCGGCGTCGTCGGCGTCGCACCCGGCGCGCACATGTATGCGGTGAAGGTGCTCGACTCCGGCGGCAACGGGTCCGACGAAAACATCGTCGCCGCGGCCGGCTGGGTGCTGGCTTCGAAGCACGCCAAAGGCGGCAACTGGATCGTCAGCATGTCGCTCGGCTCCCACGAATCGACGCCCGCCGAAGAGGAAGCGTTTCGGCAGCTGATCGCCGAGGGAGTGCTCTGCATCGCCGCCGCCGGGAACGACGGAGGTTTTTACGACATGCTTTATCCGGCCGCGCTGCCGGGCGTCGTCTCCGTCGGGGCTGTCGACAACAACAAGGTCAGGGCGGATTTCTCCAACGTCGGACCGACGCTGAACGTCGTCGCGCCTGGAGTTTCGATTCTCTCCACGCTGCCGACGGGATCCATCCGGCGCGCGTCCACCAACCTCACGGACGGAACCGTCCTGCCGTCAGCGGTGATCACCGGCGCGGCATTCGGCGACGTCAGCGGCGAGTGGGTCTACTGCGCGTACGGCGCGGCGGGCGACTTCCCAGCCGAAGCGCGCGGCCGCATCGCCGTGATCTCGCGCGGCATGCAGATCACATTCTCGGAAAAGGTGCGCAACGCGCGCGCGGCCGGCGCGATCGGCGCGGTCATCATCAACAACACTCTCTCCAGCATTACGACGTGGACGCTGATCACGTCGATCTGCGAAGGGCTGGTCTGCCACGACAATCCCGCGGACCTCGCCTACGACTGGCCGGTCGTCGTGACGATGTCCAACGCGGACGGCACGAAGCTGATGGAGAGCGCGAAGCAGCAGCGCATCACTCTTTCCACGTACCTGGACGACTACGGAAGCCTCAGCGGAACGTCGATGGCCACGCCGCACGTGACGGGAGTCGCCGCGCTGGCGTGGTCGCTGGCTCCTACCGCTACCGGCAGTCAGGTTGCCGCTGCGCTCCGCGGTTCGGCCATCGACCTCGGCGCGCCGAGCGTCGACACCCTGTACGGCTTCGGCCTGGTCGACGCCGTCGCCGCCGCACGTTGGCTCGCGCCGGCAGTGTTCGGACTTCCGCCGCGGCCTGACCATCGAACGCACGCCGCGCATTGATCGCTGAGAACGGTGCATATACTCGGCAGGCGTGTCTGATCCCCGATCGATCTACGACCAACGACTGACGAACCGCCGTGCCGAGGGCGCGTCGCTGAGCACGAACGAACGCGCGGTCTCTATCGCGCGCATCGTCTGCTTCCTCGCCATCATCGCGATCGCGCTGCTGCACTTCAGCGGATGGATCGCCATCCCGATCGTTGCGTTCGTCGCGCTGATCGTCGCGCATGACCGTCTGATCGGCCACCGGCGCCGCGCCGAGGCCGCGGCGCGGTTCTGCGAGCGCGGCATCGAGCGCGTGAGCGGAACGTGGCAGGGCAAGGGATTCGACGGCAGCACGTTCGCGATGGAGCATCACCCGTTCGCGGCCGATCTCGACGTCTTCGGCAAAGGTTCGCTGTACGAGTTGCTCTGCATCGCGACGACTGCCGCCGGACGAGCCACGCTTGCGCGCTGGCTGCTGCATCCAGGTGACGCGAACGCCGGCGAAATCCGCGAACGGCAGATTGCAGTCGACGAGCTGCGCGATCGCATCGATCTGCGCGAGGAGATGTTCGTCACCACGTCCGAGGTGGCGAGCGAGGTCGAGGAAGCGAAGCTCGATGAATGGTCGCGCGAGCCGGCGCTCCTCGGACGAGGCGAACGGATCGCGTCCTTCGTCATCACAGCGCTGTCCATCGGCGCATTCGCGATCGGAATCCCGTCGCTGATCTCGCACCTCGTCAACGCCACGAATCCCGGCGCGATGCCGGTCTACTCCCCGTTCTTGCCGCTGCCGCTGCTGGTCATGATCATCGTGGTCGGGGTCTTCGCGCGCAGCATGGCGGAGCGTGTGGCGAAGGTCGTCAGCGCCGTCGAACGCCGCGAACCGGCGCTGGCGCTGCTGGCCGGACTGCTCCGTGTGATGGAGCAGCAGTCGTTCGCCGCTCCACGTTTGATTGCTCTTCGTTCGACGCTGGAACGAAACGGCGTCCCCGCATCGCGCCAGATCGAACGCTTACGAAAACTCGTGGCGCTCCTCGACGCGCGCCGCAACCAGTTCTTCGCGCCGTTCGCGCTGCTCTTTCTCTGGACCACCAACATCGCCTTCGCCATCGAACGCTGGCGCCTCGCGTCGGGCGCCGAAATCGTGGCCTGGATCGACGCGATCGGCGAGATCGAGGCACTGCTCTCGCTCAGCTCATTCGCCTTCGAACATCCAACGTTCATGATGCCGAAAGTAATCGAGGGCGACGCTCTCTTCGACGGCGATGCAGTCGGTCATCCGCTGATTCCCGACGACCGCCGCGTCGCGAACGACGTCCGCATCGGCGGCGACCTGCGCCTGCTCATCGTCAGCGGCTCGAATATGTCCGGAAAGAGCACTCTGCTGCGCGCCATCGGCGTCAACACGATCCTCGCGCTCGCCGGCGCGCCCGTCTGCGCAACGCGCCTGCGTGTGACACCGATGTCTGTCGGCGCGTCGATCAGCCTCAATGACTCGCTCTCGGAAGGCGCATCGCGTTTCTACGCCGAAATCCTCCGCATCCGCGACATCCTCCGCATGCCCCCGCCGCTCCTCTTCCTCCTCGACGAAGTCCTCGGCGGCACGAACTCCCACGACCGCCGCATCGGCGCCGCCGCCATCATTCGCGGTCTGGTCAGCCGAGGCGCCATCGGCCTGGCCACGACGCACGATCTCGCCCTCGCCCAAATCGCCGACGACCTCGCCCCCCGCGCCGCCAACGTCCACTTCGAAGACCACCTCGAAAAAGGCTCCGTGATGTTCGACTACCGCATGCGCCCCGGCGTGGTCACCAAGAGCAACGCGCTGGAACTGATGCGCGCGGTGGGGATCGAAGTGTGAGAGCGACTACTGCGATTCCCCTGTCGATCCCTTCTTCACCAGCGCCTCGCCGAGCTCCTTCGAGCGTTTCGTCGCCGCCTCGACCGCGTTGATGAGCGTCGTGCGCACGCCTCCGTTCTCCAGTGTGTGAAGACCGGTGATGGCGGTGCCGCCCGGCGACGTGACCATGTCTTTCAACTTGCCGGGATGCTCGTTCGTTTCGAGCAGCAGCTTGGCCGACCCGAGAAGCGTCTGCGCCGCGAGAAGCTGCGACGTGCGACGGGAAAGACCCACCTTCACGCCCGCATCGCTCAGCGCTTCGAGGATGAGAAAGACGTACGCGGGACCTGAGCCGGAGAGACCGGTCACCGCGTCGAGCAGCGATTCATCGAGCGTCACGGTGATGCCGATCGAGTCGAAGATCTTCCGCGCGTCTTCCATGTCCGACTCGGAAGCATGCTCGCCTCCGGCGATTGCAGTGGCCGCGGCATCGACGAGCGCCGGCGTGTTCGGCATGCTGCGGATCACGCGCGCGCCGCTACCAAGCCGCGATTCGATCGCCGAGATTGGCACCCCTGCTGCGATCGAGATCACCAACGCATCCGGACGGATGGTCCCTCCCACCTCGGCCAGAACGCGGCTGAGAATCTGCGGCTTGATCGACAACACGACGATGTCGGCAATGGCCGCCTGCCGGTTATCCGTCGTCGTACGAATTCCGAACCGCTCGCGCAACTCGGTCATGCGCTCTTCGCGCGGTCCGGACGCAGTGATCTGTTCCGGAGCGAAATGATTGCCGCGGAGCAATCCGCGAATCATCGCCTCGGCCATGTTCCCCGCGCCGAGGAAGGCGATCGTTCTGTCGGTTGCCATGAGGCGAACTATAGATGCTTAGTTCCCCGGCGCCTGCTTCGCCACCACCCCAATATTGGCGATCGTCTCCCCTTTCGTCATCGAAGGAACGGCGCGAATGAACATGACGATGCCGGCAACCGGCGCGCGGGCGTCGACGATCGTGTGGCCGGTGTAGTCGGTGACGTAGCCGATCTTCATCCCTTGCGCTACGTACGTCCCGCGACGGACGAGCGGATAGAAGATGCCGGTCTGATCGCTGTTCACGCTCTGGATCGATTCCACCCAGACCGGGTTCTCCATCGGCTTGACCTCGCCGGACAGCATCTTCAGGAAGCGCATCACGTTGAAGCAGCCGTTGGCCAGCAGCTCGATGTCGTCGGTTTCCGTCGTTCCGGCGTGGCCGGCTTCGACGGTGATGGACGGTTTGCCGCGCGTGGTGGCGGTGTTCTCCAGATAGCGCGACGCGGCGGGATCCTTGGGACGGTCCGCCGAGATGATGATCGGCGACACGCCGAACGCCAGCAGCATCTGGCGCGAAGTGCCATCCTGCGTCGCGTTGCCGCTGACGGTCCAGTAACTGTAGGGGAGCAGGCTTTCGTCGAGATCGCCGCCGTGCAGGTCGATCAGATGATCGCATCGCACCACGACCTCTTTGGTAATGAGATACGACGCGCGCTCCGTCTGCGTGCCGTCCATGCGGCCCGGATAGAAGCGGTTCATGCTCTTGTTGTCGATCGGGTTGACGTGCGCGATCTTCTGCTCGAACGAACGCGGGTTGACCAGCGGGACGACGATGACGGTGCCCGACAACACGGCGGGATCGAGCCGCTCGATCACCCGCTCCAGCGCGATGATCGACGAGTACTCGGCCCCATGCGCGCCTGCCACGAGCGCGAGCACCGGCCCGGGATGCATTCCGTGCGCGACGACGACCGGGATGCTGAGCGCCGCATCCGATCCCGCCGGCACTTCGATCGTGCCGGAAACTTTCTGCCCGCGCGTGGCCCTTGCGGTGCCGACGACGAAGGGGACATCGGCGGGTTGCGAGTGTGCATCAACTCCGATTAACGCGGAGGCAATGATCAGGAGTAACGATCGGATGTTTGCGGTCATCAGCTTACCTCTCCGAATGCGGACGATGCCGACCTCTTCGCGCTACGAACGATCGTTTTCGGCAAGTTCCGAAGCGACGCGGCGATCGATCTCCGTGAGGTCGCGATCGTAGCATCTCGCGTCGAGTCAGACCGCGCGGTTACCAACATCTCCGGCGCCTGCCTGATGGCACTTTCTCGTGGAGCACCTCGTCATAGGTCGTAGACTTGGCGATCACCGAGGAGGCCTGCCGATGAGAAGTTCACTCGTTGCCTTTCTGCTTGCATTTGCGTGCGCCCTCTCTCTCCACGCCTCCGATTCGCCGAACGTCGCCGCGCTCGCTGAGGCTTACGAACATCCCACACTCGCTCCCGCGGCGCGTGTGCAGGGACTCTCCGTCGGGATCGGCAACATGACCTTCGAATTGACCTCGGGGTCGGCCGCAGCGGTCACCGCCGGGAACAAGATCGTCGGGATCTACTTCAGCGGAAAAGGCAGCTACACCTATCAAACCTCGGAACTGGTCGAGTCCACGCTCGTTGCGTTCGAATCGAAGAAAATCCTCGGCAAGACAGCCGAAAAGCAGGGCGACACCCTGACCATCCGCGCGGAATTCACCGAGCTCTATCTCCTGATGGGAGGCGTACCCGTTCCGGACCTGACGGCCGGCGACGCAGGATCGCTCGACGAATCGTTCAAGAAGCATCAGGAAAGATTCGCGCATGCGCGCCTGCCGCCGTCGTCGCATCTGCTCATCCGTCAGCGGATCGACCGGCCGGTTTCGCCGGTGGCCGTGGCGGAGATCGACGCCGCCGAGGCCGCCTTGTACGTCTACGACACGATTGAAGAGAAATCCGAAACGCTCGCCGGCTTTACGCACCACCGCGGCATGGCCATCCGGGAGCTCTCCGAGGCGTGGTTTCCGGCCATCGTCTCGGAGCAACCCATTGGGCGCAACCGGCGCTCATTTGTCGAACCTGCCTACCTTCTCGCCGATCTGGATTACGCGCTGATTGCGGGCGATCGGGACGACGCCAAACTGTCAGTCACGGAAACGATTCAGCCGCGGACAATTCCTCAGAGCGCGTACCGCTTCAACCTGTTTTCCAATGTATGGGACACGAATGGCCGCTCGCGCGAATTCCATCTGCTCTCGGTGAAAGACGATGCGGGCCACGATATGCCCTATCACTTCGCGAAGAACAGTCTGATCGTCGGGCTGCCGAAGAAGACCAGCGAGCCATTCAAGCTCCATTTCGAAATTGCCGGCGACTTTCTCTTCCATCCCCATGCGGACAGCTTCTGGGAGTTGGGTGTCGCGCCATGGTTTCCGCAGCCCGATTTAAATGGCCAGTACTACACGATTCACTCAGTCGTAAAGGTCCAGAAGCCGTATACGGCATTCGCACCCGGCGACACCATCGCCCGCACGCAGGAAGGTGAGTACAACATTGTCGAGAACCGGCTCGATAAACCAGTGCAGTTCGCTGTCGTACTGGCGGGGAAATACGGCGTCAGTGAAGAGAAACACGACGACATCACCATTCGCGTGGCGTCGTACGCCGGCCAGAACGATGCGGCCCTGAAGCAATTGAGCAGCCTTGCCTACAAGATGATCAAGTTTTATGAGCCATGGCTCGGACCCTTCCCCTTCAAGGAATTCAACATTATCGAGATCCACGAACTGGGATACGGCCAGGCGCCGCCGGCCACGATGTTCATCACCAAGGAAGCCTTCAATCCGCTCTCTTCTCAAGAGAATCAGATTTTCTCGAAGGGAATCAATCACCGGTTCGCGCACGAAATCGCCCACCAGTACTGGGGGCACGTGGTGAAGATGGGAACCTTTGAAGAACAGTGGATCACCGAGGCCTTTGCCGAGTATTCGTCATCACTCGTCATCAAGAAACTCAAAGGAGATTCGGCGTACGAATCGATGCTCTCCACGTGGCGCGCCAACGCAAACGACGCCGCGAGAGTGGCGCCGATTCCGCTGGCCAACCGCATCAACATCCCCGGCGATCCCCGTTCGAACTTCCTCGACCGGATCTATCTCATCTACGACAAGGGTGCATACGTTCTTGCGGTGCTTCACAAACAGGTAGGCGACGACAAATTCTTCACCTTCATGCGCTCAGTACAGGGGATCTTCGCGTGGAAGTTTCTGACCACAAGAGACATCGCAAAAGTGATGCAGAAGGTCGACGGCGGCAAGGACTACATGCCCTTTTTCGAGAGCTATTACTGGGGAACCGAGATGCCGGTGATGCCGAAGAAGTGACGTCTCTTCAAGGACCGGCGTTATCGCTCGCGCAGCAGTTCTGGATCTCGCGCCTGATGCAGGACGGCAACCACCGTGATCCGATCTTCGCCAAGGTGGTAGAACAGCGCGTAAGGAAATCGCCGTAAAAGGACGCGGCGAAACGTTCGATGCACCTGATGAAATGCGAGCGGATATTTCCGGGCCAGATCAATCGCTTCGTCGAGTGAGGCGACGAAGTCGTCGCTGAGATCAGATGAGATTTTGCGGTACCACTTCCGGGCTTCGCGAATGTCCCGCTTCGCACTTGGCCGAACAATGACGCGCTCAATCATCGTCGCGGAGCGACTTCTTCACGTCGATCCATAACTCGCCGTCATCCGGATTCCGCTGAAAATCGATCCACCGCCGCTCCAGCTCTTCGCGTTGTGCTGCGGTGATTTCGACGCTGTCGGGACTCTGGACCATGCTTTCCCAAATCTCCTGAACGATCGCAATCCGCTCAGCAGTCGGCAGTTCGAGAATGTGGTCGATCGGTACCTGGCTCATAGCGACGTAATTCTACTCCGCACCATCACCCATTCACCGCCGCCATACTCGGATAGCGATCGCCGACCGCGATGCCTTTGGGCGCGACTTCATCAATTCGCGCTAATTCCTCGGGCGTCAGTTCGATGTCAGCCGCGTCGATGTTCTCTTCCAGATGTCCGATGCTTCTGCTGCCGGGGATGGGGACGATATCGTGGCCCTGCGACATCACCCAGGCGATGGCCAGTTGGGCGGGCGTCACGCCTTTCGATCGCGCAATCTCTTCGATGCGGCGGACCACGTCGAGATTGCGATCGAAGTTTTCGCCCTGAAAGCGCGGGGATTGGCGTCGATAGTCCGTTGGCTCCAGGTCGTCGATCGTTTTGAAGCGGCCGGAGAGGAAGCCGCGGCCGATCGGCGAGTAGGCGACAAAGCCGATCCCAAGCTCGCGCACCGTCGGCAGAATCTCGTCCTCGGGATCGCGGCTCCAGAGCGAGTACTCGGTCTGCAGCGCGGTAATCGGGTGCACCGCGTGGGCGCGGCGGATCGTCTGCGGCGCCGCTTCGGACATGCCGAGGTGGCGGACCTTGCCTGCGCGGACCAGGTCCGCCATCGCGCCGATCGTCTCCTCGATCGGCGTGGTGCGGTCGACGCGGTGCTGATAGTAGAGATCGATGTGATCGACGCCGAGGCGTTGCAGCGACTCGTCGCAGGCCTTGCGGACGTAGTCGGCCTTGCCGCTGATGCCGAGGAACGCGCCGTCGTCGCCGCGCATGTTGCCGAACTTTGTGGCCAGAACCACTTCGTCGCGGCGGTCGCGGATGGCGCGGCCTACCAGCTTCTCGTTCGTGAACGGGCCATACATATCGGCCGTGTCGAGGAAGTTGCAGCCGAGGTCGAGAGCGCGATGGATCGTGGCGATCGACTGCGCGTCATCGTGGGACCCGTAGAACTCCGACATCCCCATGCAGCCGAGGCCGACAGCGGAAACGTCGAGGGATTGACCGAGCGTCCGTCTCTTCAAGTGCGCCGATCCTGATTCCGCAACGCTTCGTCGACTTCGCGCTCATCGCCCTCGGCCTGGCTCGGCTTGCGTTCGACGCGGTCGGACACCCGCCGGCCTTCCTGCGCTTCGCGTTTCGCGGGACGTTCCTTCGGTTCCACTCGGGACATGGGGGCCTCCTGCCGCGGTTGCAGCAAAGGGAGTGCCGTCATTTGAACTCGATCCAGTCGCTCATTCCCACCACATGGCTCGACAGCCCGGTCCTCTGCTCGTGCACGTAAACGCGCAGGCGGACGGGATGCTTGATCTCGGGATGCGATAACACGCGGGCGAGATCCTGCGTCAGCGTGACAGTGCCAGCCGCGCTCGCAACGTAGTTCGGACGCAGCGTCGTCGCCGCACCGATCGTTTTGTTCGGCGTGGTCGTCTCGAAGACGATGTCGAGCCAGTAGGTAGACGGCCGGAAACCGCGGATGTCGTAATCGACGACGGCATTGATTGTCGTCGACGGCGTCAGCGCGCTCCCGGCTGGCGGCGTGATGCTCTTGACCGTCGCGGTCGCCGTCGGAACCTGAGCAGGCGCGCTGATGTCCGTGGTCTGCAGTTCCCACGGACCCACGCCCGTCATCTGCATCTCGGTCGCCTCGGGGACGAAGAGGAAATGTATGACGCGCGGCGGATTCACGTAAAAACTGCCGGCCGGATAACGCTTGGTGTTGCTGGCATTTGCGACAGAACCGAAGCCGAGGTCTACGGCGCCGGAGAGGATGGTCATGCGCTCCTGCCGCGGATGCCAGTGCGGCGGAATGGCCGACCCGGCCGGGATGCGCACACGCATCGTAAACATCCCCTCGGCCTTCGGACTCCCTTCGAGGATAGCCATCTTCGATCCCGGCGGCAGCGTCGACGGCCCATCGACCCACACCATCGCCTCGGGTGTCAGTCCGATAGGCGTGTCGGGTTTGGGCGGGGTCTGGGCGTTGAGTACCGAGGCAGCGAGGAAAGAAGCGATGAGGATGTGGCGCATGACGGAATCATAGAACTTGTCAACCTGAGAGGGTGATTTGGGGTCAAGTGCGTTCGTTCGGCGAACAATCGCGTTCGTTCTGCGAACTGTCGCGTTCATCCCTCGAACTGTCGCGTTCGTCCCACGAACTGTCGCGTTTGTCCCTCGAACTGTCGCGTTTGTCCCTCGAACTGTCGCGTTTGTCCCTCGAACTGTCGCGTTTGTCCCTCGAACTGTCGCGTTTGTCCCTCGAACTGTCGCGTTTGTC
>Ga0157375_10006462_pt1 | contig 10210 bp, 9 predicted proteins | sample M35metaG_FD_115311 | JGI IMG/M metagenome (GOLD analysis project Ga0157375, IMG submission 115311) | Miscanthus rhizosphere microbial communities from Kellogg Biological Station, Michigan, USA - M3-5 metaG | ecosystem: Host-associated > Plants > Roots > Rhizosphere > Soil | place: USA: Michigan... | reverse complement strand
TAAAGATTTTAGGCAAAAATAGAACATTTTTCTTTTTTACACAAAAGATCAAGGCTCTATTTTGCAATTTATTTTGATTTTAAACTAATTGGTATAGAAGTTAGATATTAGATGTTAGAAATTTAGACTTACAATTGCTGTGCTGAAATTCAATTAATATCTTAATTCTTTTAAATTATTAATGCGCAAGATCTGCGAAAAAGTCATTCCCTTTATCATCTGTAATGATAAATGCCGGGAAATCTTTTACTTCAATTTTTCTCACCGCTTCCATTCCTAATTCCGGGAAATCTACCACCTCAACAGACAAAATGTTATCCTTTGCTAAAATTGCAGCCGGACCTCCGATTGAACCAATGTAGAAACCTCCGTATTTATGACAAGCATTAGTAACATCTGCTGTTCTGTTTCCTTTTGCCAGCATCACCATACTTCCTCCGTGACTTTGGAATTCATCGACATAAACGTCCATTCTACCTGCAGTCGTTGGTCCGAAACTTCCTGAAGCCATTCCTTCCGGAGTTTTTGCAGGTCCTGCGTAATAGATCGGGTGGTTCTTGAAATATTCAGGCATTGGTTTCCCTGAATCTAACAATTCTTTGATCTTTGCGTGAGCAATATCTCTTGCAACGATCAACGTTCCGTTTAATTTTAATCTTGTTTTGATCGGATATTTTGAAAGTTCGGCCAAAATTTCAGGCATTGGCTTATTCAAATCAATTTCAACTGCTTCTTCCAAATGAGGAGGCGTTGCAGGTAAAAATCTTTTCGGATCTTGTTCTAATTGTTCTAAGAAAATCCCTTCTTTTGTAATTTTCCCTTTAATATTTCTGTCTGCCGAACAGGAAACCCCCATTCCAACGGGACAAGAAGCTGCGTGCCGAGGAAGTCTGATTACTCGAACATCGTGCGTTAAATATTTCCCGCCAAACTGAGCTCCGATCGCACTTTCCTGGCAGATCTTCTGAACTTTTGCTTCCCATTCAAGATCTCTGAAAGCCTGACCCGCTTCATTTCCTTCTGTCGGAAGGTTGTCGTAATATTTTGCAGATGCTTTTTTTACTGCAGCCAAATTGGCCTCAGCAGAAGTTCCTCCAATAACCAAAGCTAAGTGATAAGGCGGACAAGCAGCTGTTCCCAAATCTGAAATTCTCTCTTTTACGAAAGCTTCAAGAGATTTTTCGTTCAATAAAGATTTTGTTTTTTGATAAAGAAAAGTTTTGTTGGCAGAACCGCCTCCTTTCGTTAAAAATAAAAATTCGTAATAATCTCCTTTTTTAGCATAAATATCAATCTGTGCCGGAAGATTTGAACCGGAATTCTTTTCATCAAACATTGTTAAAGGCACAACCTGAGAATATCTTAAGTTTCTTTTTTGGTAGGTATTGTAGATTCCTTTGCTTAAATATTCACCATCATCAACGCCAGTGTAAACATTTTCACCTTTTTTACCCATCACGATCGCCGTTCCTGTATCCTGGCAAGAAGGTAAAGCTCCTTCTACCGCAACCGCAGCATTCTGTAATAAATTATAGGCAACGAATCTGTCATTGTCTGTAGCTTCAGGATCATCGATAATTCTTTTCAAACTTTCTAAGTGAGACGAACGAAGCATAAAAGAAACATCTGCCATCGCTTCTTCAGCCAATAATTCAAGACCTTTAGGATCGATGGTTAAAATTTCTCTTTCTCCTAATTTTTCAACTTTTACATAGTCTGAAGTCAACTTTTTATACACCGTATCATCCTTTTGAATCGGGTACGGATCCTGATATCTAAATTCCATTTCAATTTTTTCTTGGTGCAAAAATACGGCTTACACAAAAAAACATGAGCAAAATCACTGACTTGAATTGATATTTATAATGATTATAAATTGTGAGGTTTTTGATTAATGAGTAATTTTATAAACTGAGGTTAAGATTAAGATTTAGCTTAAAACTTAACCTCAGCCTTAACCTTTTAACAAAACAAAAATTTCAATCACAATGAATTACAGAATAGAAAAAGACACCATGGGCGAGGTGCAGGTACCTGCTGATAAATTTTGGGGTGCGCAAACGGAACGTTCAAGAAATAATTTCAAAATTGGTCCTGAAGGTTCTATGCCTCATGAAATCATCGAAGCTTTTGCCTATTTAAAAAAAGCGGCAGCTTTCACAAACACAGATTTGGGCGTTCTTCCATCTGAAAAAAGAGATATGATCGCTAAAGTTTGCGACGAAATTTTAGAAGGAAAACTGAACGATCAATTTCCTTTGGTGATCTGGCAAACGGGTTCAGGAACACAATCAAATATGAATGTGAATGAAGTTATTTCCAACAGAGCGCACGTCAATAACGGTGGAAACTTAGGTGATAAATCTGAAATTCACGCCAATGACGATGTGAACAAATCACAATCTTCAAATGACACCTATCCGACAGCAATGCATATTGCAGCTTATAAAAAAGTCGTTGAAACTACCATCCCAGCTGTTGAAAAATTAAGAGATACATTAGCTGAAAAATCGGCTGCTTTTAAAGATATTGTTAAAATCGGGAGAACGCATTTGATGGATGCGACACCATTGACATTGGGACAAGAGTTTTCAGGATATGTTGCTCAGTTAAATTACGGTTTAAAAGCATTAAAAAATACATTACCCCATCTTTCTGAGCTTGCTTTAGGAGGAACTGCGGTGGGAACTGGTTTAAATACGCCTCAAGGTTACGATGTAAAAGTTGCTGAATATATTGCAAAATTTACCAATCTTCCTTTTGTAACGGCCGAAAATAAATTCGAAGCTTTGGCTGCTCACGATGCAATCGTAGAATCTCACGGAGCTTTAAAACAATTGGCTGTTTCTTTATTTAAAATAGCTCAGGATATCAGATTATTGGCTTCTGGCCCACGTTCTGGGATTGGTGAAATTCACATTCCGGAAAATGAGCCGGGTTCTTCCATCATGCCGGGAAAAGTAAATCCTACTCAAAATGAAGCATTGACAATGGTTTGCGCTCAGGTTTTAGGAAATGATACAACGATTTCTTTTGCAGGCACTCAGGGAAATTACGAGCTGAATGTTTTCAAACCTGTGATGGCTTACAATTTCTTACAGTCTGCACAGCTGATTGCTGATGCCTGTATCTCTTTCAACGATCATTGTGCGGTTGGAATTGAACCGAATAATGAAAGAATTAAAGAATTGGTTGATAAATCTTTGATGTTAGTAACAGCTTTGAATACACACATCGGTTATGAAAATGCAGCAAAAATTGCAAAAACTGCTCACAAAAACGGTACAACGCTGAAAGAAGAAGCCGTCAATCTTGGTTTTTTAACGGCCGAACAGTTTGACGAATGGGTAAAACCTGAAGATATGGTGGGAAGTTTAAAATAAAATTAGATTTAGAAATTTAAATAATAAATAAAAGCTTTGGAATTCATTTCCGGAGCTTTTTTACTTAATTAAGCTCACAAAGATTCTTCTAAGTATGTCAAACTACAGAATCACAATTTTATTATAAAACACTGAAATACAATTTTTTAAATAGAATGTATTTTTAATTTAAATTTTTCATATATTAGTGATATAAATTAAACTAATCCAAAACCAAATTATTATGAAAAATCTAAAGAAATTAAACAGACAAAATTTAAAAGAAGTTTTAGGCGGCCATACCTGCCCCGGAACTTTGATTCATGTTGAATGGAACGGCTATCATGCGTGCTGCTTACAGGCGCCTCCGGGAGGAAATCCTTGTAACGGGACGTTTTGCTTAATTCCTGTCGATATGTGTGATAACGGAAATCCACTTTAGTGTTTTAATGTAGATATTTGATAAAAAGAAGGTCGGAAAACAATTTTCTGACCTTTTATATTTTGATTTTTTGATTTAAACTTATCCGGAAAATTCATCCAACATATTTCTTGTCGGAACAAAGAAAAGTGTTCCTGTAACGGCAGTACTGAAATCCAAGATCCTGTCATAATTCCCTACAGGATTTCCGATAAACATATTGGTTAACATCTTTTTTACCGTTGAAAATGTACTTGCATACGATATAAAATATGTTCCAAATTCATTCGTTGAAGGATTTCCGAAGGGCATATTGTCTCTCACAATTTTTAATTCTTCTCCATTTTCACCTTCAATATTTGCCAATGCAATATGAGAGTTTGAAGGTTTCACTTCATCTGACATTTCAATATCATTTTCTTTTGACCTCCCGATCACTTTTTCCTGCTCTTCCGTGGAAAGTCCTTTCCAGGCATCCATATTGTGAAGATACTTTTGAACAAAAAGATAACTTCCTCCTTTATAATTTAAATCTTCATCGGCAATTTTCGCAAAATAATCGCGATCATCACCATGTGGATTTTCAGTTCCGTCAACAAAACCGAGAATCGAACGCGCATCCCAATATTTAAATCCATGAACCTCCAAAATACTTTCCGCAAAAGGACTTAATAATTTAGAAATCTCAATTGCCATATCAAAAATCAGGCTTTTATTATCCGCCCGCAAATGAAAATGTAAATCTCCGGGTGTAGCAACAGCGGTGTGTTTATCGCCTTTAATTTCTTCATAATTAACTAATTCTTTCGGTAACGGCGTCGGCAGTTCCAACTTTATCCAACCTTCATAACCGATTCCCATCACACAGCTTGCGCGACTGTCCGGGAATCTATTAAAAACAGAATTATTAAGGTTTAAAACCAATGCACACAATTGCTGAAAAATATCTTTCAGCTTTGGATCGTCATTAAGTTTCCAAACCATAAAAATGGTATTGCTATTGGGATAATCCGTAACGTTTTGTGATTCTACGCTCATGCAGTTTTTCTATTTAATTTATAAAAAAAGACCAAAATTATTGGTCTTTTAAGTTACTTAATTAATAATGTACTTAGGAAAATGTACAAGTTGAATTTTTAAATTATCGATATATGCAGGATTATCTTTATGTTCCACAAAATTTTCAATGTCTTTTAATAATTTTCCGTTGATTTCTTTTGTTTCCTGCACTTTGTTGGGATTAAATTCACATTCCTTTATATATTCATAAATTCTATACGCTAACACTTTTTTATCAACTTCATCATTTACAATCAATTCATTGAGTAAATTTATAAATTCAATTTTCTTTTCCATTGGTTTTGGTTTTTACCAAATATAAAAATTTTAAACCACAGAAGAAACCTGATCTGCAAAATATTGTTCTAAATCTTGTAATGTTTCAGGATTTGTTTTAATATCTTTTACTAACTGACCTTTATTTACAACAACAATTCTGTTACAAACCTCCGTCGTATGGGATAAATCGTGACTAGAAATAAGAAAAGTTACACCATCCTGCTTTGATAATTCTTTAATTAAATTTTTAAGTTTAATCTGTGTCGAAGGGTCAAGATTTGCAAATGGCTCATCCAAAATAATGATTTCAGGATTTCCGATGATAGCACCGATAATTCCGACTTTCTTTTGATTTCCTTTTGACAAATCACGAACGTATTTTCCGGAATTTAAAATTTCTCCGTTAAAAAGATCATGAAACTGCTTTAAAAACTCATCAACAGAAGCTTTATTCTGTCCTCTCAATTCTCCGATAAAATAAAAATATTCCTCAGGCGTCAGATATCCGATCAAAAAAGTATCGTCTACGAAAGCTGAAACTTTGCTTTTCCAGGCTTCAGATTCGTTGACTTTAATTCCGTCAATGCTTACAAAACCTGTAGTCGGCTGAATCAAATCAAGCATTAAACTGAAAAGGGTTGTTTTTCCGGCGCCGTTATTTCCGACAAGCCCGAAAGTTTCTCCGTTTGGAATTTCAAGATTTTCGATGTTCAGAACAGTAGCTGTCCCGTATGTTTTAGATAAATTATTTATAGTAATCATATTAATCTTTATTTTTGAATGCGTCTAATGTGCTGTATTTCTCTACTTTATAATGTCTTACAATGATGTCGAAGATTTTTTCTCTTAATAAAAATCCTGTTGCTCCCAAAATGGCAATGCTTACGACTCCGGCAGTTATTCCGACAAAATATTTCATCAGACCGAAAACCACCATCGGCAAAACCATCTTTGGAATTAACAGCAACAAAGCTTTAAGGTTAAAACTATTCTTCTGCCCGATTCTTTTTTCTTTTGAATTTAAATCAATCTGAGTCTTATTGAAAGCCCCTGACCAAAGGGTAAACTGTGAATTAACTCCAATATTATACAATCCCGCCGCGAAAAAAGTAACATACAATTCCCATCCGAAATAAGCGTAAAACAACGCCACAACCATAGAAACCGCCGTCACAATATTGATCAGCCACCATTTTGCCTTTAAATATTCTTTGTAAGGAACATTCAATGTCATCATTAACGGATAATACGAACTGTCAAAAGCCGGAACTCTCTGCCCAAAAAGAAACTGAAAGCCTCCCGTAACAAACAATCCCATAAACATATTCATTGTAGGCGTTTTATAAATCGGAGAAGTGAACATGAGCAATCCGTAAAAAAGAAACATAAAGCTTCCCAATAAAATACCTCTTGTGACTTTATTTCTTCTCAGCATTTTGATATCATTATTGATAAAGGTTCCTGTCACTCCGTATTTGTTTAAAAAGGCGATATTCTCGGTTTTACCAACCGTTTTCTTGGCTTCAAGACCTTGATCAAGATAAAATTCTTTACGAACGTATCTGAAACAAAGCCACCAGATACCTGCAAATAAAGCAATAACGGCTAATGTCAAATAAGGTTTTGCGAAAAATCCGTAAAAGAAAGTCTCTGAATATGATAAAATAGGAATGATATTGTAATATCCCAAAGCACCCACAACCCCAAAAAGAATGGCAAGCGCAAGAGCAACCGTCTCTTTATCATTAAAAAAAATATTAATGAAATTATTAAGATAAAATAATAATGAAACACCTATAAACCACGAAAAACTTTCTACAAAACTATATCCGTTGAATAAAGTTATAATAAAAAACGTGATAAAAAATAAAGAATTTATCCAACTGAAAACCGTTAAAAAAGTTTTCGTCAGCATATAATTAACCAGCGTATTTTTCCTTATGTTTAAAGTAAGAAAAGGCTTAATATTCTGTGTCGGCATTTCCTGCCATAAATATTTGAGCGCGAGATCGAGCATCCAGCCGATGATTAAAAATTTTGAAACGACTTTCAAAGGATCGAGATTCATCTCTTCTTTTACATAGAAAAATGCAAAAAAAGCCGCGAGAATCAGCATTCCCATGAAATACAATATCCCCAGAAAACGGAGAATTTTCATGGCAAGATTGATCCCGACTGACGAACCTCTAAAAAAACTTTTGATTTCTAACCTCAGGAACTTTAAGAACATAGTTTTACTTTTTTTACATTAGTAAATATAAAGCAAAATATGTTACAGATTTTTAACGTAAAATTCCTATTTAAAGGATTTTTTACATTTTTCCAGGTTAATTAATTGTGGAAATTCCTTAACTATTTAGGATAGCTCTTTAATTCTGAATTTTTAATTAAATAAATTATCCAATAAGTTCTTTTGCCTGAGCTAAAGCCGCTTCTGTAATCTTACTTCCGGAAAGCAATTGTGCAATTTCGTTCAACTTTTCTTCATCACTCAAAGGAACGATAGTCGATTGAGTTTTTCCGGAAACATCCTGCTTTACAACTTTATAATTATTATTTCCTTTTGCAGCAACTTGCGCCAGGTGAGAAATAACGATCAACTGCATATCATTTGACATTTCACGCATCAGATTTCCGATTTCTTCTGCAACTTTTCCAGAAACTCCGGTGTCGATCTCGTCTAAAATAAGTGTAGGAAGCTCATCACTCTCTGCAATGATCTTCTTTACCGCCAACATCACTCTCGATCTTTCTCCTCCTGAAATAGCAGTCTGAATCGGTTTTAAAGGAAAACCAGAATTCGCCTGAAATAAAAGCTGAATATTTTCTTTTCCGAACTGGTTGAATTCCGGAGTGTTTTGTAATTCGATATCAACTTTTGCTTTTTCCAGCCCTAATTTTTTAAGCAGATCTTCAGCTTTTTTAACAAAAACAGGTACGCTTTTCTTTCTGTTCTTGGAAAGCTTTTCTGAAAGAGACTGAAGTGTTTTTTCTTTTTTAGAAATATTTTCTTCAATTTCAGCGATATGAGTTTCCAGTTCGGAAGCGTTTTCTTGTTCACCCGATAATTGATTTCTGATTTCTATTAACTCATTGAGATCAGAAACATTATGTTTAAGAAACAACGTATTGATTTTATTGTTAAGCTCAGAAAGCAACGCTAAATTTTCAGGATTGATTTCAATTTTTTCCGCTTCGTTTTCTAATTCGGAAATGATGTCTTTTAATTCAACGAAAGATATTTCAAGCCTTTGGTCAAGCTCAGAAAAGCTGTTTGAAACTTCCGTGATTTTAGACAGTTTATTTTTAGCTTCATTAAAGAAAGATAAAATCCCTACTTCTTCCAGATGAAATCTTGATAAAACCTGAGCCAAATTTTCTGAGATCATTTCAGCATTTTCCTGAATAGAAAGCTGATTCTGCAAATCCTGATAATCTACATCATCCAGTTTTAATTCTTCCAGTTCGTTCAGTAAAAATTCTTTGTAATCACTTTCTTTTTTGCTTTCCGAAAGCTGCGTCTGGAATTTTTTAAGCTGAATTTTTAAACTTTGAAAATCTGAAAATTCGTTTTGATAATCTTCAACCAGCTTTTTGTTCTCGGAAAGCCCGTCAATGATTTTAAACTGATATTCTGAGGTAAAAAGATTTGAAGTTTCAAATTGAGAATGAATGTCGATAAGCTGAGAAGACAGTTCTTTCAACACATCCAATGTCACCGGAACATCATTGATAAACGCCCTGGATTTGCCTGAAGGAGAAATTTCTCGTCTGATAATTGTCTGGTGCTCATAATCCAGATCATTTTCTATGAAGAATTTTTTGAACTGATTATTTAAGTCAAATTCCGTCTCTACAATGCTTTTTTCTTCTGTATTTGAGATTGATTTCGCGTCTGCTCTTTCACCCAGAATAAGTCTGAGCGCACCTAAAATAATAGATTTCCCTGCTCCCGTTTCACCGGTAATAACCTGTAAACCATTTTGAAGTGACACATCTAAAGTATCAATCAGGGCAAAATTTTTAATATATATTCTCAACAGCATGAATAAAGCAGATTACTTGTTACTGCAAATATAAAACTTTACAGTTCAGAATTCAAGAGAAGAAAGACTAAGCTTGTCTTATTTCCACTTGTTCCATTTGTCTTCCGTATTTTTTGGAGAGATCGTCATCATTAATTGCTTTAAATCACCTATAACAAGTCCACCATTATTATTGGAATCGAAAATATTATAGATTTCAGCAGCTTTGGTTGTCATAAAAATATCAAAATAATAGTTTTGCTGAAAAGAGTTTTCATACACTTTAAGCTGCATCAGGGCATCAAAAATCACTTTTTTTGCCGGCGTCTGATCCTGATTAAACAAATTATCCAATCCTGCTCTGTGATAGGTGTAGTAAGTAGAACGCAGTTGTGACATATTCGGATTAAGAATTTCTCTGATCAACTGAGAGCGGTTTCTTGGTTCGTTTACTTGTTTCCAGCCTTCATAAGTATTTTGTGATTCGCCGTTTTGTGCAATCTGTTGCGCTTTTTGAAACCATTGAGTTCCTGCCATAGACTGAAAACTGTCTGCATCATAACCTAATATCACATATACGTAAAAACTGATGACATCAATTAAATTTTTTCCCGAAAACTGTCTTTCATTAAAAATAAGGTTCTCATTTTCAATATATTCAAAGCCAAATTTTGTATCCTGAAGGTTTACTAACGGGGATTCATATGTTGTGTTGAAAACCGGACGCACCGCCTGAATGACAATAGTTCCTTTAAATCTGTTTCCGTCTCTTTCGGAGATTACGATAGCAAAATTTGATTTTATTTTTTCAAAATTCTGAAGTTTTTTTCCGGTCCAGCTTGTATTATTGACAAAATCACGAAGACTTTTCTCCAATGCCTTATAAGCTTGTTGATTGCTACCTCCCAATGTGGGGGCAGAAACCTGAACAGTTGCCAATAATTCCTGAGAAAAACTGATATTATATAAGAAAAGCAGTAAAAATAAGCTTATGATCTTTTTCATTATTATTTTAAAATTGAGAACGGAAATTTATTAAAATTATTTTAAAAGTTGAGACTCAG
>Ga0157375_10006454_pt1 | contig 10216 bp, 4 predicted proteins | sample M35metaG_FD_115311 | JGI IMG/M metagenome (GOLD analysis project Ga0157375, IMG submission 115311) | Miscanthus rhizosphere microbial communities from Kellogg Biological Station, Michigan, USA - M3-5 metaG | ecosystem: Host-associated > Plants > Roots > Rhizosphere > Soil | place: USA: Michigan... | reverse complement strand
GAGCGTCTGTCACGAACATCATCTACCTGTTCTCAAAAGAGTTTACCATCCTGATCCTGGTTGCTTTTGCTGTAGCAGTGCCCGTGGCTTATTACATGATGCATAGCTGGCTCGACAATTTCGTTTTCAGGATACACATAACGATCTGGGTATTCATATTGGCCATTGCGTGCTCGGTATTGATCGCCTGGATAACGGTAGGATATAAATCGGTACGGGCAGCGATCGCTAACCCGGTTAAGAGCTTGAGAACTGAATGAGTAATGAATGATCAGTGATGAGTGATTCATCTCATTACTCATTACTCATTACTGATAACTGATCACTCATAAAAAAGAAAAAATTATGATCAAAAATTATTTCAAAACGGCCTGGCGGAATTTGACAAAGAATAAATTTTACTCCGCGATCAACATTACAGGGCTTGCCATTGGTTTAGCTGTGGGGATCATGATACTGCTATGGGTGCAAAATGAATTGAGTTATGATAAATTTCATCGTAACGCAAATAACATTTATAAGATCAACTCTCATCTTGGTTCAGGCACCAGTGCGCAGGTATGGGAAGTTGCGCCCGGTCCCCTGCTTGTTTTCAGTAAGCAGGTACCCGAAGTGGTCAATGCAGCCAGGGTAAATGAAATTTACGAGCAGCTCCAATTTAAATACCAGGATAAAAAATTCAATGAATCCAAGTTGGCTTTCATTGACTCCACCTTCTTTTCCATTTTTGATTTTAAGCTCCTCGAAGGCAACGCCTCAAAACCGTTCCCGGATCTAAATTCAATCATCATTACTTCATCCGAAGCAAAAAAATATTTTGGTGATCAGTCAGCGATGGGTAAAATACTCACAACTGACCAGGGCAATTTTACGGTAAGCGGTGTGGTCAGCGATTTTCCTGAAAACTCAAGCATGCAGTACAATATGCTTTTACCAATGGGTTTGTATGCTGAACAGTTTGCCGCATCGGGAGGTAATGGCGATTGGAAAACAATGGATGAGGACTTGGGAAACTACTACTTCCGCATTTATCTGCAGCTTCGGAAAGAAGCCGCTCCGGAGATCGTTTCAAAAAAATTGTCAAAACTATACCTGGATAAAAGAAAAGGGGACATAGATGCAAAAAACGATTTTTTCACGCTTCAATCTCTTTCGTCACTTCACCTGATTGCTGCCGATGGCAATGGCGGCGCACTGCAAACTGTAAGAATATTTCTCATCGTAGCGATCCTTATTTTATGTATTGCCTGTATCAATTATGTGAATCTTTCGACGGCCCGCTCCATGCTTCGATCGAAAGAAGTAAGCATGCGCAAGATCATTGGAGCAGCAAGGGCACAATTGTTTTTACAATTTATTATTGAATCCGTCCTGTTGTTCCTATTTGCATCGGGACTTGCACTGTTAATTATTTATTTACTACTGCCCCTTTATAACGAGATCTCAGGCCGGCATCTTTTATTCAGTTTTTCAAATGGCAGCGTCATAGTGGTTGTCGCTTGCGCGATCACGGGTTCGCTGGCCCTGTCCGGTATCTACCCGGCATTACAATTATCATCTTTTAAACCGATAGAAGCTTTAAGGGGAAAACTCTCGCTGGGCATTAAAAAAGCCACTTTCAGAAAAGTATTGGTAGTCACTCAATTTGTTTTCTCAGTCGGTTTGATCATTTCAACCATGATCATCAGCAGCCAACTAGAGTACATGAGAAAAAAAGACCTGGGCTTTGATAAAGAACATGTTTTTGTTTTTGGGTTAGGAAATGAGCTGCGTGATCATTTCCAGGCGGTGCGCAATGAACTTTTAAAACAACCGGGGATCCTGGGAGCAGCTTCCATATCCGGTACCATTGTGGGAATAAATAGTACTACCGGCGATACATATTGGGAAGGAAAAGAAAAGGACAGGTCATTTTTGATCCACCCAAATGCGATCGACAAAGATTTTATTCCTCTGATGAAAATGAAGATCGTCCAGGGAAATAACTTCACTGGCTCACCCGCCGATTCGGCGCATCTGATATTAAATGAAACAGCAGTGAGGCAGGCAGGCATCAAAGACCCTATTGGCAAATCTTTTACACTCTGGCAAAACAAAGGCACTATTATCGGGGTTGTCAAAGACTTTAATTATTCGTCTTTAAAAACAGCAATAGAACCTGCGGTATTTTATTATGGCCCTTCCGGGTGGGCGATGTATGTAAAAACAACGGGTAAGGATGCTCCAAAGGCAATTGCTGCGGCACAAAAGATCTGGAAAGGATATGTCTCAGAATTTCCTTTCGAATATTCTTTTCTTGACGACGATTTTAACAGAATGTACAAAGATGATCAGCGGACAGGAACGTTATTCAACGTGTTTGCTATTGCTGCCATCTTAATTTCCTGCCTTGGTCTCTTTGGTTTGGCCACTTATACAGCGCAGGTGAAAACAAAGGAAATAGGAATAAGAAAAGTGTTGGGAGCAAGTGTTACAAGCCTGATCCGGCTGCTTTCCAAAGAGTTTATTGTATTGATATTAACTGCTTTTGTCATTGCTACACCCGTTGCATGGTATTTCATGAGTAAATGGTTGCGGGATTTTGCCTACAGGATCAATATCAATTGGTGGATATTCCTGGGAACAGGTGTGCTGGCAATAATCATTGCACTGCTGACTGTAGGATTCCAGGCAATAAAAGCAGCAATCGCGAATCCTGTGAAATCACTACGAACAGAGTGAGTAAACCAGCTATTAGCTATAAGCTTATAGCTTGAAGCTTTTTTTATGATCAGAAATTATTTAAAAACAGCATTGCGCAATCTCCGGCGAAATAAGGTTTTCTCTTTTATAAACATTTCAGGGCTGGCGCTGGGCATGGCCTGCAGCCTGGTGATATTACTTTGGGTGAAAAGCGAATACGACGTGGATTCGTTCAATAAAAATTCAACACGATTATACAGTGTCTATGAGCGGCAGTTCTATAATGACAAGGTGGATGTGTTTCACTCAACACCCGGGCTGATGGCGGATGAAATGAAACGCGTATTTCCCGAGATCGAATATGCTTCAGGATTTGGATGGATCAATCAAAACAGTTTTACACTTGGCGATAAAGTAATAGAGGAAGAAGGTGGCTGGGCCGGAGAGGATTATTTTAAAATGTTCAATTATCCCTTATTGCAGGGCAACGCGCAAACCGCATTAAATTCTCCGTCAGCCATCGCTGTTTCAAAAAAAATGGCGGAAAGCTTTTTTGGAAGTGCGGAAAACGCTATCAATAAAACCATTCGTTTCAACGACAAAAGAGATTTCAAAATAACAGCTGTATTTGAAAATACGGGCATCAACGCTTCACAAAAATTCGATTATCTCATCAACTGGTATGCTTATCTTGACGACAATCAGTGGCTCAAAGACTGGAGCATCAATATAAATGACGGGCCAAAAACTTTTGTCATACTACAACCCGGAGCGGATGCCTATGCATTCACAGCACGGGTCCGAAATTTTTTACATAGCTATTACAAAGAACAACGGTCCGGATTTCATATTGAACTCGGCATTCAGCGTTTTGATGAGATGTACCTGCACTCGCATTTTAAAAACGGGCAAGTTGATGGCGGACGAATTGACTATGTAAAACTCTTTAGCATCATTGCTCTTTTCATTTTAGTGATCGCCTGCGTAAACTTTATGAACCTGACAACGGCACGTTTCATGAAAAGAGCAAAAGAGATCGGCATACGAAAGGTGGCGGGCGCCATCCGGCTATCATTGATCAAGCAATTTATCGGTGAAGCAATTTTGATCGCCTTCTTTTCAATGATCGCGGCATTGGCCATCGTGTTGTTGTTGCTTCCCCTATTTAATGATCTTACACAAAAACATATTTCATTGCCTGTCGCCAGTCCTTCATTTTGGTTCATCATTTTTATTTTGGCTTTTCTCACAGGTTTAGTAGCAGGAAGCTACCCGGCTGTATTCTTATCTTCGTTTGACCCGATAAAAGTTTTGAAGGGGTCAATAAAAGCGGGTCCGCGGGCCGCGTTCCTCCGCAAGGCACTTGTTGTATTCCAGTTTACACTTTCAATCGTGCTGATCATTGGAACGATCGTCGTTTCGAAGCAGATCAATTACATCCAAACAAAGAATTTAGGTTACGACAAAGACAATGTGATCAGTATTCCCCTGCAGGGAAACCTGCTCAATAAGTACACTACATTTAAGCAGGAGGCGGTAAATATCCCGGGTGTTAAAATTGTGACCCGCATCACGCAAATTCCTACAAAACTTACAAGCGGAACATCTGATGTTGACTGGCAAAATAAAAATCCGGATGAAAAGAATTTATTCGTCTGGGCTTCCGTGGGATATGATTTTGTAAAAACTCTCGATCTGCAAATGCTCCGGGGACGCGATTTCGCAAAGGACTACCCTACTGATTCTTCAGGTTATTTACTGAACGAATCAGCTTTAAAGATCATCAACTATAAGGACCCTGTCGGTAAGCAGTTTACTTTTTGGGGACAGCATGGAACCATTATTGGTGTTGTAAGGGATTTTCATTTTAATTCACTGCATGATCCTATTCAACCATTGATTCTTCGCATGCGTGAAGATGAGAGCTTTGGAAATGCGCTTGTAAGGATTGAGCCTGCCAAAACGCAACAGGCTTTGCAAAGTCTTGATGCATTATCAAGACAGCTTAATCCAAAATTTCCTTTCACGTACCAATTCCTGGATGAAGCCTACAATAGTTTATATACCAGCGAGCAAATGATAAACAAACTTTCAGGGTATTTTGCCTTTATTGCCATTTTTATCTGCTGTCTTGGTTTGCTTGGTCTTGTCATGTTTACGGCAGAGCAGCGTATCAAAGAGATCGGCATCCGCAAAGTGCTTGGAGCAAACACTGCATCGGTGTTTGGATTATTGTCAAAAGACTTTTTAGTACTCGTGTTCATTGCATTTGTTATTGCTTCACCGCTTGCATGGTGGGCAGCGAACAATTGGTTAACTGGTTTTGCTTATCGCATTAGCATAAGCTGGTGGATGTTTTTATTGGCAGGATTTATTACCATGGTTATTGCCCTGGCGACAATATGTGTCCAGGCAATAAAAGCGGCTATGGCTAATCCTGTGAAATCATTACGAACCGAATGAGTAATGCCCGCCCGTGCCGGTTCGGACGGGAGTGATCAGTGATGAGTGAGATCAAACTCATTACTCATCACTGATTACTGATAAAACGAAAAACTTATGATCAAAAACTATTTCAAAACGGCTTTTCGCAATCTTGCAAAAAACAAGATCTTCTCATTGATCAATGTGTCAGGTCTGTCCATAGGTATCAGCTCTGCCCTGGTTATTTATTTGATCGTCTCTTATGACCTCAGTTTTGATAAGTTTGAAAAAGACAGGGACAGGATATACCGTATAGTTTCTGATTTTACCTTTTCCGGTCAGCCTTATCATAATTCAGGCGTTACCTATCCGATGGCGGACGCCATTCAAAAGGATCTTACCGGCATTGAGAATGTGACCCACTTTTATACCGGCGATGAGGTTAAAATAAGTATTCCTGAAGCAGGTAAAAACGATCCTGGTGTTTTTAAAAAACAGGCAAATTTTGTTTTTGCCGACGACAATTATTTCAGCCTGCTGCCTTATAAGTGGCTGGCAGGTTCATCAAAGACTGCTTTGGACCAGCCCTATCAAACTGTTTTATCTGAGTCAAACGCAAAAATTTATTTTCCGAAACTCCAACCAACAGAGATCATTGGTAAGGAGATCATATTTAATGACAGCATCCCGGCAAAAGTTACTGGAATAGTAAAAGACCTGGCTAAAAACACAGATTTCAGGTTTAAAATTTTTATATCCCTTGCAACACTTGAAAGCAGGCTACTTGGCAGCGATGAAAAAGGTGACTGGGGTAGCACTAATTCCGCTTCGCAATTGGTTATAAAACTTTCCACCGGAATCACTCCGGCACTGGTAACAAAACAGGTAAATAGTTTATATGCTAAACACAAGAAAAACGACCCGGAAGATCACAGCACGACAGCCTTTACACTACAACCTTTTCAAGATATTCATTTCAATACTACTTATAGCAGTTTTGGCGAACGTACTGCGCACTTACCAGTTTTGTACAGTTTGCTGGCTGTAGCAGCCTTCCTGCTTTTACTCGGTTGTATCAACTTTATAAATCTTACAACAGCGCAAGCTTCACAAAGGGCTAAAGAGATCGGTGTCCGCAAAACAATGGGAAGTACAAAACGCCAACTTATTCTCCAGTTCTTAAGTGAAACATTCCTGCTGACTGTTTGCGCAACTATTTTATCTATTCTTATTACCCCATTATTGTTGAAAATCTTTTCTGCATTTATACCGAAAGGGCTTCATTTCAGCTTACAGCCGGGTATTGTTATATTCTTAGCTTTATTAATAGTCACCGTAAGTTTCTTATCCGGGTTTTATCCAGCCCTGGTGCTTTCGTCATTTAAACCTGTGACAGTTTTAAAAAACCGGGTTGCATCGAATACCGGCACGGGAAATTTGTGGCTGCGCAAAACGCTGACCATCTCACAATTTGTCATTGCCCAGATATTTATCATCGGTACGATCCTCGTCAGCAAACAAATAAATTATACGCTCAATAAAGATCTCGGTTTTAAGAAAGATGCGATCGTGTACCTGAAAACGAATTATTATGATACTGTGCAATCAAATCGCTTTGTCCTGATGGAAAAGCTGAAAGCGATCCCGGAGATAGCAATGATCAGTCTCGCAAATGATCCCCCTTCCATCAACAACATGTGGACCAGCACGATGAAATATAAAGATGGAAAAAAAGAACTGGAAACAGATGTACAGGTAAAACTGGCTGATACAAATTATTTGAAGCTTTTCAACATAAAGTTGCTTGCAGGGAGCAACATATCTTCCAGCGATACCATAAGACAACTCTGGATCAATGAATCCTATATGCGGTTTTTAGGAATCAAAGACCCCTACCAGGCAATTGGAAAGTTAATTGAATGGGATCATAAAAATTTACCGATAGCCGGTGTAGTTGCCGATTTCCATCAAACTTCATTGCACTACCCCATCCACCCCTTATTATTTACAACATTGACCAAGAGTATGCGTACGATCAATATCGCCCTGCAGCCACAAAATGCGGAGGGTACAGTATGGAAAACAGCCATCAGTAAAATAGAAAAAGCATGGAAACAGGTATATCCTGGAGATGATTTCGAGTGTATCTTCTTAGACGATACAATAAAAGAATATTATACTGCTGAAAAGAATATATCCAAACTGCTAATGTGGGCCACAGGTCTCTCAATTTTTATCAGTTGTCTCGGCCTTTTGGGTTTAGTAACTTATATCACTCAGCAACGTACAAAAGAAATAGGCGTGCGCAAAGTGATCGGTGCCAGTGTTTCGCAGATCATTTCCCTGCTGTCAAAGGATTTTCTGAAACTGGTATTCATCGCATTTGTTATTGCGATACCTATTGCATGGTGGGGTAGTTATAAATGGCTGCAAAATTTTTCTTACAAAACAAACATCAGTATATGGATATTTTTCCTGGGTGGCATGATCATGTTTTCTATGGCATTGTTAATACTTTGTATTCGGACATTTAAAGCGGCAGCGGCAAACCCGGTGAAATCACTACGAACCGAATAACCAGCTACAAGCTGCAAGCCACAAGCTTATAGCTTGCAGCATATAGCTTAAAGCTTTTTAAAAATGATCAGGAATTATTTTAAAACCGCCTGGCGGAACCTGATGAGGAATAAATTTTATTCCTTCATAAATATCGCTGGTCTAACTATAGGTCTTACTGTTGGGCTGTTGATATTATTATGGGTGCAAGACGAATTTGGTTATGATAGTTTTCATAAAAATGCCCGAAATATTATTAAAGTAGAGAACATGGTTGCTACCGGCAGCAACCGGCAACTATGGACCAATACAGCAGCACCAATAGGTGTCATGGCGAAACAACAAATCCCGGGCGTAAAAGATGTGGTGCGCATTACCGGGAATAATTTTTACAGGTTATTTCGTTATAATAATAAAGTATTCAATGATCAAAGAAATTTCTTTACAGATGCTTCTTTCTTTTCTGTGTTCGATTTTAAAATTATAAAAGGAAACCCCACAAACCCCTTCCCCGATAACAATTCAGTTGTAATTACGCAAAGCACTGCAAAAAAATATTTTGGCAGGGATGATCCTATTAACAAAATAATTACTGCAGACGACAGCGTACGTTTTAAAGTAATCGGCGTCATAAATGACTTTCCAAAAAATTCCAGCATACAGGGTGATATGATTTTTCCTATTAGTTTACTTGCAGCAAAAAGATATACAGGAAATACAGAAGGTAGAAGTATTGACAACGATTTTGTACAGTTTGATTTTGACACTTATCTTTTATTACAACCCGGTTTTTCATTCAATGGTTTTGCCAAGAAGCTAAGAGATATGCATTTAAGCGTCAAGCCTGATGATACAGACGTAGGTTATGTTTGGCTGGCGTTTGAAAAAATTCATTTATACCATAGTGATGGCAGCGAAGGCGGAAGGGGAACGGTGCTTATGTTCATGATCATTGCCATACTGATTTTAATTATTGCCTGCATCAATTATATAAATCTTTCTACTGCGCGTTCAATGCTGCGATCCAAAGAGGTTAGTTTACGTAAAATTGTTGGTGCAGCAAAACTACAGTTGTTCATGCAGTTTATTATTGAAACAACAGTACTTTTCATATTTGCCATCCTCATTGCGCTGGTGCTTATCTATTTTCTTTTACCCTTGTTCAACCAGGTTTCAGGCAAAAGTATTGTCATCAATTTAGCTGATTATCACATCTGGGAAATCATCTTAATAACTATTACGGGTACACTTTTGATTTCAAGCGTCTATCCTGCTGTTTTGCTTTCTTCTTTTGAGCCTGTGAAAGCATTAAAAGGAAAAATTTCAGCCAACATTAGTAATGCTGTTTTCAGAAAGGTATTAGTTGTCATTCAATTCACATTCTCTATTATTCTTATTACCGGCACCATTGTCATAGGAAATCAGCTAAGGTATATCCAATCGAAGCAGTTAGGATACAACAAGGAAAATGTTTTATCAATTGACATAATGAATATGGCATCTCATCTTGATGTCGTAAAAGCAGATCTTATGAAGCAGCCGGGCATCTCTGATATAACATGGACTGACGGCGATATAATTCATTTCGGATGGCAAACAGGAGACAATGAATGGGACGGCAAATTAAGTGGCGAAACAGTTATGCTTAGCCCAATGAACGTTGACAAAAACTTTGTCCCGTTCTTTAAAATGCAATTAACTGAAGGTAAAAATTTTAGCGGTGCTGTTGCAGACTCAATGCATTTTATCCTGAATGAAGCTGCGGTAAAAGCAATGCGCTTAAAAGATCCTGTTGGTAAACCTGTCCGGCTTTGGAAAACACGGGGTACAATAATCGGTGTCGTAAAAGATTTTCATTTTGAATCAATGCGTAATAAGATAAAGCCGGCAATTTTTTATGATCAGGCAAAAACGTATGGGCATATTTATATCAGAACTACCGGCAAAGACTTGCCCAATACCATTGCAGCTGCAAAAGCAACCTGGAATAAATATAATGCCGCATTTCCTTTTAATTACAGGTTTCTTGATGACAAGTTTAAAAGACTGTATGAATCAGAACAAAGAACAGGTTTACTCTTCAACATATTTGCGGGCATTGCCATTTTTATTTCCTGTCTTGGTTTGCTGGGCCTGGCTGCTTATACAGCCCAGATGCGCACACGTGAGATAGGCGTTCGTAAAGTATTAGGATCGAGCGTAGCAGGTATTCTGCGCCTGTTGGCCTTCGATTTCATGAAGCTTGTTGTCGTCGCAATTCTCATTGCAACTCCCGCTTCATGGTACTTCATGAACAAATGGCTGCAGGATTTTGCTTATAAAATTAATATCGGCTGGTTTGTGTTTGTGCTTGCCGGTCTGCTTGCGATCGCGATAGCATTATTGACAATAAGTTTTCAATCGATAAAAGCAGCATTGGCGAACCCTGTGAAATCGTTACGAACCGAATAACCAGCTACAAGCTGCAAGCCACAAGCTTATAGCTTGCAGCATATAGCTTAAAGCTTTTTAAAAATGATCAGGAACTACTTCAAAACCGCCTGGCGCAACCTTG
>Ga0157375_10006453_pt1 | contig 10218 bp, 3 predicted proteins | sample M35metaG_FD_115311 | JGI IMG/M metagenome (GOLD analysis project Ga0157375, IMG submission 115311) | Miscanthus rhizosphere microbial communities from Kellogg Biological Station, Michigan, USA - M3-5 metaG | ecosystem: Host-associated > Plants > Roots > Rhizosphere > Soil | place: USA: Michigan... | reverse complement strand
GGCGTGAAGGACGGCGACGGCGACACGCTGCCCGTGCGGGTAAAAACCAGCGTCAATCACGAGTCTCCCCCCATGCCCGACGGCTCGAACGTCCGCCCGCCCTCGATGCCGCTCGAGCTGGAGGTCACGGTCTCCGGCCTCACCCCCGGCGTGAGCTACCGGCTCTATCGCTACGATCGACTGGACGCCGTGCCCGACTCCCGCTTCAACGCCCATGCCCCCTCCGCCTCGGCCACGTGGCCCATCCGCCTCGTCTCCGGCACCACGTTCACGCTCTCGCAAAAAATTCGCTCCGACCAGACCGTCGTCTATCGCGCGGTGCGCGCCTCGGCGCCGTAGCACGTTCCCGCCGGAGGCAGGTTTTACCGGCAGTCGCGGGCGAATTCGACCTCGCTTAACGTCCCAAAATTTGGCATTGATGCTCGATGTGGCGAGCCGCTCGGAGAATCCTTCGTCTGCCCTAGATTCGAGCCGACCGGCTGTTGCCGTCGTCCTCTGCGCCATCATCGTGCTCGGTCTCGGCGCCACGGTGATCTTCGGCTGGCACACCCACCTCATCGCCCTCACCCGTTTCTACGCCGGTGACTCCTCGATGCAGTATCTCACGGCCGCCTGCTTCATCCTGTGCGGCGGCGGCCTGCTGGCCGTTGCCCTGCGGATTTCCCGCATCGTCCCGGCGGTAGCCGGCGGTATCGCGGGCGGGGTCGGACTGCTGCTCAGCCTGGAATACCTTACCGGGGCAAGGCTCGGCTTCGACCTGCTTCTCCCTCACCTGCCGACGTTCCCGGGCGGACTTTCGCAGCGGCCGTCACCCCCAACCTCGGTGTCCTTCCTGCTCTGCGGTGGCGGCATCTGCCTCCTTGGCGTGTGCCGGCCCGGGACGTTTCGTCGTCTGGCAATCTGGATCCTCGGCTCCCTGGCGCTGGCGCTTTCGTTGATGGCCCTCTGCGGTCATGCGAGCGGACTCGCGGGCACCTATGCCTGGGGGCCGTTCATCGGCATGACCATGCATGCCGCGGCAGGAATCGTCATCCTGAGCACCGGCCTGATCGCGACCCAATGGATGGAAGGCAGCCCCGTGCTCGAGGATCGCTGGCTGCCCATTCCGGTGGCCCTCGCGACGACGACGGCATCCTTGATCCTCTGGCAGGCGCTCGTCGCGGATCGCTACAAGACGATGCGCGCCGACGCCGCCGTCGTGGCGCGGAATATCGAGACCGATGCGAAGATCCGCATGGAGGGACCGCTCCGCGCGCTGACACGCATGCAAAGCCGCTGGGACGTCAGCGGCGGCACTCCCTACGCCGAATGGATGGCCGACGCCCGGAATTACATCCGGGACGAAAAGATCTTCGCCGCGCTCGAGTGGGCGGATGCGACCCTGCACCTGCGCTGGATCATGCCGGAGAACGAGATCCCCAGCGCGGGCTGGGATTTTCGCAGCGACACGCGTTGGGACGCCTCCCGGGAACTGGGCTGGGCGGAGAAAAATCGCACTCTCGTTCTTTCGCCCACGGTGCCCCTGAAACAGGGCGGCCTTGGCTTTCTCGCCTACTACCCCCTCTTTCCAAACGGCCGGTTCGACGGATTCCTCGTCGGCGCGATCCGCTTGAGCGACTTCATCGGGCTGGTGCTGAACGAGCCCGCATTTGCGAACCACGCGATCTCCGTCTTCGAAGACGACAAATTGATCTACGGCCCCGGCCTGCCGACGACGAAAGCCCGTGACGCCTTCGCGGAATCGAACGTCAATTTTCACGGGCATCGGTGGCGGTTCGTGGTCCTGCCCACCTCGGCCACTCTCTCGGCCGAAGAGCAACAATTGCCGCTGGCCGCCCTGTTGCTGGGCCTCCTGCTCTCCGCCGCAGTGACTTTCGCCGCGAGCAGCGCCCAGCAAAAAGCTCGAAGCGCCCGCGCGATCGGAGACGCGTATCGCGAGCTGGAACTCGAGGCCGCCGAGCGGCGGAGGTTCGCCACGCGGCTGCGCGAGAGCGAGGACCGCCTGCGTGCCGTGCTCGATTCCGCGACGGGCGTTTCCGTGATCAGCACCGACCTGGACGGCACGATCACGTATTTCAGCAAGGGAGCCGAGCGCATGCTCGGCTACGTGGCGGAGGAAATGCTCGGGAAAACCACGCCGATGATTTTTCACGACGCGGAAGAGGTGGCCGCCCGCGGGAAGGAACTCACTCGGGCACTCGAGCGCAAGGTGGAAGGCTTCGACGTTTTTACCACGCTCCCGCGCCTGCATGGCAGTGAACACCGGGAATGGACCTATGTGGGCAAGGATGGCGGGCGGCGAACGGTCGATCTCATCGTGACGGTGCTCGGCGAATCCACCGGCACGATCACCGGATTTCTCGGCACGGCCGTGGACGTTACCGAGCGCAAGGAAATGGAGCAGGCCCTGCGCGAAACCGTGCGGGCTCGCGAGACGGCCCAGGCCTTGCTCGAGGCGGCCGGCCGTATCGCCCGCCTCGGGCACTGGGAACTCTCGCTGGATGGGAGCGGCCCGCGTTGGTCGGATATCACCTACGCCATTCACGATATCCCCGTGGGCACGCCGATCTCGCTCGACGAGGCCATCAACTTCTTCCATCCCGACGAACGCGACGAGATCCGCGCCCGGATCAGCCGCTCGCAGACCAGCGGAGAGATTTTCGAACTCGAGGCGCGTCTGTTCACCGCCCGCAATCGCGAAATCTGGGTTCACGCGCGGGGCGAACCCGTGCGCAACGAAGCCGGGGAAATCATCGGCCTCCGCGGCGTGCTTCAGGACATCGACGATCGGCGGCGAGCCGCCGAGCTGCTCGAAAATCGGAATCAGCAGCTGGAGGTCGCCCGCGCCCAGGCCGAGGCGCATGGGCGCGCCAAGTCGGAGTTCCTCGCGAATATGAGCCACGAGATCCGCACGCCGCTCAATGCCATCATCGGCATGTCGGAATTGCTGACGGATGCCCACCTGCCTCCGCACGAGCGCGAGTTCGTGGAAACCATCCGCACCAGCAGCGACGTGCTGCTCGCACTGATCAATGACATCCTCGATTTCTCGAAGATCGAGTCGGGCCAGCTCGATCTCGAACACATCCCGGTTCGCGTGCGGGAATGCGTGGAATCCGCGCTCGATCTCGTTTCGGGCCAGGCGGCCCAAAAACACCTCGATCTGCTCTATTGGATCGATCCCGCCGTTCCGCCCGCCATCCTTGGGGATCCCACCCGATTGCGACAAACTCTCGTGAATTTGCTCACCAATGCGATCAAGTTCACGGACAGCGGCGAGGTCTTCGTGAAATTGACTCAGCGGACCGATGCCGAGGGCGGCGAGCGGCTCCACGTCGCCGTGCGCGATTCCGGAATCGGAATTCCCGCCGAGAGCATGGACCGCCTCTTCAGCGCCTTCAGCCAGGTGGATGCCTCGACCACGCGGCGCTACGGCGGCACCGGGCTGGGCCTCGCGATCTCCCGCCGGATCGTCGAGTTGATGCAGGGTCGCATCTGGGTCGAATCGACTCCTGGAGAGGGCTCCACCTTCCAATACGAGATTCCCGTCGATCCGGTCGAAGCTCCCATTCCCGTCACCCTGAAGGACTCCGGGGCTCGCAGTCTCGAGGGCCGACGCGTGTTGATCGTGGACGACAATGCGACCAATCGCTGGATCCTCCAGATGCAGACCGAGTCGTGGGGCATGGTGCCGGTCGTCGCCGACGGGGCCGCCCATGCGCTGGAAGCCGCCCTCACCGGCGAGAAGTTCGACATCGCAATTCTCGACGTCATGATGCCGAGCGTGGATGGCTATGCTCTCGCCGCGGAGCTTCGCAAGCATTACTCGGAGCATGACCTCCCGATTCTGATCCTCACCTCGATGGGTGAGAGAGGCCACAACCTCGGCAAGCTCGGCATTTCCGGCGTCCTGTCCAAACCCGTTAAGACCACTCCGCTTTTCAACGCGCTCTGCAAAATTCTCGGCCCTGGCCGCACCCGCGGAGCACTCGAAAAATCAGAAACCAGCAGCGAGACGAACCTTGCCGCGACATGTCCCCTGCACATTCTCGTCGCCGAGGACAACCCGGTGAATCAACGCGTCACGGAGCTCCTTCTCCAGCGCCTCGGCTACCGGGCGATCATCGTGGCCAATGGCCTCGAGGTACTCGATGCCGTCCAGCGCAACCCATTCGACGTCATCCTGCTCGACGTGCAAATGCCCGAGATGGATGGCCTGGAGGCCGCCCGGGAATTGTGCCGCCGCTATCCGAAAGGCAAACGCCCCTGGATGGTCGCCCTTACCGCCCATGCCCTCCAGGGCGACCGCGACGAATGCCTCGCCGCCGGCATGGATGATTATCTCAGCAAGCCGCTGCGCAGTGAAAGTCTGGAAGCCGCGCTCCGCCACGCCTTCCAAAGGCAGTGCTCCTAGACGCAGCCGGCCGCCACGGCGAGGGCCCGCTCCAGCGCGGGACGCTGGAGCGGTTTTGCCAGATGGTCGTTCATCCCGGCCTCAAGGCAGCGGCTGCGAATATCCGGCGAGGCGTGGGCCGTAAGGGCGATGATATAAGGCGCGGGATTCACGCGCATCGCCCGGACACGCTGCGCGGTTTCCAAGCCATCCATGCCGGGCATTTCCACGTCCATGATGATGACGTCGAAGGCCTCCTCCTCGAGACGGGCGAGGCATTCGGGACCGCTCGTCGCCGTCGCCACGGTGAGGTTCATGCGCGCGAGCAGAATTTCGAGCAAGCGGCGGTTGACCGCGAGATCATCGACGACGAGCACGCGCCATGGCGGCAGCGCCGGCGCGGCCGCCGGTGTCGTCGCCACGACCGGAACCTCGCGCTCATCGATCGCGAGCCGCAGCCGGCAGGTAAAGGTCGTGCCGCGGCCGGGCGTGCTTTCCACCGTCACGCCGCCACCCATCAGCTCACTCAGGCGTCGGACGATCAGCAGGCCAAGACCGGTGCCACCGTAGGCGTGCTGGACGGTGCTTTCCGTCTGCGAAAACGGTTGGAAGAGCCGCTCGAGCTCGTGCGGATCGATCCCGACGCCGGTATCGGACACACTCAGTCGCAGGCAGCAATCCGTCGCCGAGCGCTCCGGACAATCCACTGTCACGCTCACGCCGCCGAGCGCCGTGAACTTGATCGCGTTGGTCAGGAGATTTCGGAGGATCTGCCCGAGGCGCACCTTGTCACCGACCACCGTTTCCGGAAGGTCCGCAGCAAAGCCGATGTGAAAGGCCAGGCCCTTCACCTCCGCTTCGCGGGCCATTCCCTGGCAAAAGCGCGCGATTTCGTCCCGAGGATGAAATGGAGCCGCCGCGAGACGCATCTGGCCGGCCTCGATCTTGGAAAAATCGAGCACCTCGTTGATCACCGTCATCAGGCTTTCGCCGCTGCGCGCGACATGGCCGACGTATTCCCGCTGCTCGGCATTGAGCGGCGTCTGCGCGAGCAGGTCCATGAACCCGAGCACGGAATTCAACGGGCTGCGAATCTCGTGGCTCATCACCGCGAGGTAGCGGTCCTTCGCGCGCGTGGCCTCCTCCGCGACGCGCGCCGCCGCGAGACAATCGAGCTCGAGTTGCTTGCGGCGCGTGACGTCGCGGAACCACAGGATGCGCGCGCCGGCCCGCGGCGTGGATTGCTCGGCGGAAAGCGTCGTCAGCTCGTAGCACCTCCCGTTCCGCGTGAACTCGACCTCGGTGCGTTGGGCGTCATCCAGCAGCGCCAGCACCTCCGGCCAGGACGCGAAGACTTTCGCCGCCGGTTCTCCCCGCACCGCCTCCAGCGGCGCCCCGAGCGCCGCGGCCGCGGCGGGATTCATGTCGAGCAGCCGACGATCCGAGCCCAGCACGACGAGCAAATCGCGCAGCCTTTCCGTCAACACGGAGCGGGCGATGTAGGCGCGGGTGCCGATTCGATCTCCGAAGAGAATGTAAACGAGCAGCGCCCCACTCAGGACAAAGCTCATTGGCGCGTAGTTCATCCCGACGGGCGGCAGCGCGTGAAAATGGAAGAGAATGTCGAAGACCGCGGGCACCAACCGGGCGATCATAAAGAGGACGCAAGCCCTCCTCGCCCAGCCCGTCGTTCGGAAAAACGACCGCAGGAGCATCGCATACGACCAGAGCGCCAGCGCGTAGGAATAGCCGTAAAAGATCGCGTTCCACGGCCCCTGCTTGAACCGCAGCAGCGGAATCGCCCCGCTGGTGTCCAGCCAGCAGTCGTATCGAAAGATCGGTGAAAGATTGATGGTCCACGCCAGCACCGCTGTCAGCCCCGGAATGATGAGGGCCGCCGCCAGCACCCAGCCGCGCAGCAGCCGGCGCTCGTAAACGAACCGAAAAGTCAGTTCGAGCAGGACGACGGGGAGCGTCCCCACCAGCGTCAGCCCCAGCTGCATGGCCAGAATTTTTTGCCCCAAGTCCGGTGATTGCAGGATCCACGCGTCGAGGAAACACCAGAGCGCGGTCATTACGCCGACGAGGGAAAACGGCGCCGCTGCTAGCACGCGCCTTTGACTTTGGGCGATGCACGCCAGCGCCAGCATCACGCACCCGGCGGCGAGCAACGCGGCGAATTGCCAGGGAAAAAGCATGCGCGAAACAGGAAAAAGCTGCTTGCGATAGTGGCGAAATTCAGGCGGCGAACAAGCGGGAATCCCGCGCGGAAATCGCGCGCGGCGTCCTCGCCCCCTTCTCACTTTTCATTCGCCGATTTCAGGGCAAAATCCCCCGCACTCGTGGACAACTCAGAAATCGCCCGGCGGCGCACGTTCGCCATCATCTCGCACCCCGACGCCGGTAAGACCACCCTCACCGAAAAATTCCTCCTCTACGGCGGCGCCCTCCAGCTCGCCGGCACCGTGACCGCGCGCAAGGACCAGCGCGCCACCACGAGCGACTGGATGGAACTCGAGCGCCAGCGCGGCATCTCCGTGAGCTCCACCGTGCTGCAATTCGAATACGGCGGCTGCGTCGTAAACCTCCTCGACACGCCCGGCCACAAGGACTTTTCCGAGGACACCTATCGCGTGCTCACCGCCGTCGATGCCGCCGTGATGGTCGTCGATGCGGCCAAGGGCATCGAGACGCAGACCCGCAAGCTCTTCGAAGTCTGCCGCCAGCGCGGCGTGCCCATTTTTACGTTCATGAACAAGCTCGACCGGCCCTCGCGTCCGCCGCTCGAGCTGCTCGACGAACTCGAGACCGTGCTCGGCATTCACGCGCTTCCGATCAACTGGCCGCTCGGCAGCGGCGCGGAATTCCGCGGCGTCTATGACCGCCAGACCAGCGAGGTCCATCTCTTCGAGCGCACGCCCAAGGGCGCCTACCGCGCGCCCGAGCAGGTCGGCGGCGTGGACGATCCACTCGTCAAAAACGCGATGGCCCCCGACGTTTACGCGCAATTCCGCGACGAGCTCGACCTCCTCGACGGCGCGGGCGCGGAGTTCGATCTCGCCGAGGTGCGCGCCGGCCGGCTCACGCCCGTCTTCTTCGGCAGCGCGATGAACAACTTCGGCGTCCAGCTCCTCCTCGACAAATTCCTCGCCCTCGCGCCGCCGCCCGCGCCGCGCGAGACCGCCGCCGGCCTCGTCGCACCGGAAAATCCCGCCTTCTCCGGCTTCGTCTTCAAAATCCAGGCGAACATGAACCCGAAGCACCGCGACCGCGTGGCCTTCATCCGCATCGTCTCCGGCGAGTTCAAACGCGACATGACCGTCGCCCACCCGCGCACCGGCAAACCCGTGCGCCTCTCGAATTCCCAGCGCCTCTTCGCGCAGGAACGCGAGACCGTCGATAGCGCCTGGGCCGGCGACGTGGTCGGCCTCGTGGGCAATCAGGATTTCCAGATCGGCGACACGCTCAGCGAGGACGCCTCCGTGCGCTTCGACGAGATTCCGCGCTTCGCGCCGGAGTGCTTCGCGCAAATCCACAGCGCCAGCACCGCGACCGGCAAGCGCTTCCGCGAGGGCCTCGACCAGCTCCTGCGCGAGGGCGTCGCGCAGGCCTTCGAGCTGAAGGACAGCCTCTCCCGCACCCCGTTGCTCGGCGCGGTCGGTCCGCTGCAATTCGAAGTGCTGCAATATCGCCTCGAAGGGGAATATGGCGCCGGCTGCCGCATCGAGACCGCCCCGTGGAGCGTCGCCCGCTGGGTGCGCCCCAAGGCAAACGCCTCAGAAATGCCGCCGATCACTCTCCCCACCGGCGCGAAGGAAGCCCGTGACGCCGCCGGCGCGGATGTCGTCCTGCTCACGAACCACTGGGGCCTGAGCTACTTCGAGAGCAAAAATCCCGACCTTGAGATCTCGACGCTGCCGTTTCGCGAAAAGCCGACCATCGCGGGATAATCCGCTTGCGGCTCCCGCGCGGATGGGCAGTCTTCGCGGCATGATGCGCCAGCCGAAGTTCCCTATGAGATGGACTGGGGCTGTCGTGCTCGCCCTCACTACGGTCGCCCTTAGCGCGCGGGCTGCGGAGGTCCGGCGCGGCCCCACACCCGATTGGGTGCAGGAGGTCGCCGTGCCCGCCGCCGATCCCACGGTCGAACGCCAAACCGCCGACGGCACGGTCCACCTCCTCTTGGACGAGCAGCGCAGCGAGGCCACGCAGGAATCTTTCGAGCACGACGCCCGCAAATTCACCTCCCCCAGCGGCGTGCAGGACAACGCCCGCGTCGCCATCGACTTTGCGCCCGCCTATCAGAAGCTCACGCTCCACCGACTCGTCCTTCACCGCAACGGCCTGACGATCGACCGTCTGCCTACGGCGCGTATCCGCATGCTCGACCGAGAGGAGGGCATGGACAACGGGGTTTACAACGGCTTCATCACGGCCGCCATCGAGGTCGAGGACGTCCGCATCGGCGATACGCTTGAGTATTCCTTCACCACCCAAGGCGATAATCCGGTCTTCGCCGGCACGTTCAGCGACTTCATTCGCGCGCAATGGATGTCGCCCGTCGCGAGGTTCTCCTACCGCCTGCTCTGGCCCAAGGGCCGCTACCTTGCCTTCAAACCCTTCGGTCGCACACCGCAACCCGTTGTCACCGAACAAGGCGCCACCACTGAATATCGCTGGACCGCCGACACCGTGCCCGCCGCGGAGGCCGATGGCGACACGCCCTCGTGGTATTCCGCCTGCGGCTGGATTCAGCTGAGCGGCTACCGCGACTGGGCCTCCGTCGTGAATTGGGCGCTCGGATTCTACACGCTTGACGATCCCCTCCCGCCGAAGGTCCGGGACGAAGTCGAGCGTCTCCGCAAACTCGATTGGGAGGAGGATCGCATCCTTGGCGCGTTGGAATACGTCCAGAACAACATCCGCTACGTTAGTGACTCCGAGGGCGTCCACTCCCACCGGCCCTACCCCATCGCCGAGGTCGTCGGCCGCGGCTTCGGCGACTGCAAGGACAAGGCGCGCCTGCTCGCCGTCATGCTGCGCGCCCTCGGTTTCCAAGCCGACCCCGCCCTCGTGAACACCGACTACCACGGTGCCATCGCGGACTGGCTGCCCAGCCCCACCGATTTCGACCACGCCATCGTCGCCCTCCAGCGCGACGGCCGCCGTTATTGGCTCGACGCCACTCGCGACCACCAGCGAGGCAACCTGGCGGACCGCTACGTGCCCGACTTCGGGCAGGCACTCGTCATCCGACCCGGCGAGGCCACACTCACCGCCGTGGCGCCCTTCGGATTCCACGCCGCGACCGTCTTCGAGGAGAACACCCTCCATCTTCCCGCCTCGCACGAGCCTGTCGAGATGACCATCCGCACCACCTTCGGCGGCCGCCGGGCCGACCGTCAGCGCTACGAACTCGCCAGCAACAGCCTCACTCAGATCGCCAGGAACTATCTCAACTTCGCCGTCCGCGAATATCCCGGCGCCACCGCCCTCGGCCAGCCCGTCTTCCACGACGACCCGCAACGAAACGTCATCACCGCCGACGAGCGCTATCGCATCTCGAATTTCTGGCAGCCGAATGGCACCAACCCGGGCAAGCTTTACGGCGAAGTCTATGCCTCCCTGATCGGTGACCAGGTGGCCAACCCGAGCACGCAGGTCCGCACGGCGCCCCTCGCCATCGACTACCCAAGAAACATTCGTGAGACCTTTACCCTCCACCTTCCCGTGGATGGCAATTTTCCGCCCGAGGCCACCGACATTGACGACCCCGCTTTCCGTTTCCACTACTCGACGCGCTACGCCGAAAAAGACCACGTCCT